>Ga0194112_10004080_pt1 | contig 20105 bp, 13 predicted proteins | sample TA2MahC400mmetaG_FD_146191 | JGI IMG/M metagenome (GOLD analysis project Ga0194112, IMG submission 146191) | Freshwater microbial communities from Lake Tanganyika, Tanzania - TA2015016 Mahale Deep Cast 400m | ecosystem: Environmental > Aquatic > Freshwater > Lake | place: Tanzania: Lake... | reverse complement strand
CATCGCCGCCTCGGCCTCGGCGCGCTGATCCGGCGGCACGTCGGCGAGCCACGCCGCCTCCAGCGCTTCGCGCGCGGCCTTGCCGGCCTCGCGGTGCTCGGGCGTGAACTCCAGCGTGCGCAGCAGCGCGCGCGCGACGGCGCGCTTCTGCGGGTCCTTGGCCATCGCCTCGCACGCGGCGGTGCGCGGCAGGCCCTTTGGCGTCTCGCCGTCGAGCCGCTGCGCCTCGGCTTCCTGTTCCTTGGTCAGCGCGAAGATCTTCGCAGCGATGCCGTCGCGGTCCTGCGTCGTGCGCTGCGCCTCGCCGAGCGCGCCGAGCACCGCGCGGTCGGCGTCCTCCTGCAGCGCGCCGCCGACCTCGTCGAGCAGCAGCAGCGCGCCGTGCAGCTTGCCGCGGTCGTGCATGCGGCCGGCGACCTGCCGCAGATACCGCGCGCGCTCGTCGCGGACGCGGCGGCGCACGATGTCGTCCTCCTCAAACGTCAGCGGCGCGGGCGGCATGTGGCCGACGCCCTGGAGGGCCTTCAGCAGCTTCTGCTTTTGCGCGTAGTCGGCGATGCGGCGGAAGGCGAACTCGAGCGTGTCCCACGCCTCCGGCGGCGACTTGGCCGCGAGTGGCGCGGCGGCGGCGACGGCGGCGTCGGCGATCGCCGCGTCGGTCGCGGCCGGCAACGCGGGCCAGACGAACTGCGCGACCGGCGCGAGGCCGGCGTCGTTGCGCGCTGACAGCGGCGCGATCTTGCGTTCGCCCTTCGCGTCGACGAAGCCGAGCCAGACCTCGACCGCGTCGCCGGCGCGCAGGTCGGCCGGCGGCGTGCGGAAAGGCAGCGGCAGCGCGTAGGCGACCGGCTTGCCGACGGGCCAGCGCCGCGTCGCCGTCGGCGGCGCGTGGTCGCGGCGCAGCAGCACGCGACTACCGCGGCGTAACTCGACGCGCACTGACCACGCTTCGTCGAGTTCCTGCTCGGCCGTGAACGACAGCCGCAGCGTCGCCGTGCCGGTCGTCGCTAGCGCCGCGGCGTCGACCGTCGCCTCGCAGCGCACCGGCAACGACTGCGGGAAGTCGGCTTGCGCCGCGAGCGCGGCGGCGAACAGCGAGAAGACGGTGGCGACGGGGATGCGGCGAGGCGGCATGCGGCGAGGCGCCGCAGCGTAGCGTCGAACGCCTCATCGCGGCGCCGCCCTGTGGGCTGCTGCGCGTGCCGGCGCCAACAAAGACGGCCGCGGCCCTGCCGTCAGGGACCGCGGTCGGCTGGCGTCACTATGGACGCCCGCGCAGATCGGCTCAGAGGTTGCCGATCGCGCCCTGGATGCCGTTGGCCGTGATCGCGCCGAACGCGTTGACCGGCGGAACCTGGAACACGGCCGAGGTCGTGTACAGGTTGAAGTTGATCAGCGTCGGGTCGTTCGGGATCGGCAGGCTCAGCGCATGCGTGCTGCCCGTGACGGCCCAACCGACCGTCGCGTCGATCGAGGCGCGCAGGCCGCAACCGGGCGCGCCGAGGAAGAACAGGTCGTTGATGCCCGGATCGTTGACGCCGAAGACATCGACGCCGATCAGGCCGGTCGTCGGGATGTTGCCGACCGACAGCGACCACGTCGTGCCCGTCACCGGCCGCGTCGTGCCCGTCAACGTCAGCGGCAGGATGTCGCTCGGGTCGATCGTGAACGTCGCCGGCAGCGTCGCCGACAGGTCGCGGTTGCCCGGATCGGCCGAAACACCGCCCGGCGAGTAACCGACGAGGAAGCCGTTGCCGGCCAAGCTCATCGCGCCCCAGACGATGTGCACGTTGCCGTTCGCCGTGTCGAACTGCATCTGGAAGGTGTCCGGCACGGTCGTGGCATAGCTGTAGACGCCGTCCCAGGTGATGTAGGCGATGCCACCAATCTCCTCGAACTTGACCTGGCCGCTGCCGGCGATGGCGGGGTTGTAGTCGTGCCACATCCACCATCCCGTGTTGGCGGCGTTCAGGAAGGCCGCGACGGCGGGCGTATAGGCCGTGCCGTTGCCGGCGGCGTTGACCGACACGTAGCCGTTCGAGCAGACGGACATCGCCGTCGTCGTGCCGCCGACGTACGGGAAGGGCGAGGTCAGCGCGACCGTCGTCTGCGAGTCGTCCGACAAGACCAGCGACGTCGCCGACGTAGACGGCGGCACGTACGTGGTGATGCCCGGCAGCGCCACGTAGCCCGCGCCGTTGAACAGCAGCGACATGGAGCTGTTGGCGAGGTCGAACGACGCCGCCGTGAGGAAGTTCTCGTAGAACGACGCGAACTGCCGCACGCAGCCCTGGCCGAGCGTCGTGTTGGTGGCGATCACCGTGCCGGCGCCGGCCGGGGTGTACCGGAACTCCATCACCAGCGCGTGCGGGTTGGTGATGCCGTTGGGGTTCGGATACAGCGTCGACGCAAAGCAGCGGCTGCCGGTTGCGCCCAACGACTGGACATCGAGCGCGGTCGTCGAGCCGCCCGAATACGAGCCCAGCGGATTGTTGAAGTCGATGTTCAGGTCGCCGGCGGCCGGGTCGTACATGAATGGGGACGCGAACGTGATGTCGACGACCCAGGGCGCCGGCACGCCCGCGCCGTTGCCGACGCCGGCGAGGAAGGCCACGGCCCCCTGGTAGACGGTCGTCGTCAAGCCCTCGTTGGCCGCCCAGTTCGCGCTGACGGCGGTGTAGTCAATCGGGGCGACCGAGCACTTCACCGTGCAGTTGTTGAACGTGCCGCCGAGCCACGACGCCGAGCTCGCGTTGGCGCGCAGGCGCACTCCGGTCAGTTGCACCGGACTATTAATGCCTTGCGCCGTGAAGTTGCTGCTGTCGTAAAGCTGCTGCAGGCGCACGCCATAGGTCGTGACCGTGCTGCTCGTGAATGGGAAAACGTTGCTCGTGTTGCCTTCCACTGTCGCGAGACCATTTGGAACGACTACCGAAAGTTGAGCGAACGCGGTCGCCGCGAAGGTCGCGGCCATTGTGATGGCACGAAGCATGGCAAGCCCCGGGATAAGGTGAGGTTGGAGCGTTAGAGACTAGAATGAGCCTACACTAAACCGCTGGGCACAGTACATGGCGCACGCCATGGTGGCTCTACGTTGCAGCGTATCGCGCGCGAGCGCGTGAGCGAGTTTGCCCGTGCCAGCGCCCCGCACACTCGCCGTCAGTCGCCGACGACCAGCGGCGTCGGCCGCGCGGTGGCGACGACGCCGCTGCCGTCGAGCACCGCCGCGACGCGCCACTGCAGCGCGCCGCGTGCGCCCGCCGTCGCCGGCACGACCAACGCCGCGCGTCCCATGCCATCGAGCGTCGCGCGCGCCAGCGGTTCGCCCGCGCGCGGCGCCGGCACGGCGGCCGCGCCGGCGCTCCACACCGCGACCGGGCGGTTGGCGTGGACCGGCCCGGCGTCGATCGCGAGCGTCTGGCTGCCGCCGCGCGGCACGAGCACACGATCGGGCACGGCGCGCACCGACGCCGGTCCGAGCGCCGCGTCGGCGGCGGCGCAGGCGAGCGCGGCGCTGCACGCGTCGTTGGGGTGGTAGGGATCGGTCGGCACGACGCGCACCGGCAGGCCGGCGCCGGCGAGCGCTTCGCACGCTGGCTGCAGGTCGACGCTCGCCACGCCCAGGCGCTGCACGGTCTGCAGGCACCGCTCGCGACTGCGCCGTTCGTGCGGCTGCCAGTCGCGTTCGGCGGCGAAGATCGGCAGCACGAGAACCGTCAGCCTGCCGCCGCGGCCCTGCACCTCGTCGCGCAAGCGGACGAGCGCGCGCTCGACGTCGTCGGCGCGGCAAAGGTAGTGCTCGGGCCGCAGGCGATCCATGTGCCGGCCGTGTACGTACAGTTGGTAGAGGATGCTGCGGCCGTACCACGCGACGTCGACCGGCACGAGCGAGCCAGGGTTGCACAACGTCAGCGTGCCGTCGCGAAGACACATCACCGTCGACTCGGTGAGGTCGTTGTTGTGCAACGACAACACGACATGGTCGGCGGCCAGTTCGCGCTGGCTGCGGAAGTAGCCGGCAACCTCCTGCGCGGGATTCCAGCTCTCGACGCCGGCGTTGAGCGTCTCGACGGTCTGGCCGCTCGCGTCGGCGAACGCGCGCAGCGGCGCCACCAGGCTCGCCCGCCGCGTCACCGAGTCGCCGAGAAACAACAGCCGCGGGACGTCCGGCTGCTTGGCGACGCCGGCGCGCAGCGGGAACGCGCGCAGCAGGCCGTGCTCGTCGTACACCGGGCCGCCGAGGACCGGCGCGTGGCCGAGTTCGTCGTCGGCCGTGATCATCGTGCGCTCGACCTCGGCGCGCGCCGCGAACACGGCGACCGCGGTCGGGCTCAGCAGGCGGCCCGGCGGCATCAACGCGCGCACCGCGAACTCGGCCAGCAGCACCGTGCCGACGACCGCGCCGGCGATGAGCAGCAGCTTGGCGCGCAGGCTAGGGCGGCGACCGGTCGGGGCGGACACCCCCGCAGTGTCGCCGTACGCGCACGATTGGTGCAAGCGCGACGACGACGCCGCTGCGCGCTGGGGATTCGGCTGCTACCCTGGCGCGCCGACTCGTCTCCCCCAACCGCCCCATGCACCTGTCCACCCACAACTGGATGCGCGCCGAGCCCCTCGCGGTCACGCTGCGCCGGATCCAACGCCTCGGTTACACCAGCATCGAACTCAGCGGCGAGCCGACGCAGTACGACGTCGCGACCACGCGCGCGCTACTGAAGCAGCACGGCATCAAGTGCTGGGGCTCGGTGACGCTGACCCTCGGCGAGCGCAACCTCGCCGCCAAGGACGCCCGCCAGCGCGCACATACCGTCGCCTACATGAAGTCGGTGGTGACGATGGTGCAGAACTTCGAGGGCCGCGAGGTATCGGTCGTGCCGGTCACCGTCGGCAAGATCGTCGCCGAGAGCACGCCGGAGCAGGAGTGGGCGTGGATCGTCGCCGGCCTGCAGGAGGTCTACGACCACGCGCAGAAGGCCGGTGTGCGCCTCGCGCTCGAGCCGATCAACCGCTTCGAGACGTACTTCATGAACCGCGCCGACCAGGCGCTGTGCCTCGCCGACGCCGTCGGCCCGAACTGCGGCATCTGCCTCGACACGTTCCACATGAACATCGAGGAGGTCGACATGTACGCCGCGATCCGCAAGGTCGGCAAGCGCCTCGTCGACGTGCACGTCGCCGACAACAACCGCCTCGCGCCCGGCATGGGCAACATCGATTGGAAGCGCCTCGTCGGCACGCTGAAGGAGATCGGCTACGACGGCGCGCTGACGATGGAGGCCGTCGCCCCCGTCGACCGCACGCCGGCGTCGCCGTGGCCGGACCAGGTCGAGCGCAACCCGGTCGACATCTCCCCCGAGCAGCTCAAGTTCATCCAGGACCACGGCAGCAGCCTGCTGAGCGAGTCGTTCTATACACGCCTGTTCGAGACGGCGGCGGGCACGCTGCTGCCGCTGATCCGGTGAGCGACCACCGCGAGCGCGAACGGCGGCGCGCGAGCGAGCGCACCGTGACGACCCGCTCCGACAACGCCCCCACCTTCCAACCGACGCCCCAACACCCCGCGAGCACCGAGTGAAGATCCGCGCCGTCGACGCCGTCTGGCTGCACGTCCCGCTGCCCCAAGAGACGCAGCACGTCTCCGACTTCGGCCGCATCGCCGCGTTCGACGCCGTGCTCGTCACGGTGACGACCGAGTGCGGGCTCGTCGGCTACGGCGAGGCCAAGCCCGCCGTCGGCAGCGCCGGTGACGGCCGCGCGCTCGTGGCGATCATCGAGAACGAGCTGCGCCCGCGGCTGCTCGACCGCGATCCGCGCGAGGTCGGGCGTGCCTTCGGCCTCTTGTACAACGGCAGCCGTGCTGGCCACGCCGAGCGCACCGGCCGCGCCATGCCGATCCTTGGCCGCCGCGGCGCGCACACCGTCGCCATCGCCGGCGTCGACCTCGCGCTCTGGGACCTCGCCGCCAAGGCGCGCGGCTGCTCGGTGCTCGCACTGCTCGGCGGCCCGTGCCGCGAGCGCGTGCGCGCCTACGCCAGCGGCGGCTGGGCCGACGTTCCCGGCCTGCCGGCGGAACTCGGTCGCTACACGCAGGCGGGCTTCCGCGCCGTCAAGATGCGCGTCGGCGCGATGGACGGCCGCGTCGACAGGAGCCTCGCCCGCGCCGCCGCTGCGCGCCAAGCACTCGGCCCCGACGTCGACCTGATGGTCGACGCGCACGGCACGATGAACGTCGCCGAAGCCAAGCGCTTCTGCGCTGGGGCCGCCGAACTGGGCCTGCGCTTCGTCGAGGAGCCGGTCAGCTCCGATGACCGCCACGGCCTCGCCGAGGTGCGCGCGGCCAGCGCGCTGCCGATCGCGGCCGGCGAGAGCGAATCGGCCGCGTTCGACTTCGCCGAGATGATCGAACGCCGCGCGATCGACGTGCTGCAGCCCGACCTCGCCATCGCCGGCGGGCTGAGCGAAGGCCTGCGCATCGCCGCGCTCGCCTACGCCAACCGCCTCGAACTCGCGCCGCACAGCTGGGGCTCGGCGATCACTTTCCAGGCCGCGCGAACGCTGGCGTTCGCCAGCCCCGCCGGCGTCTTCGTCGAGGTGCCGATGGGCGGCGCGCCGCTGCTGCGCGAGATGGCGGCGATCGACCTCAGCCTGCACGACGGCGACCTGCTGCCGCCGACCGGGCTCGGCTTCGGCGTCGAGCCGGACAAGGAGTTCGTGCAGCGCTACACCAAGCGCTGACGCGGCGAACGGATCCACGAGCGACGGAGCGAACGCATGGCCGACTTCCACCTGCATCACATCAACGTCAACGTCGACGACCTCGACGCCGCGATCGCGTTCTACCGCGACGTCGTCGGCCTGCCGCTCGACCCGACGCCGGACCAGGGCTTCCGCTCGCAGTTCTTCCGCCTGGGGCCCAACCAGCAGATCCACATGAACGAGATCGCGGACGTGCACCAGTACCGCGGTCACTTCTGCCTCGTCGCGCCCGACTTCGCATCCGTCTTCCGCCGCGCCAAGGCGGCGAGCGCGATCGACTGCAAGCCATGGGGCCGCGTGCGCCGGCTGCCGAGTGGCGCCATGCAGATGTTCGTGCGCGATCCCGCCGGCAACCTCGTCGAGATCGCCAGCGCCCGCGACGCCGTGATCGACCCGGCCCTGTTCAGCGACGAACTCGTCGAACCGAAGCCAGGCATGTACCGCATGGCGCCCGGCGCCGCCGACGGCGCGCACGAAACGCCGTGAGCATCCTACTGCTCGAGTCGCTGCACCCCGAGGCGGAGGCGCTGCTCGCCGCGGTCGACACGCTGGTCCGCGCCGCCGACCCCAACGCGCCCGACTGCGACTTCGCGGCGGTGCGCGCGATCCTCACGCGCGGCCGCGGCCGCGTCACCGACGCGCTGCTCGCCCGCTGCCCGGGCCTGCAGGCCGTCGCGCGCGCCGGCGTCGGCCTCGACAACGTCGACACGCAGGCGGCTGCGCGCCGCGGCGTGCCGGTGGTCTACGCGCCCGGCGGCAACGCGCTGACCGTCGCCGAACACACGATCGCGCTGCTGCTCGACCTCGTGCGCGGCATCACGCGCTGTGCCAACCAGGTGCGCGCCGGCCGCTGGGAGGAACGCGCGCGCTACCAGGGCGACGAGATCCGCGGCCTCACGCTCGGCGTGCTCGGCTTCGGCGCGATCGGCCAGCGCGTCGCGCGGCTGGCGAGCGCGTTCGACATGGAGGTGATGGTGCTGGCGCACAAGGACAAGCCCGTGCCAGCGCCGTTCGCCAGTGCGCCGCTGGCCGAGATCCTGCGGCGCGCCGACGCGCTGACACTGCACCTGCCGCTGACGCCGGCGACCAAGGGCCTGCTCGGGCCGGCCGAGTTCGCCGCGATGAAGCCCGGCGCGTTCCTGGTCAACACCGCGCGCGGCGCGCTGATCGACGGCGCGGCGCTGCGGCAGACGCTCGCGTCGGGCCGGCTCGGCGGCTTCGCGGCCGATGTGCTGGAGCAGGAGCCGCCGGCGAACGACGACCTGCTGGTCACGCACGAGCGCGCGCTGCTGACGCCGCACAATGCGTCGCTGACCGCGCGCACATATCGCAGCCTGTGTGTCGACACCGCGCGCAACGTCGCGGCGATCCTGCGCGGCGCGGCGCCGGAGCCACGCAGCGTTTTCCGCTAGCAGTCCGCGCCGCAGGACGCGCGACGCGGACTCCTACGCCAGCGCCGCGCGCACGACCTTGCCATGCACGTCCGTAAGGCGGAAGTCGCGGCCCTGGTGCCGGAAGGTCAGGCGCTCGTGGTCGATGCCGAGCAGCCACAGCACGGTCGCCTGCAGATCGTGCACGTGCACCCCGCCCTCCACGACGTTCCACCCGAAGTCATCCGTCGCGCCGATCATCTGCCCGCCGCGCACGCCACCACCGGCCATCCACCACGCGAACGCGCGACCGAAGTGATCGCGGCCGTTGGGCTGCTCGCTCGGGCCTTGGCCGAACGGCGTGCGGCCGAACTCGCCGCCCCACAGCACCAGCGTGTCGTCGAGCAACCCTCGCTGTTCGAGGTCGCCGACCAGCGCCGCGCTCGGTTGGTCGGTGTCGCGGCACTGTTCGGCGAGCTGGGTGTAGAGGTTGCCGTGCTGGTCCCAGCCGCTGTGCATCAACTGCACGAAGCGCACGCCGCGTTCGAGCAGGCGGCGCGCGATCAGGCAGTTCCAGGCGAACGTGCCGCGGGCGCGGACGTCGGGGCCGTAGGCGGCGAGCACGTGCTCGGGTTCGTCGCGCAGGTCGAGCAGGCCGGGCACGCTCGCCTGCATGGCGAAGGCCATCTCGAACTGCGCGCGCCGCGCCTGGGTCGGGTTGTCGTCGGCGCCAAAGCGCGCGCGATCGAGCGCAGCGAGGTCCTGCAGCAGCGCCCGGCGTGAGGCCGCGGTCACGCCCGGCGGGTCGCCGAGGTACGGCACCGGGTCGCCGCCGCCGCGGAAACGCACTCCCTGGTGGCGGCCGGGCAGGAAGCCGTTGGACCAATAGTGCTCATAGAACAACTGTCCGCAGGTCTTGCCGCGGTCGGACGAGGTCAGCGCGACGTACGCCGGCACGTCGTCGCACAGGCGTCCGAGGCCGTAGTCGAGCCAGGCGCCGAGCGCGGGCCGGCCGGGCTGCTGGCTGCCGGTCAGGAAGTACGTGACGCCGGGCGAATGGTTGACCGCCTCGGTGTGCAGCGCGCGCAGCAGGCAGATGCGATCGGCGATCTGGCCGGTGTGCGGCAGCAGCGTCGACAGCGGCATGCCCGACTGTCCGTAGCGCGCGAACGGCGCGATCGCCGGCGTCGCCGGCCAGCGGGTGTATCCCGACGACATCGTCGACAGCCTGGTCGTGCCGCGCACCGACGCCGGGATGTCCTGGCCGCGATGGCGCGCGAGCGCTGGCTTCTCGTCGAAGAGGTCGACGTGCGACGGGCCGCCGCCCTGCCACAGACAGACGACGCGCTTGGCGCGCGGCGCATGGTGCGGTAGGCCCGGCAGGCCACGGCCGTCGGCGGCGGCGCCTTCGTCCAAGCGAGCCGCGCGTGCGTCTTCGGCGAGCAGCGCCGCGAGCGCGATGCCGCCGAGGCCCTGACCGAGGCCGCGCAGCAGCGCGCGCCGCGAAGTCGTCGCGCCGGCGGCGCTCGCACCTTGACCGTGCCAAGCCTCAGTCACGGCACTGCGCCTCTGCGAGATTGAGGATGCCCAGGCACGTTGCCGCGAGCGCTGCGTGTTCGACCGGCGGCAGCGCGCACGGCGTCTTCGCTTCGCCGACCGCGAGCAGGGCCGATGCCGCCGCCGGGTCGTCGGCGTACGCTGCAAGCTGCCGCTGGTACATCGCCGCCAACAGCCGTTGCTCCGCGGCTGCGGGCGTGCGCGCGACGACGCGGCGGAACGCCGCTGCCAGCCGGCCGCCGACGTCGTTCGCTTCGTCGGCGACGCGCGCCGCCAGCGCCCGCGCGGCTTCGACGTAGGTCGGGTCGTTGAGCGTCACCAGCGCATGCAGCGGCGAGCCGGTCACCGGCACGCGCACGCGGCAGTTCTGTCGCTGGCTGCTGTCGAAGAAGTTGGTCGGCTGCACCGTGCGCCGCCAGAAGGTGTAGAGGCTCCGCCGCCACAGGTCGGGGCCGTGCGACGCGGGATAGGTGAAGTCGCGCTCGTTGGTGATCGCGAGCGACTCCCAGACCTTGTCGGGCTGGTACGGATAGACCGGCGCGCCGCCGAGCGTCGGCACGAGCAGGCCGCTGACGGCGAGCGCCTGGTCGCGCAGCAGCAGCGACGAGCGGCGGAGGCGCGGCGCGCGCGCCAGCAGGCGGTTGTCGGGATCGCGCGCCAGCAACTCGGCGCTCGCCGCGCTCGACTGGCGGTAGACGGCGCTAGTGACGATGCGGCGGTGCAATTCCTTGCTGCGCCAGCCCGAGCGCGCGAAGTCGACCGCGAGCGTGTCGAGCAGTTCCCGGTGCGTCGGCCGGTCGCCCTGCGTGCCGAAGTCCTCCGGCGTGCGCACGAGGCCATCGCCGAAGAAGTGCTGCCAAGCGCGATTGACGGCGACGCGCGCGGTCAGCGGGTGGCCGTCGGAAAACAGCCAGCGGGCGAGGCCGAGCCGGTTCTTCGGCGCGCCTTGCGGCAACGGCGGTAGGCAGCCCGGCACGCCGAAGGCGACGACTTCGCCCGGCTGCAAGTAGTCGCCGCGCTGCAGCACGCGCGTCGGCTTTTCGACCGCGTCCTGCATCACCATCACGCGCGGCCACTGCGTGTGGCGGAAGCGGTCGTACTCGCTGCGGTAAGCATCGATGGCCGGCTTGTCGCCGGCCGCTTCGAGTTCCTTGAGCCGCGCTTCCATCGCCGCGCGCTGCTGCCGCAGCGCCGGCGTCGGGTACGCGACCGCCGGCTCGGCGACACGGAAGCGCGATGGCCCTTCGCCGGCGAGGCCGTTCTCGGGCACGCGGCCGAAGGCGTCGAGCAGCGCGTAGTAGTCGCGCTGCGGGATCGGGTCGTGCTTGTGGTCGTGGCACTGCGCGCACGCCACCGTCAGTCCGAGCCACGTCGTGCACGTCGTGTCGACGCGGTCGAACAGCATGACGAAGCGGTTCTCCTCGGGGATCGCGCCGCCTTCGCCGTTGAGCAGGTGGTTGCGCAGGAACGCCGTGCCGAGCCGGTCGTCGTCGGTGGCGTCTGGCAGCAGGTCGCCGGCGAGCAGCTTGGTCGACAGTTGGTCGAACGGCACGTCGGCGTTGAGCTGGCGCACCAGCCAGTCGCGCCACACCCACTGCCACGTGTCGCCGTCCTGCTGGAAGCCGTTGGAGTCGGCGTAGCGCGCGGCGTCGAGCCATGGCAGCGCCATCGCCTCGCCGTAGTGCGGGCTGGCGAACAATCGATCGACGACGCGCTCATAGGCGCCGGCTTCGCCGTCGGCGAGGAACGCGTCGACCTCGGCCGGCGTCGGCGGCAGGCCGGTGAGGTCGAGGGTCACGCGCCGCAACAGCGTCGTGCGTGTGGCCGGTGGCGCGAGTTCGAGCCCTTCGGCGCGCAACCGCGCGCGCACCAGCGCGTCGATCGGGTTGGCGCCGAGGGTCGGCGTGCGCACCGGCGGCACGAAGGCCCAGTGCGGCCCGGGCGGCGACGCATCGGCCGCGGCAACGGGCGCGCGCTCGGGCGCCGGCGCGGCGCATCCGAGCACCAGCAGGCCGGCCAGCGCACAGCCAGGGACGAGGAACGGACGGAGCACCGCGCCATCGTGCAACGTCGCGGCGATCCCGCAAGCCGCCGGACCGACGCCGCGTGCAACGCGTTCGTCGCTATCCTGCGCCGACATGACTACGCTGCCCGTCGGGCTCCGCGTCGCCGCGAAAGCGGCCACAACGGGCCACTTCGTGAGCCCACAAGATGACTTCTTCTCGGGTTCTCAGCGCGTCAGCTCGGCGAGCTTCTGCTGCAGCGCGCGCAGCGCTCCGACCGAGTAGCCGCGGTCGTGGAACCACGCGACCACGCCGTCGCGGTCGAGCAGCACGATGCGGCCCGGCAGGCCGTCGTCGTTGCCGGTGAACTGCGCGATCGCCTTGGCGTCGCCGTAGACGGTGACGACGCCGCTCCAGTCCTCCTTGGGGATGCCGCGGCGCATGCCGCCGTCGATGAAGCCCGACGCCAATCCCGGCATCAGCCCGGGCAGCGTCGGCACCTCGAACGCGCGCACCGTGACGCCGGCCTCGGACACGCCGAGCAGCCAGCGGTCGAGGTCGAACTGCGTGTTCTGCTGGTAGCCGATCAGCAGCAGCAGCGGCGCCCCCTTGCCGACGCCGGGCAGCGCCACCTCGGCGCCGTCGAGCGCGTTGCCACGCACCGCCGGGAACGGCTCGCCCGTCGGATCGCGGCGCGGATAGGTCGTGCCGCACGAGGCGAACGCGACGGCGATGGCGAGCAGGGCGAGGACGACGAACAGCGGGCGGCGCATCGGCGGCATCTTCGCCGCGCGCGCCGCCGCGGACGCACGCGCGAGCGGCGAAACCTCAGCCGAACAGGCCCGCCCACCTCGTGCCGGCGAAGGCCGCGCGCAGTTCGTCGTTGTTGGCGATGCCAGCGCGCGGATCCTTCGGGCCGGTCTTGTGCGTGCGCGGCACGAGTTCGCCGAAGTCGACGCCGAATGCTTCGCCCAGGCGCCGCGCGGCCGACGGCAAGCGCAGCGCCAGGTCCTCGTAGTCGAGTTCGACCGTCGGCAGGCCGGCGAACGCGGCGCGGAAGCGGGCTTCGAGCGCCTCGCCGGCGACGAAGTCGGCGGCAGTCTCCGCGACGGGCAGGACGATCGCCGATTCGTCTTGCGCGCCGCCGAACCAGCTGTCGCTCGCCAACGCGCGCAAGTGCGAGCGCCACCGCTGCAAGCGATCCCGACGCAGCAGGTGCAGCACGATGCAGCGGCCATCGCCGGCCGTGGCCTCGACGATGTGGTCGTCGTGCAATGCGTGGCCGTAGATCAGCTTGTAGCCGCAATGCGTGGCGCCGATCCGCGCCGCGTCGGCGGCGAGCCGATCGAGCAACGGCTCGGGACCGCGCTCGCGCAGCGCCGCCAGCTCGCGCCGGTCGGCGGCCGCATGCTCCGGCCAGGCGACCAAGCCCGCGGCGATCTCGCGGACGTTGAACAGCTCGTTGGCGCAGAAGAAATCCGGCCGCGCGTCGAGCATGCCCACCAGCAGGTTGCTGCCGGTGCGCTCGGCCCCCATCACCACGAACGGACGCACGGCGGGGATGCGCGGCTGCCGCGGCGCGAGCGGCCCGTAAGCCGCCGCAGGCCCCAGCGGCGCGGCGTCGGCGGCGCGCCCCATTCCCGCGGCGCGCGCGATCGCGACCGGCGCCTGCGCTAGGCCATCGACCACGGCCGCCGCGTCGACGCAGTCGGCGAAGCGGCGCAGCAGCTCGGCGCGGGCGAGCGCGTTGGTCGCCACCACCGCCGCCGCGCCGCGCAAGTGCAGCGGCATCAGGTTCGCGGCCGGATCGCCGAGATCCGGGTCGTCGAGCACGGCGACGCGCGGCACGCCGAGCAGCCGGCCGACGATCGCCGCGCGGAACGAATCGTGATGCTGACCGACCGCGACCAGCATGTCCGGCGCGAACGCCTGGATCGCGCGCGCGAAGGCGAGCGCCTGCCGCACGTCCACGCGCGCCGCGACCTCGGCCGGCGCGCAGCCCCAGAACGCCGCGAGGTCGGCGACGACGCGAGCGAGAGCGGCCGGGGCGATCGCGCCGAAGCGGGCGAAGTCCTGTGCGTGCGCCGCCGGATCTTCGAGGACGAGCGTGCCTTCACCGAGCCGGCGGCGGCTCGCCGGCGGCAGCGCGCGCGGATCCGACACGTGGGTGTGGAACGCGCGCCAGTCGCCGCCGTGGGCGTCGCGCAACGCGTCGAGAGCGGCGTAGAACGGCTCGCAAGCGGCCAGCGGGTGCAGGTCGCCGGCGAGCAGGGCGATGCGCGGTGACGCAGCGGAGATGGGAAGACCGGACAACGGACCGGACACGCTATCAAGTCGGCTACTCGACGATAGTTAGAACTTGGTCGGCGGCGACGCCGCGGACGACGGTGCGCTGGCCGCTCGGCCAATCGACGATCACGTGTTTGGTCACGGCGTTTTGCCCGAGCCCGAAGTGGATGCCGTGATTCTGCGAGTGCCGGTGCATGCCGCCGCCGTGCTCGCGGATCTGGCTGACTCCCCCGGCGAGCACCTGGACGCGCGCGCCGATGCCATCGCGATTGGACGTCGTGCCGACGAGTTCGATGCCAAGCCAGTGATTGCCGTTCGCCGTGACGTTGCGCAGCAGCTGCGTCCTGCCGTCGTCGGCGAACGCGCCGGGCGAGCTCGGCAGGCGGAAGGCGCTGCCAAGACCGTTGACGAGCAGCAGGTCGACGAGCCCGTCGCGGTCGTAGTCGAACGTCGCGACGGAATCGCCGATGCCGTCCGGGCTGCCGACCGCGACGCCAGCAGGCGCCAGCGCGAACATGCCGCCGCCGAGGTTCTCGAGCAGCACGTTGTCGAGGTTGCAGCTCTGCGTCGAACGCTCGACGTAGAGGTCGAGGTCCATGTCGTTGTCGAAGTCGGCGGCGACGACCGAGCGGCCGCGCAGCCACGACGGGATGCCGCTCACCACGGTCTGGTTGGCGTAGCCGCCGTTGGGCCCGTTGCCGACGCGTACGAACAGCACGTCGGACGCGTTTGGTCCACCGGGGGCATAGCCGATCGCCTGCGGCACGGTCACCGGTAGGCTGCAGATGAAGCGGATCAGCGCCTCGGCCCAGACCGGCGTGCTGCACAGGCACACCCACTCGAGCGCCGCCGCGTCCCAGCCGATGTAGATGCCGCGCGACTGGCCGGGCGCATGCGGCGCGATGCCAGAGTTGGCCGGGTCGCTCGGATCGAGCGGCACGCCGTTCTGCGACGGGTTCCAGCCCTGCGCGCCGATGAACACGTCCGCCGTCGTCCAGCCGGACACGCCGCCCCAGTCCAGCCACAGCACGTGGCCCGGCAGCGAGCCGAAGCGGATGCCGTGCTCGTCGCCGTCGAGGTTGGCGACGAACTCGATCGCCAGCGGACCGTCGCGGTGCGCCGCGCTGCGCGTCGCGTCGCGCGCCATGTAGACGTCGTTGCGACCATCGCCGGTGAGGTCGGCGATCACGGCGTCGTGCATCGTCGGGAACGGCGCCAGCGGCGGCAGGCCGATCGTGGTGGTGATGTTCTGCACGCCGCCGCCGAGGAACGAGTAGGCGCGCCGCGGATAGCCGTCGAAAAGCGCGTCGAGCTTGCCATCGCCATCGAGGTCGCCGAGCACGCCGAACTCGGTGCCCACGCCGACGCCGAAGCCGAGCGCGGCGCCGACCTCGCGGAAGCGGCCGCCGCGCTGCTGGTAGAGGCTCGGCGGCGACTGCAGGTCCGGACGGAGCTGGGCCGCCATCAGCAGGTCGAGCAGACCGTCGCCGTCGGCGTCGACGGCCAACGGCGTGCGGCCGCGCATCAGCGGCAGGTCGAGGCCGACGGCCGCGGCGACGTCGAAGTAGAAGGCGCCGCTGCGCCGGTATTGGCGCTTGGGCGCCGCGCCGAGGCCGAAGCCGGCGCCGCCCGTGACGTACAACTCCTGCACGCCGTCGTTGTCGGCGTCGAACCACTGCGCGCCGTGGTTGTCGCCGTGCGGCAACGGCATCAGCGCGATGGTGTCGTCGACGAACGAGCCGTTGCCGAGGTTCCGCCACAGCCGCGGATGCGCCATGTAGTGGCCGCCAGTGAAGATGTCGGGCCAGCCGTCGCCGTTGCAGTCGCCGACGGACACGCCGTGCGAGATGCCCATGTCGGCGATGCCGACGGCGGCGGTGACGTCGGCGAACGCGATGGCGCTGGTGGACGACCGCGGCTGCGGTCGCCGCGACCGCGGCGCGCGCGCGCGCCGTTCCTTGTCCTCGGGGCCGGCGGCCGCCGCGCGCGTCGGATCGCCGCCGTTCGCGCACGCGGATCCAGTCGGACCAGGCGCAATGCTGGCCAACATCGCCGCGACGATGGCAAGGAGCTCGCTCCGCATGGTTCTCCGCGAGAGGGTTGTCGAAGTATGCCCCACCCTTCCTCCCTGACAACCGCCGGCGGGCCGGCGGGTCGAAGCCGCCGGTGGCAATGCGCCGACAGCGCCGCGGTCGACCGCATCGCCGACGCCGCGCGCAATCGGCCTCGTGCATGCGGCGGCGCCAGCGCTCGTTGCCGATCCAGCTGCGCAGCCGCTTTCTGCGCCGGCGCGTCAGCGCAGCAGTTCGATCTGCGGCACGGCGTCGGTGTCGCACCACACGACCGCGTCCTGGCCATGCCGTTGGCCGAGCGCGCGCGCCGCCGCGCGCGGCAGGCCGAGGGCCAGCAGGCTCGACTCCGGCGGCCAGCCATTGCTCGGATGCACGCCGTCGCCCTCGAGGAACGCGACGCCGACGGCCTGCAACTCGGCGCGCAGCGCCGCCATGCGCGGCGCGTTGGCGGCGGCGCCGAGGTCCTGCGATCGCGGGTTGCAGGCAGTGACGAACGCGCTGGCGACAACACCGTGCGCGCGATGCAGAGCGGCGAGCGGCTCGCTGCGTTCGCCGATGCGTAGCGCGAACGGCGCCGGCGCGACCACGTGGTACGCGGTCTCCAGGAACGCCTGGCGCGTGGCGGGCGGAATGGCAGACTCGACCATCGCTGTAGCATAGCGGCCGCGCGCGCGGCGACGCCACGTCAGCGCCCGTCGACGCGGTAGAAGCCGCGCGGGTTGACCATGAAGTAGCTGTCGTACGGCAGCAGCGGCGGCAGCTTGCAGTACGGCTTGCCGCCCTCGTCGCGCGCCATCATGAACATCCAGAACGGCGACGCCGGCTGGTCGGCCGGCTTCTTGCGGATGCTGATCTCACGGATGTCGTCGACGACGCGGTCGATCCACTTCAGCTGCACGGCCTTGTCGGCGAACTCGTCCCAGTCGCCGGTCTTCTTCGCCTGGTACATGCGCGCCTTGAACTCGTCGAGCGTGATGCCCATCTTGCGCGCGATCGGCTCGGCGAGGCGCCGCTCCCACTCGCGCAGCGTCTGCACTTCCTGCTCGATGTCCGTCATGTTGCCGTTGGCGCCGCTCGACATCTGGTGATGCAGGATGACGGCGTTGGGCAGCGCGTAGCTGTGCTTGGCCAGCGTGGCGATCGTCGCCGCCATGCTCGCGGCGAAGCTCTTCACCACGACGTGCACCGGCGCGTCGCTGGTCTCGATCGACTTCACGATGCGGTAGCCCTGCTGCACGCTGCCGCCCGGCGAGTTGTCGATGACGAGGAAGATCGGCTTCTTCGCGTCGAGGTTGTTGAAGTAGTCGATGCGGTCGCAGACGTGGTCGGCGGTGCCGGTCACGATCGGGCCGTTGAGGTCGATGCGGCGGTCGGTGATGGTCAGCACGCCGTCCTGCAGCGGCTCGTCGGCGTAGACCATCGGCGCGTCGACCAGTTCGCGCAGCTTGTCGGCGCCGTCGCGCTTCTGCAGCTGGGCGGCCTGCTTGCGCGCCTCGGTCTCGATGAGCGCCTGCTCGTCCATCGCGCGCATCTGCTCGGCCTTGCGCTTCTCGGCGGCCAGCTGGTTCTGGATCGCCAGCTCCTCGGCCTCGCGCCGCATGGCGGCGAGCTTGGCCTTGTGCTGGGCGTCGACGAGGTCCTGCGCCGACTTCATGCGCGCCATCTCGACGCTGTTCGCCGACAGCTCGGCCTCGAGCCGCGCGCCGGCGAGCGCCTGCGCGTGCTTGAGCCGCTCCATCTCGGCCGTGCCGGGGGCGAGTTCGGTCTTGAGCGCCGCGGCGGCGACCTCGGCGGCGCGCGCCATCGCCTCGACCTTGGCCTTGTCCGGCTCGGCGCCGGCGGCGGCCTTGGTGGCGTTGAGCGCCAGTTGGGCCTCGAGCCGCGCCTTCTCGGCTTTGAGCGCGGCGAGTTCGTTCTGTAGCTGCTGCTCGCGCAGCGCCGCCTCGAGCGTCAAGCGCTTGAGCTCCTTCTCGGCCTGCGGCTCGGCCTCGGCGAGCTTCTCGGCCGGCGCCGGCGCGGCGGGCTTGGCGGCTGGGTTGGCGGACGGGCTGGACGGGGACTGCGGGGACGCTGCCGCGCAGGCGGCAAGCGAGACGGCCGCGAGCGCGGCGGAGAGGATTCGTTGGGACATCGTGAGTGACCTCGACGGCGGGGCACGACCGGCCGCGCCGTCGCCACCCACCGTACGCGCCGCGCGGGCGCCGGCCAACTCAGGCGCCGACCGGCTCCGCTGCGCGCGTCGCCACCACGAGCTCACCGTCCTTGAAATCGACGTGCACGGTGCTGCCGTCCGGCACGCCGCCGGCGATCAGCTGGCGGCCGATGCGCGTCTCCATCTCGCGCTGCAGGAAGCGCTTGAGCGGTCGCGCGCCGTACACCGGGTCGTAGCCGCGCTCGGCGAGGAACGTCTTCGCCGCGTCGCTGACGTCGACCGCGATGCGGCGGTCGGCGAGGCGCGCCCGCAGGCCGCCCAGCAGCAGGTCGACGATGCGGCGGATCTCGCCGGTCTGCAGCGGCTTGAACAGCACGATGTCGTCGATGCGGTTGAGCAGCTCCGGCCGGAAGTGCCGCCGCAGCTCGGCCATGACCTGGTCGCGCGCCGATTCGCGGATGACGCCGTCCTTGGTGATGCCCTCCAGCAAGATCGGCGCGCCGATGTTCGACGTCAGGATGATCACCGTGTTCTTGAAGTCCACGGTGCGGCCCTGGCTGTCGGTGGCGCGGCCGTCGTCGAGGATCTGCAGCAGCACGTGGAACACGTCCGGGTGCGCCTTCTCGATCTCGTCGAACAGCACCACCGAGTACGGCTTGCGCCGCACGGCCTCGGTGAGCTGGCCGCCCTCCTCGTAGCCGACGTAGCCGGGCGGCGCGCCGATCAGGCGGCTGACCGCGTGCTTCTCCATGTACTCCGACATGTCGACGCGCACGAGATTGTCCTCGCTGTCGAACAGCGCCGCCGCCAGCGTCTTCGCCAGCTCGGTCTTGCCGACGCCGGTCGGGCCGAGGAACAGGAAGCTGCCAATCGGGCGCTTGGGATCCTTGATGCCCGAGCGCGCGCGGATCACCGCGTCGGCGACCACCTGCACCGCCTCCTCCTGGCCGACGACGCGCTCGTGCAGGATCTCGTCGAGTTTGAGCAGCTTCTCGCGCTCGCCCTCGACGAGCCGCTGCACCGGGATGCCGGTCCAGCGGGCGACGATCTGGGCGATCTCGTCCGAGGTCACCGCCTCGCGCAGCAGGCGCTCGCCGCCCTTCTGCATCCCGGCCTCCTCGGCGGCCAGCGCCTTCTCGGCCTCCGGGATCGCCCCGTACTTCAGCTCGGCGGCCTTGTTCATGTCGTAGCGGCGCTCGGCGGCCTCCTGGTCGCGGCGCAGCGACTCCAGCCTCTCGCGCAGCGTGCGCACGCCGAGCAGGCCCCTCTTCTCGGTCTCGTACCGGGCCCGCATCGCGTCGGCCTTGCCGCGCAGCTCCTGCAGCTCCTTCTTGAGCTCCGACAGGCGCGTGCGGCTGGCGTCGTCCTTCTCCTTGGCCAGCGCCGTCTCCTCGATCTCGAGTTGCATGACACGGCGGCTGACGGTGTCGAGCTCGGTCGGCAGCGAGTCGATCTCGGTGCGGATCATCGCACACGCCTCGTCGACGAGGTCGATCGCCTTGTCCGGCAGGAAGCGGTCGCTGATGTAGCGGTGCGACAGCGTCGCCGCGTCGACGAGCGCGCCGTCGTGGATGCGCACGCCGTGGTGCACCTCGAAGCGCTCCTTGAGGCCGCGCAGGATCGACACCGTGTCCTCGACGCTCGGCTGCTCGACCAGCACCGGCTGGAAGCGGCGCTCGAGCGCCGCGTCCTTCTCGATGTGCTTGCGGTGCTCGTCGAGCGTCGTCGCGCCGATGCAGTGCAGCTCGCCGCGCGCGAGCATGGGCTTGAGCATGTTGCCGGCGTCCATCGCGCCCTCGGCCTTGCCGGCGCCGACGATGGTGTGCAGCTCGTCGATGAACAGCAGGATGCGGCCCTCGCTGTTCTTGATCTCGGTCAGTACCGCCTTGAGGCGCTCCTCGAACTC
>Ga0194112_10004072_pt1 | contig 20127 bp, 15 predicted proteins | sample TA2MahC400mmetaG_FD_146191 | JGI IMG/M metagenome (GOLD analysis project Ga0194112, IMG submission 146191) | Freshwater microbial communities from Lake Tanganyika, Tanzania - TA2015016 Mahale Deep Cast 400m | ecosystem: Environmental > Aquatic > Freshwater > Lake | place: Tanzania: Lake... | reverse complement strand
GTGGGGCAAGAACGTCCTGGACTTCACGGCCGACGAGCGGCGGCGCATCGAGCAGCGGCTGGGCGATGCGGGGGTCGGCGTCTCGGCCATCGGGTCGCCCATCGGCAAGGTGCGCATCGACGAATCGTGGCCGGCGCACGTGGAGCGCTTTAAGATCGCTCTCGACGCCGCCGAGTTCTTCGGGGCGCCCTTCATCCGGCTGTTCAGTTACTATCCGCCGCAGGGCGGCCGCATCGGCGACCATCGCCAGGAAGTCATCCGCCGCCTGAACGAGCAGGTGGCGCTGGCCCAGGGCCGCAACGTCCGCCTCCTGCACGAGAACGAGAAGGACATCTACGGCGAGAAGACCGAGGGATGCCTCGACATCGCCCGCAGCGTCCCCGGGATGGACCTCATCTTCGACCCGGCCAACTTCGTGCAGGCGGGCGTGTGGCCGGCCGAGGCGTGGAAGGCGCTGAAGGACCACGTCGTGTACTTTCACATCAAGGACGCGCTGCTGGACGGCGGCAAGGTCGTGCCGCCGGGCGAAGGCGACGGCTGCATCGAGGCCGTTCTTCGCGACGCCATCCTGGTGCGCGGCTACGACGGCTTTGTGTCGCTCGAGCCGCACCTGGCCGCAGCGGGGCAGTTCTCCGGCTTCAGCGGCCCGGACCTCTACACGAAGGCCGCGCAGATGCTGAAGCGGATGCTCGACCGCATCGGGGCGAAGTATCAGTAGGCCGTGACTTGCCGGACGCGGCTGTCGGGCCGCCGCGCCGCAGCCGTTTAGCGCCGGCTCGCGCCATGTGGCACGGCCGGCCTGTCCGGCCCTGGGTAACATCGGCGGCCCCCCGCCACGGCCGGACAAGCCGGCCGTGGCCTGCGTCTTGTGAAACCGCAAAGAACGCAAAGAGCGCAAAGGCGAAGTCTGTTTATAAGACAAAAGCCTCTTTGCGCTCTTTGCGCTCTTTGCGTTCTTTGCGGTTAGAGATGCCCGTGTTTGTCAGGGCGATTGCGCCGGCCGGTTGCTCCGCCGCGCCGCCAGGCGGGCCTTCATCCCCTCCACGAGGTCGTAGTGGACGGCCATCGAGCCGCGGCCCACGCCGAGGTGGATGCGGACGTGCCGGTCGCGCGAGTGCCCCGCCCCCTCGCGGTATCCGTGCCAGTCTGTGCCGCCTGTCTCGACGAGTCCCAGCCGCCGCGAGGCCGCGCGGTAGCGGCGGGCCAGGTTGGCCGTGTGGTCGGGGCTGTGCGTCTCGACGCCGTCAAGGCCGGCCCGCGCGAGGGACTCGATGAACTTGTCGGTCTCGGCGGGCGACCGGTCCAGTTGCCGCGGGTGCGCCAGTACGGCCAGCCCCCCCGCCCCGTGGATGGCGCGGATTGCCTCGGCCGGCCCGACGCGCCGCCGCGCGGCGTACGCCGGCCTGCCGCGCCCCAGGTACCGCTCGAACGCTTCATCCCAGGATTTAACATATCCTTTTTCGATCATAGCCGTGGCGAAGTGGGCGCGCGTCAGCACGCCGCCCTCGGTCCCGGCAGACAGTTCCGCCATTGCCAGCGGCATGCCGAGGCGGCGAAGACGCCGGAGGATGCGCCGGTTGCGGCGGTCGCGGCCCGTCCGGGCCTCGTCCAGCAGCCGCACGAGCGCCCGGTCCGCGGGGTCGATGAAGTAACCGAGGATGTGGCATGCGCCCGGGGAGACCTCGGCCGAAATCTCAACGCCGGGGATAACCTCCAGGCCGAACTCGCGCCCTGCGGCCAACGCTTCCGCCGCGCCCGCCACCGTGTCGTGGTCCGTGATGGCGATGGCCCGCAGGCCCGCCTCGCGGGCATACCGCACCAGGTCGCGCGGGCTCAGCAGCCCGTCGCTTACGCTGGAGTGGACGTGCAGGTCCACCAGGTCGGGTTGCGGCATCTTGCGCAATGGAACCACCGCGGCCGCGCCCCTTCATTCCGCCCGCAGAGAAAAACGCTCGCCGAAACTACGGGTTACACTCGTGCGCGACAGGAGCATCAGTCGTCACGGCTGCCACCGCGCCAGGAGGTCGCGCAGCGGGTCAATGGCCGGGATGTCCCAGAAGATGAGCATCAGGATGACAGCGCCCGCGTGAACGTCGAACGGAATCGTGCCGCGGGGCCATCGCCAGAGCAGAACGGCCGCGAGGCCCTGCGGCTCAATATCGGCGCCGGGCGCGGTTGCCGCGCCCTCCGCCCCTGGTTCGCCTGACCCCGCGGCCGCGGCCTCGGCCGCAGTAACCGCCGCGGCCGCCTGGGCCGCCGCGCACGACCGCCGCGCGTGCCACAGGCGGTGAGCCACGGTCGCCAGCGGCCAGAGGCCCAGTATCCAGACGGCTGTGGTTACGTGGCCGAAGGCGGCGCCCAGGAGGATCGTAACAACGCGCTCGGGCCGCTGCCAGAATCCGCCGCCGCCGCGAGCCCCGGCCGTCTCGGCCCTGGCCCTGATGTAACTTATAAGGTAGGCCCACACGAGGCCCGCACACGCCAGGAAGACGAGGGTCAGGTTCGGCCTCGCGCCGCCGCCCGCGGCGTCGGGCTGCGCGATGAAGTAAAACGCCGGGCCGAGGTAAAGTGCGGCGTCGCCGGCGCGGTCGCAGACGGAATCCAGGACGCCGCCGAATCGCGTCTGGAGGCGCCCGAGTTTCGCCAGTGCCCCGTCCAGCAGGTCGCATGCGCCGGCCGCCGCCAGCAGGACCGCCGACCACGGCCAGCAGGCGCGCCCGAGCGCCAGGGCGGCGCCCGCGCCGGCGGTGAGCAGCATGCCGAGCACGGTAAGCGCGTTTGGCCGGACGCCGAGGCGCAGCAGGCCCCCGGCGGCCCGGTCGCGCAGGAACGAGAAGAAGCGCCCTGCCTGCATCGAGATCATCGGCGGCTCTAGAGATGTTGATTAACGTTTGCTCTTGCCGGCGATGAAGGCCTCGACGGCCTCGCGGGCCTCGGCGTCGCCCATCTGGCGGGGCGGATGCTTCATCAGGTACGCCGACGCGCTCAGGAGCGGCCCGGCCAGGCCGCGGTCGCGGGCGAGGCGGGCCAGGCGCACGGCGTCTATGCCGCAGCCCGCCGAGTTCGGCGAGTCCTCCACGCTCAGACGCAGTTCCAGGTTCAGCGGCACGCCGCCGAAGCCCCGGCCCTCCATCCGAAGGAAGCAGACCTTGTTGTCCTTCTGCCAGGGCACGTAGTCGGCCGGGCCGATGTGCACCTGGTCGTCGGGCAGCCGGCGCTCCAGTTCCGACTGCACCGCCTCGGTCTTGGAGATCTTCTTGGAGCGCAGGCGCTCGCGCGCGAGCATGTTCAGGAAGTCGGTGTTGCCGCCCGTGTTCAACTGGTAGGTGGCGTCGAGGGCCACGCCGCGGTCGCGGAAGAGGCGCGCGAGGGTGCGGTGGACGATCGTGGCGCCCACCTGCGCCTTGATGTCGTCGCCGACGCACGGGATTCCGGCGCGCGTGAAACGCCGCGCCCAGGCAGGGTCGCTCACGATGAAGACGGGGATGCAGTTGACCAGGCTCACGCCGGCGGCCAGGCACGCCTCGGCATACCAGGCGGCGGCCTGCTCGGAGCCGACGGGCAGGTAGTTGACGAGTACCTCGGCCCCGGATTCTCTGAGGGCCGCCGCCACGTCAACGGGGTCCTTGCGGGCAGGGATGAACCGCTGGCCGTCCGGGTACTCGGCCATGTGGTCGGAGCACCCGTCCAGGACGGGGCCCATCTGGACGGTTACGCCCGTGGGGCCGACCTCGCGGCAGAAGATCTTGGTGCAGTTGGGCGGGGCGAAGAGGGCCTTTTCCAGGGGTTGACCTACCTTACGCTTATCTATATCAAAAGCGCAAACGAAGCGGATGTCGCCCGGGCGGTATCCGCCCAGGTAGTCGTGCATCAGGCCGGGCGTTTCGTCCCCGCCGCCCGAGCGGGGCCGCCGGCGATACCAGGCCGCGCCCTGCACGAGGCTCGACGCGCAGTTCCCTACGCCCGCGATCGCCACGCGGATCGGCTTGCCCATGCTCAAAGCCCCTTCACTGCCGAGCCCGTCCCGACGCCGGGCCGGGCGCTTCTATTCGCGGAGCGCTGACAGATACCACCCCGCGCGGCACGGTGTCAACGCAAAACCACCGCGCGCGGCGCGCGAAAGTTGTCCACCGACTTTCCACGACCCGATGCGCAGGTGTGAACAAAAAATTTCTCCGCGCGCCCGCGCGTGGCTAACTGGTTGTGCTGCGGCATCTTGGGAGCGCGCGGCCGCGCGCGGCCGGGTCTTAACAGAGTTTTTTCATTTTGCTTGCGCGGCCGGCGGGCCTACGATACGCGCGTCGAGAGGCGCGAGACGGGCGGCCACGGCGTGGGGCCTGGCCGGGAGTTTTCCGCCTCGATCGCCGGTAACGATTACGCAGCGCCAGGCCGGGGAGTTTTCGTGGCGCCGCTTCATCATACAGAAATCGAGCAGTTCATCGTCCGCCTTCAGGCGATCGTCGGCCCCGAGCGCTGGCGCGTGTGGTTCGACGGCGCCACCGACTTCCACGTGGCCGACGGCGGTCTGACGGTCGGCGTGGCCAACGCCTTCCTGAGCGATTACCTGCGGAACCGCTACGCCGAGCCGCTCGCCCGGGCCGTCCAGGAGGCGTTCGGGCAGCCGCTGGCGGTCTCGTTCCGGGTGCAGCCCGACCTTTTTCGGAAGCGGCGGGCCGAGAACCTGGCGGGCGAGATCGAGGCAATGGAGAAACTCGGGGCACCGCTTCCGCCGCCCGCCCTGAAGCCCGCCGCCAGGCCGGCGCCCGCCCCGGCCGCGCACCCCCGGCCGCTCTTCACGCTCGATAACTTCGTCGTCGGCCCGTGCAACCAGATGGCCTACGCTGCGGCCCGCAGCGCCGCCGCCGGTCCGGGCAAGGAGTTCCACCCGCTTTTCATCCACGGGGCGTGCGGCCTGGGCAAGACGCACCTGCTGCACGGCATCCTGCACGCGCTCGGGCAGCGCGGGGACCTGCGGGTCGTATGCCTCTCGGCCGAGCAGTTCACGAACCGGTACCTGGCAGGCATGCGTACGGGCGGCCTCGACGCCTTCCGCCACCGCTACCGGAACCTCGACGTGCTGGCCATCGACGACGTGCACTTCCTGGCCGGGAAGAACGCCACGCAAGAGGAGTTTCTACATACGTTCAACGAATTCGGCGGGGGCCGGCGGCTGATCATCCTGGCTTCGGACTCGCCGCCGCGAGAGATCCAGGCCATCCAGGAGCGCCTCATCAGCCGCTTCGTCTCCGGCCTGGTCGTCCGCCTCTCCGCGCCCGACGAGGAGACCCGCCGCCGCATCCTCCAGGCCAAGGCCCGCCTCATGGGCCGCGCGATACCCGAGGACATCTGCGCTTTCGTGGCCGCACGCATCCAGGGCTCAGTGCGCGAACTCGAAGGCGCCCTGGCCCGCCTTATCGCCTACGCGTCGCTGCTGAAGGAACCCATCACGGTGGACCTGGCGCGGCAGTCGCTGGCCGATTTCGTTCCGGCCATGCCCAAGCGAACCGCGCTGGCGGCCATCGAGGAAGCCGTGACCCGCTTCTTCGCCGTCAGCGGCGCCGACGTGCGCAGCCGGCGCAAGAGCCGCAGCGTGTCGCTCGCGCGGCAGGTGACGATGGTCCTGGCCCGCGAGATGACCGACCTGAGTTTCTCCGACATCGCGCGGTCCCTGGGCAGCAAGAACCACACGACCGTCCTGGCCGCCTGCCGCAAGTGGCACGACCTCGTGAAGTCCTGCGGCGAGGTGCAGTGGTCCGACCGCACGGGCGCGCGCGCCATGCCCGCCGACGCGCTGCTGGCGAACCTTCGCGACCGCATCCGTGGCTGACACTCACCGCACACCCCCCGCGCGGCGGCCTGACGCCGCACTTCGCCGTTGACGACCCGGCGAAGGATGCGGCACGGCCGGCTTGTCCGGCCGTGCCGCACTACAACAGAGCCGCGACCGTAAGGGAGCGGTGCCGTGGGGCGGCGTGCGCAACTGCACCGCTCCCTTACGGTCGCGGCTCTGATTCGGCGCCGCCAGACGGTTGACACGCGCATCGCCATCGGCGATAGTGGCTCGTATGAACTCGTGGACGCCGGGCCTTCCTCGGCTCATGGGGTCGGACCCGGCGTGCTTCGCAACCAGGGAGCCGCATGCCGCCGCTGTCGCCCGAAGAAGAGAAACAACTCCAGGACGTCCTGGAGAAAGGCGAGACGACCGACGAGGAAGTCCGCGAGGCCCGCCGCCTGCTCGCCCAGGCCCACAAGGTGGGGTGGACGCTCTCGGTGGCCGATGCCCTCCTGCGCGCGGGGGCCGACCTGACCCGCGCCCACCATCACGCGGCGGGCACGCACGGCCGCCAGGAATCCGAGGCGCTACAGATCGACGCCGCCGACCTGCGGCTGCTGGAGAAGATCGGCCGCGGCAGCCAGGCCGTCGTCTACAAGTGCCGCCACGAGCCCACCGGCCGCCTCATGGCCGTCAAGATCCTCGCCGCAAGCGCCGCCCGCGACCCCGACGTGCGGAACCGCTTTATCCGCGAAGGCCGCCAGGCGGCACGCCTGGTGCATCCCAACATCGTCCGCATCTACCAGGTGGCCCCGTTCAAGAACACGTTCTTCATCGCCATGGAGTACGTGGACGGCGGGTCGGTGGCCGAACTGCTGGTCGAGCGTAAGCGATTCGCCCCGGCGGAGGCCGTCAGGATCATCCGCGCCGCCGCCGCCGGCCTGGCATACGCCCACAAACTGGGGTTCATCCACCGCGACATCAAGCCGCAGAACATCCTGCTGACGCAGCGCGGCGATGTCAAGGTGGCCGACATGGGCCTCGCTCGCCGCGCGGGAGACATCGACGCCGCCTTCCAGGAGGTCGGCCGCGCGTACGGCACGCCCTACTACATCTCGCCCGAGCAGGTGCGCGGCGACCCGGACACGGACCACCGGACCGACATCTACTCGCTGGGGGCGACGTTCTACGAGATGCTGGCCGGACGGCCGCCGTTCGTGGCGCCGAATTCGCGGCACATCGTCCAGGTGATGCAGATGCACGTGTACAACGCGGTGCCGGACCCGCGGCAGTTCGCGCCCGACGTGCCGGAATCCCTCTGCCGCATCCTCGCAAAGACCCTCGCCAAGAACCCGAAGGAACGCTTCTCCAGCGCCAATGCGCTGGCCAGGGCCCTCGACCGCACGGGGCTGGCCGGCGATTAGAGGCTGCCAGACGACACGCGCGAGGCACACTGCGCAATGTGGCACCGCCGGCTTTCGGGCTTGAGTTTTCCTTGCCCGTGCTCGCTCATGCGGTCGATAATTCCGGCGGGTGCAGCGTCGCGGAGGCTTCATGGCCCAACTGATTGTCAGCATCTCCGGCATCCGGGGCGTCATCGGCGACGGCCTCGGCCCGCGCGAGGCCGTCCGCTTCGGCCTGGCGTTCGGCACGCACCTGGGGGGCGGCACAGCCGTCCTGGCGCGCGATTCGCGGCCCTCCGGGCCGATGCTGGCCGACGCCTTCCGCGCCGGCCTGGCCGCCGCCGGCTCCCCGGTGGTCGATGCCGGCGTCCTCTCGACGCCCGGGGCCGCGGTGCTCCTGCGCCACCTGGGGGCCGCCGGCGGGGCGGTCATCACCGCCAGTCACAACCCGCTTGCGTGGAACGGCATCAAGTTGATGTCGGCCGCGGGGATGGCCCTGACGCGCGAGCAGGGCCGGCCCGTCCTGGACCTTTACGAGCGGCAGTCGTTCGCCGAAGTGCCGGCGGAGCGCCTGCCCCCGCCGCAGGCCGCTCCCGACGCCGCGCAGATTCACGTCGAGCGCGTCCTTGCCACCGTCGGCGCCGACGCCATCCGCGGTGCGCGCTTCCGCGTGGTCGTTGATGCGGTCAACGGGGCGGGCGGGCGCGAGATGGGCCTCCTGCTGGCTCGCCTAGGCTGCGAGTGCAGCCTGATTCACGGCGACCCGACGGGCCGCTTCGGCCGCCCGCCCGAGCCGGTGCCCGAGAACCTGGCCGACCTCGGCTTCGCGGTGCGCGATCGCCGCGCCGCCGTTGGCTTCGCGCTCGACCCGGACGGCGACCGGCTGTCGCTCGTGGCCGAAAATGGCCGCGCCATCGGCGAGGAATACACGCTGGCCCTTTCCTGCCGCCACCGGCTGACGCAGGCTCGCGGCCCGCTGGCGTGCAACCTTTCCACGTCGCGCATGATGGACGACGTGGCCGCGGAAGCGGGCGTGCCCCTCTACCGCACGCCCGTCGGCGAGGTGAACGTGGCCGAGGCCATCGACAAACAGGGCTGCCTCATCGGCGGCGAAGGCAACGGCGGCGTAATCGACCCGCGCGTCGTGCCCGTGCGCGATGCGCTCGTCGGCGCGGCGCTCATCCTGGAGATGCTGGCCTCGCGCCGGCTCCCCTTGAGCGAATTGGCCGCCGAGTTGCCCGTCTATGCCTTGGTGAAGGACAAAGTTCCCCTTGCGGGCACCTGGCCAAGAAATGCGGCGGCCGTCCTTGAGGCCGCGCGCCGCGGATTCCCCGGCGCACGGGCCGACACGCGCGACGGCCTGCACCTGTCGAGCAGCGAGGGGTGGCTGCACGTCCGGGCGTCGAACACCGAGCCCATCTTGCGCGTCATGGCCGAGGCCGCGGACGAGAAGACGGCCCGCGCCTGGGTGGACGGAATCAAGGCCCTGGCGGGCAAGGCATGACGGCGGGCCGCACGCGGATTTCTCGGGAACCGCCCGCCGCCGCGGGCGTCAGTTATGAGGGAGCGCTTGCGCAAAACGTTTAGCCGTCGCCGGCACGGCGACGGCCGCGGCCGTGCCGGCCGCGGCTAAACGAGCTGTCAGCGCGCTCGCCCCCCGAGGCGGGCGCAGGAAGCGCGCCTGGGCAAGATTTCATTATGCACGGGGGGCTTTATGTCGTACAATAAAGGCGGTGTTCGGACGTTTACCATGTCGGGGACGCCCCCGAAGGGCGACTAAGGAGACTTCACATGAGGCATGTCATGGTTGGCGCGTTGGTCGGCGTGCTGGCCCTCGGGCTGGCCGCAGGCGCGTGGAGCCAGGCCGTTCCGTGGAAAGCAGGGGCCGACAAGCCGGCGGCAGCGACGGAGGTTCAGTCTGAGGGCGCGGCGCCCGCGGCGGCGCCCGACGCGGCCAAGTTGGAGAAGGTGGCCGCGCCGGTCAAGGAAGCCCTCGCGCAGATTGAGAAGGCGCAGAAGACCCTCGACGACGAAATGTCCAAGCCCAACGAAAAGCGCGACGCCAAGAAGATCCTCGGCCTAAGGGAAGGCATCGCCCGGATGTACCTGACGGCTGCCCAGAAGGCCAAGGTGCAGTCGCAGTCGGCGCTCCTGTCGAAGCCGGAGGAACGTCAGGCCCTGCTCGACCAGTACGAGAAGCCGAACCGCGAGAAGGCCATAAGCCTTCTCATGGAACTGGCGAACGAGTCCCTCAGCAAGAACGACTTCGCCGGCGCCGAGGCCCGCGTCAGGCAGATCCTCGTAATCGACCCCAAGAACGCCGAGGCCCTTGAACTCCTCAAGAAGATCGCCGAGGCGAAGGTTGCCGCTGCCAAGGCCGCCAAGCAGGGCGGCGCCGGCAGCGGCGACAGCCTGAAGGACAAGAACCTCGACCCGAACCTGCGCGATTGGTCGCGCACCGGCCGCGGCGCGGACACTGACTACGGCAGAACCGGCAGGACCTGGTAACCCGGCCGAATCGAGCGACTCCGTGGCAACCGGCTGGCGGGCCGGCACGCGCCCCCTGGCAGCCGCATCGGGCTGGAATCTCGTAAGGGCCGAACGGCAACGTTCGGCCCTGCTCTTTTGAGGCATGCGCCCTGGGACTTCATCGCGGCCTGGGTGAAGTTCGCCGCGCCGCCGAAGTTATCGGACCTTTATTGCCTCTCCTCTCGCACCTTCCTACCTTGCCCGCATGAAACTTTGAAGTTGACGGAGTGGCTGCGCCGATACATACTGTGTCAAGATAGGGGAGATAGAGAATCTGCGAAGCGTGGATGCCGCGGGTCTGAGGGGTGCTAGCGAGGGCGAATCATGAAGGACGTTTACTCAACCGGCGAGGCGGCCAAGATATGTCGAGTCAGCCAGCAGACCATCATCCGGTGCTTCGACGCCGGCAAACTCCAGGGCTTCTACGTGCCGGGGTCGCGGTTCCGGCGCGTTCCCCGCGACGCCCTCGTGAAGTTTATGAAGGAAAACAGCATTCCACTGTCCAACCTTGATTCCGGCAAGAAGAAGGTCCTGGTGGTCGATGACGAGGCGGAAATCGTGGAGATGCTGGTCGATTCGCTCCAGCGCGACGGCCGCTTCGAGGTCAAGACCGCTTCCTGCGGCTACGATGCGGGCATCCTGACGCAGCAGTTCCGCCCCGACGTCATCGTCCTAGACTACATGCTCCGCGACATCAACGCCGACGTGGTATGCAAGACCGTCCGCGGCAACCCTGCGCTGGAAGACACCCGCATCATCGTCATCAGCGGCATGGTCGAGGAGGACAAGGTCCAGGGCCTCTACGATCTGGGCGTTCACGCCTTCATGCGCAAGCCGTTCCAGATAGATGAACTCATCAGCAAGATCGTCGAACTTCTGCATATTTAGCGCTCGCCCAGGGGAGTCGCACCATGGCGGCCTCGGGCCTCCAGCGTCGAAAACTCGAAGTCCTCGTCGACGAGGTGGAAAACCTGCCCACCTTGCCCGGCGTGGGCCATCACCTGCTGTCGCTCCTGGGGGACGACCGGCCCAGCCGGCGCGACCTCCAGTTGGTGGTCGAGGCCGACGCCGCGCTGTCGGCCCGGGCCGTGCGCCTGGCGCTTCAGGCCGGGCGGCCCGCCGAGGCCGTCACGAGCATTGACGACGTCTTCGACTCCGTTCCGCTGGGCGCCCTGGTCGCCGACCTGTTGAGCATCGAAACGCTCGACCCGGAGACGGCGGCGGACCTTGCCCTGGCTCGCCTGTGGCGTCACACCCTGGCCTGCGGCATGGCGGCCCAGGTCATCGCCAACCGCCTGGGAACCGTTGCACCTTCGGCCGCGCTGCTGGCCGGCATCCTGCACGACATCGGGCAGATCGCCCTGGCGACCGCCCTGCCCCGCGCTTACAGCCAGGTGCTGGAGCACGCGCAAGCCGCCGGCCTGGACCTGCTGGCGGCCGAGCGGACAATGCTCGGCATCGACCACGCCGTCCTCGGCAAGCGGCTGGCCCGCCGCTGGGGCTTCTCGGAAACGCTTCAGAACGCCATCTGGCTTCATCACCAGTCGCAGATTCCCGCCGAGCGCACGGCGGCCGCCACGCTGATCCAGGTGGTCCGCCTGGCGGACCTGGTTGTGCGGCAGGAAGGCTTCGGCTACCAGCCGTCGGAGCAGATTCACGACCGCGCGGCCGAGGTGGCCGAGCGCCTGGGCCTCTCCAGCGCCAGCGCCCACCAGGTCGGCCGCCAGGTGGTCACGGCCTTCGACCTGAACGCCCAGCCCATCGGCATGGACCGCACGCCGGCGCTGGAAGAGATGTGGTCGGCCGCCGCCGAGGCCCGCGGACGGCTGGGGCGGCTCTTCCGCGCCGAGTCTCGCCATGCCGCGCAGGCCGAGGCACAGGCACGCCGCGCGGACCTGCTGATGAGCCTCAATTCCCGCCTTGCGGCATGCCGGTCAATCCAGGACGTGCTTTCGACCGTGGCCGCCAACGCCCGGGAGGCCCTCGCCGTCTCGGCCGTCGCGCCGTACCTGTTGAGCCGCGACGGCGACTACGTGGAAGGCGTCCTTTGCCCACCGCAGGGCGGCGGCGAGCATTTCATCCATGGACTGAAGAAGGGCGAGGGCGTGGAGGCGCTGTCGGCCGAGCCCGCCCCGACCGCCGCCGGCACGCCCGTCCGCGCCGAGCGCCTTGAGGCGTGGCTGTTTGAGCGCCACGGGGCGCGGCTCGGAAGCGGCCCGTTCTACACCATCTCGATGACCGCGGGCGATGCGCGCGTCGGCGGAGTGGTCTTCTCGCTGCGGCCAGGGTCGGGCGAACTCTCGGCCCAGCAGGCCGGGGAACTGGCCGCGCTGGCCTCCGTGGCCGCCGTTGCGCTCAAGCGTGTCCAGGCCGAGGCCGACCTGCTGGCGCTCTCCGAGGAACTGGCCGAGGTGAACCGCCAACTCCAGGCCGCCGAGCACGACCGGCTCCAGCGCCGCAACGTGGCCTCGCTGGGCGAGATGGCCGCCGGCGCGGCACACGAGATCAACAATCCCCTGGCGATCATCAGCGGCCGCGCCCAGCAGTTGGCGGCCGAGGAGAAGACCCCCGCCCGCCAGGAGATGCTCAAGAGCATCATCCAGCAGGCGGCCCGCATCAGCGACATTATCGCGGACCTGCGCCTGTTCGCCCGCCCGCCCGCCCCGCAACCGGAAGAAGTGGACCCCGCGGCGCTGGCCCGGCAGGTGGCCGAGGAGTTTCTGACCGGGCCGCAGGCGGCCGACTCGCCGCGCATCCGCCTGGAGGCGGCCGAGGCGGCCCCGAAGGTCCGCATCGACCCCGCCCAGGTGGGCGGGGCACTGCGGGAGGTCGTCAGGAACGCCCTGGAGGCCTGCTCCAACGGCCGCGGGGCGAACGTAACCATCGCCGTCCGGTCGGTGGCCGCTCAGGGCGCAGTCCGCCTGATTGTAACCGACGACGGGCCCGGCATGGACCCGCAGGTCCGCGCGCGGGCGTTCGACCCGTTCTTCTGCGGGCGCGACGCCGGACGCCATCGCGGCATGGGCCTGCCGAAGGCGTACCAGGCGGTCCTGGCGAGCGGCGGGCAGATGACGCTGGAATCCGACGCGGGCCGCGGCACGACCGTGCGGATGACGTTCCCGGCCGCCGGGCCGCAGACGTAACGATCATTGAAATGGAAACGGATATTTCCACGGTGAGCGGCGACGCCTTCTCCCTCCCCCCTCGCTCTCGCGGCTAGCCCTCACCGTGGCTTGACGACAACGGAGGCCGAGCGGCCCGCGCGAATGTCGCTCGGCCTCCTTCTCCCGTCGCATGGGGGCCACTCAAGGGCCGCCCCCCGTAACGGAGCGGCGCCCTGGTCGTGGCCGGAAAGGCACGGTATGACAGCGGCCAGCGCGGAAATCATGCGGTCGGACCTGGACGCACGGATACTCATCGTCGACGATGAGCCGGAGATCGCGACGCTGGTGGCCGATGCCCTGCGCGCGGCCGACCCGTCGTGGCAGGTGGAGGCGGAGACCGACCCGCGGCACGCCCTCGCCCGGCTCTCGCAGGACGAGTTCGACTGCCTCGTGACGGACATCATGATGCCCGGCATGGACGGCCTGACCCTCGCCCGCCGCGCAAGAGAGACCAACGACGACATCGCGCTGGTGGCCCTGACGGGCCGCGGCGCGCTTGAGTCCAGCATCGAAGCGCTTCGCCTGGGCTTCACTGATTACTTGCAGAAGCCGTTCGACCTTGAGAGCCTGTCGCGTGCCGTGTGCCGCTCGGTCCGCCGCCGCCGCGACCGCCAGACCTTCGAGGAACGGTTCGCCGAACTGGCCCAGGCCAAGTCGCAGAACGAAGCCATGCAGGCTCAACTGGAGCAGAAACTCCAGATCGCCAGCCACGACCTCGTGCTGTCGAGCAAACGCATTGCCCGCCAGATGGACGACGTGGCGGCCTCGGCGAACGTCGCACGCAGCCTCATGGGCATCATCGAACTGGAAGACCTCCTGGGCCTCTGCGCGGAAATCATCGGCGACCGCGTGCCCTGCCAGTCGAGCACCGTGGCGCTGTACGAGACGCAGGAGGCCGCCGTCGGCCTCATGGTGCGGGCACGGCCGACGTCCGAGGACGCGCCCGCCCTCTGCTGGCTCCGCTCGCCCCTGCGCTACGGCCTGATGTGCCGCGCGGCACAGACGGGCAAGTGCGTGCACGTCGACAACATCGCCGAGAGCGTCCTGGTGCACGCCGACGAGAAGTCCCTCTGGCGCGACGGCCGCCTGCTGGCCGTGCCCATCGCCGTCCAGGGGCAGGCCATCGGCATCTCCGTCCTGCACCGGCCGCCGGAGGGCGAGGACTTCGGCGCCCTGGACATCAAGCACCTGACCGAACTGGCCCGCGTCATGGGACCCGCCATCCTTACGTCCAAGATCCACCATCACCAGCGATGCCAGATATACGCGGCCCTTGAGAGCATCACCGAGGCGATGGAAGACCGCGACCCGTACCTGAAGGGCCACAGCCTGCGCGTCCTGGACTACGCGCAGCAGATGGGCCCCGCGCTGGAACTCTCGCAGCCGCAGATCGGCGCACTCCAGATCTCCGCCCGCCTGCACGACTTGGGCAGGGTCGTCATTCCCGAGTGCGTCGTCAACCACCCGGGCCCGCTCAGCCAGGAACAGTGGGAGACCGTCCGGCGGCACCCGGAGGCCGGGGCGAACTTCCTGAAGGCCCTCGACTTCTTCAATGAGGTCGCGGAGATCGTCCGCGCACACCACGAGTCCTACGACGGCACGGGCTACCCCGACATGAAGGCCGGCGAAGAGATTCCCCTCGTCTCCCGGGTGCTGGCCGTGGCCGACGCCTTCGACGCAATGACCAGCCCCCGACCGTACCGGGCGGCCCTGGGCATCGACGACGCGCTTCAGCAGGTGCGCCGCCTGGCGGGCCAGCAGTTCGACCCGCACATGGCCGAGGCCTTTGCCGCCGTGCCGCGCGACGTCCTTCAGCAAATCCAGGCCCGCGGGCGCTGAGCGCTTGCGCGCTTTGCACGGCCGTTACCGGTGCTCTGCCAGGCGTCAATTGCCTGTTCAAGTCACACCGCCCATCGCTCGCGTTCCTCGTGCCGCAGGGTATAATCGTGTGCGCCCCGTGCACGCGGAAGGCCGACGGAGGCAGGTCCATGGCAGCAGATCGCGCGACCGGCAGCCGCCGCGGGGTTCTCAGGCGGCTCGGCGAGGGCATCCTGAAGGCCCTCGGCCTGTTCGTCCTTCTTGAGCCCATCTGGATGCTCCTGCCCTTCGCGGGGTTCCTGTACGGCTCCGTCCTGCGGATCGAGACGCTGGGGCGCAGCCCCGTCACAGCGCCGCTGACGCACTTCGTGTTCCCCGTGCTGACGCTGGGCTGGGTCGGGCCGGGCCTGGCGGCGGGGGGGCTTATCCTGTTCCTGGCGGGGGCAGCGCAGGTGTACGGCGCGAAACTCCGCCGGTCGGGCCTCGTGACGGGGGGCCTGTACCGCTTTGTGCGCCACCCGCAGTACGCGGCGCTCGCGCTTTTCGGGGCCGGCCTGCTGTTTGTGTGGGGCCGCGCCGTCATGTTTCTCGCGTTCTTTCTCATGATGTTCATATATTACTACCTGGCCAAGCACGAGGAGCGGGCGTGCCTCGACCGCTTCGGCCGGGCGTACGCCGACTACCGCGCGCGGACGTCGTTCGTGATTCCCGGCGACCGGCTGCTGCGGCCGCTCGCCGCCAGGTTGCCGCGAGCAGGGCTGCCGGCGCCCGTGCGGGTGGCCGGGTCGCTGGCCGCCACCCTTGGCCTGTGCCTTGCCCTCATGTGGATCATCACGACCGTCAAGGAATCCTCGCGGGCCGTCCCGTTTCTCTCTGCCGCGGTGCCCCTCGCGGCGGGGGCCGAGGCGGGTCCTTCCCCGGCCGTCGCGGCGGGCGAAGCGGGCGGCCTGAGTTTCGTCCAGGCGGGGCGGCTGGCCGTCGTCCGCGGCCCCTACCGCTCGGCCTGGGCCGCCGGCTTCGCCGAGGAAGTCCTCCTGCGCCTCCGCCGCTCGGAGACGCTCAAGGATTTCCTGGCCTTCCTCGATGAGCCGCAGGGCGACGCGGCAATCGTCTTCTGCGCCCCCGTGGAGCGCCCCGAATCGCCCGGCTCGGCGGGCGACCGCGCGGGCTACCGCGGCCCGGCGCCCGACCCGGCCGGGCCCGACCGTGTGCGGCTGATTATCATGCGGTGCACGCTGGCGCCGGGGGCCGACGCGGCCGACGCCTTCGCCGACAAATCGAACCGGCGCATCCGCGGCGCCTGCATCGCGCCGGTGGACCTGGCGCGGCCGCCGGAGCAGGATTTCGTCGAGGGCAGCCCCACCCGGCCGGGGCCGGGGTTCCCGGGCGAAGAGCGGTGGGACTTCCTCGTGCAGCAGATGGCCGCCCAGGGGGCGCCCCGCGGCGAGAGGCCGGCCATCGTTCCGGGCCGGGCGGCAAGCGCCACGCTCGTTCTCGTCCGTGCCCCCATTCTGCGCACCCGGCTTGAGCCGGAGTTCGCCGCAGACATCCTCGATCGCCTGGCCTGCTCGGCCCGGTTCCGCGACCGCCTTGCCCGCTGCGGCGCCGGGGGCGACGTGGTGGCCGTCGCCTTTCCGCGGCCGGGGCCCGACTGGTACTCGGAGCATCACCGCAAGCCCGAGGTGAGCGTCTTTGTGATTCTCGCGCGGCAGCGCGCGGGCTTGCCGCCGGAGACCCTCTTTCAGTCCGGCGGGCGCCAACTTCTAAGTGCGTTCATCGCTGAAATGGACTTCAAGGTGGACCGGCCGGCGGATGCCGTGCGGGAGACCGTCCCGGTCGGCCCGCGCCGCGACCTGGAGGAACGCTGGAGGTTCTTCCTGAGCGGCGTGGGCGGCGGCTTCTGAGGCTTTTCACGGCGCCTCGCGGCCGCGCGCTTGACTTTCACGCCGCCGCACACTCTAATCCATGATGAAGCGCCGGCGCCGTAAGGATTCAGTTACGGGTGCCGCTACCATGGGGGGTGGCACGGCCGGCTTGCCCGGCCGTGGCGGATCCGCCGCAGATTCCCACGGCCGGGCAAGCCGGCCGTGCCACATCCGCAAGAGCAGGCCGGGGCAACGCCCCGGCCTGCGCGGGCAAAAGGACCTGATGGAGACTCGCGTCTTAACGGCGACTGACCCGCTGCGCGACGAGGCGGCGGTGCGCGAGGCCGCCCAGGCCATCGCCGCAGGGAAACTGGTCGTGTTCCCGACCGAGACGGTTTACGGCATCGCCGCCGCCGCCACCAGCGCCGACGCCGTGGCCGCGCTGTCGGCCCTCAAGAACCGTCCGCCCGACAAGCCGTTCACGCTTCACCTGGGCTCAAGCGCGGAGGCCGCGCGGTACGCCGGGCCGCTCTCCGCGCTGGCGCAGCGGCTGGTGAGCAAGGCGTGGCCCGGGCCGCTGACGCTGGTCGTGCCGGACCGCCGCCCCCGCCGCGGCGAACCGGCCGGCCTCGTCGAAGACGCCATCTACTGCCGCGGAACGGTGGGCCTGCGGTGCCCGGCTCACGCGGTGGGCAGGGCGATCCTGCGTGCGGCGGGCGTGCCCGTCGTCGGGTCAAGCGCGAACCTGGGCGGGCGCGACGCGCCCCGCCGCGCCGACGAGGCGCTGGCCTCTCTTGCGGGCAAGGTGCCGCTGGTCATCGACTCCGGCCCGACGCAGTACGCGCGGGCATCCACGGTCGTCCGCATCCGCGAGGACGAAACGTACGAGGTCCTGCGCGAGGAGGCCGTCACGGCCCGGCGGCTGGCCCGCCTGGCCCGGACGCGCATCCTCTTCGTCTGCACCGGCAACATCTGCCGCAGCCCGATGGCCGCAGGCATCGCCGCTCGCACCCTGGCGGACCGCTTCGGATGCGACCCGGCAATGCTGCCGGGCCACGGCATAGACGTCCAGAGCGCCGGCACGGGCGCCGCCGCGGGCTTTCCGGCCAGCGACCATGCGATTCTGGCGATGCAGGAGCGCGGCATAGACATCGCCCTCCACCAGAGCAGGCCAATCACGGTTGACGCCATCCTGGCGGCCGACTATATTTGGGTGATGACGCGGGGCCACCTTGAGGCAGTCCGGCAGATGGCGCCGGAGGCGGCGGGGCGCATCGCCCTGCTCGACCCGGCGGGCGAGGACGTGGCCGACCCGATCGGCGGCGACCTCGAAGCGTACCGGGCATGCGCCCGCCGCCTGGAGAAGGCCGTTGCGGCCCGACTGACGGAGACGCCCCTGTGAAGATCGTCCTCGGGAGCGACCATCGCGGCTACGCCACAAAGGAGCGCCTGAAGTCTTACCTCGGCGAACTTGGCCACCAGGTCATCGACTGCGGCACGCAGTCCGACGACTCGACCGATTACCCGGACTACGCCGTCCCGGCGTGCCTGAAGGTCGCCCGGCAGGAGGCGAACCGGGGAATCCTCTTGTGCGGGTCGGGCATCGGCATGACGATCACGGCCAACAAGGTGGCGGGCATACGCGCGGCACTCTGCCACGACGAACTGACGGCCGAGATGAGCCGCCGGCACAACGATGCGAACGTCCTGTGCCTGGCGGCCGACCTCCTGGGCGAGGAACTCATCCGGCGCATGGTCGACGTCTGGCTGACCACGCCGTTCGACGGCGGCCGCCACGCACGCCGCGTCAGGAAAATGATGGCCGCCGAGCAATACCTCTTGCCGGCCGCCGAGACGGTCCCCGGAGAGGGCGCCCTCCCCCCGCCCGCCAAGGCGAAGCCGGGGAAGCCCAAGTAGTGGGCACTGTCAGATTGTGCTTGCAACTACAAGGCACAAGAATGCGCAGGCGCACCGAAAACATGTCCTGCCCGCGGGCGCGGGCTGTCACACCTACGAAGAAAGGGGCCAATTTCGCACAACGACTAGTGTCACTTGTATCGGAGCCTGTTTTCATATCATTTCAGCATATGCTGAGCGAGCCCAATGTATTTAATATCCTAGGCCGAACTCACTACGAACGCTGGCACTCCTGTTTTTGGGGATGGCTTCTGGACGCAAGCGGCTCTCACCTAGTTAACGATTACACGCTTATTCGATTTCTTTTTCTTCTCCTTGATGAGCGATGCCTGAAGCCCAGTCACCACAATAAACTTGGCCTGTGGCAGGTTTTGCCCACAATTCAGTTCACCGAGGTGGAGGTAACACCTAACGAGTACTCATCCAGCGAAGTGGGCGTGAGGGGAGTTGGCAGGTTCGATGTGTACATTACTGCACGGTACACTGACGGCAAAGGACTCAACACGCGGCTTAACGCAATTATCGAACTGAAGATTGATAGCCCGCCCGATGCGGAGCAGAGCAGGAAGTACGCGGACTGGCTCCTGCAAAATCACCCGGATGATATGAATCTCCTTGTGTACATCGCGCCGAAACTTTCGGCTCATTCTTCTTCAACCGCACAAGACGGCCGCTGGCATTGCCTCGACTACCAACTTCTGAACGACAAGTTGCTGCTCCCTTTGCTGGATCATCCCCAACTTAACAGTAAAGTTCGCCCATTCATTGTGCAGTACATGAAGAACTTAAAAAACAGATACAAGGGGATCAAAATGGCCATCACGGACGAAGAAACGCGAATGGCGGTAATACTATATGAGAAGTACAGCGACGTTTTCGACTCGATATACGATGCGCTCGTGGCAACAGGGAAAATCGAATATACGACATCTGAGATTGTGCCAGGCAGGCGGCGCCAATCCGGGCGGATTGCCGTCAAGATCAACGGAAAAGTGTTTTGCGGAGATACGCTCAGACACCTAATGGAGAAGATATTGCGTTACTTGGTGGATGGCGGGCTAGTGCTGAAGTTGGCGCTACCCTGGGCAACCAGCGCCCAGCGGTTCGTGATAACGGACGCAGAGCCGCCCAGGCACCCAAACGGAAAGGACTTTTTCTATCCCATCAGGTACAGAGGATACGTCATGGAGTCTCACTATTCAAGGGAGCGGGGTATTCAGGTCCTGGCGGGCCTATGCCACAATCTGGGAGTTACCTTCGAGCGTATAGAGACATAATATGGTGAGGCCATGAGAAGGGATCGCGTGCTGTACTCTATCTGCGTCGAGGATGTCCAAGAGATCGCGCGGGAAGAACTGGGCCGCCCTTTGAGCGATTTCCAGCTCAGGACGGTCGAGCGCAAGATCGGGGACTACATAGATTGGCAAGGGGCCGTTGCTTGCCTGCTGGGGGACATCATTGCGCAGAGGCTTCCGCAACAAGATGACTAAGGCCTTATTGCGTTCGAAGTTTAATTCGGGCGAAAAGCCGGCGGCCGACCCTAAGAGCGCCTAACAAAATGACTTCAGCCGACGGGCCAAGGTGGCCGATGTCCGAGGCAGGTGAAAGTCCAGTGCTTCGGAGCGCGCCATGGCCAAGCCCTTGTTGAGCGACGCTTT
>Ga0194112_10004063_pt1 | contig 20170 bp, 20 predicted proteins | sample TA2MahC400mmetaG_FD_146191 | JGI IMG/M metagenome (GOLD analysis project Ga0194112, IMG submission 146191) | Freshwater microbial communities from Lake Tanganyika, Tanzania - TA2015016 Mahale Deep Cast 400m | ecosystem: Environmental > Aquatic > Freshwater > Lake | place: Tanzania: Lake... | reverse complement strand
CAATTTTCAAGTTCAACTTGAAGATTGCAAAATTCCGGCTCAGTGCCAAATTTTCGGCATGGGCTTGCGCGTATCAGAAAGCGTCGGGTATCGTGCCCAGGCGCTTGCCCTGCTTTACTTTGTGCCGGAAATTTCCGTACCTTTACCGTAATGCTCTTCCTGCCGCACAACGGCGCAGCGAAGGCATTACGACATGTGTACGTTATGATGCGACTGCTCCCGAGTGACTGATGTGCCCCGATGATCAACGTTTTCCGCCCGATGCAGCAGGCTGTTCATGCTTTGTTTTCGTGGTATCAACAACAACGCAGTACCCATGTGGCAGATCGTTTTCATGCTTCTGGTTTCGCTGGTGCTCTCCTCGTGCAGTAAAAAACCGGAAGATCCTCAGGTGCTGTACGAGAAATACCGCAGCAGCGTGGTGCTCGTCAAGAACCAGTACTACTACTCCCTTACCTTCGACAACGGCATGCGCCTTTTCTTTACGCTGAACGAAAAGGGAGCCCCGCCCGAGATTTACAAGACCGAGGGCGAAGCCGTCGAGCATGCGAGCATCGCGTTCGGCACCGGGTTCTTCGTGGATCGGGACGGGAAGATCGCCACGAACCGCCATGTGGTGAACCCGCTGAACCAGGGGAAGGAAGCCGCCGGGTACCTTGCACGGATAATCGCCGAGATCAAGCGGATGCTGGGCGAAAAGATCGAGGAGAAGATCGCCGAACAGAACAAATTGCGAAACTACTTCGATACCAACTACTACAGTCTCGATGAGAACTCGATCAGCGAGCTGAAGCAGGCCTATGCGAATCTCGAATCGCAGATCACCGAGATGAAAGGTTTGCTCAACAGGATCAACTACAACCCTGACAATACGACGATACAGGTGCATGTGGTGGATATCGGCGTGGCGTACGACAACACCTATGTGACTTCGCTTCAGGACTTCAAAAGCTGCGTGGTGCTGAAGCAGTCGGGGGTGGATGCGGTGGACCTCGCCGTGATCCAGCTCAAGGACAAACGCACCCCGGAGTATATCACGGACTTCATTCCGTTCGAAGGTGAGCGCGGCAGCGAGGAAGCTGCTGTGGGCATCAACGACGACGTGTACATGATCGGCTACAATTACGGACTCGAGCTTGCGGTAACGAAGGAGGGCATCAAGTCGCAGTTTACGGCGGGCAAGATCACCCAGGAGCCCGACGACAACCGCATGCTGTACTCCATACCCACCCTGCCGGGATCGAGCGGAAGCCCCATCATCGACAGGTGGGGCAGGCTCGTGGCGGTGAACTTCGCCAAGATCTCCGATACGCAGAGTTTCAGCTTCGGTATACCGAAAGAGCGGCTCGTGGAGCTGCTCGGCACCACGGCTTCAGGTGCGGATGCGGGAGTGTATGCCGAGAGGGTAAGTTCTGACAACCCGCCTGCAGCTACCCCGGCTCCGCCCCCTTCGCCGGCACCCGCCGCGGCCCCGGTTTCTCCGGCCCTGCAGGCCACCCGCGACGAGGTGTACCGGAACGCCATCCGCGGGTTCGTGGCCGCCGAGGACAGCCGGAACTTCGAGAGGCTCTTCAGCTTCTTTTCGGATAATCTCATGCGCTACTGGGACCTCTCGAATCCCACCTACGACGATCTTCTGAACCGGTACCGGTACGTATGGGGCAAAACCAGCCAGTCGCGCAATATCATCACGGATATCCGCAAAATCACCGACCGCACTTTCGATCTGTATACCGAGTACGAATATTACGACCGGCGCAGGGAGAGGACCATATCGAAAAGCAGCAGGGTCCGTTACCATTTCGACGGATCGGGGAAGATTGATGAAGTGTACGGGGTGGAGTGAAGTTCAGGGAATCAGGCCATCTTTCGGACAGCGATTTACGGTATTATTTTGTATCGGACACTCTTTGTCCCAGGTCCATCGCTATGTTGTTTGCAGCGGACCTCTGAATTCTGAATGATATCGGCATGAGACACTCGAGACCTCCTTTTGCCCGCTTTCAGCAAATCGATCGGGAATTACGGGGTCATCGGTATCCGAATTGTACCAGGCTGGCTCGAAAACTTGAAGTCAGCCGCAAGAGCATTCAGCGTGATATCGAATTCATGCGTAACATGCTCAGTGCGCCAATCGAGTATGATCCGAGCAAAAAAGGGTACTTCTACAGCGAATCGTGGCTGTTCGATCCATCGTCATTTCTCAACAACCGCGAAATAGCAGCACTTGCGGCAACATCGAGAGTTCTTGCCCAGTATCAGGGAACTCCATATTACGAAGAAGTCAGCCATGCGATCGACAAACTCATGCAATACATGCCGATAGCCTGTTCCGGAGACGGGTTATTCGATATTTACTCGTTTGACAACTTCGTTTCGTTAAGCGGGGTCGATCAGGATCATTTCGCTTTGGTAGAACAGGCCCTGCGAAACAGCAGGAAGATTGCCATGACCTACAATTCCTCATCACGGCAGGCTGTCACCGAGCGAATTGTTCATCCATACAGGCTCCATTACGACCAGGGGGGAAAGACATGGTATCTCATCGGTTTCTGCGAGTATCGCAAGGATGTCAGAACCTTTGCAATCTGTCGTATTCAACGCCTGTCGCTAACCGAAGATTCTTTTGCCATACCGGCATCATTCAATATCGAACACTATCTCCAGCAAGCCTTCAATCTGACTGCGGGAGTGGCGGCCTATGACGTTGTCATCCGTTTCACCCCGTATCAGGCGCAATGGATCAGGGAACATCGCTGGCACCCTACTCAACAGATCGATGAACACGAGAACGGCTCAATCACACTGCATATGAAGGTCAGCGCACTCGATGCGGTCAAACGCTGGGTCATGCGCTATGGAAAAGAAGCTGAGGTTCTCGAACCTGAAGAGTTGAGGGAAATGGTGAAAGACGAGGTTCGGAAGATGGTAAAACTTTATAAAGAGTCAACTCGATAATGGAATTCAAAACGGAAGAATATGGGCGGGAATCGTAACGCTGTAGCTCATCTTCGACAGGATGAATCAGGGCAATGGCTCGAACATACGTTGATCGATCATCTTTCCGGCGTCGCAAAAACTGCTGCTGATTTCGCCAGTGAATTCGGCAATGCTGATTGGACGATGACCGCAGGAATATTGCACGACCTCGGCAAATTCAATCCGCGTTGGCAGGAGTATTTGCGCAAGAGCAACGGCGATTATCTGGAGGAGGGTGATGGGCAAGATTGACCACTCCGCAGCCGGGGCGATTCTGGCCAGCAACAAAAACAAAGGCATCGGAAGAATTCTTGGTTACCTCATCGCTGGCCACCACACCGGCTTGCCGGATTGGAACAAGGTGGATGGAACCAAAGGTGATCCGCTCTCCGAGCGCCTGAGCAATCCGGAGCATTTGCGAAATGCCCTGAAAGGCAGCCCGCCTGAGAGCGTTCTGAATGTGGCGTTGCCTTCGTCATTGCCATGCCAGAGTCGGTCGGGTGATTCAGAACAGGTGCATCTGTGGATCCGGATGCTTTACTCCTGCCTGGTTGATGCGGATTTTCTTGATACCGAACAGTTTATGAAGCCGGAGAAGGCGGCGTTTCGTCCGAACGCTGTTGATCTGGCGACGCTGAAAGAGCGTTTCGACCAGTACATGTCGGCCAAAGAGAGTGGCGCTCCGGACACGCCGGTAAACCGGGAAAGAAAAGAGATTCTCCGTGAGTGCCGCGAAAAAGGCGGATCGCTGGAGCCGGGACTGTTTTCGCTGACCGTGCCCACCGGTGGCGGCAAAACCCTCGCGTCGATGGCCTTTGCGCTCGAACACGCCGTCCGGCATGGAAAAAAACGGATCATCGTGGCGATTCCCTACACCAGCATCATCGAGCAGACGGCGGCGGTCTATCGCGAAGTGTTCGGCGATGAGGCCGTGCTGGAGCACCACAGCAATCTCGATCCATCGCGCGAAACTTCGTTCTCTCAAATGGCGTCCGAAAACTGGGATGCGCCGATCATCGTGACCACCAACGTGCAGCTTTTCGAGTCGCTTTTCGCGGCCCGAAGCTCGGCGTGCCGCAAACTGCACAACATCGTCAATTCGGTTGTGGTGCTCGACGAAGCGCAGATGCTGCCGACCGATTTTCTGCAACCGGTCGTCTCCGTCATCAAATCGCTGAGTGCGCATTTCAGGGCATCTGTCGTGCTCTGCACGGCTACGCAGCCGGTGTTGAGCGGCAAGGTTGGAACCGGCAAAGATATTCTGAACGGATTTGCGGACGGATCCGTGCGCGAGTTGATGGCTGATCCGGAAAAACTGTTCAGCGTTTTTCAGCGCGTTCGCGTCCGGATGCTGGGCCAGGCCGATGAGCGGCACGAGTGGTCGGAGATTGCCGAACGGCTTCGGGAGCACGAGCAGGTGTTGTGCATCGTCAACACCCGCAAGGATTGCCGGGAGCTTCATGCGCAGATGCCTGACGGAACGGTACACCTTTCAGCGCTGATGTGTCCCGAGCATCGCAGCAAGGTGATTGCTGAGGTGAAATCGAAACTGATGGTGGGCGAGCCGGTGCGGGTGGTGAGCACGCAGTTGCTCGAAGCTGGCGTGGACATCGATTTTCCGACGGTTTACCGTTCGTTCAGCGGGCTTGACAGCATAGCGCAGGCAGCGGGCCGGTGCAATCGCGAGGGACGGCTTGAACGCGGCGATGTGGTTGTGTTCAATCCGCCGAAGCCGTCTCCATCGGGCCGCTTGCTCAAAGCTGAAACTGCCGCCCAGACGCTGTTCCGTACCGAGCCTGAGCTTGCCGCGTCGCTCATGCCGGAAGCGTTCCGCCGCTATTTCATCCAATACTTTGGCGGACTGAATGGATTCGATACGCGCGGAATCATGGATTTGCTGGCGAGCAACGATGCAGCGAAATATTTCCAAATCCAGTTCCGCACCGCAGCTAGAAGGTTCAAGTTGATCGATGACGCGATGCAGTATGGAGTGATCGTCAAGTATCGAAACGGAAAAACAAACATCGGCGCATTAATTGATCAACTGCGTTTTGGCGGCACGAACCGTACGCTAATGAGAAAACTCCAGCGCTATTCAGTGAATGTTTATGAGCCGGATTTGAAACAACTGAAAGACAATGGCCTGATCGAAGCGGTTAACGGCGTCTGGGTGCAGACTCAGGATAGCCTGTACGATCCGGTTTTCGGACTGAATATCGATGCCACCCTGAATTTTTACTACTAAGCTCAACAAGGAGAAAAACTCTATGGAGCATTGGAATAAACCATTCTGCCTCGAAGTCAAAGGCGATTACGCTTGCTTCACCCGGCCAGAAATGAAGGTTGAGCGGGTGAGCTACGATGTCATCACCCCTTCTGCGGCGCGGGGAATTTTCGAGGCGATTTTCTGGAAACCGGCAATTCGCTGGCGGATTCGCAAAATCGAGGTGCTGAACCCGATCAAGTGGATTTCGGTGCGGCGGAATGAAGTCGGCCAAACGGCAAGCGAGCGGAGTGACGGCATTTTCATCGAAACGGCGCGTCAGCAGCGAGCGGGCTTGTTTCTGCGGGATGTAGCCTACCGGCTGCACGCCGAACTCGAATTCATTCCGCCGTCGGAGCGTCCGGATGCGAAGCGCCCGGTGCCGGAATCATTGCAGGATGGCTGGGAAACCTCAGAGTTGCGCAAGGATGAAAATCCGGGCAAATACTATGGCATTTTCGAGCGCCGGGTGCGGAAAGGGCAGTGCTTCAACCAGCCCTACCTCGGTTGCCGCGAGTTCAGTTGCGAGTTCAGGCTGGTCGAGAATCCGGCAAATGAACCAGCACCGATCAGCGAAACCCGCGATCTGGGATTCATGCTTTACGACCTCGATTTTCAAAAGAACTTGAAGGAACCTCCGCCGACATTTTTCAGGGCCATTATGGAAAACGGGGTAATCAACGTTCCGGCATGTGACAGCGAGGAGGTGAGAAAATGATTCTGCAAGCACTGTACGACTATTACCAGCGCAAAGCTGCCGATCCGGAAAGCCTGATTGCGCCTGAAGGGTTTGAGTGGAAGGAGATTCCATTCGTCATTGTCATTGATCGGGACGGGAATTTCGTATCCCTCGAAGATACGCGAGAAGGTGAAGGCAAGAAGAAAAAAGCGAAGCAATATCTGTTGCCCAAGTCTGTTGTGCGCACTGGTCCTAACGGCTGGAAAAATAGCTTTTTGCTTTGGGATCATTATGGCTATGTACTCGGTCATGCCCGAAGTGAAAGTGATAAAGATCAGGCAATGGCTGAGAAACAGATGCCGAGTTTTATCAAAAGAATTCAGGAATTGCCTGCTGATGTCAAATGTGATGAGGGGGTGATGGCGGTCATTCGTTTTTACGAAAATGTCGAGTATGAAAAGGTCAAGGAGGCCAAAAACTGGGATGAATGCACCAAAATCGTCGGTTGCAATATGAGCTTCAGGCTCGATGGCGAAGCTGATATTGTTCCATGCAGGGATGCGGTGAGAATGTATGTTGAGAGTCAGATTGGAGATGGCACAGATGACGCAGCTGGTCTTTGTCTGGTGACTGGAAAAACGGCGTCAATTGCCAGAATTCACAGCGATACGCCAATCAACAAGGATTCAAAGAAGTTCGTGTCGTTTCAGAAGAGTTCAGGATATGATTCGTATGGAAAAGAGCAGGCATTCAATGCTCCGATAAGCAAATCAGCAGAGTTCGCTTATACGACCGCGCTGAATATGTTGCTTGGTAAAGAATCCAAAAACAAGGTTCAGGTCGGAGATTCAACAACCGTTTTCTGGTCTGAAAAAGAGGACGCTTTTGAAGAGGATTTTCCAGCCTTTTTTGGTTACTCGAAAGATAATCCTGACGCCGATGTGCAGGCGGTCAAATCTCTTTACGAAGGCATAAAGAGTGGTCATGCTCAAACGGATTCCAAAACCCATTTTTATGTGCTTGGCCTTGCTCCGAACTCGGCTCGTATTTCCGTTCGATTCTGGCATACCGGAACGATTGCGGAGTTTGCTGGTAATATCAGGCGGCATTTTGATGATCTTGACATCATTCGCGGCCCAAAAGATAGTGGTCATTTTTCGATGTTCTGGCTTTTATCCGCAATGGGGCATGAAGGCAAGGTGGATAATGTTCCGCCAAACTTGTCTGGGCAAATTTTTCAATCGGTCATCACCGGTGGTTTGTATCCAGCAACCATGCTTCAACAGGCAATTCGACGAATCCGCGCTACGCAAGATGTAACAAGGGTTCAAGCCAGCATTTTGAAAGCCTATCTCAATCGTTTTTCCAGAATTTATAAAACCAAAGAAAAGGAGATTACCGTGGCGCTCGATTCAACAAACGACAATCCGGGGTACCGGCTCGGACGGCTTTTTGCTGTTCTGGAAAAAATTCAGGAAGAGGCAAGCCCCGGCCTCAACGCAACGATTCGTGATCGCTTTTATGGAGCCGCTTCATCGACGCCGGTGACTGTTTTTCCGCAATTGCTAAAGCTGAAAAATCACCATCTCTCAAAGCTTGAGAATGCTGGCCGCCGCGTGAATTTCGAGCGGATGCTTGCTGGTGTTTTTGAGGGGATTGGCAATGAAATGCCATCGCATCTTTCAATGGAAGATCAGGCTCGTTTCGCGATTGGTTATTACCACCAGCGCCAGGACTTTTTCAAAAAGAAAGATTCAGATAACAACAATAAAAACAAGGGAGAAGAATTATGAGCACTGTAGATAAACGCTATGATTTTGTTCTGCTTTTCGATGTTCAGGACGGAAATCCGAATGGTGATCCCGATGCAGGTAATCTTCCAAGAATCGATGCTGAAACCGGCATGGGGCTTGTGACCGATGTTTGTTTGAAGCGCAAAGTTCGCAACTATGCGCAACTTTCAGATCAGGACATTTTTATCAAGGAAAAAGCGGTTCTAAATACCTTGATCGATCAAGCGCATGAGCAAGAGGCTGTTAAAACCAAAGAAAAGGGCGAAAAGACAGAGGCGGCTCGTAAGTGGATGTGCTCGAAATATTATGACATCCGTACTTTTGGTGCAGTGATGAGTACAGGAAAAAATGCAGGCCAAGTGCGCGGGCCGATTCAGATGACGTTTGCCCGCTCGGTCGAGCCGGTCGTGGCGCTGGAGCACAGCATTACGCGAATGGCCGTGGCGACCGAAGCTGAAGCTGAAAAGCAGAGCGGCGACAACCGGACGATGGGCCGCAAATACACCGTTCCGTATGGCTTGTATCGCGCTCATGGGTTTGTTTCTGCGAATCTTGCCAGTCAGACGGGTTTTTCCGAAGGAGACCTTCAGCTTTTCTGGAAGGCTTTGCTGAACATGTTCGAGCATGACCGTTCGGCGGCTCGGGGGCTAATGTCGACGCGCGGCCTCTATGTTTTCGAGCATAGCTCGGCGTTGGGTAATGCTCCGGCAAGCCAGCTTTTCGAGCGAATCACGGTCAAGCGCAAAGAGGATTCCGAAGGCCCGGCCCGTTCGTTCAAAGATTATGAAGTGCTGGTCGATGAATCCAATCTTGGTGAGGTGAATCTCCTGCGAAAACTCGGATAAGCATGTACGCCGAAGCTGATTTCGTGGCGTTGTCCGCTTTGCAGCATTATGTCTTTTGTCCCCGGCAGTATGCATTGATTCATCTTGAACAGATCTGGAGCGAGAATCTGTACACTGCCGAGGGGCGGGAGATGCATGAGCGGGCTGACAGTGCAGTCACCTCGTATCGTGAGGGCGTGAAGGTCACGCGCAGTGTGCCTTTGCGGAGCGTTACGCTTGGAGTGTCAGGTGTTGCGGATGTGGTGGAGTGGCATCGGCGAAGTGACGGGTTTCAACCGTTTCCGGTCGAGTACAAGCGGGGAAAGCCCAAAAAGCACGATGCCGACAAGGTGCAACTTTGTGCACAGGCAATGTGCCTTGAAGAGATGCGTTCCTGCACGATTCTCTGCGGAGCGCTGTTTTACGGTCAGACGATGCACCGGCTCGATGTTGTTTTTGATGAAGAACTACGTTCCAGAACTATAGCGGCGGCGGCCGGTGTGCATCAACTCTTTGCATCGGGTGTGACACCGCCTCCGGAATACGGCCCGAAATGCAAGCAGTGTTCCCTTATCGATATCTGTATGCCGCAGGTGCTTGAGAGGGCTGGTTCGGCTAAACGATACGTTCAGAAGTTATATCGAGAACTGTCGGAGGAGGAGATTTGAAAAAGCATCTCAATACGTTGTTCGTGACAACGCAAGGGTCGTATCTCTCCAAAGATGGGGAGTGTGTCGTTATTTCCATTGAAAGGATCGAAAAAACCCGTATTCCGCTGCATATGCTGAGCGGAATACTTTGTTTCGGGCAGGTATCGTGCAGTCCTTTTTTGCTCGGGTATTGTGCCGAGCTTGGTATTGCCGTCACCTTTCTGACCGAGTACGGGCGTTTCCTTTGTCAGGTGCAGGGGCCGGTGAAGGGGAACATCCTGTTGCGAAGAGCCCAGTACCGCATGGCTGATAACTACTATCAAACGGCGATTCTTGCCCGCCTTTTTGTCATCGGTAAAATCGGCAATGCTCGGGTAACCTTGTCGAGGGCGTTGCGTGATCATCCCGATAAAACCGATGGGGAGAAGCTGACAAATGCCCAGCATGTCCTTGCCGGATGCATCCGGCGGTTACAGGACGCAACCGATCAGGAGATGATCCGGGGGATCGAAGGGGAGGCGGCGAGAACCTATTTTGGCGTATTCGACGAGTGTATCACAAACTCTGATCGAGCTTTCAGGTTTGAAGGTCGAAACCGCCGGCCGCCGCTTGACAGGGTCAACTGTCTGCTTTCCTTTGTCTATACGCTTATGACCCACGATATTCGTTCTGCTCTCGAATCATGCGGGCTTGATCCAGCAGCCGGGTTCCTTCACAAAGACAGGCCCGGAAGACCAAGCCTTGCACTCGATATGCTTGAAGAGTTCCGTTCCTATATCGGCGACCGGCTTGTGCTGTCGCTCATAAATCGGGGTCAGATTCATGCCAGGGATTTCGAGATTTCGGATACTGGCGCGGTGCTCATGAATGATGACGCCCGAAAAACGATCATTACGGCTTATCAGCAACGCAAGCAGGAAGAACTCGAACACCCTTTTGTCGGTGAAAAGATGGCTGTTGGACTACTGTGGCACATGCAGGCCATGCTGCTCGCCCGGTATATCCGTGGGGATATCGATACATACCCGCCATTTGTCTGGAGGTAGATTATGATGGTTCTGGTTGCTTATGATGTCAACACAGAAACGCCTGCCGGACGCAGGCGGTTGCGAAGAATCGCAAAGACCTGCCAGAATTACGGTCAGCGAGTACAGTTTTCCGTATTTGAATGCAATGTCGATCCTGCACAATGGGTGAAATTAAGGGCAAGACTTGTTCATGAAATGGACCCGAAACTCGACAGTTTGCGGTTTTATTTTCTGGGATCGAATTGGCAGGGCAGGGTTGAGCACGAAGGAGCAAAAGAGCCTCGTGATCTTGAAGGCCCGCTGATTTTATGAATCGCGAACCTGAAGCTGTACCTGAAATGCAGGGGTGTTCGCGCAAGGATTAACAGCATTATTTATAAGAACTTATTTTTTTCATCGTCAGGTTTGCGTAAACTGTTATTTGGCATACGAAATGGTTCGCGGATAATGCTCCGCAAGCCATGGAATACCTGACACCATAGATTGACAGTCGCGCCCCCCGCGGGCGCGTGGATTGAAACTTATAATCGCCTACCAGTGATTTCGCGCAATGCACAGGTCGCGCCCCCCGCGGGCGCGTGGATTGAAACTATTTTCCGCGCCGAAAGCGGCAGCACCTTCTTGGTCGCGCCCCCCGCGGGCGCGTGGATTGAAACAATGGAATTATATTAATGCGTTCAGCGTTGTCAAGTCGCGCCCCCCGCGGGCGCGTGGATTGAAACATGAAGTCAGCAAACGTTAATAATTTTTCCGGACCGTCGCGCCCCCCGCGGGCGCGTGGATTGAAACGCACTCACCGGTCTGTCGGCGTTCATACGTACTCGTCGCGCCCCCCGCGGGCGCGTGGATTGAAACCGACACGGTCAGTTCCGGAGGTGGCCTCAGGACGCGTCGCGCCCCCCGCGGGCGCGTGGATTGAAACTGCCTGCTCATCCATGGCCGCCACATTTGCCTGAGTCGCGCCCCCCGCGGGCGCGTGGATTGAAACTCCGCCAACCTCGCGCCCTCGTACCCCGCAACGTGTCGCGCCCCCCGCGGGCGCGTGGATTGAAACTCTTTGACGGCCCGGCATGCAGCGATATACTCGTGTCGCGCCCCCCGCGGGCGCGTGGATTGAAACAATTGCGTTGAGCCGCTCGTCGTGACGGACGATATGTCGCGCCCCCCGCGGGCGCGTGGATTGAAACATCGATGCTCCGGTAGGCACCACAGTGACCGAGGTCGCGCCCCCCGCGGGCGCGTGGATTGAAACCGACACGGTCAGTTCCGGAGGTGGCCTCAGGACGGTCGCGCCCCCCGCGGGCGCGTGGATTGAAACCGAAGCGGTACGGTACTGGGCGGCCCAGTATGTTGTCGCGCCCCCCGCGGGCGCGTGGATTGAAACTTATAATCGCCTACCAGTGATTTCGCGCAATGCACAGGTCGCGCCCCCCGCGGGCGCGTGGATTGAAACGCCATGATAAATGATTAAATCGTTCCGTGGTTATAGGTCGCGCCCCCCGCGGGCGCGTGGATTGAAACGCCAAGACGTAGATTAGCACTAAATAAGTTTTTGTGTCGCGCCCCCCGCGGGCGCGTGGATTGAAACAGTATCTGATACGTGCCGTCGAGCAGGCCGAATCCGGGTCGCGCCCCCCGCGGGCGCGTGGATTGAAACCGATCATGACTCATCCTCCGTCTTTTTGGCTGCCGGTCGCGCCCCCCGCGGGCGCGTGGATTGAAACCTATCCTCTCCTATCCTCTCCTCTCTATTCGCTAGTCGCGCCCCCCGCGGGCGCGTGGATTGAAACTGCGGCGGGCTGATCAGCAGGCTGTAACCAAAAGTCGCGCCCCCCGCGGGCGCGTGGATTGAAACTGCTTCTCTGCTGAGACGGTTCCAACCAGCGTCAGGTCGCGCCCCCCGCGGGCGCGTGGATTGAAACCGGATGAGTGGATTGATGACGTTATGACGGTAATCGTCGCGCCCCCCGCGGGCGCGTGGATTGAAACGATGCAAGGCCCGGCTAACTGCCGGGCTTTTTCTGTCGCGCCCCCCGCGGGCGCGTGGATTGAAACAATGTCATTGTCCCGGCCGGCACCCGTGTTGAGGTCGCGCCCCCCGCGGGCGCGTGGATTGAAACCTCTCAGCAGGCATCTGCCGACATCATTCCCGATTGTCGCGCCCCCCGCGGGCGCGTGGATTGAAACGGAGATTGCGAGGCTTACAAAGCCCGGAAGGTTTGTCGCGCCCCCCGCGGGCGCGTGGATTGAAACTGCGGTACTGCCATAAATTCGGGCTGATCGACGAGTCGCGCCCCCCGCGGGCGCGTGGATTGAAACTATGGTTGACCCTGCGAGCATAATAGCGGCTCCATGGTCGCGCCCCCCGCGGGCGCGTGGATTGAAACAACGGAGCGTCAGACACAGTGAGCCTCAAGGCGCTGTCGCGCCCCCCGCGGGCGCGTGGATTGAAACTTGCGGTAGTATGCCAGGCTGTCACTCTCCGCCGTCGCGCCCCCCGCGGGCGCGTGGATTGAAACAGCCGCTCGATATCGTACTGACAGCTCTTTCCGCGTCGCGCCCCCCGCGGGCGCGTGGATTGAAACGACGGATTGCCCATTTGCAAAAGCAAGCAACGCCGTCGCGCCCCCCGCGGGCGCGTGGATTGAAACCGCTACTCCGGCGCGGCGTTGAAGGCGCTCCGCGGTCGCGCCCCCCGCGGGCGCGTGGATTGAAACCCGGACAAGGACGGCATGGTTTCGGGTTGGCTGCGTCGCGCCCCCCGCGGGCGCGTGGATTGAAACGAAAACTCGAAAATTGCCGACAGGAGCGCCTCAAAGTCGCGCCCCCCGCGGGCGCGTGGATTGAAACCTGTTTGGCCCCGGCGCTTTCGGGTACGGCGAGGTCGCGCCCCCCGCGGGCGCGTGGATTGAAACCGTCACACCGTTTTCCACAAGCGCCTTGTAGCGCATGTCGCGCCCCCCGCGGGCGCGTGGATTGAAACGAGTGCAGGCTGAGGCACGGCCGGCAAATCTGGTCGTCGCGCCCCCCGCGGGCGCGTGGATTGAAACATTGAGTTGCTGTTCAAGCTCCGCAATCCTCGACGTCGCGCCCCCCGCGGGCGCGTGGATTGAAACATTTTCTCGGCACTCGTGTTGTATTTGCGAGCCAAAGTCGCGCCCCCCGCGGGCGCGTGGATTGAAACACTGCGAGACGATCATGCACGGCATCCGGCACGGGTCGCGCCCCCCGCGGGCGCGTGGATTGAAACTACTGTTTCACAAGCCCCAGACAAACAGATTAAGTCGCGCCCCCCGCGGGCGCGTGGATTGAAACAATGTGTCGAGCGGATCGAGACCGGATATACGGTTGTCGCGCCCCCCGCGGGCGCGTGGATTGAAACCCCTTCTTTTGCGCGGCTTCATAGTCCGCCGTCAGTCGCGCCCCCCGCGGGCGCGTGGATTGAAACGCTAAGTTGGTGTTTAACATCTGCTTGGCATCTGCGTCGCGCCCCCCGCGGGCGCGTGGATTGAAACCACAAAACCGTATATCCGGTCTCGATCCGCTCGGTCGCGCCCCCCGCGGGCGCGTGGATTGAAACATATACGGAAGAACAAATTGAAAGCTTTAAGGAAGTCGCGCCCCCCGCGGGCGCGTGGATTGAAACTTTGCAATCCGTAGACGTGGAGATGCATCCGTGTCGCGCCCCCCGCGGGCGCGTGGATTGAAACTGGCTTGACAGTGTTATCCCACTGCTTGACCTCGTCGCGCCCCCCGCGGGCGCGTGGATTGAAACATTTGCTGGAAAGGACGGAATCGAACCGCCGACGCGTCGCGCCCCCCGCGGGCGCGTGGATTGAAACAAGAGCCTTGCCAACGTACAAAACGGCCATCTGTGGTCGCGCCCCCCGCGGGCGCGTGGATTGAAACTCGTGACTCAAATCATCGATACCAAGTAACCGCGTCGCGCCCCCCGCGGGCGCGTGGATTGAAACATACTTGAGTAATATTGAAATTACGTTATGGACAGAGTCGCGCCCCCCGCGGGCGCGTGGATTGAAACAGCTCTCATGGGTGGCCGCCTGTGGGGGCTTTTTTGTCGCGCCCCCCGCGGGCGCGTGGATTGAAACAACTAAAGACAACAATTATTATGGAATGGATAATGTCGCGCCCCCCGCGGGCGCGTGGATTGAAACTTTTTATCCGTCGCGACATACTGGGAGATCGGCGGTCGCGCCCCCCGCGGGCGCGTGGATTGAAACCTCAACTAAAGCTATCAGCCCTTTTTGGATGTACGTCGCGCCCCCCGCGGGCGCGTGGATTGAAACAATGTCCATTTTAAGCAGGTCGACTTTCCCGATGCGTCGCGCCCCCCGCGGGCGCGTGGATTGAAACAGCGAAAGGAGGGCCGTATGCCTGGCGAGATAGCCGTCGCGCCCCCCGCGGGCGCGTGGATTGAAACTTTGTGTGAGTTTTGCCATGCTGGAGGCTACAAAAGGTCGCGCCCCCCGCGGGCGCGTGGATTGAAACAGGACAAACATGGCCTCGAACAGCTGTCGCTGGTAGGTCGCGCCCCCCGCGGGCGCGTGGATTGAAACTCACAAGCAAAACACTGAATGGAAATGGAGACTCGGTCGCGCCCCCCGCGGGCGCGTGGATTGAAACAACTTTATCCGGAGTCGCCTGATGCTTCGGGCTCGGTCGCGCCCCCCGCGGGCGCGTGGATTGAAACGCGTATCAGGGGGTGGTGACTCAAGAGCCTTTCGCAAGGTCGCGCCCCCCGCGGGCGCGTGGATTGAAACGGAGTAGGGGCAGAGCCTTACGGCCATCTGATGAGGTCGCGCCCCCCGCGGGCGCGTGGATTGAAACCGTGAAGATGGCTGGAGAGGCGGAGCTTGCACTGGTCGCGCCCCCCGCGGGCGCGTGGATTGAAACCCGGCAACAAAACCAACAACAAAAACAACAACACGGGTCGCGCCCCCCGCGGGCGCGTGGATTGAAACATGGTCTATCAACCGACCGGCGATATCATCCACAGGTCGCGCCCCCCGCGGGCGCGTGGATTGAAACATGAACCATCCGGAAAAGCTCGCGAATACTCAGGGTCGCGCCCCCCGCGGGCGCGTGGATTGAAACTGCATCCACCACAGGCTCTATACTAACCCACGTGGTCGCGCCCCCCGCGGGCGCGTGGATTGAAACGTGCTACTCGATCTTGTCGAAACCAGGGCGGACGGTCGCGCCCCCCGCGGGCGCGTGGATTGAAACCCGACGCAACCGCCAAAGCATGACCGCTCCGGCTCGGTCGCGCCCCCCGCGGGCGCGTGGATTGAAACTGGACTTTCCGCAGATGATGGTATTGCTTTATCGGGACGTTCTTTATTAATTCGATTTGCTGAATCATCGCCGAGACAGCATCCGGATCAGCACGTCGCGCCCCGCGTGGGCGCGTGATTGCTGTGAATGTCGCCCCCTGATTCCCGGAGTTTTACAGTTTTCCCGCTGATTCCAGTGCTGTGCGGATTGTCCGGAATGGAAGAATGAGCGTGAGAGGTTTCTGGGGTAACGGCAGGGCGCCATATCCTGCATACCAGGCTGCGACGTTAGGGTTTTTCGCATCGATAAGCAGTCCGATCCCCCCGACATGGCTGGATGCCAGTAAACACCTTCTGCCGGCAGCCAGCAGTAACTGACCTCCAAGCCCTTGTCTCTGTAGAGATCGGTCAACGGCAAGCCTGCAAAGCCTGAACATGGGTACGTCGTGACTGCTCAGTCCCCGTCTGATGCTGTCAGGAGTTTGGGCGTATGCGACTGTTGCGAGGCTTAGGCTGTAGTAGCCAAGAATGGCTTGCCTGTTTGTGCTGCTGACCGCAAGAAAGGTTCTCGCAGTTCCCTTTGTATGGTTCTGCCTCGCATACCGGTACAAAAATTCGTTGAGATCTTTATCGCCGCAATCGAACGCTTTTCTGTCGTGATGGCTTGCGACAGCTTCTTCATGCCAAGAGGAGATGGTCATGGATTTGCCGGAAGAGCAGACGCTGCGGCCATGAGTTTATCATTCGGCGAGGGAGGAGATTCAAGAAGGTTCAGAAGATAATTCGTTTCCTGTTCGCTGAGTATGAACCGTTCGTGCTGTTCGATAATGGCATACGCAGCAGAAACCGAGGAGCGGGTAACGAATTCGGTCAAGTCGGTGGACTGAATCGATGCTGCACGCATCAGTAACTCCTTCTGCGAAGCGTCGATTCGTATCGAAAGGCGCTGATTGTTTTTTATTGGTGATCGAGGCATGGTTGTCTTTGTTCTGATTCTGTGTGCATTGAAAGAGTACAAGCTAAAATAATACTATTGTGACAATCCGCAAGTTGCAACTTCCATAACTCAAAGCATTTTCCTGAAAGGTATGAGAATTCTCCGGGACGTTGTTGATTAACGCGAATTACTGATCTGTCGTTTTGCAATCATCGCAACGGCAAGACGACAGTATGGGCAGGCATTGTTAGCGGTAATTGCCTTCGAATTGCGGTTTCACGCTTTCTGAAGCCGCTTCATGAGTGTTGTGAGCTTTTCGGCGAAGAATTGACGGCTCCACAGCCGGAGACTTTGCTGAAAGGCAGGCTGCAGAAACGGGGCGACGTCCACGGCTGCTTGTGGCCAGTCGATGGAGCCGATCCGGTCGCTCAATGCGGTATTGATGCGTTGCATAGGCAATGCCATATGGCGGAATTGTATTGAATGATTCGTGCAACAAGAGAGATTCGGGAGTAGTATGATACGCTGAACGATCTGTATATTCCATAAAGATATGGCGGCTGAAATCCTTTCGGGGTAAGATGCAGCGGATGCTGGCTGATACGGTGGTGGTGCTTGATTTCGAGACGACGGGGCTGTCGCCCGAGTACGGCGACCGGGCGATCGAGATCGGCGCGGTGCTTCTGGAGGAGGGCGTGATTGTCGACCGTTTCCAGAAGCTCATGAATCCGGGTTTCCGCATCAGCTCCTTCATCGAGCGCTACACCGGCATCACCAACGATATGCTCAAAGGGCAGCCCAGATGCGAGGAGGTGATGGCCGAGTTTGCGGGATTCATCGCCGGCCGCAATATCGTCGCGCATAACGCCTCGTTCGACCGGCGTTTTCTCGATGCCGAGCTGAAACGCGCCAAACGGGCCTATGAGGGCGCCTGCTGCTGCTCGCTCCTGGTGTCGCGAAGGATCTATCAGGATGCACCGAACCACAAGCTGCAGACCCTGGTGTCGCATGCGGGCATTCCCCGAACCGGACAGTTCCACCGCGCGCTGGCAGATGCCGAGATGACGGCGCATCTGTGGCTGTCGATGATCGGCCGGATACGCCGGCAGTACAAGCTCCAGACGGTTTTTTTCGACCAGCTCGGCGAACTCTCTCGAATCGACAGGCTTTATGCCCACCGCTATCTCACCTCCCTGGCAGAAGCCGGCGGGTGCAGGGGAGTCAGGGACGCAGTGCAATAGCAGAAGAATTATGTGGTACGTTCTTTATTAACGCGAATTACTGAAGTGTTGCTTTGCGTTATTTCAACTGCGGAGAGAGCGGATCGGATGCATCCCTACAGATAATCGTCTTCGCGCATGTGGCGCAGGGCAAGAATGGTGACGGTTTGGCTGTTCCCGATTTCGAAAAATGCTGCATAGCCGGAGTTGCCGAAGGGGATCAGCAGTTCGCGGAGGAACGGCGTTTGGGGAGCGGCTTTCCGGCTTTTTCGAGCATGCCCCTGAGTTCACCGATCACGCTTTCTCCATCTCTGTACGAGTTCGATTGACCGTGCACGATCACGCGAAGCCAGCCCCCTGGCTATGAACTCTTTCCGGTTCAGCCGCCGTTCAATGTTGGCCCGCAGTGAAGATTCGATGAATGCCGAGAGTGTTTCGCCCTTCTGAAGCACCGCTTCTGCGGCTTTGCGGAGTTCCGGCTCGACGCGGAGCGACGGGAATGAAGCGCTTTTGATGGTTTTTGTGCGGTTGCGCGTTGCATATGTTGCATATGCAATAGAGCGGGTTCGTATGATTCATGCAACCTGAATGGCCAAGGGAAACTCGGGATGAGGTTTGAGATTTTTGATTTATTTTGTCCTATTTTCTCGCAATCCGGAACCACCCACCGATACCTTCATTGCTTCTTCCCGATTTTCTTTCCTGCTCATCCCGGTTTTTCTTTTTTCGCTTTCCATGTCGGCAGTTGCCGCCGAGCCTGACAGCGTCAGGGTGTATTACCACGACGGCATAACCGTGCATGCGAAAAAGCACAGCATCAGCCGTACGGAATTTCCCGTCGAAAAGGGAACCCTTGGCGGCGTGCTGGAAAAGAACGGTTTTTCGGTGATCCGGAAGGGGGTTTTTCTTGCGCAGGACGTCTACGCCGACGGCATGAAAAAATCGGATATTCCGGTTGTCGTCGATGACGAGCGGTACCAGTGCGCCTGTCCGAACAGGATGGATGCACCGGTTTCACGAATTTCTCCGCTCGACATCGAGTCGGTCGAACTCGATAAATCGGCATCGAACCTGCAGGCCGGTCTCGGCGGTGCGGTGCTGGTGCGCCGTTCCGAGCCGCAGGATTCCTTGCGCTACAGGGGCAGCCTGACGCAGTACATGGGGAGTTTCGATGGTACGGATGGGCTTTCCAGATCGAAAAAAACAGCCACAGGATATCGTTGCGGTACGTCGAGGGGGAGCCGTATGAAAACGGTGACGGAAAGTCGTTCAGGGATCTCTACAACTACCGGGAAAACTCCCCGTACCGCTTCGGAGAAGCATCGGTACCATGCTCGATGTGGCATCTGAAGCACCCGAAGCCGAAACCCTGTTTATCAATGTGAGAAAAATGCCGAATACCGCCTGGACCAGCGGCAATCCCGAACTCGACCAGCCGCTCCGGGCGACCCTCAGGACCTCGCTTTCGTCTGACTGGGCAAAGCTCGAACTGTTCGGATCCTACATTTACCATTACGTCACCATCGACAGCGCCACGGTCGGGACGCAACGATATCTGACCTATTCCAACATCAATGCGCTGCTGGCGGGCGCTTCGCTCGAACTGAAATACCGGTGGCTGGATGTCAATGCCTCGTACACCTACGGAAACAATGAAACCGACAATCGTCCGCTCATCGAGATTCTTCCCCTGAGAATCACCACAACACTGACAACGCCAGAATTTTCGGGTTTCAGGCTTTATGTGCGTCACAAGTACGAACATTCGCAGAACAGGGTGGACCCGGTACTGATGGAGACCGCGACCGGATCGTGGAATCCCTTCGATGCCGGTATCATGGCCCGCTATAAAGGTCTTTCCTGTTCTCTCGATGTCGAGAATATCGGGGATGCCAGCTACTACAGGCATCTTTCCTATCTCCGCGATCCTTTTGCAAGCGGTTACCGGGTTTATGAGCCCGGCATCAGCGCGAGCCTGAATATCAGATACGCGTTCAACTGACCGGGGGAGGCCGCTCCCCAAGGCAGGAGAGAGCGCTTACTGCGCCCTCGTTCCCGGCATGGACCGGTCTCTTTCCCGGCTTCTGAATTTCCAGGGCGCGACAGGGTCCGGATCGGCCCAGAGCCCTCTTCTGTTCAGCCGGGCTTCGTTCTCCAGCGAATCGAGCACGCTGCTCGACGAGTATCTCCGGTAATGCCAGGCATACCCGGAACGCACGAGCGCCCGGTCGAGAAATTCCCCGTCGACCCCGATCACCCCAAGCGTTCTGCCATACCGGTCCTTCTCCACCCTTGTGAGGGTAACGGTTTTGCCGAAAACCATGCGGCTCGTGAACTTTTTTGCCTTCCGGCCGAAAGCCTGGCGCAGCTCCGGGCAGTCGATGCCGAAAAGCCGTACTTTCTCCTCACGGCCGTCAACGAGGAGGGTGAGGGTATCGCCGTCGGAAACGCCGACAACCTTGCCGGTGACGGGCTCTTCGGTGACGTCGCAGGCGTTGAGACA
>Ga0194112_10004057_pt1 | contig 20205 bp, 19 predicted proteins | sample TA2MahC400mmetaG_FD_146191 | JGI IMG/M metagenome (GOLD analysis project Ga0194112, IMG submission 146191) | Freshwater microbial communities from Lake Tanganyika, Tanzania - TA2015016 Mahale Deep Cast 400m | ecosystem: Environmental > Aquatic > Freshwater > Lake | place: Tanzania: Lake... | reverse complement strand
CTTGAGGGTGGACAAACTGTCCTTACCCTTCGATCTTTAATCTTGAGCAATCGCTGGGAGGAATTCTGGACCTATTTCATAGGCCGTCATTTTCCCGAAATCCAAACGTAATATCAGGCGTGCACCCAGTTAAAGATCAGAGGTATTTGGGAGAAGACGAGTTCGTTGACAAAGTCGAGGCTTTGAAGAAGAGGGAAGAGCTTTTTCTTTTGGAAATTTCGCTGGAAGAAATAGCCCGGGAGGTTATGCGTCAAATAGAGATTCCTCAGGATCGGTTGTATTCTTTGACGCGAGATCGGCGAGGGGCATTGGGTCGGAACTTGGTGGCCTATTTAGCGAGAAAATTGACCGGCACGCGAGTCAAAGAAATTGCCCGGTATTTTAACCGCGAGGCAATGACGATGAGCTTGGGGGTAATGAAAATCGAAAATCAGCTTTTGCGCGATATGGATTTAGCAGAAAGGGTGGAAATCATGGAAAAGAACCTGCGAAAAAGAGGAAAGAAAAAATACTTTATTACAATTGCCTGACCCCTTTTTCACGAAAGTAGAGGTGCGTCCAGATCCGAGCATTTTTCGCCTCGGGACTCATTGAAGCCGTTCTTGGATATAAAATATTGTTAACTTATCTGAGCCGACCAATTCGACACGCTGGCTCTTTCAAAAAATCGGCAGTTTATAAACAGACTCTAATTAACTGCGGGGAGACCCGATGTCGCCTTTGCGATGGACCTGCAAGAGTACGCGACAACTCTCTGGCGAATTGGTGCGCCAAGGATATCGGGTGAGTCATATGACGGTGGCTGAATTGCTTCATCGTCTGGATTATAGTTTGCAGGCCAACGCCAAGACCTTGGAGGGGTGCCATCATGCGGATCGGAATGATCAATTTAACTATATCAATGCGAAGGTGAAGCATTTTCTTCAACGGGGACAACCGGTGATCTCGGTGGACACGAAGAAGAAAGAGTTGGTCGGGAACTTTAAGAATGGGGGGAGAGAATGGGGACGGAAGGGGGAGCCCGAAGAAGTGGAAGTTCATGATTTTGCGACCACCGAGTCGCCGAAGGTCATTCCGTATGGGATTTATGATATTGGTAAGAATATGGGTTGGGTCAATGTGGGGTGCGATCATGACACCGCGAGTTTTGCGGTAGCAAGTATCCGGCGTTGGTGGTGGAATATGGGGCAAGAGGTTTATCCGGAGGCCGAGGAATTGCTGATTTGCGCCGATGGAGGGGGAAGCAATGGCTACCGGGTTCGGTTGCGGAAGGTCGAATTGCAGTCGTGGGCAACCGAGGCCGGTTTGCGTATTACCACCTGCCATTTTCCTCCTGGGACAAGCAAATGGAATAATATAGAGCACAGGCTATTTTCGCATATTAGCATGAATTGGCGAGGGAGGCCTCTGGTCAGCCATGAGGTCATTGTGAAGTTGATTTGTAAAACATCGACGCGCAACGGTCTTCGCATAAGAGCCAAGCTCGACAAGAGAAAATATCCTACCAAGGTTAAGGTATCGGATGAGGAAATGGAGCGGGTTAAACTGAAGCCCCATAAATTCCATGGGGAATGGAATTACAGCATCTGTCCGTAATTTTGGATTTAAATTGTTCATGTTATTATTTTACAACCCCAATGCGATTCGAAAAATAGAGATGGAGAATATGAAGTGATAAAAGTAAACTACGTCCCCCAGAACTATTACAATTATCGTTGCCGGGATTGCGGGTATGAGGCCAAAGTAGAGGATATTGTGGTAGATTCTTTCCCGCCTTCCCCCCGGTCTAGGCGCCGCATGCCTGAGGTGCAATGTTTTTGTGGTGGTGACCTGTGCTATGTCAAAGATCTTTAAAGCCCGCACCGAAGGTGCGATATGTTCATTTGCCTGCGGAGAAAGAATAACGAAACAAAATTACCGGTATGAAAAGTGAGCATTTGAAATTGGGCTACGATCCAGTTGAAAGCCATCGGAAAACTGAAAACCTCATGGTCCGTAAGAGGGGCGGAGGAGACTTAAAGAAATATTACCGGTTCCGCCATGATCGCTGGTATGGGGGAATTGTCACAGCGAATTGCGCGGGTTGTGGATTAACCTGCAAGTTTTGCTGGGTTCGCAGCGAAAGGATGCACGAAGAAGAGGGAAGCGGAGAATTCTTCACCCCGGAGGATGTAGCCGAAAACATTCTGAAGCTCGTTAAAGAAAAAAAAGTTCAACAGGTCCGGGTCAGCGGGGGAGAGCCTACGATCGGGCGAGAGCATCTGTTTCAGGTCCTCAATAAGTTGCAGAATAAGCGACTGCGCTTCATCCTGGAGACCAACGGCATTCTGCTGGGAGAGGATGAAACCTACGTGAAGGAACTGGCCCTCTATCCTTTTGTGCACACGCGGGTTTCGCTGAAAGGTTGTACAGAGGAGGAATTCGCCCGGTTGACCGGAGCGGACCCCAAGGGTTTCCAGTTGCAGCTTGCGGCATTGAAAAATTTGGTAAAAGCCGGGGTGAGCACGCATCCGGCAGTAATGCTTTCTTTTTCCGACAAAGAAGCGGTTGACCGGTTTTACACCACCATCTGGAAGATTGACCCGAGGATGCACAGCGAGGTGGAAAAAGAGGAAGTGATCCTTTATCCGCATGTTCTGGAGAAGCTGCGGAAGGCGAACCTGAAATACTATTCCGGTAATTTGCCGGAAAAACAATAGGTAATAGGTGATGGGTAATAGGCAATTAGCAATTATCAATGAGCAATGGTCAATGTTTAATGGCAATAGGCAAAAGACTAACAACGAAGCTTCTTGCAAAAGTCAATTATTCCGTCATTCCGGCGGAAGCCGGAATCCAGAAGTATTTGATAATCCTGGATTCCGGGTCGCGCTTTGCTTGCCCGGAATGACGCTTTTCTCTTGGTTCCGAGAGTTTTGCAAGAGGCTCAACGAACACAATATATTATGTAAAAGCGTTGGAGGGAGAGATATGGCGCATGTTAAAAGAAAAAAGGGAGTTATTGGCATCCTGACCGGCGGGGGAGACGTTCCCGGCCTCAATCCGGCGATTCGGGCCGTAACGATTCGGGCCATCCGAGAAGGATTTGGAGTGATCGGCATCCGCAATGGTTGGAAAGGTTTGGTGTCGATGACCCGAGATAAAAAAGCAACCCCAGATGTTTTCTACCAGATTCTAACCGAGGAGATTGTCAATAAAATCGGCCGCACCGGGGGAACTTTTTTGCACACATCCCGCACCCGACCCAGCCACGTTCCCCAGGAGGATATTCCAGCACACCTCAAGAAAAAATACCGTGATGAAATCAACGACCTCACTCCGGAGGTTTTAAATAACCTCGACTTCCTGGGAGTGGATTACCTGATCCCGATTGGCGGGGATGATACCCTGAGTTATGCCGTCCATTTGGCCAGGCAGGGGGTCAAAGTAATCGCCATCCCCAAAACGATGGATAACGATGTGCCGGGCACAGACTACTGTATCGGCTTCAGCACATGCATAACCCGGACGATTGAGATGACTCATAATTTAAGGACGACGGCCGGTTCTCACGAACGCATCCTGGTGATTGAAGTTTTCGGAAGATATGCCGGTTTTACGGCTCTCCTGCCTACGATGGCCGGCGCGGCGAACAGGTGCGTTATCCCGGAATACAGGTTCAATATAAACCGCCTTACCGAACTTCTGGTGGCGGACCAGTTTACCAACCCCAGCCGTTATTCTGTCGTTCTTGTCTCCGAAGGGGCCACGTTTGAAGGGGGGGAAATGATCTTCCAGAAAGATGAAAAAGACATGTATGGCCACAAGAAATTGGGGGGGATCGGCGATCTGGTTTCGGATGAGATTAAGGAGAAATCAGCCAGGTACAACAAAGGCCGGCATATCAATGTGATCAGCCAGCGGTTGGGCTACCTGGTCCGGTGCGGGAACCCGGATGCCATCGACTCAATCGCTCCAATGGCCTTTGGAAATCTGGCCTTAAACCTGATCTTGAGCCGCTCTTACGGTCGGCTGGTCTCTCTGAGGAACGGCAGGTATGATAATGTGCCCCTCGATGTGGTCACAAGCGTTAAGAAGGTTGTTGACGTGGAAAAAAATTACAACCGTGACCGGCTGCGCCCCTATTATGAAAGCTTCGAACAGAAACCCTTATTTATTATGACCAGCGATTATTGATGGATTCGTAAAAAGTCTCGTTTTCGTCATTGCGAGCGGAAGCGAAGCAATCTCGTTTTTATAAGTGCCCGAAAAGACAAGATTGCTTCGTCGTCCCGCCAATGCGGAACTCCTCGCAATGACAGGAACAGGACTTTTTACGAGATCATCATCATTGATTAGGTTTGTAAAGTCCGGAAGATGAAGAGATTTTTTGATGGGTTGAATTTTTTAACTTGACAAAGATTTTCGATTTATGCGAGCATTGCTTCACTTGATTTTTTCCCGGTTTTCCTGAATGAGAAACTCAACTGGAAGGAATGAGGCCTTCTTAAAAAAAGCATTTATGTTTTCGGGGTTTCCTAAGTGTTAAGTTAATAAGAAGCCGAGATAGGATACCCTGTCTGTAAGAGCGGGGTAATTTATTGCAAAGGAGGTGATTGCTGGCAAATCGTTAAAATGAGGCAGGTGTTTTTCTATTTCGTAACCCAATCTTTATGAGGAGGTAAATCTTATGAAAAAGTTGACTCTTATTTTGGCGGCTATGTGCATTCTGTCTTTGTTCTTCCTCACCCCGGCGGATGCCCAGACAAAATTGAAATTCCAGACCCCCTTTTCCCCGGGCTGGGACTATATCTGGGGGGAAAATTTTGTAAAGAGAGTGAATTCCCTGGCCGCGGGTCGGCTGGAGATAAAATTGGAATCCCCCGGAGCCATCGTGCCGGCTTTTGAGATCCTTGACGCCGTCCACAAAGGTGTGTTGGATGGCGGAGTGGCCTGGTCCGGCTACTGGGTGGGGAAAAACTCTGCTTTTTCCCTGTTTGCCAGCGCTACCGGGGGGCCTTTCGGTATGAACCAATATGATTTTAACGCCTGGCTCTTTGCCGGCGGGGGCGTGGACCTATATCGGGGGCTCATTGAAAAAATGAAGTATAAGGTTGTCTGGTTCCCGATCTGGGGGGAGATGTGCGAACCCCTGGGGTGGTTTAAGAAGCCCATTAATAAAATCTCCGACCTCAAGGGGCTGAAAATGCGGGCCGCCGGTCTGGCTGCCGATGTTTTCAGAGAGTTCGGCGTGTCGGTAGTAACCCTCCCCATGGGTGAAATCATGCCGGCGCTGGAGAGGGGAGTCATCGACGCCACGGAATTCAGCGACCCCCACAGCGACATGACTATGGGCTTCCAGGATATCTGCAAGTATTACTACCTGCCGGGAATCCACCAGCCCACGGGGGTTGGGGAAGCATACTTCAACAAAGCTGTCTGGGATAAGCTGCCGGCTGACCTTCGGGTGCTCATTGAGCTGGCGGCCCACGAGACCATGATGATGAACATGGCGAAGGTATGGGACATGAATATTCAGGCCCTGCAAGATCTTCAAACGAAGCATGGCGTCAAGGTGATGGAAACGCCACCGGAGATATTGGTGGAATTCCTCAAAGCCTGGGACAAGGTGGCCGAACGGGAATCCAAGAAAAACCCCGACTTTGCCATGGTTTATGAAGCCCAGAAAAAGTTCGCCTCCCGGCATGTTCCTTTCCAGCGGATCGTAAATCCACCTTATAACATTGCCGCGGATTATTACTGGCCGAGGAAGAAATAAGAATTTGATTGGAGCTCGTTCCAGAGCGGAGAGTGATTGTTCAAGATAGAATAGAATTGGGAAGGCGAACCCGAAAGTTTGCCTTCCCAATTCTAAGCGTGGTGATCAAGGATTACCTCATTGCTTCGGGGGCCACAACCTGCGCAGTGAAGAATAGACCTGCTTCATTTCGTAAAGGAGGGGGTAAAACTTTGCATTCTCTTGTCAGGACGATTGACAGATTCGCCGTGTGGAGCGGAAAGATTCTGGGCTGGCTGGTTTACCCTTTGGTGGGGGGCCTGGTCTATGAGGTCTTCGCCCGCTATCTCTTCCATGCGCCGACGGTGTGGGCTTATGAAATGACCTATATGCTTTACGGCGCTATTTTTATGCTCGGAGCGGCTTACACCCTTTATAAGGGGTCGCACATCCGAACCGACATTCTTTACAGCAAGTGGTCGGCGAGGCGGAAGGGGATCATCGATTGCTTTATGTTCCTTTTCTTCTTTTTCCCGGGGATTTTTTTATTTTTCATCCTGGGATGGGATTATGCATCTCATTCCTGGAGTATCGGGGAAACTTCGGACTCGAGTCCGTGGCGGCAGCCCATTTATCCGTTTAAAACGGTGATTCCTCTTTCCGCTTTACTTCTTTTAATACAGGGCGTCTCCGAATTCATTAAAGCACTTTACAGCGCCCGCCATGGGAGGCCGTATGAGTGTTGAACTCCTGGGAATTTTGCTATTGGCCGTCCTCCTGACATCGATCTTCCTGGGTTTCCCCATCTCCTTCACCCTCATCATCTGCGCGCTTATTTTTGGTTACATCGGCTTCGGAGATATCGTCTTTTCCCTGATGGTCATGCAGGCGTCCGGGTTCATGAAAGAGGAGGTCCTGGCGGCGGTTCCCCTGTTCATATTCATGGGCTATATCCTGGAACGTGCCGGGCTCATGGACCAGCTTTTTAGGGGTTTTCAGTTGATCATGGGGCCGGTTAGGGGATCTCTGTATGTGGCGGTTCTGGTGGTGGCTACCGTTTTTGCCATGGCAACCGGGATCATCGGCGCTCCGGTCGCCGTCATCGGGTTAATGGCGACGCCGCTCATGATTAAAAGCGGATACGATGTCCGGCTTTCCGCCGGGGTGATTACCGCAGGGGGCTGCCTGGGAATCCTGATCCCTCCCAGCGTTATGCTGGTGGTCATGGGGCCGATCGCGAATGTCTCCGTGGTCAGGCTCATGGCGGCGGCGGTGTTTCCGGGATTCCTCCTTGCCGGCCTTTATATCGTTTATACAATGATAAGGTGCTACCTCAACCCGAAACTGGGGCCTCCTTTGCCCATAGAGGAGCGGGCCAAGTCTTTTGCTCAGGCGTTCGGTATACTGGCCAGGGGCGTGGTTCCCCCTCTTATTCTGATCCTGGCTTGCCTGGGAACCATTTTATTCGGACTGGCTACGCCGACAGAGGGCGCGGCGATGGGGGCGTTCGGGGCTCTGGTGCTCGGTTTAGTCAACCGGAAACTGGATTGGGGGAAGATAAAAGAATCAACCTGGTCTACGGTGGAAATCTCGAGCATGGTCCTTTTTCTGGGGATGGCGGCTAATGTCTATGGAGCGGTCTTTACCCGCCTGGGGACCTCCGACATGATCATTAGAACGCTCATCAGTCTGCCCCTTCCGCCCATCGGGGTGGTCATTGTCCTGATGGCGATTATTTTCCTCCTGGGCTGGCCTCTGGAATGGCCGGCGATCGTGTTCATTTTTTTGCCCATGTTTCTTCCCGTGGTAACCAAACTCGGTTACGACCCGATGTGGTTTTGCATCCTCGTGGCGGTGAACCTGCAGACGGCCTTTCTCTCCCCGCCGGTAGCCGTGGCTGCGTATTATCTGAAAGGCGTGGCGCCCAGTTATGAGTTGTGGGACATTTATGCAGGGATGGTTCAATTTATGGTTCTCCAGCTGGTGGGTTTGGCTGCTGTCTTCTTTTTCCCCTCCATCGTGACCTGGCTTCCCAAAGTTCTGTTTGGTTAACTGTGGAGTAATTTCTAAGCTTTCATCTCAAAAAACGCTATGCTTTTCGCTTAAAGGGCATAGCGTTTTTTTCGTCTAAAGTTTGATCCCATTCATCATAAATTTTCCCAAATCCGTATTAGATGTACAATAATGGCCCAGAAATTCCCTTATCTCTCCTGAATTAAATAACCGTAAACACCTTGCTCCCCAATAACCTCTCATCCGGATTGTTTTTTTATGGGGGAGCTTGCTTGCTCGCCCTCCTTTGGCGGACTTCTCCAAATGAACAAAAAGACATTGATATTAAAGGACATTTCATTACGAGCGGATGACGGTAATCTACTTTTCTTGGCAGTAATTTATTTATGGAAATACAAAAAACTAAAAATTCATGTTTCCAGGTATAATATTTGCTATAAAAAAATTATCGTATTCGTGATGGGTAAAGGATAGAATTTCCCCTCTCAATAAAAAAAAGGGTGCTTATTATACAGGAGAGGCTGTGCATCCTTTCCCCTAATTTTTAGCATAGGGTTTTCATCCCGCAGCCTGTCCCCCTCTTCCAGGGGCCAAGGTCTCCCTCCTTCCTTGGCCCCCCTGAATTATTTTCCCCAAAAATAATACCGGCCATGCAAAAGCTTAAACACTTGAATTTGGGATTTGAATAACCTTAATTCAGGGGGCCATGGTTTGAACTTTTGGCTTGGCCAGTGAGAGCAAATAGTGATATAGTCAGGAAAATATTTTTTAAGGTGGATTTTTTTGCGGAAAAAATTATTCTTTGCCGTAATTCTTTTTTTCTCTTTCCTAAGCTGCATAGTGCCTTTTCCAAAGAAGTCGCTATGCTCGGAAGTTTTCCTCCTGCCCGGCAAAGAAGCAGGCGATCTCCTCTCAGATGATTCCAGCAGAATCTCCTTACAGAGGGCAGTGGAGAATAGTCTTGCTTATCTGGAGAAAAAAATTTCTTCCGCAGATTCCGCCAACGACTCACCCGAGCCTTTTAGGGACCATGTATCAATGGAGAAAACCCGCCGTTCATTGGTTTTATTTCGAGAAATTCTATTAAAAATTTCCGATGAAAAAGAGTTCACCAGAAAAATTCGAGAGAGCTTCCTTTTCTTAGAAACAACCGGGCAAAGGCAGGGGAAGGCAATCCTTCTCACCGGTTATTTTGAACCTATCATTGAAGGAAGTCTTGAGCCGGGAGGCGAATATCAATTTCCCATCTACCGCCGGCCGGACGACCTGGTAGAGACCGCACCCACCCGGATTTCCTCTGAGCCGGCCAAGGGAAGGCGTATCGGCAGGATGGAGAAAGGGCAGATCGTCCCCTATTATTCCCGAAAGGAAATAGACAGCCAGGGAATCTTAAGAGGGAAAGGTTATGAAATAGCCTGGTTGAAGGATTCCTGGGAGCGTTTTGTCCTACATGTGCAGGGTTCGGGGCAAATCCGCCTGCCTGATGGAAAAATGTTCCGGGCGGGATTTGCCGCCTCCAATGGCCGGTCTTACAGGAGCATCGGGCGCTACCTGGTCGATCAAGGATTAATACCGGCGCAGGAACTTTCCCTGAAGCGGGTGAGAGAATTTTTCCTGAAACACCCCGAAAGGATGGAAGAGATATTTAACCTGAATCAACGGTATATTTTTTTTCGCTCCCTTCCGCTTGATAATCAAGGGAGGGAAGGGCCCCTGGGGGCCCTTGGTTTTTCGCTCACTGACGGCAGGTCAATTGCCACGGATCATTCAGTTTTTCCTCCTTTCGCCCTGGCTTATCTCATTTCCTGGCAGCCGGTCTTTGACGAAACCGGCAGGGTAGTGGGCAGAAAGCCTTTAAGGAGGTTTGTGCTGAATCAGGACACAGGCGCTGCCATGAAGGGGCCGGAAAGGGTTGATCTATTCTGCGGCAGCGGGGAAAAAGCCGGAATGATAGCAGGAGAGATGCGCGAAGAAGGGAAAATATATTTTTTGCGGGCCCATTGAACAACGGCCAGCCTCAGGCGGAATGAGACGTCCAGTCAAAGTTCGGACAGGCCCAGGGGACGGGGACTTACCAATAGGAGGTGCGTATGGCGGTTTTAATTACTGGCGGATATGGACTTATCGGGTCTGAGTTAGCCAGAATACTGGTTAATAAGGGCGAGACAGTCTGGGTTTTGGACAAATGGATTGCCCCACAACGTTTTTCAGGAATGGAAGAGAAAGTGACCAGCATCCAGGCTGACCTGGGAAATTTTGCCAGGATTCTGGAAGCAGTCAAAGAGAGCAGCCCCAGGGTGATTTTTCACCTGGGAGGGATGTTATCCTATCCATCAAACGCCGACCCCCAATCGGCATTTTCCACCAATGTCGCCGGGACCTATCATGTATTGGAGGCGGCCCGCCTTTTCAATGTTTCCAAAGTAATCTTCACCAGCACTATAGCCACCTATGGCCTGGATCTTCAAAAACCTGTGATCGACGATTTCACCCTGCAACGTCCTGTTACGATGTATGGCTCGACCAAAGTTTTCGGTGAACTTTTAGGAAGGTTTTACAAGACCAAGTATGGAATCGATTTTCGCGCGCTGCGATTTCCATCCGTCGTCGGGCCGGGGGCTAAAACGGCCCACATCTCCATATACAATGCCTGGGCGGTGGAAAAAGCCTTCTATGGCGAGCCTTACGACATCTTCGTATTGCCGGAAATCCGCTGCCCGGTTCTTTATTTCAAAGATGCCGCCCGGTCTCTCCTGCTGCTGGAAGCAGCTCCTGCCGAAGCCATCCAGACGGTCTGTTATTTAATAGCCGGAATAAAACCGATGAGCTCAGCTGCCGAGCTTGTTGCCGAAATCAAAAAGCATTTTCCCAAGGCGGTATTAGACTATAAGCCCGATACTTTGTCTATGTCTATTCACAGCAAAGCCCAGGGAATCTCTTATAATGACAGCCAGGCGGAAAAAGAATGGGGATGGAAAGTGGAATATTCTCTGGAGAGGATGATCGCCGACTTTTATGAGGAACTGAGGAAAAACCCTGATCGATACCGATAAAAGTTTGCAGGGGCGATTTAAAAATAGCCCCTGCAAACTTGATGATTTCGTAAAAAGTCGTCACTCCGGCCTGCCTGTGCCTGGCAGACAGGTGAAAACCGGAGTCCAGAAAATTTATAAGTATTTGAAAAGACTGGATTCCGGCTTTCGCCGGAATGACAGAAAAATGCCTTTTCAGACTTTTTACGAATCCATCAAACTTTAGAGATTATTTTTTCTTTGGGCTGAGAACCGCTTTTAGGGCCGCGGCCGGAACAGCCTTGACTACTTTCTTAGCCGGGATCTTAAGGGGCTCGCCGGTCTGGGGATTGCGGCCGATCCGGGCCTTACGATTTTGCACCTTAACGGTGACGAAGCCGGGAAGGGCCAGCTTTTCCCCTTTTTTGATGATTTTTGCGGCCAGGCCGGCAAGTTCGTCGAGAACGGCAGCAGCCTGCTTCTTATTGACGCCGACCTTCTCCGCCAAATAAGTAACAACCTGGATTTTTGTCATGGGCATAGAATTTTCCTCCTCTCTATTTTTTTAGACAACACTTTATTTCCGCTTTTCCCATACTTTAGAAACTTTTAGCGCTTGCCCCGCATTCTACACTTTTCCTTAAACTTGATGATCTCGCAAAAAGTCCTTTTTACCCCATTTTTCGTCATTCTCGCGAAAGCGGGAATCCAGTTAATTCAAGCAGTTCTGGACTCCTGCTTTCGCAGGAGTGACGGCTTTTCTGACTTTTTACGAGTTCATCAAACTTGGTTTTAAAACTCTGTGATCTCTGTGCCCTCTGTGGCTAATTTAACGGATGGGAACGAAGTCCACCCGGCGGTTTTTGGTCCAGGCAGCTTCGTTATTACCCTGCTCGAGCGGGCGCTCAAAACCATAACTGATGGTCAGCATCCGCTTATTTGAAATTCCCAAACCTTCCAGAAAGTCTTTGGCCGCATCCGCTCTTTTCTGTCCCAGGGCTAAGTTATATTCTGCAGTTCCCCTTTCGTCGCAATTTCCTTCGATTCTGAGCCGTACTTGCTGGTTAGTTTTCAGCCGTTCAGCATTCTTGATCATGACCGCTTTTTGGTCCGGGCGAATGATTGCCTGATCAAAATCAAAATAGATTGATTCCAGGTTGATCTTTTCCACGATTGTCTCCCGATCCCAGGTTTCCCTCTTAGCCGTTTCCTCCTTGAGAGCTTTTTCTTTTTGCTCTTTTTCCCTGAGCGCTTCCTCGCGCAGGGCTTCTTCTTTAAGCTTCTTCTCACGCTCCATAGCTGCGAGCTGATCCACAGATGGCGCTTTGGTTATAACTTCGGGCTTTGCTACCGGTCTGGGTTCAACTGACTTCGGTTCGGCTCGGAATGGTGCATAAGGGGTGGCTTCGGAATGGATGACTTTTCTGGCGCAACTGACGCCCAATCCCCATGATAAAATCAACATCGCCAGCAACAAACACCGAAAAGCCTTCATTTCTATCCTTTTCACGGCAGGGATTAAAAAGAGATTATAACCTGTTGGGCAAGCTGTCAAGAGCAAAATTTCACTCGCCCCCTGCACTTTACAGAATCCCTATTCGTAACTCGGGGTTCGGGGCGATGAGCGCGGGTAGCATCGGCCGGGAAAAGCCTCTCCCAAAATTTCAAACCGCGTCTCCGCAAAATGAAGCGGGGTGACTTTTCCCGCCCCGTCCATGAAACAATCCGCCAGAGGCGGACCTCATGCTGCCAAGCGAAGCGCCCTGAATATCAGGCCTGGGAAGGATCATCCAGCACCAGTTAATAACGAATCATTTGTGACCACAAAAAGTGAAGCTGTCAAGAGTAATTTTGCAACCGAAAAATTTTTCCCTTGGCAGGAACCAATGAGTTTGTTAAGGTGAGTATCAAAAAAATAAGTAGCTGGGGGGGAGATGAAAGTTTTAGGGATCTATGGAAGTCCCCGCAGGGGAGGGAACACAGAACTGCTCCTAAGCGAGTTGCTTCGGGGATGCCGGGAAGCTGGTGCGGAAGTAGAAGAAGTCTTTCTCCGCGACCTGAAAATTTCACCTTGCCTGGAAATCTATGCCTGTAAAAAGGACGGCAGGTGTCCGATCAAGGATGATATGCAATCCCTCTACGAAAGATTAATCGAGGCCGATGCCCTGGCTTTGGCGTCGCCGGTCTTTTTTTACGCCGTAAGCGCTCACACCAAAGCCTTCATTGACCGCTGCCAGGCGATGTGGGCCAGGAAGTATTTACTGAAACAAACTATTTCACCTGGAAAACCGCAACGAAAAGGGGTTTTCTTATCTGTAGGGGGGTCTAAGGGAAGCAAGGTATTTGACGGCCCACTCCTTACCATGAAATATTTTTATGATGCTCTGGATGTGACCTTATACCGGTCCTTACTTTACCAGAACATTGATGCCCAAGGGGATATTTTGCAGCATCCCACGGCCATGGCTGAAGCCTATGTCCTGGGAAAGGAATTAGTTAATAAAAGTTCGGAGTTCGGAGTTGAGAGTTCATAAAAAACTTAAAAAAACCAAAGACCCTGGCCTAACTGAAATGACCAATCCGGCGGCGGCTAAAATTGATCGCGCCTCTGCCTTGGAGATTGCCAAGATTATAAACCGCGAAGACCAAAAAATTGCCCTTGTTATCCGCTCCCAGTTAAAACCTATCGCCCGGGCTATTGAAATGGTTACGAAAGCCCTGGCCCAAGGAGGAAGATTATTTTACGTAGGAGCAGGCACCAGCGGAAGACTGGGAGTGCTGGACGCAGCGGAATGTCCGCCGACCTTCGGCGTTTCCCCGGCTGATATACAGGGGATAATAGCCGGGGGAAAGAGGGCTCTATGGCGGTCGGTAGAAAGGGCAGAGGATGACTTTCAATCCGGTGTTCAGGCTATCCGGGACGCCGGGGTGCGGGCACAAGACGTTGTTTGTGGAATCAGCGCATCGGGTAAAACCCCTTTTGTCCAGGCCGCCCTATCTGAAGCAAAGAAGAAGAGAGCCAGGTGTATTTTTATCACCTGCCATCCTTCACCGCAGATTACTCCGTGGATGGGTGTGATCATCAACCCTGTGGTCGGAGCGGAGGTCATCGCCGGCTCTACCCGAATGAAGGCTGGCACGGCAACAAAAATGGTTCTGAATATGATTTCTACCGGAGCAATGGTCCGGCTGGGCAAAATTTACGGCAATCTGATGGTGGACGTGAAGCCGGTTTCAGCCAAATTAAAGGACAGAGCTGAAAGGATCATCATGTCTGTTTTGGGCTGTTCCCCATACCGGGCAAAAAGACTATTGCAGGCGTCGAATAACCGGCCGAAAGTGGCTATCGTCATGGGAGCAAAAGATTTAAGGCCGGGAGAGGCGGAACGGTTACTTAAGGAGAAAAAAGGATTCTTGAGGGAAGCGCTTTGAAAAAACTGGAACGGATCTGGAAGAAAAAAACCAGGATCGCCGTGGGGATAATGTCCGGAACTTCAGTGGACGGGGTGGATGTTGCCCTGACCGAAATATCGGGAAAAGGATTGGCTACCCACGCCCATCTTTTATCTTTTCAGACCTATCCATTTGAGACAGGGATAAAAAACCGGATCCTTAAGCTTTTTTCAGCCAGGGCGGAAGAAATCTGTGAAATGAATTTTGTCCTGGGGGCCATCCTGGCTGATTGCGCCTTGAAACACCTGAGTGGTGTGGGTTACAGGCCAGACCAGATCGATTTTATCGGATCCCACGGACAGACCATTTACCATCTCAGCGGAGCTCCTGGAAGAGAGAATTCAACCCTGCAGATCGGCGAAGGAGCAGTCATTGCCGCCCGGACCGGGGTGATAACCGTCTGTGATTTTCGACCAGCGGACATAGCCGCCGGTGGAACAGGAGCCCCTCTGGTTCCCTACGCCGATTTTGTTCTTTTCCGCAAAAAAGGGAAAATCCGGGCGCTGCTGAACCTTGGCGGGATCGCCAACGTTACCGTCGTTCCCGCAAGACTGGAAGAGGTGATGGCTTTTGACACCGGGCCAGCCAACATGGTGATGGATGGCTTGATACGATTGAAATACAAGGGAAGAAAAAAGTGGGACCATGAAGGCCGGATCGCCGGCAGAGGAAGTGTCAACCAAAATCTTCTTAAGGATTTGATGAGTCATCCGTATTTCAGCAGAACTCCCCCCAAGTCCACGGGAAGGGAAATATTCGGGGAGGCCTTCGTGAAGGATTTGTGGGATAGGTCCCAGAGAATACCTTTTGAGGATTTGCTGGCCACAGCGGCCTATTTCACAGCAGCCTCCATTCATCTAAGTTTAAAGAAATTTGTATTCCCCACACTTGCCGTGGATGAAATCTTCGTTTCTGGCGGAGGTATGCACAACCGAACCCTCATGTTTTTTCTTGGAAACCTTTTGCAACCCGTTCCCGTTCGGAAATTAAATGAATTAGGGGTGGATGGAGATGCCAAAGAGGCTTTGGCTTTTGCCCTTTTGGCCGACGCAACTATTCAAGGGATGGCGGCCAATGTGCCCAATGCCACCGGCGCTAAACGGCCGATTGTTTTGGGAAAAATCATACTCTAAGATTGGTAACAGTTTAGCGATTTGAAAAAATGGTACAAAAGCCTTTGTTGAGGGCCGGGGGTTAGAGCGGAACGCGCCGGAAGCATCGGTTGGGTTTCCGCTTGGCCACGAGGACAAAAGATCGTTTCCTCCGGAGGAGGCGGGGGTTCTTGCCCGCCCCATATGCGGAGAAATAAGCGCCTTATGATTCCCAGCGTTACGCTCTGGCCCCCGGCCCCTGGAATCCCTTGGCCCTTACAACACACCTTTTTTCAAAGAGCTAAAGTGTTACTAAGATTGCAGATTGTTGATTTATGATTGAAAAATCAAGATAGGAGTCAAACTGCAGAATCCAGAATTCCATCTCTTTACTTGTTTTTATGGTTATGGATTTCAATCTGCAATCTGAAATCTACAATTAAATGATGGAGGGAAAAATTTGGGTAAGCTTTCCTTAAAGGAAAAATTTATTGCAGTTCAAAAAGAAGTTCCCCTGGAGGAATACCAGGGGAAGAAAGGAAATATTTTGGTCATTGCTCCCCATCCGGATGATGATATCTTGGGAGCGGGTGGGACCATGGCCGAAGCGGCGGATCAAGGGAGGGGCGTTTTTTCGGTTTACGTAACCGATGGCCGGGGTAGCCCAAGAAAAAATAAAAACATTTCAGACGATGAGATGGCTGCCTTAAGACAAAAAGAGGCCCTATCTGCCCTGCAAGTTATAGGAGCCGTGGGCGGGTTTTTTCTGAATAGGCGAAGTAATGAGTTAGCCGGAGAGAAAGGACGGGAGGCAGAGGAAATTTTAGCTGAGATCATCAAGTATATTTTCCCTGAAGAAGTATATCTCCCGGCTCCCTACGAACGCCACCGAACGCACCAGCATTGCACGCGCTTGAGTATTGAGTCTCTTCGGGCCGTTCCTGGTCTGAAGCCCATCCTCCTTGGATATAGCCTCTGGGGTTCTTTTTGGGGGGGGCGCCAGAGGGTTGTGCGGGATGTCGGTCCTTTCATCAGGAAGAAAGTGGAAGCTGTCCTGGCCCATTCCAGCCAGATCGACTACAAAAATTATCACCAGGGTATTCTGGGCAAGAATAATTGCGAAGCCATATTCTGGGAAAGCCATGAAATGCAAAAGAACGAATTCGTGGAAATTTATTTGGACATGACCGAACTGCTGGAGTATAAAGAAATGACCCTGGAAACCTTCATTTGCCAGGATGTGAAAGCCTTTATGGCCGCCTTTTTGTAGATTCACCCTAAAGACTTAAAAAAGTTGGAATGCGGAAAAATTTTCCTGTGAATCATTGATGAATTCGAAAAAAGTCAGAAAAGCCGTCACTCCTGCGAAAGCAGGAGTCCAGAACTGCTTGAATTAACTGGATTCCCGCTTTCGCGGGAATGACGAAAAATGGGACAAAATGGACTTTTTACGCGATCATCAATCGTTGATTCCACAGGGGGAGGGAAGGTAAAAACCATGGAAAAACCGTGGCTTAAATTTTACGAAGAAGGGGTTCCGCACCATATAGATTACCCGGACATTCCTCTTTACCGGATTCTGGAAGAAGTCGCTGAAAAATACCCGAATCATTTGGCTGTTGTGTTTCAAGGCCAGGAAATTACCTATCGGGAATTGGAAAAATGGGTCGGGAACATGGCAGCGGCCTTAGCCCAAATAGGGCTGAAGAAAGGGGATCGGGTGGCCATCATGCTGCCCAACTGCCCTCAGTACATTGTCGGCTATTATGCGATCCTGAAGATCGGGGGGATCGTGGTCAATGTCAACCCCATGTATGTCGAAAGAGAATTGGAATTTCAGCTAAGGGATGCCGGGGTTGAAAACATACTGGCCTTCCGGGATTTTTATCCGCGTTTGCAGGCGATAAAGGAAACAATTCACCTGAAAAGAATTATCCTAACGGACCTGGATGATCTTACTCAGCCATTATCACCCGGGATCCAAAGAAGTGGAAAGACGGCGGGTGTTTTTGAATACGCGGACTTACTATCCAAAGGAGATGGCCTAAATGTCCCCTCCATTAAGGTTAAGAGCGATGATGTGGCCCTCCTGCAATATACAGGTGGAACCACTGGTTTTAGCAAAGGGGCGATCTTGACCCACCGCAACCTGGTCTCCAATGTTGTCCAATGTGTAAGCTGGAACCAGGGGGCTGAAAGAGGGCAAGAGCGAATGCTGGCCGTGCTTCCTCTTTTCCATGTTTATGGAATGACCGTGTCCATGAATGAGGCTATCTACCTGGCGGCTACGATCATTCTATTGCCCAGATTCAATGTGGATGATACGTTGGAGGTAATTAACAAATATCAGCCCACGCGCTTCCCCGGGGTTCCCACCATGTATATTGCCCTGATGAATCATCCCCGTCTTAAAGAATACAACATCTCTTCCATAAAAGTTTGCAGTTCAGGTTCTGCCCCGATGCCGGTCGAAGCTTTGAGGCAGTTCGAGGAGCTGACCGGCGGAAAAATAAGCGAAGGATACGGCCTTACCGAAGCTTCTCCGGTAACCCATTCCAATCCCTTTTCGGGGAAACGAAAAGTTGGAAGTATCGGACTGCCCAGGCCCGATACAGAAGCCAAGATTATGGACCTGGAAACAGGAGAAAAAGAACTTTCCCCGGGAGAAATAGGGGAGCTATGCATTCGCGGACCTCAGGTGATGAAGGGATACTGGAATCGACCTGAAGAAACAAGAAAAACTCTGCGCGATGGATGGTTATATACCGGAGACATCGGCCGGATGGATGAAGAGGGTTATTTCTACATCGTGGATCGAAAAAAAGATATGATCATTTGCGGAGGATATAATGTCTACCCGCGGGACGTAGAAGAAATCCTGTACTTAAATCCGAAAATCCAGGAAGCCTGCATCGTGGGGATTCCGGATCCATACCGGGGAGAAACAGTTAAGGCCTTTATAGTGCTGAAAGAGGGAGAAAAAAGCAGCGAAGAAGAGATCATCGAATTTTGCCGGAAGAATTTAGCTAAGTTTAAGAGTCCCACTGTCGTGGAATTTCGCAAGGAACTTCCCAAATCCCATGTAGGGAAGGTTCTGAGAAAAATCCTGAGGGAAGAAGAGGAGGCGAAGAAAAGCTCCATTCGCCCAAGCTGATCCCCCCATCCGCCATCCCTGGCGTCAGGAAAGCTACCCCTTCGCAGAAAATAGACCCGTATTTAGCCTCCCATTCACCATTTTCCCAAAGGCAACTTGATGTCTACGGCTTAATATCGCTGCCGGCTTTGCGCCGGATCATCCGCTTCACCTTATATTCCAAGACCCCTTCGCCATTTTGATTAATCACCCGATGACGAAATGTGACAATTCCCCTGTCCAGTTTTTGCGTTTCTCTCTTTTCGATCACTTCGACTTCAACTCCGATGGTATCTCCGACAAACACGGGCTTTAGAACTTGCAGATCCATTCCTAAAAAGGCCATGCCCGTATGATGGAGGATTCCGGAAAGTATGGTTAGACCTTCCGCATAAGCAAGTGACAAAGCTCCCGGGACAATTCGCCTTCCAAAGGCTGTCTTTGTTTCGACATACCCTTGATCCAGAAAGAGAGGCTCAAAAAAGCCGCATAGCGTCGTAAAATTTACCAGATCAGTTTCTGTTATCGTTCTTTTGTTGGTCTTAAATATTTTTTCCGGGGCAAAATCCTCAAAGTACACGCCTTCCAACGACATAAGTCCTCCTTTTTTATTGATTGGCGAATCTCGAATTGCATTGTTTGAAACTCGCCTTGGGGTGAGTTGAGTATATGAAAAAGAGTATTGCGGGTCAAGAAGAAACCCTGGATCCGTTCATCTTAGTCCCGCCTGCGGCGGGATCACTTTAGGAACTTAATTTGACCTACCACCCACGTCCCCTTGAAGAAAGGCCTGACAACAAGGGAATCCCTTCTCATTTCAGCTCTGGCGAGGCAGGACAAGAAGATATTCAGCATAGAGGATGCAAGGAGCGTCAGTAGGAAAGGTGCATGCAAGATCATGTCTTCCCTGATGCAGAAGAAATGGGTCCTTCCCTTGAAAAGGGGGCTCTATGCAATCGTCCCTTTGGACGTGGGAGTCAAAGGCGCGGACAGCTTCATACTCCCCAACTTTGTTATTGCCTCCCATCTGGTTGAGCCTTATTACATAGGCTACTGGTCTGGTCTCAACCACTACGGCTTTTCAGAGCAGATACCAAGGACCACCTTTATCGCAACCACCTGAGCCAGGATGCCCCTTAACATCCTGGCCGCAGATTATTACTCTGTGAAGATGGAGAAAAGAAAATTCTTAGCGGATACTGGGACAGAGAACTGGGGAGGCTTATTTATCCTTTGCCGGAAATGGAAACCGTGATCCATGAGTTGGAAAGCCACTTAAGATCTCTGGTGAAACCGACGTTTGCGGGAGGGAGGAACACGTGAGGGGGCAATTGGCCTGAAACCTTTATCTGCGAGTATCGGCCAAAATCTGAGTCCCAATTAATTTAATTGTATAGGAATTTGCTTTTTTAACTTTAGGCACTTTAGGCGCTTAGCGCCTCATTAAAACAAACATGTTTGTAAGAAGGAAATGCCTGCCGATAAATCCCCCCTTCCCCCCTTTGCCAAAGGGGGGGTAGGGGGGATTTCAGGACTTTTCGCTGCCCGTCTAAGGCGGGCCATTTTTTCCGTGGGCAGTCGCGGAAAAAGCATACTCACTTAAATTGATTGTATAGGAATTTCCTTTTCTATCCCCCTCCCCCCAACCCCCTCCCGCCAGGGGCATAAGCGCTAACTTAACGCTTGACTTATTTAGGGGAGTTTTGATATATTTGTCACCCAAGGGGGTGACAATGGAAAACCTAAAATGGTTGGACGAAGAAGATGACTGGCAAGTAGTAAAGAGCT
>Ga0194112_10004052_pt1 | contig 20216 bp, 26 predicted proteins | sample TA2MahC400mmetaG_FD_146191 | JGI IMG/M metagenome (GOLD analysis project Ga0194112, IMG submission 146191) | Freshwater microbial communities from Lake Tanganyika, Tanzania - TA2015016 Mahale Deep Cast 400m | ecosystem: Environmental > Aquatic > Freshwater > Lake | place: Tanzania: Lake... | reverse complement strand
TCCCGCCAGGTTAAAGGAAAGAAGCCGATGAGACGCATCCTTCTGAATAAATACCCTGTTGCCTATCACGACATAGCATGTGCCCGTGGTGAAGGTTTCCGTCGCCGGAGCGTAAGACAAGGACGCCGACCAAGTGTTCGTGCTGATGGTGTAGACATAGATCGTGCTGCTTCCGGTTGCCCGGAAATAATAGATTTTGTCCGTGTTATAGCCCCAGGGCCAGCAGATATGGCACCCGGCCCCGGCCGCCGCCGGCAGGTTGGCGATGGATGTGGGCGAGGCGGTCCACGTGTTGCCGTTTACAGAATAGCGCCACCAAGTGGTCCCGTTGTTGCCGATCAGGTAGAGATAGTCATCGTTGCCTGCGCCATTATAGGTCGTGCAGGGGTGGATCAGGCAGCTTTCGGTGCCGAAAGCGGCCCCCAAGGAAATCCCTGTTACTGCCCTGGATGTCCAGGTATTGGCGGCAACGTCATAGTAAGCAAGCATACACCAGGGCGATGACGTCAGTGGTGCAAAGAGCCAGACATACCCAGAAGTCCCCCGTGAGGGATCAAAGCACATTGTCACGCCGGCGGCATATGAAATTGTAGGCGGCGAGGCGAGCTGGATGAAGCTGTCGGTCCAGGTGTCATAAGCCCAGAAGGATGCCGCTCCGAGGATTATATAAATGTAACGATTTGTTCCCCGTTCGTCGTTGCACAAAGACGCGCCGGCGGCGGATGCGGCCGGCATGAACCTCAGCCATTGCCAGACAGGCAGGTCGATTCCGGCCTTCAGATTATGGGCGAAGGGCATCTTCCACCTCCAGGGATTGATAGTACGCAAGCATCCGTTCCGCCATCTGGGCAGCCCGCGCCTCGGTCATGAACTGCATCCCCTCCGCCTCGGGATCGACATCCTGTATCAGGATGGCGTTGCCATCAAAGCAGATCGCGTAGCCCCAAGCATCGATGGGAAACTCGGCCGTCCTCTGCCTCCCGATGAGGACGAGCCACCAGGGGGTATAGATAGTCCTCGTTTCCATCAACTGGTGAATATCTACCGTGTAGTGTGATTCCATCATCCCTCCCCTAAAAGGTAAACCTATTGCGCTGGCCAAGCTGGTACTGCATATCCGCCCGCTGTTTAAGTTCCTCAAATTGGCCGTAGGCGAAGGTCGTTATGCCGCTCAATGTTGTTAAGGTGCCGATGTTCCAAGTACCGGATTGGGCTGCCGAGATCGCGCCTGTCGGCGTGATCAGGAGTCCATATCCAGTGGAGATACCCGCCCGGAAGACCGGGGTATGGATGAGTTGGGATAACAGTGCACGGAAGACGGCCAGAAGGGAGCCGGGGTCTTCATACCAAACTCCCTCGTGATATCGATAAACCCGGCCTGTATCCATCTCGTGGAATGTCGAGCCTTCGGGTCCGTCCGGCTTTTCATCCGTTCCGAGACCGCTATAATGGTGGAAACCCGTTACCCGTTCTGTAAAATACTTTTTCATCATAAACCCTTGACAGAAAGACCCCTCCCGTGCTCCAGCACGCAGAAACGGGGAGGCGAACAAATCAATGGTTCACCCAGGGCGTAGCCTGGCTTATTTTTTAGGTCGCGTAGGTATCCTTCCAGAGATACCCTGCACCTGCGGCGACCTGGACGATGTCGGTCTCCTCGGCGACCTCGTACACATCCTGATGCTCCGCCGGTTCCCGCCATGTAGTGGTTCTGCGGGGAGAACCATCTTCGTAGGCAATCCGGGCCTGGTATCCCGCCGAGATCACTTTCAGCCCCGGGCTGGGCGGCCGGTAATAGAGGAATCCCATGCCCTTGCCGGCGTTCACCTCCCAGACGTACACGGGAGTAAACTCCGTCCCGGCCTTTGTTTCCTTTGCCGTGGAATAGATAGACTCGCCGATAAACACCTCTTCCAGGTCGCATAACGCGGCTAAGAGTTCCTTCGTCAGGACGCCCCGCTGGGTGTATTTGATCTTGTCCAGGATCGCTGCACACAGCTTGAGCGCCTCATACGTCGCGAAATCCAGGATCAGACAATTCGGAGTGACACCCGTTGCCTTCTGGATCGCTTTCCTTCCCGTTGCGATATCGATCAGGAAAGTATTGGTGTCGCCCGCGGGAGACCAGAGACCTTCCGCGTCCTCGCCTCCGGCGTTCCCGTCCACCCATGTCCCGGAGGTGATGATCGAGGCGATCCGCCGCTCCTTGGAGAGGTCGATCTTGTCGGCGCAGAATTCAATGGCGTCCTGGTCGGGTTTCAGGGGAGGCGCCATCTTCGACTTCGCAAAGCGGCGGTCTTCGTCGGTGACCTCCTTGGCGAAGGCGTATTCCTTCGTGGCGATGTTCACCCAGCCGATAGGATACCCTCCTCTCGGCGCGCGTGCACCGGGGCCGCGTATGCCCGCTTCATCTCTGAACCAGGCGCCCTTCTGATACACGGCGATCTTGGCCTTCGGGTCTACTCCATCCAGGATAGGGAATACCATGTCGCCGATGTAGATCCTGTTTTTATACGCCACGGAGACGTTCTGCAGGGGTCCCGTGACGAGCAATTCTTTCACATTCGGTTGAGTCATGTTGTCTCTCCTCCTTCTTTTCTAAAATCCTCCGTTGCCCTCCTATGGGGAACGAAGAAAATATTTAATGGACAACCGTCCCCAGGCTGTAAACCGTTACCGCTTCCGACGCGGGGGTCACATTCGTGCAGACCAGGAGAAACCTCTTGCTGTTGTTCTGCGCGATGGTCATCGTGCCGGACAGGGTAAGCCCTGTGTTGGTCGTCATGGTGATGGTTTCCGCAGCATCCGCCGTATTCCGGATCGTTACCTCCAGGCTGGATCCTATTACCGCACCGGTGATGGCTGCCACGATAGCCGCCGCCGTCGGGAAGAGGTCGGCTCTTGCCCCGCCGTTCGGGTCGCGCAGGATCATCCCACCCTTGATTTCCGTGGCGGTATAGGTCACGTCACCGGCCGTGTTCTTTGTGGTTACGGTGGTTCGCTGCCATGCATCGGCCGTGATCGCCGGGAGAGGGCCGATGAGAAGAACAGACGCCAGATCATCTTCCGCGTCGGAAGGTTCAATGACGATAGCCCGCGCATGGGAGAGATCCCCGGAGGCGTCCTTCCCTTTGCCGGCGTCGGTTGCGCTTACATACTCCGCCTTGATGAAGGTGCCGATGGCCAGGGCGGCATTCATCTGGAGCTTGCTCCTTCCGATTTCCCTCACCACCGCCGCTTCACCCGCAGCCGGCGCATTCTGCAGGATGCCCAGCAGGACATCCGTTTCTGCATCGGGCCTCCTGACGCCGCTTGCCGTCAGCACCATCCAGCGAAACTGGTCGTTGGAGAGGTCCTCAGCTGCGACGTAAGATTCATCCAATATTTTTTGTTCCGTCGTCATGTTACTTCACCTCCTTGATTTCCGCGGCGTATTCTCTGGCAAGATCGGGATTCTCCCTCTGTACCTCGGCGAAAGCCGCACTGTAGGTTAATTCCTTGTTGTCCTTCATCTTCTTGTCGATCAGGTCGGCGATCTTCTTTCCCGCCTGACTCTGGCCGCCCGTGTCCTTGTCCCGTGTGGCGATCTCGCCGAAGACCACCACCTTCGGCAGTTCCGTCTCGAAGAGCGCCTTGAAACGGTCATAGAGGGTGGCCTTTTCCTTCGTTTCGCCGAATTCAATGACGTCTTCCTTTTCAGCGAAAGCCAGGAGCAGGTCGGGGACGCCGAATTTAACCATTGCTGGCGTCAGTTTGCCCGCCTTAACCATTCCCTCGCACCAGACGGAAATCTCTTTTTTACGGGCATCGTGGCGCGCCTGTCGCTCCTTTTCGGCGAACTCAGCGGTCAGCCTGTCCCGTTCCGCCTTTGCCGCCTCCTCGGCGGCCTTCTTCTTCGCCGCTTCAATGTCCGCCTCGGTGAAGGTGGTCATCCCCTTGGGCGGATCCACCGGCAGGGCGTCTTCGGGGATCCTGCTGATGTCAACGCCCATGAAGCTTAAAAAGTTTTTGAATTTTTCCTTGAACATGGTGTCCTCCTTTTTAAATTGTCCGATATTGAATTTTTTCCGAAATCTATCTAATCGGGCGTTGATGATTGCCCGTTCCTCAGGGGTATACTGTTCCTGGTTTTTCTCCTGCCCCCAGTAGCTCGCGGCGGCCCGGGTCTGATCCGCGTCGGGACAGGGGTATCGGTAATTGACCGGATCCAGGAACTCTTCATCCGGTACGCCTTCCCATTCGCCGGGCTTCGTCACATGGCCGCCTTCCTTCACGGCGATGCCGTACTTCTCTGACCTCGCCTCCTGTGCCGCTTTGTCCGCATCTGAATCGGAAAACTCGATAGTGATTGCCTCCTGACCGCCGAACTGTACATCCGCCAGCCCCTTCACCGCCGGGGGCATGGCACCCAGGAAACCCACATGCCGGAGCGATCCGTCGGGATAGAAGGCGGCGGAGCGCTTCTTAAAAAGCCCTTTTTCAACCATCTGCGCGAACTCCGGCTGGACCTGTTTGAATTTCGCCATCAGGAGATTGATCCCGTCCTGCACCTCTTTTTTCAGTCCTTCCACCCAGCCGAATGCCGGGGCATTGTCCTGCGGGTGTCCTATGACCACGGGGGGCTCATGCTTCGCGGTATCGAAAGTCGCTACAGCCTTCTCGATGAGCGCGTCACCGTCATGTTCCCGGCCCTTGCTGTCGACCACCTTCCCGCCCCGGAAGATCTCGATCCACTCGTCAAATCCCTTGAAATTCATGGCTGCCTCCTCACAACCGAATTAAACCCCGCCCAGAATTCCCTTCCCAGAATGCCCCCTTCTTCCAAGCGCTTCTTCGCCCGCGTCACGAACGGGTTGGGTTTCTGTCCCCTGACGCTTTTTCTCACCAGTGTTCTCCCGCCGTACGTGAAGGCCAGGGCCTTTTTCTTCCTGGGTATGATCGGGGTTCCGTACGGACCGTATATTCCCGTGCCGCGATGCACGTATTCCGAGTATGGAGCGGTAGGCGTGACGTACCCTGTTACATGCACCCCTTCTCCCTTCACTGTGGACATGACAGCGTCCCGGAGGTTCCCCTCCCTGACCGGGGCCTCTTCGACCACCACCGCTTCCGCAGCCGATGTGGCGCGCATCATGCCTGCCCGGAATCCCTTCCGGATATCGGAAGAGAGGACGTCAAGAAATTCCTTCGGGTTTTTATCGAAGTGTATTTTTGTTTCTATCATCACTGCGCCCCTTAAAAAGACATCACCAGGCGGGTCCGGCAGCGGGGGTGATACGGCGGCAATGCCGTCCCCGACTCCGCCCTGGATATGGACACGCGCTCCGTTTGTAGATATTCCGCATATTCGTCGGGGGACATACCGGTCTCCCTGACGACGGTTTTATACAGTGTTGCCACCGGCACCTTTTTGCCGTTCATCGCCTGGCAGATCACCGATGTTCTCTCATCCAGTACGGCCACCACCGTGGCGTATTCCACTCCCGCCTCCTGGAGCTGCTCCGCGTGGGCGTAGTTGCGCATCCGGGCGACGGAGGTGTCGCATATCCGCTGTATCTGGCCGTCCGAAATGTCCGCCAGTTTATCGGAGAAGAGATCCCGGAAGCCGGTGATCGTCTCGATGTTGCTCCTGCCGAAAAGTCCGGCGCCTTTCTCCAGGTACTGCTCTTTCAGGAAGTTCAGGACGGATCCCTTCATGTCGTCGTTATCGATGTATTTCCCCAGATAGAAGCGGTCCACCTTCTCCAGAAATCCGAGAGTCCGGTCATCCCTGGTGCCCCAGGTAAACTTCACGGGCGCTTTTTCTCCCTGCCAGGCGCTGAGATCTTTCAGTCGGTAAAAGGCGTAACAGTCTTTGAGAGGCTCGCGGATGGCGGCGCGGTCGAGTTTCGTGTACGCCCTGTTCAGGATGCCGTAGGCCGTATCAATGAATTCCGCTTCGCTTAAGTGCCCTCCCTTATCCATCATGGATACGATCTCGGACAGGGCACGTGCGCGGATGTTCTGTTCCGCCACGCCTAACGCGGCAAGGTATCCCCCGACAAATTTCTGGCGTTCCTTCTCGATGGCCAATTCTGCATCGACCTCCCCGAATTCGTGGAACAGCGGCACCGCCTGCGTCCGCGGTTTAACCAATTCCTCGCCTTCCGCCGGTTCGGGAATGCCGTAGGTTTCATAAAAATAGGATCTGCCGATATCCACGCCGATATCCACGGCCAGGGTCTTGTCGATTTCGCTCTGCTGCCTGAGATCCGGCTTGGCCCCTGCGAAGGTCTTGATCTTCGGGTAGGCGGAAACGCCGGGGAAATTATAGTCCACGATCCACCTGATCAGGGTGTCATTGAGACAGCCGTCCAGCAGATCCGCGTCGGCCTCGATGATCTCCTGGCGGACTTCGTTGTGGGTCTGGGATGCGGCGTAGGAGCCTTCTCCCTTGATCTCCGTGGTGAGCGTTTGCCCCAGGACGGCTTTGGAAATCTGCCTGTCCATGTAATCGCAGAGCTGCTCGTAGGTGACCGTCCCGGCCCTGGAGGCCTCCAGGAATTCGATGTCCATCGAGTCGGGTATCTTGATCCCGGTGTCCGTCTGGATGGCCTCGATGGCCTCCAGGAGGGCCTTCTGCAGCTCCGGTTTCGTCCCCGGCGGGTATTTCCCCTTCACGGTGGGCATGCCGAACTTCTCCAGGAAGACGAGCCAGAACTTGATGCCGTTTTTCTTGAACCACACGGGCCACCAGAGCTTCTGCCCGAGTCCTTTCCCGTAAGGATTGTCGGAATCGCCGTAGGTGAATGTGATGAATTTGCGGTCCGGGAGAGTCTCCCCCTCGATCATGTTCTGGAGCGTCAGGAGACGCAGTTCACGCTCCGGCGTGAATATGAAGCGCCGCGGGTGCTTGCCGATGAGCTTCCGGATGGTGACCTGGCTGTTTTCCACCTTCCAGATCACCTCGACTGTGTAATAGCCGTAAAGTATTGCTTTCAGGATCTCCTGCCTCGCCTGATCGAAATTGCAGTTCTCCAGAACTGATGAAACGTAATCGGCGACAATCTGCTCCTGGGACGTGGAGGCAGGCCGCCCCAGTTTCCGCGCCGATTTCGCCGGAATGACCTCCCATTCCTTGCCGACAACCGCCAGGATCCTCTGCTGCAGGACGCTCGACGCATGGGGATCGCGGTCAATCTCGTCGTAAAGTTTCAACCCCTTACCCGCCGCCTCGGTCCGGAGCACGGGATCGGGGTTCTCCAGGCGCTGCAGCCAACCCGCAAAGATGTCGATGTCTTTCGCGATGGTGGCGATCTCGTCCTTTACAATCGGGATAATCTTCGCAGTCTCTTCAACCATAGTTATCTCCCCATAAATGCCCGCATGGACTCGCCGGACGTCACGCGCTTGACGCCGGTGGATTCATATTCGATATCACCGCCCCACTCGGCATGAACTGCAAACCAGGCCAAAGCCCCGGCGATGCCCGAGTCGCCGTGGCGCTGTTTCCTGTCCTGGCCTTTTGTCTTTGTCTCCGGCAGTTTGGCGACACCCTTGATCACTTTGAAAGCCCGATGGTCCTCGATAACGTCGGCGTCCCTGGCCAGCAGAATGGTCTTGTCCTCGAACGCCGATTTATACTGATACATGTTTTCCCGGTACCATTGCTCCGTCAGCATGACCTGGGCGATCCGGGACGCGCCATATCTCTGCATGGCCCGTTCCGCCAGATACTGGCCGTTCCCGCGGGCATCCAGTGCGCCGTAGCGGAAACGCGGCAGACGGTCGCAGATGTAGTAAAAAATCTGTTCCTGCTGCTGAAAGGGGATATTCCTGAGCTCCACATGGAACGGCGCGTGCCAGTTAGCGCTCTGCTGCTCGATCAACGGAATGAAAACAGACAGATCGCCGGTACGGCCGAAGTCCTCGCCGACCACCGCGTTCCGTTCCGGATCGATACCGGACAGCAGGGGCATCAGCACCTCGTCGCACCACTCCTCGACCTCGGCATAACGGATATGATCGGGCAGTTCGGCAAACGAGGCAGGCTGCTCGTAGCGGATGACCGGGATATCCGGAGAGAGACAGGTCTCGATCAAAGCACGTGTCAGGAATGTTCCCGTCCCCTGGCTGGGGACGCAGAAAAGCTCCTCGTCGGCGTCGTCGCCGTAGGAGTCGATCACTTCCTGGCGCCACTTCACTTCCGCCTCGGGAGACCATTCCCGCTTCAGAACCTCGCAGATGCGCTTGTAGAGGCCGTCCGCCAGTGCCTCGTCAAAGTCCACCCGGTGGAGGCTGTATTTTTTCTTCCCCGCCCGGATGTCCTGAATCAGGGAATTGAACTCGTTGGCATCCCCGAAATGGGTGGAGATGATCCGCACCTGGCCGCCCCAGATGAGGAGCGCCATCGCCGCCTTGAGGAGACCGGCCAGATCGTCATGGAACGCCGCCTCGTCAATCACCACGCGTCCCTGCTTACCCCGGAGATTGGTAGGACGGCTGGAGAGCGCCGTGATCCGCCACCCGGAGGCAAAGGTGATCTGGTAAGACAGGATCTTCTTTTCCTGAATAACTCCCTCATATTCTTTCGTGTCCGGGATCTCGATCTCTTCCATTTCCGATGCCGCCAGGTTATATGCCCGGGCCCAGTTGGCGCAGTCGTTGATGAACTCTAAGGCCATGTCTTTGGTATAGCCGATGTACCAGACGTTGCGCTTCTCCCCTTTCCCTTTTTCGGAAGAGTAAAGTGCATCGTCCGCCGCTTCCGCCCAGGAGACGCCGATTCGGCGCGACTTTTCCATGACCTTCACGGGAGACTGATCCGCCACCCAGCGGGCCTGATAGGGCAAAAGGACGCCCGTGGCGGTACGTGCCTGATCGAAATCATTCTGTATGTTCTCTGCGGTCATACAATCCCCAGGATTTTATTCCGTATCTCCTCGGCCTTCTCGTTCGACAGGCCGCCTTTTTTCACTAACTTCACCACATCGTCCGCCGCTTCTTTTGCTTTTTCTCTGGCCTCCGCCTGCCATTTTTTCTGCTGGACAGAAGCATGGGAGATCCGCGCAATCATGGTACCCATTTTGGGCAGGCTTACATCGCTCTCATCCTGGAGTTTCACCAGGAAGTCGAACGACTTCTGCTGTATCAGCCTGATGAGGGCGTCATTCATCGCCCCCTCGTCATCACCGGCAGCGTCCGCAATCGCCCTGGCCTGCTCGGTGGCTAACTTGATGGCATTCATCTTCGCTTCAAATCCCTGTCCGTAGCGGTGCAGGCCGGAGCGGGATATTTTGATTTCATACTCTGCGTCAGCCAGGAGCGTGTTTATTTCCTCTGCCATTCCTTCGTAGCCGGAAAATCCGCGCTCCATCAGGAGGTGATCTAACTTCGCCTTTATCTCCGGCGGCAGTTGTGTGATCTTCGATCTCGACGGCATATCCTCACCACTTCTTCGGCCGGGCGATACCGGGATGGCAGTCCACGGTATATTCCACCACGTCGATGCCGTGGTTGTTGATCTTGGCAAACCAGACCTGCCGGCGTTCCACGGATATGAGTTTACGTTCCTCCAGGTAGTCCAGCTCTCGCCGGATCTCCAGTCCCGTAATGTCAGGAACGACCGGCTCAATGGCGTTGCGTATGATCACCTCCGACGTGCCTATCGGCTGGGCGGAATACAGGGATAGAAGAATCACCCAGCGAGCTTCTTCACGTCTTGCCTTTTCCATATCGACGTTCATTCTTTTTTCTCCCGTAACGATTCAATGAGATCGCGGAGGCGATCCAGTTTCGTGTTGATAACCACATCGAACCTGATAAAGTCCTCTTTGCGGACATACGAAAGGGGCAGATCGGCTTTCAGCGTCATGAGCGCCCGTTCCAGATTCTGATGTTCCTTCGGTATTTCCGCGAGAGCTTTGATTTTTTCATCCAAGTCGGATGTATATTTCTTTAATATTATTCGTAGTGCTGTGACGATGATCACACTCCATCCGGCAATCAATGTAATTATTGCCGTGAATATCTGCCATACCTGCCATCCTTCAGATACCAAGGTGTGCCCTCCTTTCGTGTTTCCCCTCGTCCATGTCACTTCCGTTTCATCGTCTCAGACCTAAACATGGCAACCATCTCGGAGGTCTTGTCCGCGCTCCCTTTGGAAGATCCGAAGAAATACTGGAGCACCTGTCCGAACCCCGTGGACAGCGCGCCGAAGAGCATGAAGATCACCCCGTTCTGATCCTCAGGCACGGGAATCTTCAAAAGCAGGATCATTAGGGCGAAAAACCCCGCAACGATGGTCCAGGCTAAGACATAAAGGTTAACGTCTTTCTTCCCCGTGGTTTTTTCACTCTCTATCTGGCGGATCCGCGCACTCTGGACATCCTCCAGGACAGCTCTCAACTCGGCAATTTCCTGTTCCTTCTGCCGGATCTTAAATTCGTTCTCGGCGGTCAGTAACTTCAGGCGTGCCTCCGGATCCTTCCCTATGGCCTCAGCGACTTCCGCCGGAGACGCGTCGTCTTTCAACCCGAACACCTTTGCTACGGCCGTAACGGCGCCGCCGATGGCCGCTCCCGGAGGGCCGCCGATGACTCCCCCGATGACCGGGGCGATATCGGCAATCTTGCCCGCTATGTCTTTCCATTCCATGTCATTTCTCCACATATGTATGTTGTGTCATATCCAGCGTTCCCGCCAGCCACGCCGCCACGTTGAACCCCGGGCATTCCTTCTTCACGCCCGGCACGTCCCGGTGACCGAGTACCCTGGCCTCCGGATATTTTTTCTTCAGATCGTCGACTTCATCCCGGAGCATCTCCCACTGAGCAGTGGTGAACCGGTCCGTCCCGATCATGCAGACCCCGATAGATCTCGCATTGTGCCCCTCGCAGTGGGCGCCGATCTCGTCGTCATGCCTGCCGTACCTGCATGTGCCGTCCAGCTCGATGACGTAGTGATAACCAATCGCCTGGAATTTCGTGTTGAATGAGGGGTTAGTGCGGTGGAAGCCGCGCTCCTGATGCCAGCGGTCGATATCCTCCGCAGTGAAGGGCTTGCCGTTCGGCGTCGCCGCACAGTGAATAATGATCTCGTTAATCTTTCGCGTCATGCTTTGTCTCCAATATCAGCTTGGTCATCTCGTCGATCCCGTCGTTGAGGATCAATGTTATGTCATCAGGGGAAAACTTTAACTTCCCCGCGATGTATTCCCGTGCTTTGATCATGCACGCCCTGATGTGACAGAGCCGTTCCAGCTTTTCGATGTCCATCGCATATCAACCCGGTTTTGGATCCCGCCGTTGGGAAGCTCCTGTTACAGGCGGCGGGATCCGCCACCATTCGCACCAAATAAAAAAGCGGCCGCCGGTCTCTCAGGACCAACGGCCGCTCAGGGCCTTAATAACTGCGCCACATCTTACGATGTCCCCACTCAGGAGGTCTACCGCTCAGGGTAACGCGCTAAATTTTTAAGCATCTATATAGATACTTTGTTAAATTTGTCAATAATATTTTGCAAGTCTTGTTTTTTTATGAACCGACGCTTCCCACGGCATTTTTTGCTGGGGCAGAAAAAAGATAATTGCCTGTCGATATTGATCGATCCTTCTATAAATACACGGGGAACTCCACATACCGGACAGGGAATTGTCATTTCCGCATCAACCCTCTGCGCCACTTCGCTCACGCCGTCGCCTCCTTCATGAGATCACCCTGCAGATCAATCTCACACTGGCACATCCAGAGGATCTGCTGATCCGGAGTCCGGCGCTGGCGTTTCGCGATGGCCTCTATCGTCTTGAGCAATTTCCTGTCTTCATCAGTTTCGAAACGGATAATGATGCTGACACCTTCTTTTAATAATTGGACGAGTGCCATGTCCGTCTTAGCTGCTGCCGATATGCCCAAAACACCCGATGGGATTGTATCATCATGTGGGATGGCAACCGTTTTAGTAACAACGGTGCGAGGTTTCGGCCCCGGTTTTTCTCTCTTCTCCTTTATTTTAACTTGCCTGCCCCTTCTCAGTTTTGGTTTGCCCCGATATTTTTCCCGGGCCGCGGCCAGAGCCTCCTTCTCTTTTCCGGGTTCAGCCTCATACCGAGCTGTCTGGCATGATCCACACATATCATCGGGAGAAAAAAGCGCCATATCGGGCCGCTCGCAGTTCGTGCATATCCCTCTCTGTCTCATTACCTTAACCTCCTTGCTGTCTTTAATATTCTTTCCCTGTTCGCAGTCCCGGCAACCGTCCGGGATGGTTTTTATGGGGGTGTCATGGCTGTACTGCACTCCCTTAGTCTGCCGGCGGATGCACACCGATTTCAGCATCGTTGTGTTGAATTTTTGGCATGTGAACATGGTCGCACTGTCCAGCGCGCTCACAACCTGCATCTCTCACCGTCTTGCTTCTTCTCTATCCATAAAAGACATTTGTCTGTCGCCTCAACATAAGGTTTAACGCGCCGGTTATTTCTTGCAATCTTATCTGGTATCCCACAGACACCTCCCTCATGTGGTTTCCTTTTTGATCGTGGTTCATATCTTCTACATGTCATGCAAATTCGTTCAATTTCGCTGGCTGTATTCATGTTTTTTTAAATGCCGGATTCCCCAGGGCGGCTCCGGCAGGCCTTGTTGAGCTGGAGGTATGGCTATGCACCCGATATTAGACCCGCCTCGGCGTCGGGCGGGGTGTGTCAGTCTAATAATTTAATGATGTCCTGTATCTTACGCCTGTTTTCCTCAATCTGCTCCGGGGTAAGGGGCTCGTTGACGGGCGGGATGTCAGTGCTCCCTTGCGTTGCCCCCATTTCTCTATATGGGTATTGGAGGCGGTCTTCTTTTTTCCGGAGATCCCGCTCCGCCTGTTTGCTTGCTTCTTGTGCTTCCCGCTCGGCGATTGTGATCATAATCTTTTTTAGATAATTATGGCTCTCCAGGCGGTCACTGAAATTACGGTGGATGATGATATTCAGTGCCTCGGCGATTCCGGCCTGGCTGATCCTGTACAGCCTTTTCTGATACCGGAAGGATTCACTCTCGAAGAGTCCCTTCATCTCCTCTAAGAGAATCCGGAACTTCTTCGCTTTGAGTTTCATGGGGGATATCCCGAAGAGATAGCAGTATCCCATGACCAGGTTGCTGTGCCTGCCGAATGCCGGCACCATCCTGATTATAGCCATCAGGTCTTTATCGCCCTGGATCTCCATATAGTCACATTCCTTTCCGCAGTGGGGGCAGTTAAATTTCAATTTGCAGCAGCTCCGGATCATATGTTTCGGCAGCCGTTTGTATTGATACGATTTTATCAATAAGAGCAGCCGCCCTCTTCCCAAGAAGTCCCTGATCGCGCCATTCCTTGGCGAGTGCGAAATTCTCTTCCCCAAACACCTTACCATTCTGAAGGAGAAGAAATTTTGTATGGGTACAGGAGTCCTTTTGATAAACAGTGATTTCTCTTATTATAAGATCTTCCATTTTCTCACCTTTCCATATAAGTGAGCTGCTTGAACCCGCTATCTTTCAACATTTCAAAATATGTGAGGTCCTTTTTAGGGATGTATATGTACGGCAAAAATATTTGCAGAAATTCAACCTGTTCGAGCTGAATCAAAGCCATCTGGACTTCAACCCAGTCCGACATAATCTTCCAGGCTGTACGCTCTGCCTGGGCACGGACATTTTCAAGAACTGACGGCGTGATCTTGCGCTTGCTCTCCAGAAGAATCTTTTCAACCTGGTCAACTTTGGCCGGCACCTTGAACGAGAATGTTCCATCCTTCGTTTCCATTGTGAAAAAGATACACTCCAGTTTCTTGGTCTGCGGGTTATAGCGTTTGATGATGTTCTGGGCCCCGCGGCGGACAAGCTTATTTTCAATGAAAGCGATACTCCTTTCTACCGGGACGGATGATGTGTAGTTTTTCAGCATTTCATTTTCTCCTTTTTCAGATCGTACTTAAATTCCTCCAGTTCCTTCCGGGTAAGGCCGACGAGGGCAAGCTGTGCATCCGTCCATTTCTCGATGGCGTCTTTGTCCAAGCTCTTTTTGATTTTGACGACATCCGTGAATCCTCCGGCCTCCAGGAGCGCGATCAGCGGGTCATGGCTCCGGGGAAAGGCGACGGGATGAGAAATATCGTGAATGAGCGACCCGTGTTTGAGGTACACCAGGTTTCCGTCCTGGAATATCTCCTCCTTGTTCTTTTTCATCAGGGCAACCAGGTCTTTTTTGTATTGATCACGGTCCGCCTCGAAGGGGGCTATCTTCGCGGCATAGGATTCGTCCAGGCGTTTCTTCTCTATCTCGTACGCCTCCATGAGATACTTGATATTTTCCTCGGTCTCGGCAATCTCACAGAGAAGGCCGTCGGCTCTCTCGAGGATAGGCGGGACGCCCGTACTCCTGTTTCTTTTCTCCTTCTTCACGCTGCGTCTCCTTCCTCGAGTACCATCTGCACCTGGCGCATAGTCTCGGCAACGCTGATTTTCCACATCCGCCGGGCCTTGTTGATGCGCCGCGCGGGCTGCCTGATATATCCGCGGATGAACGCTTCCCATTCGCTATCCGTCGCCGGCAAGTAGTAACCGCCCATGTCTCGCTGCATCGTGGAGCATATCTTCCGTCCTTCCTTTTGCAGCTCATCTATGTCCGTGCGGAGCTCGCGTGTATCGTTGATCCGGTTTTTCCACTCCTTGTTATAGACGCGGGAGTAGAGTTCTCCCATGCCGATGGCGTTCTGCCGGCCGATGTGGTGCGAGAGGATTCCCATGATCTCGGCATGCCGCCGCTCTTTTTCCGCCTGTATTTCCTGATCGCGGAGCAGGCGCCGGTGCGCCGTGAGCTGGCGTCTCAATTTTAAAATCTCGTGTTTTAGTGAGGTGGGTTGTGTCATTGTTGTCCCTCCTGTGACAGGCGATACGCCTGTCCTGCGGTTTTTATGATGGACGCTGGGAGACCTCCATTCGTTTGCTTTCCCGGATGTTTCGTATGGCGACCAAGAGCCGTTCCAGTTTGCGGGCGTCATGTACCCAGTTGAGGGGGACGACGCCGCAGATGAATTTCGTCAGTCCCGGCAGCCGTGTTTCCCAGTTATCCAAGAGTTTTGCTTCCTCTAAGACGCGCTTACGCAGAGCCTCCAGACGCGTCGGATCGTCGTCAGGTCTTTTCCTGCGCCGTCGGAGTGGCTTCCAGCCCAGATGTTTGAGGTACTTCACCAGGCGTTCCAGTTGGGGGATATTCATGTGAGCCGACGACTCGACCTTGAACCCCCGGAGGATGGCCTCGTATTCATCTTCATTTAATCCCAGGTCTTTCTTGGCGATATGCACCTTTGCCAGGAGACCCCGGCGGTGATCCGCTTCCCTGCCGTCCCACGGGACATAGCGCTGTGTTGAGAGAGGTCCTTTCATTGCATCACCTCCGTACGGAAGCGGTCCGTGTTGACGACCCGATACAGTGATTCCTTGCCGTAGCTGTTGGATCGGGGGCGCTTCCCTTCCTTCTTGAGATGGCCTTCCTGCACTAATTTTCTTGTCAGCTTTTCAATATAGCTTCGATCTGTCCCGGTCATCCGCTGGATATCGGAAATTGCAAAGGCTTCATGGAAACTGACCAGTCTCATGGCTTTGAAAATTTTCTCCCGTTTTTTACCGCCCCTGATATTGTTGACCTTCCCGACATACCGATACCGCTGTAAAGGTTGTCGCCGGATTCGTTTGTCTGTTACCTTGGCTACCTCTCCTCGGCAGAGAAAATCCGTCATGACATTTCTCACTTTTTCCCGTTCCTTCCCCGGCGGGAGTGCCAACCCGTCATATATCTGACGTACAGTGAAGGATCCTTCAATCCCTCTCATCACGTCCCGCATGCGCCCGGCAAGACCGGTCTTAGGAATTTTTGAGGACATCTCTCGTCAGCTCTCCCGTGATTTCCTGAAGACCGCTCGCCTTCATTGCCCGTTCAATGGCGATGGCTGCCGTGAGCACCGGCCGCCAGTCCCCCTTACAGTGCTGGTGAATCAATCCCGTCACTTCCGGCGGCGCCTTCACGCCCAGGGACTGCTTGATAAAGAAGGCAATATCCTGCTGGCTGACGGGGGCGAATTCCATCCTCCTCCGGATCCGGCTATTCAATCTCCTTCGGGCGACGATTTTTCCCTTGAGATCGTCCTCTCCAATTAAAAGGATCGGAAAGGCAAAGCGTTCGTTCAGGTTCCGGAGCATCTCCAGGATGGTCATACTCAGAAGGTCAGCCTCGTCGATGATGATAAGCCGCCGTTCCTTTGCCATCTCGTCGCCGATGACGGACAGGCATCCATCGGACCGGGCGGGTCTTACCTTCGCCAGTTCGAACGTGATCTCCCGGAGCACCATCGGCGGCGTCCGGGTATTCAGAGGCGGGATGTACATGGCATCGGTCTGGGCGGCGTAGTGCTTTGCCGCTTCCGTCTTCCCCCTTCCCGCGGGACCCGTGACCATCGCCAGGGACGGCCCGATTCGGGATACGGGATCCGCCAGCTCGTTGCATATTTCATTGAACTTCTTTGTATTCGGCGTCTCGATGAATTCCAGCTTCATGATTTCCTCCTGTTAACTTTTCCCGTACTCTCTTTCGAACTGCCAGCGCTCGCGCTCGGCAGGCGTCATTTTCATTTCCTCCTCTTCCACGAATCGCCGGTCTTCGTCACACAGTTCCCCGCCCATCGCTTCATACTTGATGCACCAGAGATAGCGGTCCGTGTTTGATATCCAGTACCCCGGCCGCGGCGGGAGCGCCTTCGCGACCCGGGGAAGCGTTACCTTTGTTCCATCCGGCAGTCTTGCGTTGAGGATCTCCAGCTTCGCTATCTCCGCTTCCAGTTCCGCAGGCGAAAGAGTCCTTCCCAAAGCGGCGCGGGATGCCTCGATACGCTTCTTCTCAACGCCTACCTGCGCCGCCACGCGCTCCGCCTCCGGCACTTTTGAGTACTCCCGGAAGTCGGGGATATGGCGGGTGAGGGCGCGGAACTGCTCGGCAATCTCCCTGCGTTTCCGCCGTTTCTCCAGGATCTTCTGCTTCGCCAGGTCTTTATTTTTCATGGACGAATACTCCACGGGGAAGGCGGGGCAGAGGAACTTCCCGCCGCGGTACACCAGGACGACATCCTGCTCGATGGGATGAAACCGTATGTCTACCCGCTGGCCGTGGAGATCCAGAAGCAGGTCATGCTCATACAGGTCGTTGTTCAGGGCGATCCGCCCCAGGTGAACTGTCCGGGACGCCCTCTTGAGAAAAATGAGATCCGCCGCTTCGTCGGTGATCATCCGGGGGCGCCACCCGTCGGCATAGCAGGCCTTGAGGCAGTCCATCGGCGTCACGGAGGGAGGAATGGGGTGCCATACCCACTCCCTCCGCACGCCCCGGTGAGCCTTTTCCCGGTTGTAATAGTCGATTACCCGGTACACGGTGAGGTAAAATTCCGAGGCTAAAAAAAGTTTGCCTTCCGCCGCCAGCTTCATGGCCTCCTCATGATCTACGTCCTGGCTGTGGATGTCGTCGGTGAGGCGCTTAACACTCCCGGGGACACGGAACCTGCTGCGGAGGATATGTTCAAGGCTGTCGTTTGTCTTCTCTACGAGCTTCGCCTTGGCGTTCTTGACGACGGCCTTCGTGTGGGTCCCGGGGGCAACGACGGGGTTGATGTCTTCGCCGTCCACGTCCAGGATGTCCATCGGAGTCTCCAGGGTCATCTCCCACTTCATACCCAGGGCGCGGATTTCCGCGAGGATCCCCATCATGTATTTTGAAAGCTCCGACGAGCCGTTGTCTGTATAGATAGCATTGCAGCAGCCACAGATCCTCATGCCGATCCGGAGGGCAAGGCCGCAGAGGTGGGCGTCATAGCGATGGTCAAACGCGGCGCCGTAGATGACCCGGGTACGGAGGTCCTGCCAGATGTACCCTTCGGGACGGAAGACCTTCCCGGTATCGTCGTCGACGACCCAGAAGTCGAAACGGTGCTGGTCGCCGACCAGCATCTCGAAGGGAGCGAGGTCGGAGTAATTCCGGAGGACGGGAGGCAGGACGTTGTCCAGGGCGCGCATACCACCCTTCTGGAGGGCAAGGAGCTGCGGCGTGACCCGCTTTTTATACCACCAGGTTGCGGACTCCTGACAGCCGATCTCCCACCCCCGCCGGTGGGACTCGATCACCAGAATGTCCTCATACAGGGCACGCAGATCCATCTTCCGGTGAGCCGGTTTCAGGCATAGGCCGATCCACCAGTCCAGGGCTTCCGGCGTCCACGCTTTCGGCTTCTCCCGGGACGACTTCCTGTGTTCCAGCCCGGCTATGCCCCTCTTGTCATATTTTTTCAGCCACCGATAAATGGTCTGCCATTTTACTGCGTGCTTCGCGGCGACGAACTCGATCCATCTCCGCTTCCCTTTCGTCCAGTCCCTGGGGACGGCCTCCGCTTCCCGAAGGATCGCCAGGATGGTGCGGACGCGGTTGTCCCTGAGGGCGCCTTCGGAGATCGCCCGTTCCGGCGACCAGGCCGGGAGCTTTTCAAATTCATACTGTGTTGCGGGGGGAATGCCTTCCTTATTATATAAGGAGGGAGTGGTATCGATAGCGGGCTTTGATGCGTCCCGTTTATGTCTGCGGTTTTTACGGGCTGTCGGCCGAGGGAGTGTTTCACTGAATGCCGGAACGGGAAGGTGCCGATCCAGGGCAGCCAGTGCCGCTTCCGGCGCCAGGGTTGAAATCAGATCCGCCGGGATGCTTTCCTTTGCTATCGCTGCCTTCTGAACGTCGGCAGGGAGGGAAGTGAGACAATACTCGTGCTGGATACCTCCGTTGCCGTTTTTCTGGATATACGGCCAATTCTCCTTTTTTGCTCTGCGCATGACAGTTACGCGAGTCACTCCCAACATATCCGCGATTTTTTTCGCGGTGAACGTGATCTGTGTGTCCATTTCTCACCCCGTTTGTAAGAGTCTTGTGATTGCGATGATGCCGAAATAGAGAACGGCGACGATGACGATGGCGAGGCAGACACGCGTCATGTAGCGGTCGTTCTCGATAATCCACTCGTCCCACTCGGACTCCACGATGTGTCTCTGGAGCTCCTTGATGTAATGCTTCATTTCACCCCTCCTTCAATCTCCTGTAAAAAGAGGAGACGCTTTTTCTTCTCCTGCTGCTTCTTCATAATCTCTTCCTCGATGCGGCGGATCTCCGCCCGCAGTGCCTCCGGTCCCGGGAGCATGAATACTCCCACCAGGGATGAAAGCAGCTTCAGCGGATCCGAGGATCCTGTGGCCTCGCAGAAGGCAGGCAAAAAAATAGCCGGAAAGCGGTGATTCTCTTTCGACTCCGCGGTCCAGCTATCCAGCATCGACTTCGTGATATCCTGGCCGATCAGCTCCGACATCCTGGCTGCCACCTGGTACCGTGATAACGGGCAGCGTTTCAGAACCGCGCTGACGGCCTCCCTAAACCGGCGGTCAATATCGAAGCTCCCGGCCGTCGGCATTTTTTCGTCTTCCTGGAGATTCTGAAGGAGGTCGTAAATGGTGATCTGGTTATCGTTGGAAAATCTTTTTTTGAACTTAGACATTGAAAAGCCCTGAAAAATGATTTAAAAGTTATTTCAACAATAAACAGTTACGCTGCTTTACTGTTTCCCAGATATTGTTTTGTCAGCTCTTCGCGTGTGAGTTTGGCCCGGCGCTTTACCTGATGCTCTATTTCCTTTTCTATGAGATACCGGATAACGGCATGTGATTTTGGACCCCAGAGCGCGTCGGGGCTGACATTAAAATATGACGCAATGGCCTGGCGCATGGCAGGCGTCTTCCTGACGCCCTTGATCGTTTTTTGCAGGGAGTGATAACCAACCCCCAAGGGGGTAGCGATCTGGCGTATCGAGGGTCCTTTGAGTTTTATGAGCCGCTGGAGGTCGTTCATGAATATCCCAATATTAGGTTATATTGATGAAACACATCACACCCCGTGACTTTTTGGAGCAGTTGTCTGAAATCGTTCGAACCTCTCTCTTTCCGGATCGAATCTTTGATGAAAAAAGACCGGATAAGATTATTAAAAAGTGGGGCGACGATCTGCCTAAACATCGCGAACGACTCCTTCCGGCCACACAGGCCCTAATTGGGCAGATTCTTGAACTTCGCGAGGATCATGAGGTCCGCACACTCCTTTCAACCACTGATCCAGAGATACTCGC
>Ga0194112_10004047_pt1 | contig 20234 bp, 20 predicted proteins | sample TA2MahC400mmetaG_FD_146191 | JGI IMG/M metagenome (GOLD analysis project Ga0194112, IMG submission 146191) | Freshwater microbial communities from Lake Tanganyika, Tanzania - TA2015016 Mahale Deep Cast 400m | ecosystem: Environmental > Aquatic > Freshwater > Lake | place: Tanzania: Lake... | reverse complement strand
AAGGCTTGATGTCAGTCCCATCGGGACATCGGTAATATCCCATGTGCTTGCTTTTTCCAAGGTCTACAGCAACCAGAAGCGTTTTCCCATTGACGATCTTATGTTTTTTTGTTTTAATTATTCTCACGGCTATACTCCTTTCTTCGATTTGTCCTTAACCAACTTGCTCAACAAATCTAAAAGAAAGAGTATAGCCTTTTCTATTAAGCTATTCCCTCCCTATAATATAGCAAGCTCCCCCATCTAAGGGGGAGGGAGTTTCCTGGGAGTTTGAAGTGATTTTAAAGTGGTTTATTAAAATGCCTCATCATCTTTATGGGGATTTTGGTTTTTCAGGAAGTTTCTTCTCAACTCCTTGGGAGGTGACGATCAAAGTCACTACCTCCCCTGACTTGCCAAATCTCTCCAAGGGCCTCTCGTTAAAGATGAGATCGAGACCACCTGCATTGCCCACCAATAAATAAATCCGATCCAATGCACTGTAAGAACCCCCTTCTCCAGGTTTGAAGATCATTTCCTTCCCGGGTTCACCGTTCACCTGGATGCGAATCCAAGTTTTTTCAACTGCTTTAAGCTGGAGTGAGAAAGGCTTTTTTTCCGTGATGGGGGTTACTTCAACGATCTCAGGAGGGGATGACGAAAAAGCTTCTTCAGGCTCTGGTCTTACTGAGACAGATTGATTTGGTGGTTTAGAAGGGTAGAGGAAATAAGAGGCAATGAGGCTGACGATGATGACGACGATAATGATCCAAGTCTGTTTCGTATTCCATAAAATCTTTTTTTTGAAAGGTATCTCTTTAGGGACGATCAATTTCCTTACTAAAAAATTCTCATAACGATGGAGCACATCGTTGGGATCAAGCCCGATGTATTTGGCGTAGGCTAAAAGGAATCCTTTGACATAAGTGCGGGAGGGGAGCAAGTGATGTTGATCCTCGTGAGATGGTAAGGTTAAGATTTATGTATAACCTAACCTATTTAGGGCATGGGAGTCTCGGGTCCAATTCTTCTCCACTTTCACCCACAATTCTAAAAAGACCCTCCTTCTCAAGAAGGCCTCTAACTCTTTTCTGGCCATCTCCCCAATACCCTTCAGCCTCTGTCCTCCTTTTCCGATGAGGATCTTTTTTTGAGAATCCCTTTCGACGTAAACCGTTGCGTTAATGATAACTAAGTTCTTCTCAGGATGTTCTTTAAACTCTTCGATCGTGACAGCAGTCGAATAGGGAATCTCCTGGTAAGATTGATGGATCACCTTCTCCCGAATGATTTCTGAGGCAAGAAAGCGTTCTGTCTGGTCTGTGATCATATCTTCCGGATAATAGGGGGGAGATTCGGGAAGGGATTTCATAATTTCATCCAATAAGATATCCACTCCTTCTCCATTCGCCGCTGAAATAGGAATGATCTTTTGGAAGGGATGAAGTCTCTGATAATGATCCATGATGGGAAGGAGGTTCTCTTTTTTTATCAAATCGATTTTATTGATTACCCAAAATGGAACACCCTTACTCCCTTTGAGGGATTTGATCATCTCCCGGTCTTCTTCTACAAGGGGGGATGAAGCCTCTACGAGGAAGAGGAGGAGGTCTGCATCTCGACCAGACGTAATGGCAGTGCGAACCATCCGTTTGTTCAATTCGGTTCGTCCTTTATGGAAACCCGGGGTGTCGATAAAGATGAATTGACCTCCTTCTACATTTTTAATGCCAAGAATTTTGTTTCGTGTGGTCTGGGGTTTTTCTGTGACAATGGCAATTTTTTCACCAAGGACTCGGTTCAAGAGGGTTGATTTCCCAACATTTGGCCTCCCCAGGATGGAAATAAAACCAGATTTGAAAGGCACCATACAGCCAACAAAATGTCAAATGACAAAGTTCCTGCCTACTGCAGGCAGGTAAATGCCATCCTTCGACAGGCTCAGGATGAAAACATAATGAGCAGAGCCAGAAACAAAACCGTGGTGAGACTTCGGCGTGAGCTCGGTCGAACGCTTGTCGAACCAGGGATTTTGAAATTTGGGTTTGAAAGATGTCATATTTTAGAAACTATGAGGGTAAGGTCAAATCGAAAACCTCTTGGATGTGTTCCACTAAGAGTAAATCGATCTCCTTTTTAATATAATCTGGGATGTCATCTAAATTCTCTTCGTTCTTTTTAGGGAGGACCACCTTCTTCACCCCTGCCCTTCGAGCCGCCAGAATCTTCTCCTTAATCCCTCCCACAGGAAGCACTCTTCCACTCAAGGTCAACTCTCCGGTCATCGCCATGTCGTGAGGAACAGGCTTTTCTTTTAAGAGAGAGAGGACAGCCGTCGCAATGGTGATTCCTGCAGAAGGCCCATCCTTAGGGGTCGCCCCCGCAGGGACGTGGATATGAATATCCCATTCCTGGTAAAAATTTTCTGGAATATGGAGGCTATCCGCATTGGCACGGATATAAGAGAGGGCAGCTTGGGCAGATTCTTTCATCACCTCGCCAAGGGAACCTGTCAAGATGAGGCCCTTATTCCCTTTCATCTTTGAGGTCTCTATGAAAATGATATCCCCCCCATTTTCGGTCCACGCCAATCCAGTGGCCACACCGATGCGGTCTTTCTCCTGAGCGGCCTCACGGAAGAATTTTCGTGGGCCCAGGAGTTCCTCTACCATGGCCTCATTGATGATCTCCACTGGAGTATTTCCCATCGCCACCTCTTTGGCAATTTTACGACAGATGGTAGCGATCTCCCTCTCCAGATTCCTCACCCCTGCTTCCCGAGTATATTCCCGAATGATCTTATAAGCGGCTTCAGAAGTAAAGGAGAGGGGGTAGTCTTTCAGCCCATTCTCTTCTTTTTGATGAGGAATCAGAAATTGAAAGGCAATCTTCTCCTTTTCTTCCTCCGTATATCCTGAAAGATGAATCACCTCCATCCGATCTAAAAGGGCCGGAGGAATTGGCGATAGGGTATTGGCAGTGGTGATAAATAGGACATGAGAGAGGTCGAATGGGACATCTAAGTAATGATCAGTAAACGAAAAATTCTGTTCAGGATCGAGTGCTTCAAGAAGGGCAGCCGCCGGATCTCCTCGAACGTCTTGTCCAATCTTATCCACCTCATCGAGCATAAAGACCGGGTTGGAGGTTCCGGTTCTTTTGATCTCTTGAATGATCCTCCCTGGAAGGGCTCCCACATAGGTGCGTCGGTGTCCCCGGATCTCCGCCTCATCCCTCACCCCTCCCAAAGAGATACGGATAAATTTCCTCTCAAGGGCGCGAGCAATAGAACGCCCTAAAGAGGTTTTACCAACACCCGGAGGACCGACGAAACAGAGGATTGGTCCTTTCATAGGATCCTTCAATTTTTTAACCGCCAAAAATTCTAAGATACGGTGCTTCACCTTTTCGAGGTCATAATGGTCTTCATTGAGGACCGTATGGGCTCGGACAAGGTCAAGGTTATCTTCTGTCTTCTTGTTCCACGGAATGGTGATGAGGTAGTCGAGATAAGTTCTGGAAACAGTATATTCTGCTGAGATAGGGTTCATCCGTTCTAATCGGTTGATCTCCTTGTAGGCAATCTCTTCCACCTTTTGAGGCATCCCTGCGGCCTGAACCTTCTCCCGAAGTTCATGAATCTCCGCCAGATAGGGATCCTCATCATGCATCTCCCTCTGCCCCCTTATCGGAGGACGAATGGAATGTTCCTTCTGAAATTTCCCAGCCTCTTTACCAGGAGAAATTAACCCTTGAGGCCTTGTCGGAAAGTTCTGGAAATCCCGACTGAAGAGATCAAAGACCTTTTTCATTCGGTCCAGAGGATCGACGGTTTCAAAAACCTCTTGTTGATCTCTTAATCCCAAATGAAGGGTGAGGGCGATCAGGTCAGCGAGTCGGCCTGGCTGGTCAATCTTATCGAGAGATTTCAGGACCTCCTCGGGAAGAGGCCTTCCCATGGAGAGAGAAATCTTAAAGAGGGTCCCGATGCTCTGGACAAGGGTTTCGGAAAGAGCGGTCTTCTCCTGATGCTCATTTACTTCCTTGACATCTGCTTTAAAATAAGGAGCTTCCAGAGTAATATTCTGGAGAAAAACTCTCGAAAGCCCCTCCACAAAGATCTTCATTCGTTTATTCGGCAATTTGGCCAATTGAAGGATTTTGCAGACCGTTCCAATGGAAAGGAGATCCTTCGGTTGGGGATTTTTAAGAGAAGGGTCACGCTGACCCACACATCCGATCAGGCTATTCTCCAATGCCACCTTGTTCAGTATGGTTAAGGCCTCGTCAGATTGAAAAAAGAGGGGAACCACGACATTAGGGAAGATGACGATATCTTTGAGGGGAAAGAAAAGCAGCCTCTGAGGAATGGAATAGTTTTCTGATTTATAAAGGTATTTCACAAAAAACTCCTGTTTCGGATTGAAAAACAAAAATATTATACGAAAATTTTGGCTTTTGTCAACGAAGACACATTGCCATTAACCATCCCTTTTTTAAAAACTAAAATATATTTTAAATATCGTCAATATCTCCTTGAAAAGAAGTTTGAGAAATGGTAAGGTGACATATCATGATGTGAAAGTTTAACCTTCGGGGCTTAGGGGCTGGCCGTAACAGACAGAGGATGAGCCCTATTAAGCTTATGCTGGGATTGGAACCGTATCAGGTTCATAACAAGGTGTGGATCACACTTGGTTCACACCAGGGAAGGAGGATTCTATGGTTGGGGTGAACAAAGTCATTCTCATCGGTAACTTGGGCGCAGATCCTGAGGTGAGGTATTTAAGCAGTGGCACGATGGTCGCAAATTTTCGGATGGCGACAACTGAAAATCGAGTGAACCGATCTGGCGAGAAGACGACGATTACGGAATGGCATAGGATTGTGGCTTTTGGTAGATTGGCCGAAATATGTAATGAATATCTGAACAAGGGAAAACAGGTCTATATTGAAGGCCGACTCCGAACCAGATCATGGGAAGGAAAGGATGGAAACCGGAGATGGACCACTGAAATTATTGCATCTCAAATGCAAATGTTAGGAGCACCCGGACCACCTGTCGAGATACCCGTTTCCGAAAAGGAACCTGGGATGGATGAAGAAATCATCCCCGGCCCAGATGATGAGGTACCCTTTTAATTTCGGAATGCGGAATTTGGAATGGTTTATTGAGAGCTCCACTTCTGGTTTTAATTCCGCAATCATCAATCCGCAATCCGAAATTAAAAGAGGTACCTTCTCATACTGACATTGAGGAGGAGACCAATACCGATTAGAGTGGAAAGGAGGAAAGACCCACCGTAACTGAAAAGTGGAAGGGGGATTCCAACTACCGGCATGATGCCCAATACCATTCCGATGTTGATGAAGATATGCCAGAAGAGCATGGCCACCACACCAAATGAGAGGATGGCGCCGAAACGATCCTTTGATTGGACGGCGATGTGAAGCCCCCATAAGATTAGGGTGAAATAGAGTCCTACGATAACGAGACAACCGATCAGGCCCCACTCCTCCCCCCAAGCTGAAAAGATAAAGTCTGTGTGTTGTTCAGGTAAAAATCCCAACTTGCATTGGGTCCCCTTCAAGAAGCCCTTTCCAATGATCCCACCCGATCCCATAGCGATCTTTGATTGAATGAGATGATAACCCGCTCCTAATGGGTCCAGATCCGGGTTAAAGAAGGTGATAATCCGTTTCTTCTGGTATTCTTTTAGAAAACGCCATAATATGGGAAGAATAGATGCTCCCCCCAGGAAAAGGACAAGCAGAGATGACCATCTAATCTTAACGAAAAAAAGGATGGATAAGAAGACTAAGAGAAGAATCACAGCTGTTCCCAGATCAGGTTGTTTAAGGATCAGACCCATCGGTAGAAGAAGGAGGAGAAAGGGGAAATAAAGATCTTTCAATGAATAGCCTTCCCGATCTGGAGTTCGTTGAAAAAACCTTGCCAGTGCTATAATAAAGGAGATTTTAACAAATTCTGAAGGCTGGAAGGAGAGTGAACCAATCTTAACCCAACGCTGGGCACCTGATGTAAGGATGCCGTAACTCAATACCGCCAATAGAAGAATTAAGGTGATCGAATAAACGATATGAGCGAAGTCGGAGTAATAACGGTATTCGATGAAGGCGATCGCCAACATCAACGCCAAACCGATCAGGAGCCAGAAGATCTGTTTGAGATAGAGGGGAGTTCCGTAAACATCTCCATTTGAGGTGGCACTGTAGAGGTTTAATATGCCGATGGAGGCGATGATGAGGACAATTCCCAACAATTTCCAATCAAAGTGGATGAAGAGACGTCGATCAATCATATATGTTTTCCACCGATTTCCCAGCCGCTTCAGCAGAGGGCTCATGTTTAAGATTGAGATACGCCTGGATCACCTTTTTGGCAATTGGGACTGCTGCCGCCGCTCCAAAACCTCCATGCTCAACGAGAACGGCAATTGAGATCCGGGGATCTTCGCAAGGGGCATAGGCAACGAACCATGCATGATCCCTGAATCTCCAAGGCATTCGATTCATATCTCCCTTCTTAAAGTTCTCTGGCATTCTGACGACTTGTGCTGTCCCTGTCTTCCCGGCTACTTTAACCTCCTTCAAAGCACACCCCCAGCCTGTCCCACGAGGATCGTTGACCGCTCCCATAAGGGCTTCCCGAATAACCCGGAGAGTGTTTTCGGAGATGTCTATCCTTCTCACTTCCATCGGAGGATATTCTTTTAATGTCTTCCCATAAATATTTTCAACCCTTTCTACGACTTGCGGAAGGTAAATCTCCCCTCCATTTGCGATGGCCGAAATGAGCATTACGAGTTGAAGGGGGGTTGTATTCAGATATCCCTGACCTACGGCAAGGGAAAGAGTTTCTCCGCTATACCATGGGACACCAAAAAATCTCTTTTTCCAGGAGGTGGAGGGAATGATCCCTGGTTTTTCATGCGCGAGTGAGATCCCGGTCTTTTTCCCCAGACCGAGTTCATGGGCATAATGGGCAATGGCATCAACCCCCACTTTCAATCCCACCTGATAGAAATAGATATCACATGATTCAACGATGGCTCGATGGAGGCTGAGCGTTCCATGCCCTCCATCTTTCCAACACCGGAAATCCCTATTTCCATAATGGTAAAAACCTGTGCAGGTCATATGGGTATCCGGAGTGATGGCCCCTGTTTCCAGACCGGCAATGGCGGTCACGATCTTAAAGACCGAACCAGGAGGATATTGCCCCTGAAGCCCTTTGTTTTGTAGAGGGTGATGGGGATTCTCCATCAGAGACCTCCATTCTTCCGGTGTGATATTTCTCGCAAATAGGGTGGGATCAAAAGAAGGTTTGCTCACCATCGCTAAAATTCGACTTGTTTTCGGATCCATAGCGATGAGGGCTCCATTCTTATCTTGAAACGCCTCCTCAGCTGCTTTTTGGAGATCCAAATCAATGGTAAGAATGAGGTTATTCCCCGGAAACGGTTCAACGCTTCGAAGTGGTTTAATCTCCCTTCCCAAGGCATCCACTTCAATCTGTCGTCCTCCATCCACACCTCTGAGGTCAGCCTCCCACTGATATTCGACACCGTATTTCCCTATGAGGGTACCCATTCGGTAAGAGCCATCCCTTGCCTGTTTCAATTCGTATTCATCAATCTCTCCAAGGTAACCAATGAGATGAGAAGCGAGATGGCCATGGAGATACGATCTCCTCGGTCTGACATCCACAATGAGGCCGGGCAGATGAACCCGATTGGATTCAAGAAGGGCGAGCTCATTCCAATCGATATCGGATTTAACTTTTACGGGTTTGAAAGCAGTACGCCACTTTGAATTCTTCAGTTTGTCCCAGACCTCCCATTCTACCATGTTGAGCATCTCACTCACTTTATCTAAAACCTCTGGATTCGCCTTCAGGTCTTCTGGGACAAGATAAACCTCGAATGATGGTCGGTTACGGGCCAGGATATGCCCTTTTCGATCCAATAACATCCCTCGATCAGCAGGATACTCCCTTATCCGAATACGATTATTCTCAGACAACCTCCGGAATTCGCTCCCCTTGATCACTTGAAGGTACCACAGAGAGATGAAGATCAAAAAAAAGGCGATCAGCGCAAAAGCTTTAAAATGTTTATGCCTTCCTTTGAAGTCCTCCATCCTCTGGGTGTTCAATTCCATCATGATCTATCCCTTCTCCTTTATTCCCATCTTGTGTTGATTAAATAATAAAAAAGATCCCCTATTAAAAAGAGAAAAGAGTACGGGAGAGATTAGTCCGGTGACAAAAGAGTTAAGAAGAAAGGTTTCCAAAAATGAAGGATAGAGATTTCGGAGGGGAATTGGGTTGAGGGCCCTCAGAAGGATCAGGATGAGGAGACCTTCAACCAGGGCAAAGATGAAGACGAAAAAGGATTGAGACGGAAAACTTTCCAAATAGAAGCGGTTCTTGAAAAATTGGGAGATATAAAAAAGGAGGGGTCTGGAGAAGGTATAGAGGCCAAAGGGGTTTCCAGAAAAGAGATCCATGAGGTATCCCAAGAAGAAAGCTAATAGGCCACCAGAGATAGGAGGGTATGAAAGACCCAAATAGAGAGTAAAGATCAAAAGGATATCCGGTCTGATCCTCTGAATCGGAAGGGATGGGAGCAATGTCGTCTGGAGGGTGATAAAAAGAATTCCCAATAAAAGAGATAGGATGAACCGTTTCATTTAGCCTTCTTTACCTTCTTCCCCTTTTCTTCTTGGAGTGGCATTGGAGACTCCGTGATGACGAGGACTTCTTCTAACTTTGTCAAATCTACGCTGGGCACCAATTCTGCATATTGAAAAATGCCATGACCCCTCTTATCCACCTTGCTTATCCTCCCTATCATCAACCCCTTTGTAAAATTCCCACTCAAGCCAGAGGTCACGACGAGATCCCCGACGACCACATCTTCCGCTCGAAGAAGGTATTTTAATTGGCACCGGTTCTCGCCTTTTCCTTCCACGATCGCCTTGGCCCGAGTTCTCTGGACGATGGAATCGATGGCACTGTTGTAATCCGTGATGAGAAGAACAACTGAGTGATAAGGGCTTGTTTTGAGAATCTGCCCTATCGCCCCTTCCGCCGAGATCACAGCCATTCCCTTCCGAACACCATCCTTCTCTCCTTTGTTAATGGTCACACTCATGAGCCAGGAGGAGGGGTCTTGGCCGATCACTTCAGCCGCAATCACAGAAGGTGAAATTTTATCTCGAAACTGAAGGAGTTTTTGGAGGCGCTCATGAGCCAGCGCCATCTCCTTTCCCTGATGGCTCTCCCTTTGAAGCTCTGCAATCCTCTGCTTGAGCATCGTATTCTCTTTCTGAAGGTGAACCAGGAAAACATATTGATTGAAGAATCCTTGAACCGTCTTGATGACCAAAGTCGAGGCCTTCTGAATGGGAGAGCATAATTCTATCAGGAGGGCATCAAAAAAATCTATGCCCTTTCGCTGTCTTACCCTCAGGGACATGAAGACGAGAGCAAATAACAGAAGGAGAACGATGACAGTGGGAATGCTATATCTTCGAAAGAGGAAAAAGCCTCGTATCCTCATTAATCTTCAATATTGAAACGTCACAGTATGGAGCAATTTTTCGTTGTCAAGGACTTTCCCTGCACCTAAGACAATGGCTGAGAGAGGATCATCCACAATGGTAATGGGAAGCCCGGTCACCTCCCGGAGGAGAACATCTATGTTTTTCAAAAGAGCTCCTCCGCCTACGAGAACGATCCCTTTGTCCGCAATATCGGCAGACAATTCCGGTGGTGTCTCTTCAAGGGTGATCCTTACCGTATCGATGATCACGTTAATCGATTCGGCCAAGGCCTCCCGGGTTTCCTCACTATTGATTTCAAGGGTTTTTGGGATCCCTGTAACCAAATCCCTTCCCTTGACTTCAATGGTTTGCGGATTTTCTTCGGGATAGGCAGTCCCAACATTGATCTTGATCAATTCTGCAGTCCGCTCGCCGATAAGCAGATTATATTTTCTCTTGATGTATAGGACGATAGCTTCATCCATCTTATCCCCAGCCACCCTGATTGATTGACTGCAGACGATCCCAGAAAGGGAGATGACCGCTACCTCTGTAGTCCCTCCTCCGATATCGACGATCATATTCCCAGAGGCTTCGGTGATAGGGAGTCCAGCCCCAATGGCCCCGGCCATGGGTTCTTCAATCAGGTAGATCTCCCTTGCACCAGCAGATTGAGCCGATTCTCGGACTGCCCGCTTTTCAACAGGTGTGATGCCAGAGGGAACGGAGATGACCACCCGGGGACGAAGCAAGGCTTTGCGGTTGTGAACTTTTGCGATAAAATAACGAAGCATCTCCCCTGTAACTTCGAAGTCGGCAATCACCCCATCCCTCATTGGCCGGATGGCAAAGATGCTCCCGGGAGTTCGACCCAACATCTCCTTGGCCTCTCTGCCTACGGCCAGGATGCGTCTATCTCCTCTTGAATCTCTCTGAATTGCAACGACGGAAGGCTCAGAAGAGACGATGCCTTTCCCTTTGACATAGACCACGGTATTGGCGGTTCCTAAATCGATGGCCAAATCCGTTGAAAAAAGGCCCAGCAGTGAGTTGAATACCATCCCCTTCTCCTATCCTTTTTATAAATCCTTTTTATATTAACAAATCTCTTTATTTGATTCAAGAAAATTAAATCGATGTGTGTAATCCCCTCACCTAAACGGTGTAGGGGCGACTTCAGTCTGCCTGCGGTAGGCAGGTTCGCCCAAAAATGGGAGGACTTCGGCGTGAGCCTTCGGCCCGAGCTCAGGCCGAGGGCTCAGTCAAACGCTCGGGCCGAAGGCAAGCTTCGGCCGCTTGTCCTGAGCGCAGTCGAAGGGTTGACTATTCGATTGGAATGAGTAAAATTAAAAATGAGCCTTAATCCTGACCCATATAGAGTTAGAGAGAAAATATATATTTTTATGCCTTTTTAAGCCACTGTGAAATAGAAGGATGACAACTATGCTTGATGAGAGACATAAACTTAACGAAGTGCTCAATATAGGGCTTGAAGTCACACAGATAAAAGATATTGATATCCTTCTCGAACATATCCTGACCAAAGCAAGACATTTCACCGGTGCCGATGCTGGGTCTATCTATATCAAAGAAGGCGATAAATTGAGATTCAGATATACCCAGAACGACACCCAGCAGAAGAAACTACCACCCGGGAAAAAACTCATTTATTCCACTTTTTCGATTCCTCTGAACAATCAATCCATATCCGGGTACGTTGCAAGCACTGGAGAAATGCTCAATATCAGCGATGTCTATTACATCAGCGGAGGTGTGCCCTATTCATTTAACTCCTCCTACGATAAGATCACAGGTTACCGAACACAATCGGTGTTAACCTTTCCTTTAAAGACATATAACGATGAGATAGTGGGAGTTCTGCAGTTGATCAATTCGAAAGATAAGGAGGACCACATTGTCCCATTCTCCAGAGAGGATGAGCCTTTTATTAAACATTTTGCAAATAACGCTGCCATCGCCATAGAAAGGGCGATGATAACGAGGGACATCATACTCAGAATGATTAAGATGGCGCAACTGCGAGACCCTAAGGAAACAGGTCCTCATGTAAATCGTGTGGCATCCTATTCAGTCGAGATTTATGAGTCATGGGCCTCGAGGCAAAATGTTGATGCCCGTGAGGTTGAGAAGAATAAGGATATTTTGAGAATGGCAGCCATGCTCCATGATGTGGGCAAGGTGGCTATTACAGACATGATCCTGAAAAAACCAACCCGCCTCGATGATCAGGAATACGAAGTGATGAAACAACACACCTTTCTTGGTGCAAGGTTATTCTCAGAGAGGCGTTCCGACTTTGATGAAGCAGCCTTGATTGTAACACTCAACCACCACGAACGGTGGGATGGAAACGGCTATCCAGGCCATATCGATTTTTTAACAGGCAAACCCCTCCTCGACTACTGTCATCCTTCTGGAAAGACGATTGGCAAAAGGGGAGAGGAAATTCCCCCCTTCGGTCGTATTGTTGCCATTGCTGATGTCTATGATGCATTGAGTTCGGTGAGATGCTATAAGGAATCCTGGGATGAAACTCGTGTGTTAGAGACCTTGCACCAGGAACGTGGAAGACAATTTGATCCCAAATTGATTGATATCTTTCTTTCCATAATGGAGGTGATCCGAAACATTGCATCCCAATACCCCGACGAGAAAGAATAACTGGGAATCGATAACATTCTTTGTATGGATTATTTTTTTGACATTTTTGTTCTATACCTCTTTCTCATTTTCGGAAGAAGTCTATCGTTGGATAGATGAAAAGGGGACAATTCATTTAACAGACGAGGCTTCGAAAATTCCTGAAAGGTATTTGGGCCAAGTAGAGAGGATAAAGGTGCCAGAGGAAATTTTGAAAGCCCCCGAAAGGGAAAATAAACCTCTGGAGAGATCAGAATGGTTGAAGAGATACTTGGAAGATCTTGAAAAAAAGATTGAAGCGAAGAAGGAATTGGAGAAAAGGGTGGTTGAACTTGAAGAAGAATTGAGGTAACCGAGAAGAGATTGAATAGTATTGAAGAGATTGAAAAGCTAAATTATCTTTATTATCAACCATTTAAAGATCCAAAGACAGGAAAATGGGTTCCTGTAGTTTCGCCCTATCATGAAGAAAAAAGGTGGCTTAAAAATAAGATTGAGTCCATAAGGACAGAAATGGTATTGATTCAGGAAAGATTATCGGAAATAAGGAGGAGTTTATAAAATATAACTAATACAAACACAATAAATCATTATACCCCCCCACCCTACCCTCCCCCTCAAGGGGGAGGGTAGGGTGGGGGAATGGATCAAAGTTTTTTGCGGGTGGGAAGGGAGAGCTGTCTTCCTGATTCTGGATAGGGAATCCCAAAATGTTTGTAAGTCAATTCTGTAGCCTTTCTTCCATTCTGCATCCTTGCGACAAAACCGATCTTCAGTAGAAAAGGTTCAATCATATCGACGAGCGTATCCGACTCCTCCTGAAGGGTTGCGGCAATTGCCTCCAGCCCTACTGGACCTCCTTTATAATATCGGATGATGGTCTCCAGAAACCTTCGGTCGAGACTTGTCAAACCGATCTCATCCACCCCTTCCAGACGTAATGCCTCATCGGCTATATCTTTGTTGATTTTCCCTTCTCCACGAATCTCAGCATAGTCCCTGACCCTCTTGAGAAGGCGATTCGAAATTCTTGGTGTGCCTCTGGACCGCTTAGCAATCTCTTCTGTTCCACCCCCATCAATGGGCACTCCTAAGAGGGCAGCGGAGCGTCTGACCACTTGACAAAGTTCTTCTGTAGAATAAAAATCCAGGTTCCTCAATATCCCAAACCGTTCCCGCAGAGGTGCTGAAAGAAGTCCTGCCCGTGTCGTAGCACCCACGAGCGTGAACCGTTCTAACCTATAGCGATGGCTTCGTGCATGAGCTCCTTTATCAAAAATGAAATCGATACAAAAATCCTCCATGGCAGGATAGAGAAATTCTTCCACCACCTTGGGAAGCCTATGCACTTCATCAATAAACAGGACATCCCCTCGTTCCAAATGGGTGAGAATGCTGATCAGATCTCCTCCCTTTTCGATGGCAGGTCCTGAGGAGGTGACGATACGAACTCCCATCTCTGTGGCGATGATATAGGCAAGCGTCGTCTTTCCCAATCCCGGAGGAGAATGAAAGAGGATATGATCCAGAGGTTCTCTCCGTTTCTTGGCCGCCTCGATGGCAATCTCTAAGGTTTCAACGACCTGCCTTTGACCGATATATTCCGAGAGCTTTCTGGGTCTTAGGTCGAGATAATCCTCAACCTCTGGACCTTTTTCTCCGACCCCCACCTTTTTACCAGGCTGCTTCTCCTCTTCAGATTTCTTCATCCTTCATCCCCTTCATGGAGCAACCTCCTTCTGGCCCCTATATACCTCTTCAAACAATTCCTCAGGAGTGGTGATATTCGGATTCCTCAGCATGGCCTCCTTAACTAACCTTTGTGCTTCACTTAATTTGTGACCGAGATCCTTCACCAGGACTTCTTCTACCTGTTTCTTAAAGTCCACGACCTCCACATCAACTGGAATCTGATCCTCTCTCATCAGGGCGAATTTGCCGACCTTGCCCTGAAGCGTAGCGATGATCTTATCCGCTGTCCTCTTCCCAACTCCCTTCAGGCTTTCGAGTGTCTTCGAATCCCTCTCCTCGATCGCCCTGGCGATGTTTGGGATAGGCAAGATGAGGGCCTTCACTGCAGTAGGCGGTCCGATATCCTCCACCGTAATGAACTTTTCAAAGAACTCCTTCTCTGGCTCGAAGTTAAATCCGATGAGCAAGGGTTTGGGTTGCCGTTCAGTCTGGTGGTAATAGATATAGAGTTTGACGATCTCTCCATCTTCACCTGCTCTTTTGGGGTTAAAGGTCTTTCTTACAATGGCGGGGAGCAGTACCTCGTATCCCACCCCGTTTGCCAAAATGACCACCCTATCCTCTTCTTTCTTTAATAACTTCCCCTCGATGTATCGAATCATCTCTTCCCTAATTCGTGATAGTAAATGATGTTGGTGTTATTAAAAAAATAACCATCAACCATCACCATCACTAACACTATCTATATCACCATTGAAATTTCTCATTTCGAGACAGGCCTGTCAAGGCCAATGCAAGGGCATCGCCAGCATGGCTCGATCCGAGGGATTCCTCGATCCTGAGAATTTGACGGATCGCCTTTTGAATCTGTTCTTTGTGAGCCCTACCGCTCCCTGTCAATGCACTCTTCACTTCCGTGGGTTTAACTTCAACCACAGGAATGCTCATTTCCTGAGCAGCAAGGTAGATAACCCCTCTCACTTCTCCTAACCGAATGGCCGCTTTGGGAAACTCTTTAAGGACGAAGACCTCTTCCAGAACAAGAAGATTGGGCCTCCATTTGAAGAGAAGTTTTCTCAATTCTTCATAGATGGTCTTCAGGCGGAGTGGAACGGGACTATCGGCTTCTGTTCGAATATCTCCCCAATCACAAGCTTTCCCCCCTCGGCGCAGAGCCTCGACAACTCCAAAACCTGTTCTGGCTAAGCCAGGATCGATTCCGATTGCCTTCACTATAGAACCTTGCCTTCCGTCTGGGATCGGGTGGAAGGCTCATGGTAAATCCTGAGCACAGTCGAAGGGTCCAAATGTGAAAAAAGCCACCCGTTTTTCTCTCCCATCCTCATAAGGTGGCTTTCAACTTGACAGATATAAACTGTTTTATGCACTGAGCCGTTCCATCTCCTCATCGGCGATATCGAAGTTTGCATAGACCTTCTGGACATCATCAGAATCTTCAATACCCTCCATCAACTTCAACATCTGCTCCGCTTCTTTCCCAGTCAAACGGACGGTGCTCTGGGGGACCATCGTCACATCCGCATAGTTCGCCTTAAATCCAGCCTCTTCGATAGCCTTCTTCAAATCTTCAAAATTGGCAGGAGAGGTCGTTACTTCAAAATCTTTCCCGGTATCTTTCACATCGAGGGCTCCCGAGTCTAAGGCCACCTCAATCAGACGATCTTCATCGACACCGCTCTTATCGATGAGAATCAATCCTTTCTTTTCAAACATCCAAGAAACGCAACCGGCTTCACCAAGGCTTCCATTATATTTAGAAAAAACATGCCTTACATCGGCAACCGTACGATTTTTATTATCTGTTAAAACTTCTAACATCATCGCCACCCCGCCTGGCCCATAACCCTCATAAATCAGGTCTTCATAATGAACCCCCTCTAATTCTCCAGTCCCTTTTTTAATCGCCCTTTCAATATTGTCTTTCGGCATGTTCTCTGCCTTGGCAGCGTTTACAGCAGTGCGAAGCCTCGGGTTGGCATTGATGTCTCCTCCTCCTGTTCGAGCAGCTACCATAATCTCTTTGATGATTTTAGTGAAAGCTTTCCCCCGTTTGGCATCCGCCGCGCCTTTCTTCCGTTTTATCGTGCTCCATTTTGAATGTCCAGACATATCCGCTTTGCTCTCGAAGGTTGAGAGTGGAAAGTGGCATGTCGACAGATCTAAACCACCTTCTACTCTCCACTTTCGACTTTCTAAAACCTAAATTGAGCAATTTTCTATCCTAAAGAAGAAAGATCGTCATTCCCGCCCCGTATCAAGTACGGGGCAGGCTCTGCGAAAGCAGGGAACCATTAAGAACTGGATTCCTGTTTTCACAGGAATGACAGGTTGTTAATTCACCTATTGGATGATATTTCATGTTCTCTGAAGGCATTTGATTCGCTACACGTTAAAGGTTTTTGTATAAAAAATCGCTCAATTTATGTTTAAAATATCCCATTTACTAAGGAAAATCAAGAGAAATTTTGAGAAAATTTGAGGTATCAAGGGAAATACGGAACCTAAATCCCTATTTAGGAGATTGCCATTGCGGGTGAAACGAAGCCTTGTCCCGAATAAGGCAAGGCAACCCTTGAGATCGCCACGGTTATGCCCTTGTAACGACATTATCGGATTGACTCGCCTTCGTGCCAGAACATCTTTCCCCCAAAGCATTTCTGCAAAGGCAGGCATGCTCCTCTTCCCGCATTTAGCAGGACTCACAATGACAGGCTGGGGAAACGGTTTCGTTTTCTAAATCGGGATTTGGGACTAATCGATTTCTTAATAAGTCTATCCCAAAATTAATTGATAATTTTGAACAATGTCCCCTTCTTCCGTTCCCAGGCTCAATTTGCATTGGTAATCTTTTGAGGCGCCTTCCATTTCCAGGATAGATGGGGCCAGGAAATCCCCTGTTGCCTGCTTAAGCCTTTATTTTTTGTAAAGAGTCATTCTCCCATTGGTCCCCTCAATCCAATATTTTCCATCAAGCCTCATTTTCCCTTCACCTAAATAAAGAGAAAGTTCAATGATATTTGGCCCCCATTTAATGAAAAAATCACCATTTTCGTTTATTTTACCCTGATAAAAATTGCTTGTTTGGGTCCCACTCATTACTCCAGGGTCAGTAACACCATAGAAGGTCCATTTCCCTTTAAGTGGAACGGTGTCATTATAAATTTCCAATTCGGTTGTAAAACTTTTGTCAAAAACGCTTCTTACCCCCTCCCATTTCCCTTTCAGAGATGGAAGATCGCCCAAAGTGGGGTTTTTTTTGGAGCTGTTGCACAATTCGCTAATACCATTAAAGCTAAAATAAAAATAATACCTCCTATAAAAATACTCTTCATCGAATTTTCCTCCTTTCTGATTTAATAATCTTTCTTTCTATATTAAGAATTTTAATTGATTATGTCAATTAATTAGAGAAGAGGGGGTTAAAGAGGAGGAATTTAAATGAGGCGGACGGAGGAGAAAGTCATCGGAGGTAAGGACAAAGATATTCTATTATTTTGGAGGAAAGAAAAGGATTAAAACGAAGTGACCGTTTGGTGAGATAGCAGGAGGTCATTAAAAGCGGTTAAGAAATCAAAAGGTTGCAATGCTGATTTTTCAATGTTTCCAAAATGTTTCCCTGAAAATAATCAAAATAGAGGTTTCTAACTTTGTGAAAAGAAAAACCTTGACAAATATTTGTAAAATATTCTAACATAAAAATGATAGATAATCTTACTTTCCTTTATGATGAGTTAAAATTGGAATGACCGAAACCAATAAAAAAATTGGGCAGAGAATAAAAAAAATAAGAGAAGAAATCGGTATTAATCAACAAGAGCTTGCGGACAGATTAGGTGTTCTCCGTCCAACAATTTCCCAGATGGAAAATGGGGAAAGAAAAATTACCGCTGATGAACTGATAAAATTATCTGAAATATTAAATACGCCTGTTTCATATTTAATTGGTTTAGAAAGCCGGCCGGAGATTGTTCTGAAAGAGAGGAGGGAAAGCATGATAAAGCGTCAAATCAGAATTAATGTTCCAGCAAAAAATTTGGAAAAGTTCAAAGAAGTTCTCCTCTATATTTTAGGGAAGGTAGGCTCGAAACCTAATATTGGGGAAACCGTTATTTACAAGCTCCTTTACTTTATTGACTTTGACTACTATGAAAAGTATGAAGAACAATTAATTGGAGCAACTTACATTAAAAATAAGCATGGCCCTACTCCAATAGAATTTAGGAAAATAGTTGGAAAAATGATAAAGGATAAGGAGATCGAAAAGATTAAGAGTACTTATTTTTCTTTTCCGCAAACGAAATACTTACCCTTGAGAAAACCCGACCTCTCTAAACTAAAGGCCAATGAGATGGAGCTGATTGAGGAGGTTTTGTGCAAACTCTCAGACATGAATGCTATTCAAATTAGCGAATACTCTCATAATGATGTACCATGGTTAACCACAGAAAACGAAAAAGAGATTGAATACGAAGCTGTTTTTTATAGAACTCCACCTTATTCGGTGAGGGAATACCGTGAAGATATTTAAAGAAATTACTTCCCTCCCAGAATTTGACAGAGATTTCAAAAAACTTTTAAAGAAATTTAAGACACTTGAAGGAGATTTTGAGAATTTTATGAATACACAGCTAAATCTTTATCACAAATTAAGAATAGACAATAAAGGTATATTTCCAATTTCTGATTTGGGAATAAATATTCCCCAAATTTACAAAGCCAAGAAGTTTGCATGTCGTTCTTTAAAAAGCCGTGGAGTAGCGTCGGGGATTAGAGTAATTTACGCCTACTTTGAAGACCAAGACAAAATTGAATTCATTGAGATTTATTTTAAAGGTGATAAAGAGAACGAAGACAGAGAAAGGATACTGAAATATTATCTAAAGAAAGGAGGCGAAACCGAATAAATCAAAACTGGAGCAGTCAGGACGCCGAAAGGGCGACTATCATGTAAGTATTTAAGAGGAAAAATACGAACGGAGTAATTGGTGGGCGCTACTGGATTTGAACCAGTGACCTCCTGCGTGTGAAGCAGGCGTTCTCCCCCTGAACTAAGCGCCCTATTTTAAATTTATTTTATATAACCTTTTTGAAAAGTCAACCCTGTTATGTAGATTCCTATATATTTAAATCGGAAAATTTTCTTCTAACATTTTACCCCCCTCACCCCCACCCTCTCCCCTTGGGGGAGAGGGTGGGGGTGAGGGGGAATTTCAAATATTTCTGATTAGAATTGAATGACTAAAATTTTAAAGCTTTATCTATTATAGACACAGTCTATCACCCATTGGACCCAGATTTTTTGGCAACAGGGTCAACCCTCTTATTATCCTAAATACCTTTCAAGTAATATCCAGTGTAGAGTATTCAATAGCCGCGTATCCCCTCTCTCCTTTTGTAAAGCTCGAATACCACATATAATACAGGCAGAGAGAGAATCTATTTTCTCCATCTTCTTCACATATTTCATAGTTGGGTTCGTCAATAACTTTGGCCTCAGGTTCTTAATAAATTGATACAGATCAATAAAAACAGAATAAAGGGGGCCTTCCTCTACCTTTCCGGACCCAGAACTGAGTCCCTTCCTGATCCCTGTTCCCAAAGCCTGAGACCAGGATTTGAGTCTTCCTTCTTCTACCTCACTCCGCAGCATGCTTAAGATATCGGTGTGTGTGATATTCCATTCCATGATCTCATCAAGGAGTTGATCGTAGCTTCGGTTCTCTTTATTGATGGGAGGGGTAGATCCACCTCCCGGTATCTGTCCACTTCCTTTTAGAAAATCGAGGGCACCCAAAATATCCTCCTTTCAATATTGAACGGCCATTCAATCCCAATGCATACGAGATACTAAACTATTTTATCAGACCCAAGGAGACTGTCAATGATTTTATTTCACAAAAATTAATGCGTCACTGAAGCGTGGGAATTTAATGATCCGGCAGGGATGTGAGAGAAAATCTTATAGCCTGCCTGCGGGTAGGCAGGCGGTAACCTTAATTTGCACCTCAAACCAAGGAAGTATGAACTAAAGAAGCCAAAGACTGCTATATTAGTAAGGTCGTTACCCTTACCCCAAAAAATCTTAAATCGCCCGCTTGATAAGATTTTGGAAGACATTCCTGCCTACCGGCAGGCAGGCCTGGCGGATCTGGGGAATAGGCCCCTATTCAATGAGGCATTACCACACTGGAACTCCGATATAAGGATTGAAAAAAAATAAAATTTTTTTGGAAAAATTTATGATATTGAAATTTGGAGTAGTGATTGAAAAGCCCTACAAAAAAGCCTCTGAGTGGCCTTGTGTGGCTTGA
>Ga0194112_10004039_pt1 | contig 20255 bp, 19 predicted proteins | sample TA2MahC400mmetaG_FD_146191 | JGI IMG/M metagenome (GOLD analysis project Ga0194112, IMG submission 146191) | Freshwater microbial communities from Lake Tanganyika, Tanzania - TA2015016 Mahale Deep Cast 400m | ecosystem: Environmental > Aquatic > Freshwater > Lake | place: Tanzania: Lake... | reverse complement strand
AATTCAAAGATCTCAGAGAGAGATTTGAATAAAGTGGAATGGGCATCGATTTCGTAAAAGACCCTGTCCTTTGTTTCCCGCTTTTTAATGATCCCAAGTGTCAAAAGATTATTCAGTTCTCTTTGAGCCGGGTGTAATGACATTCCGGTCTCATACATGATTTCTCTTTGATAGAAGGCCCTCCCCACGTTGGATAGAAGCAGGCTTAAAATTCTCACTCTGGAGGTAGAACCAAACAATCTTGTTAAAGTTTCATCTGGATCTAAGGCGCTTGACATATTTGAAGACTTGACTCAAAAAGTGAGTTAGCAGGTGTGGTCTGTCAGGGTTATTGGGTTATATGGTCTATTTAGTTTTTTTTGTTAATCTGGTTACTATGAGGTTTGGAAGAGGCTAACCCTCTCAACTTCCTATTTTCCAATAATTTCATTACTTCTGGAAGACATCGCGGACAGCAGAGGAAGCCCCTGGGCCGAAACGTGCTGAGGCTTCGATCTTATCCCGGATATCACGAGACCATCTTACCAAGATAAGCATATTGAAAGATTTTTGACAGTGGTTTTAAAATAAAAGTTGTTGGTCTCGGCTTGAGATCATTAACCTTCCATGCCCTATAGTTTTCTTTGATTGCACCTATTGTATACCTACCCGGCTTGCTTGTACCGCCTGTTCTCATATGGACTAAAACTTCTGGTATATATGCGGTACTCACATTATGCTTGTAAAGAAATCTCAGCATGAGTTCATAATCGGCAGCGAGTGGGAAATCAAGATTAAAATAACCATATTTTTCATAAACACTTCTTTTACAAAAGAAAGTCGGATGGGGCGGCATCCACCCTTTCTCAAACAACTGCTTCCTATAAGGTCCTGCCCTCCAATATCTAACAATTCTGTTGCTATTGTTCCTATCAATAAAAACAATATCTCCGTAACATGAATCTACAGCACACTCCTTCATTAAGAAAACAGCTTGTTCAATGACCTTATTGTGAGCAAAGAGATCATCGGAGTGGAGTATCCCTATAAAATTGCCTGTTGCCAATCGTATTCCCTTATTCATAGCGTCGTAGATTCCTTTATCAGGCTCGCTTACCCATTTTACTGTGCTACTTCCATATCGCTTGATGACGTCAAGTGTTCCATCTGTTGAGCTGCCGTCTATTATTAAATGTTCTATATTTTTATATGTTTGCCCCATGACACTTCTTATGGCATCCTCTATTAATCCTGCATCGTTGTAAACAGCTGTAATGATAGAAACTTTTGGAAGCACGGTTCACAACCAGCTTAAGAATTTTTTGAAATCACTCCAAAGTATCTTTGGTTCACGAGCGTAAAGACTGCCTCTTGCTTTGGCTCTCTTAGCCAGCCGTGGAATTCCTGCGTTATATTTATGAAATTTCTCTTTCAACTCCTCTTCTATCTTCTCGAATTCCCCGTTGCCCATCGTATCGATCCTGTGCTGAACATCTTTCACATAATAATATTTTGGAGATATAGAGAAAAAATCTTCAAGTGATCTGTCTCTTTCAACCAGACCTTTCTCTATGCCGATCTCGAATAGTTCGGTGCCTGGAAAGGGCTCATACACGCTTATTGAGGCGTAATCGGGGCGAAGCTCTTTCATAAACTGTAAGGTTTGGCACATTTCTTCTTTCGTCTCTGAAGGGAGACCTATCATAAAATATCCTGTCCAGTGTATGCCGATCTTATGAAGCAATTTTGCAGCATTTTTACACTGATCGAGGGTTATCTTTTTATTTATAAATCTGAGGACGCGCTCGCTCCCGCTCTCTATCCCGACTTTTATCGAATTGCAGCCAGCCTTTTTCATTTTCGTAAGAATTTCTTCATCAATAAGATTTATCCTCGTATTGCATTCCCAGTTGATTGCGATCCGTTCTTTTAATAAGGTGCCGCAGAGATCAATGACTCTGTTTTTATTCAGAGTAAAGCAATCGTCCTTGAATGTGAACTGCCTACACCCATAACGATCCTTCACCATCCTTATTTCTCTGACAACATTTTCTATCGAACGATAGCGTACTTTTTTCCCCCACACGCTAGTAGCGCAATATGAGCAATTATAAGGACACCCTCTGCTTGTCATCATGAGGCCCATGTCCTCCGAGCCGTAATATTTTAAGTTAACAAGCATATCGCGTGCCGGAAAGGGGATTCGGTCCAGGTCATCAAGAAAATCGGCCTCTGAATTATGAAAAACCTCTCCGTTTTTCCTGAAAGATACCCCCCTGATGCTGCCAAAGACACCTACTTTTCTCATGCCGATGGCCTCAATAAGCTCTGGAAATACAATTTCCCCTTCACCCCTGACAAGAAAATCCGCATCAGGACATTCTCTCATCACTTCATCGCTTTTTAAGGTTATGTGGGGCCCACCCATCACCACTGGCAAATCTCTATTTTCACTTTTGACAATAGAGGCAACCTTAAAAGACGATGCGATAAATGTGGTCCATCCTGTTATGCCTACAACTTCTGGTTTAAACCTATTAATTATCCCCTTAAGTTCCTCCCAGATATAATGGGTGCCATTTCCTAAGGACTCAAGGTACATTGGATAGTAGTTTTCCAGCCGTGAAAGGTCCATCTTGGAAGGACTTATATTACAATCTGAATCGTAGATCAGCACCTCATGCCCTTTTTGAATGAGCACGGATGCAAGATATGATAGTCCAAGAGGAAAATAACGGTTATAGTAACCGATGAGGCGATAGAATGGTGGATCAATAAGAAGAATTTTCATTGCAAATGTACATTAAAAAACCTTTTGTATTCCGTCACTGGTAACAATGGCTTCAATATTTTCACAAAATATTTTTCTCCTGTATTTCTGACGCGCTTCTTTCAAGTTGAAAAAGGCTATATCCTTATACTGCTCCAGGTTTATAATAATTGTTTCTAATGCCCTACATAGCTCTCCCCTCATCGAATCCAAATCGACATTAATCTTTAAATCTTTCCCAACCAACATCCCATTGGCACCATTGATCAATATATCAGTTATTCCCCCATTATTCGCACTAACGACAATACATCCACAAGCATATGCCTCAAGAATAGAAATCGGTTGTCCTTCAAACCTGTAAAAAGAGGGTAGACAAAATACATGACACTTCCATAAAAGCTCCCTTTTTTTCTCACCATAAACTGGTCCATAATAAAAGACATTCGTATAATTCTTAATCCTCTCCATAAATTTTCTTTTCTCATTCATAGAATATATTTCCCCTGCAAAGTGTAACTTCGCCCTATCCCTGATTTTATCGGAGAGGGATAAGAAAGCATCGAGAAGAACCTCGTATCCTTTTTCACGAATTAAATTGCCGAGGAATAGAATATTTACTTCTTGAGGCGACTCAAACTTCGTGGAAACAATTTCTTCCGGAATCAATAACCAATCATCAAAGTAATTTTTCACAATTCTGATCTTATTACGCGGAACATATCCATCAAAGATTTTCTCAAAGGTCTTCCCCAGAACAATTGCGTTTTTAACACCGCCAAATAGACCTCTATTCAAATACCTTATCCACAGCGCAGCTTCAGCAAAATATCTATCAATATTTGCCCCATGAAGATGCAAAACGGCTGCCTTCCTCAACCTATTTCCTATTAAAATTAAAAAAAACAGATCCCTTAGGTTTCCCCAAAAAGTTGAGGAAATGACTAAGTAAACAGTATCGAAGTGCTTTCTCATTAACTTCAGCCGCATTCCAATAGCAGCAATCTTGAGAAAATGCCTTAGCGAAAAATTCCCGCTCTTTAAATTCCCTCTCTGATAAGCAACTGTAACGACATCGTGTTGCTTCTTCAAATGATTTACCAGGGTCTCGGAGGCTGCTGCTGCCCCAGTTATCGGAGGCGGGAGGGGTACAATACAGAGAATTGCTTTACTGTTCACCCTCCTCATACATCCTATCTTTTTATCATCTGAGCCCATCTTATAAAATCCCACTTTCCATTAACTTTTTCTTTGAAATCGTTAATTGTGTCACATGCATCAATTCTAATCCTCCGCAGGGCATATATATCCTTTTTGCTATTATCATTTCCCCATATTGTTGAAACGCCCAATTTAAACCCATGTTTTTTGAGTAACTCTATAATCGACCGATTGAAGGTTCCTCGTTGCCCGAGAGGGTAAGCAAATAGGTCTACAGGCTCACTTAATTTATCCTCTAACATGCTTTTCGATTTACAAATTTCTATTTCAGCAATTTCTAACGGGATGGTTGACAATACCAAGTGTTTATGCGTATGACTTCCAAACGAGATCCCAGCATCTCTCATCTCCAGGATCTGATTCCATTTGAGCGCCCTCAGGCCACGATAAGCGGTATGTTTTTGAGTTATGTCGATTTCGCCATTAAGAAAGCCTGTAGTCGCAAAAATAGTAGCTCTAATTCCAAATCTCTTTAAGAGAGGGTAAGCATATTGGTAGTTATCCTCATAACCATCATCAAAGGTTACCATTGCCAGCATTCCAGGTAGGTCTTCCCCCTTAATCCTCATTATATAAAAATCATGCAGGGAGATTACTGTGAAATTGGAGGACAAATAATCCATCTGTTGCTGGAAATCATGTGGTTTCGTAGAAAAATCATGTGTCGGGTGGATAGAGTGGTAGTTGAGAATAGCCGATAATTTTGCATCAACCTCAGAAACGAGGGAGCTTGTTGCCTTGGCCATTAATCTCTTAACGGACTGCTTTGCTTCAATGCTAAGCATTGGCCCTGGAGGTCTTTGTAAAAACGACTATATGACGCTTTGCTGGGAGAAATAAGCTGCACAACTTATTCAGAACTCGATAAGTAGATTTGCGGAGCTCCACAGGAAGAATCATACCGGGAATAAAACCGACCGGGTAAATAGAGTATTGCTTGACACCCACACTTGAAAGCAACTCTCGGATCGAGTTCACATTGTAAAAGCAAATGTCTTTATTTCCTCCAATCACTTTTGGATTATGGAAATCAATGGCAGCCCTACCACCATCTTTCAAAACTCGGCATATCTCGCTTATCAATTTTAGGTCATGTCTTTTGCCCCTGATTAACGTGTCGGTACAGATAGCAAAGTCGAACGAGCCACTCTCAAATGGAAGATTTAAATAAAAGGATCTTATAAATACTATATTGTCTCTACCCTTAGCTTCTTGATATGCGGTAATAAGGGATTGTACCTCTAATTCACAATGTACTATTCCCCTGACTCTACTTGACATGGGAATAGAGTAGTTGCCGACTCCTCCCGATACATCTATTCCGAGCATCTGTTTTGATACATTAAGAATCTTATTAATCTTGTCGTTTTCTTCTCCTACGAATAACCTGTAAGAGGGAGCAGCATCCTTCAGATACCCCCAACCATGGGATTTCTTCTCCCAACTAAATGGAACCTCATAAATTCGCTTGTAGCCATACTCTGCGCTTAGGTTCTCATGCTTATCCAGGTTCCACTCGCTGAAAATTACCGGTTTTATTTCGAAAAGGTTTTCTGCCCATATCGGAAAGCTCCTAAAACATCTCGAGCACTTAAGGTACTTGCCATCTAATAAGACCTTCTCTCCATCATCCGGACAACAGAGATTTTCAATAATCTCATAGCGAATGGAGCAAACCATTTTCCCCTCGCCTTGTTAAAACGAAGTTCACAGTTTTCAATACGACATTTGCCGCTGATTCCGGAGTGTATTGTCCTATCCTCGCCAGCGAGGCTTGCCCCATTCCATTTAGTTCCACTTTTCCTTCAACCGCGGCCTTCATTAAATTAAATAGATCATCTCTATCAAAAGGGGAAAATGAGAAGCCGTTTTCACCATCCTCAACCAAATCGGGCCAGCAACCACATTTTTTTGACACAAAAACAGGTAATGCTGCAGCCATCGCCTCATTGACGACCAACCCCCATGTCTCTGATATACTCGGCAGAATAAAAACATCACCTAAAGCTAAAAACTTAGGCAATTCTTCCCTTTGCTTAAAACCCGGCATCAGGACATTTTCAACTTTATTTTTTTTGATGTAATTTTTAATTTCAGGTTCTTGAGGGCCACTGCCAACTAAAATCAACCCCCAATTGTTGCTTTTCTCGCGTACCCTTCTGAAAGCATCAAGGAGATGAAAAATATTCTTTTCTATTGCGAACCTTCCAATGTAAAGAAAATTAAACTTTGGTGCCCTATATTCTTGCAACAACACTTCCCTTTTTCTTTTCCACTTCATCGTCTCAGTATAATAGAAAGTATTGTCCGTATTGTTCCCCATAATAAACACTTTGTCTTTCTCAGCTCCAAGCTTTAAAAGATATTCCTTACTTTTCGTTCCATAAACATTATAAGCGTCACATCTTTTAACAAAATATCTTTTAAGTAATTCTTTATAGAAACTCCTATTATGGTCATCTTCATTGGATGAAGACCAGAGTATTAGTTTTCGTTTACTTTTTCTTGCCCAAAAAAGACTCGACCAAGAAGATGAATAACTATATCCATCAATTATTAGAACTTCCGGATTAAGATTATTTAATTGTTTCCATGTTTCTTTAAACATGACCCATCTTGGAATCTCGTCAATTGGAACTTGAAACATAATCTCGTATGGGAATTTCATCTCATCTTTATTAATAACCCAATCTCTTCTCCGTTCAGTCTCCGAAATGTACAGCACTTTAAAACCAACCAATATCAAAGAAATAGCATTGAACAATAAGGTCTTATAAGGGGAAATTATGTTCTCGAGGATTAATATTTTCATTTTTTTTACAAAGCAAAGCGTAATTATAGGTAAACCTGGTTTCAAATCCATACATTAACAGCATACGTTTGGCCATATACTTGAACATTTCTTTGACTTTTTCCATAAAACCACTTGAATAAAAAGAAGAAACATAATATGGCGGAGTAACTGTTTTCTCTTTGAGAATAACGAACCCAGATTGTTCCAAAATATATCTAAAAGAATTTCTGCTGAAAAAGTTTATGTGTCCAATCTGTTCGGCATAGTTACCAGGCTTTTTTCTAAGATTCGCCGCGATTATATTGTCCTCCAGAGGGACTTCAAACATAAAATGTTTACCGATCCTTCGAATCTTCCTCAACATTCTTTGAGGGTCTGGTACATGCTCCAGAACGTGTGTCATTATAATTAAATCAAATTCATCTTCGGGGAAATTAAAATGGCAGATAAAAAGCTCCTTTAAATTTCCTATTTCTCTTTTTCTCGCAATTGTTAAAGCATTAACAGAAATATCGCATCCATACAGTTTCCAATTACTATATTTTTCAGACAATAATTTGAGGATCGAACCTTCTCCACATCCAATTTCAAGAACTTTCCCATAATCATGATTACGGTTATTCAAGAGGAATTCTATATTATTGACTTTGGCCTTGGCGCCGATCTCTCTCCATGCCGATACAGGGTACCAATGATTCAGAGGCACTTCATGGAAAAAAAGAAAATTTCTGTTATTTTCTATAGAAAAAAGTGCAAGTTTATTTGTTTTATGTGAATTATCTCCTAAAATTACTGCTTTGCTGCTTAGCTTGTTTTTAATTGCTAAATACTCTCTATATTCATATTCAGCCGAATGGTCACTATCGTTTATAAAAAGATCAATCTCACAATTAAATTCCTCTAAACTTTTTATCGAATCACCATATAGAAGTTCTCCAATCTCTTTATACTTGCCATCTAATAAATATCCGGCTTCTGGATTGATATCTGTACCATAATATTTACCTTTATATCCTTCCTCTTTATTTCTCAATAAGGCTGAGCATAATATTACAGAACCAAGACCTTTATCAACACCAGTTTCTATTACAACATTTGGTTTCAATGCCCTAACAAATGCATACCACCCTAACCTTCTTCCGAAATCGCATCGTAAATCAGCAACAGTTAAAAACTTTGATTGTATGGTTTTTTCAACAACTAAATTCATCAGCTCTTTATCATTCTGTGCCTCATTTATGTAACTTTTAATATCTTGGAATGATATTTTACATACAATAGCAACCATATTGGCTAAATATAATAAATTATCATTCGTTAGATTATAAGTATAATTTGTATCTTCTCTTGACAAAAAACCCCATTTCACAATTTCTGGATACTTGTGATTAAAATAACGCATTGCATAAAAAATGCGTGGAAAAATATTTAATAAAGTTGATCTTCTGAGCATTCTTTTTAATACATTTCTAAATTTCATATGGCGAATTACTAAGTTATAATTTATTTTTTCTTAGCCTTCACAAATATATCACCCGTAAGTAATGATGGATAAAAATTTCTAAATTTTGCGAGAAGACCGGATCCGGTGATTTTCAGTATCTTAAATCCGCATTCCTCAAGCAAACCGCAGAAGGTTGTTTTAGTGAAATAATGCAAATGCCCTCCATCCCAACCTACATCCTTCCAGTTATAAGGAGTTGAAGTTACCGGTAGCTTTCCGAACAAAAGGCATAGCCTTTGCTTTAAATATGCTATGTTTGGTACTTCAGCTATAAATATCCCTCCCGGTTTTAAGACCCTATATACCTCACCAACAACAAAGTATGGATCAAAGACATGCTCAATAACTGCAATGCTATCAGCCACATCAAACATCCCATCAGGAAAATCAATTCTTTCATTAATGTTGCAGGTTGAAAAATGAAACTTTTCAGAACCTTTGAACTGTTCCATTACTTTCTGTTTTGCCTCGCTGATACGGTGTTCTGATATATCTATGCCATAAAGTTCTTCAAACTTTCCTTCTGCCCTAAAAACCAATGACCCATTACCGCAGCCCACATCGAGGCATTTATTCCCACTACCAAGAAGACTTAGGGCCAGATCCTCTCGATGGAGATCAAAAGACCTAAAATATGTTTTCAAACTAGGGAAATGAGTTTTACTTATAAGCTTCTTACCGCCGTACTGCTTCTCGTACAGTTCTTTGGGGTTCAAGATCCGATCCTTAATTTAAGTATTTTTTCAGATTCTCGCGTGATATCTTCAATGGAGATTTGTTCAAGACAATTCATATTATGCTGACAAGGTTTTTTAAAATTACAAGGAGCACAAGCCATATTTTTAGATACAACAACGGCTTTTTCACTCCATGGATGATTTTTCACAATATCTGTAGGTCCAAAAATACTTAATACTGGCCTCCCGAGTGCCGCGCCTAAATGCATAAGCCCGCTATCATTGCTGATAAGGAGGTCACATCTTTCAATAATATAAGCTGTTTCCCAGAGTTCTAATTTACCAATTAGAACCGAAACCGGGAATTTTGCTTTTTCTTCTATCTCCATTGTCATTTCAACCTCGTTATCCCCTCCAATAAAAAAAATCTGAGCTCCGTGATCATAAAACAATCTTTCTGCAACCTTGATAAATTTCTCAAGACACCATCTTTTTTGTGCCAAGTTATCACTTGAACCAGCGTGGATACAGATCTTGACCTTACTATTGTTTAAATGCTTTTCTAAGTAAGTATATTTTGCTGATTTAAATCCAAGTTCTATCTTCAAATTACCAGATGAAATACTCATAACCTCTAATATTTTAAAATGATTAATAATTTCGTGGTTTGATAAATCTATTGGAATTCTGATCCGATACAAGGAATCATACCATCTATTTTTCTTGTAACCTATCGTAACTGGAATTCCAGTTAATTTGGAGAACACCGCTAATTTCCATCCCCCCGACTCAAACGTTGTTATCAGAATGTCATAATTTTCTTTTCTAATATCCGCCAATAGCTTAAGCCTTGATCTCACATTGTCTTTCCAGTACCAATACTTGTTAATAAATCCAGAGTCCTCGAACAGTGTTTTCACTATAAACTGTTCTGTCATCAAATCAATTGCGGTCCACGAATAGGCCTCTTTAAGCTTTTTTATAACTGTATGAAAGAGGATCATATTCCCAAGACCTGATAAAACCACAATAAGAATTTTTCTGGGCATCTTATTTAACATTTTTGGACTCTAATTTAGTGGCAGCCAAAACTGCCCCCATCCACGCCCCCAACAAAGCCATTTCGGTTTTGTACTCAAAGACTGGTTGGCTCAATGAAGAGAGAAGTGAGTTGCAAAATATAAAGATTATACCCCCGAGCATGAAACCCTTAAGCCAGCGGTCATTGGTTGCCTTCAAACTTTTATAAGAAATATTGAAAAACTTTTTAAATATGAGAAGAAATAGAATTAATCCTATAATCCCTGTTTTTGTTAAAAGCCACATAAAACTACTATGTATAAACCCAAACTTTATTATAGAACCTGCTGCTAAATAAAAAATGACTGGTTCAAAGCCCAATCCCTTTCCAATCACAGGAGATTCTGTAAAAAATGCCCAGTACTGTTTTAACTCAATCCTCCTGTGCGCAGTCGACAAAAATTGATCAGAATCTTCGGCAAAACCGAAATTATCAAAACTGGATATAACATTATCGTGAAGAATTAACAGAAATTCGGTTTCATTCAGGTAGTTGAATATAAATACGAAACAAATAAAAAACAATATAAAAAATGTAAATGCTTTTTGGATTGTGATAAGCTTATTTTTAACAACAATAAGTAAAATAAAAATAAATCCAATTAAGGAAACGGTAATCAATGTTCTCTGCAATGACATGATAAGCGAGGATGCAGAAATCACTAAAAGTATCATCCATAAGGGAAAACTCTTCTTATTGTCATCAACCATTATCATTGAAATGGCAAGTATGAATATATTCCCCAAACTGCTTAATAAGTACCTTTGAGTTGCCATATCATCTGTTCTCAAAGTAACGGGATCTTTAATTGGATTGAAATAATAATTCAACGCCGAAGCGAACGAAAATAATATGAACATCTTGAAAAAAAACTTGATCTCATTTTTCGTAGTTACTACGTTCTCAAGTATCCAATAAGTAAAAATAGGCCAAAGATAGCCAATCTCTATGATAAGTGTCTTTAATTCTATAGGATAAACACCGTTGCTTTGGACCAATGCATAGTTTAGAAGCGAGGTAAGGGTTATTACCGTAAAAAAAGTTAACATATACTGATTCAGACTTGTATCAGATTTGCACTTTGTAGGCAATCTCTTTCCCCAGAGGCTTATCAAAAAACTAGTGAATATGAAAATTACAAGCAAGGCGATGTCGAAGTATTTAATATTGTAGCCAGACAAGACAAAACTCAGGTCTCTGTCAAGAAAAAAGATCAATGAAAACAGGTAGCTTATAATAAAGTACGTCATGGAGCTTTAAATATTGATAAAACGTCTATAGAAATTCTGGGTCTTCTCAACGTTTACTGATATTGAGAAAAGTTCCTCAGCGTCTTTTCTTGCTCTCTTCGATAGTTTTGTGGCAATGTTTTTGTCCGAAAGATATAATATCACGGATTCCGCTAGCCTATCAGGATCACTTGGAGGAATGAGCCTGCCGTTTACACCGTCGTGAATAGCCTCTACAACACCGCCCACTGAAGTAGCTACTATCGGCTTGCCTGACGCCATAGCTTCGATTACTGTTCGGGGAAAAGGATCTGGTTTCACCGATGCATGGACAAAAATATCCATTGCCATGAGTACAGAATGGATATCATCTCTGAACCCGGTAAAGATTATATCCTTATAGACCCCTAAGGCATGTGCCTTCCTTTCCAATTGGCCTCTGAAACCACCATTAGTAAATATTGCATCACCAACTATTAGAAACTTTATATCGTCTAGTCGCTTTAGGATTATTGCGGCCGCGTCAATAAAAACATCTTGCCCTTTCCACCCATCCAGTCTTCCTACTATGCCCACAAGTCTTGTACTTTTACCAACATTGAATTCCATCCTTATCCCTAATCCATCCGCATCATTCCCATATTTATCGACATCAACACCGTTATATATTACTTTGATCTTATCTTTTTCTCTCATATCCTTGAACATCTCTCCGACCGCATTAGATACAACAATAACACCGCTGACCATTTTATCTGAGACCCAAACATACCATCTTTTCTTATTTCCATCTGGAAGAATATCTCTTACATGCCAGATAATAGGTACCCTGCAAATGAAACCTACAGGAGCCGCCCACCATATATTTGCATTCAATGAATTACTGTGGATTAGGTCTATCTTTTCCTTTCTAATAAAATCCCAGAGTCTACTAACAGAGATAATTGTATTGAAGTAATGCCTGATCAAGGCTGTTATCCTGTATCTTCTTTTCCCAGAAAAAGTTGAGCTCAAAGGCACAGCTTTCGGCAGTTTAAGAATTTCTACTCTTACATCTATATCCTTTAGCCTTTTCGAGAGGAGCCCCTCTTCAGGGAGAACCACTATTGGCTTGAATAGGTCTTTATCCAGATATTTAATCAGAAGAAGAAGGCTGTTTTCAGCGCCACCGATTGAAGCTGTTTCATTCAGATATAGTATTTTTTTCAATCCTCTTTTACCAACACTCAAAAGCGAGCTTGTTCATCACAGTCTTTACAAGACAAGAGAAGAGGCCATTCGAGAGATCACCGAATACATCGAGGTCTTTTACAATCGCCAAAGGCGTCAAGCACGGTTGGGGTATCTATCTCCGGTTAACTATGGACGGCGGTTTTATGCAAAGCAGGTTGCAGCATAAGAGAGTCTCTCGTGTTTACTATTGCCATCAGGGGTCAGGGACTACTGCTGCGCGCCTGCCTTCAATCAATCCCCTCAAAATACCCTCTATGCTTCGAGCCTCCGGGGACCTTAATGCCCAAAGACCAAACGCATAAATTACCAAACCTAAGCCCCCTCCGAAGAAAACTTGCGCCCACACGTTCGGTATCGTCGCCATCACACCCCATGCCGTCGCGCCACCCAGCATTGCCGCCAGCCCAATCCGGACGAACGAACTAATTATCAAGCCCCCACCCTTGTTGCCGGTCTTGAACCGAATGAGTATAGCGCTCCACAGCACTCCCGGAGTGAAATAAATCACGTAGCTCAATGCTACGCCCTCCGCACCCAACAGTCGCGTTAACAACGGCGTGTAAAGCACATAAGCTAGCGCCTCAAGGCTACTCAGGACTGCCACTATGCGTGTTTCCTTTAGAGCATACAAACTGCGACCAGTGATACTCCCCAGGCACATTCCCGCCAGCGATAGCAAGTAGATTTGCAATAAGCTAGCCACCGCCCGCGTGTCGGTAGGTCTGAATTCCCCCCGTTGCAACAAAATCGTAGTCACAGGCAGTGCCAGTGCGGCGCCTATGCAGGTGACAGGTGCAATAGCCAGCCACATGATTCTTAACCCTTGTGAGACAGTACGCCGCAAGCCCGTTACGTCGCTTTCTGCTATATTGGCTGCCATGCGAGGAAAAAGTACCATGGTGAGCCCGGTTGAAATCAGCGTTGCCAATAACCCCAACAGTTTGAACGCATATCCCAAGTGGGAGATTGCCCCTTCCCCCAGCCCAGAGGCTAGATAGCGATCAACAATAGGTGTTGCGCGAATGAATAGACCCGAAAGAACTAATGGCCACAAAAGATGCAGAACTTGCCGAACGCCGGGATGATTCCAGTTAAGCGCGGGCCGGTATCGCGATGGGCCAAAAATAAAAGGAAAGAGCAAGACGGCTTGCAGGCAAATACTCAAGAGGGAAGCGATAGCCAGACCAACGACTCCCAGCGGGCGAACTAACAGTAAGACCAGACCCAGGTTCACCGTCCCGCCAATCACCGGCACCACTGCTGGTCGACCAAATCGCCCTTGAGCCTGATAGATGCTAGCTAGAAGACTGACAATCCCGGTAGCCACAACCGTCGGCCAGGTAATAATTGCAACCTGAACCGCCAATTGGAGTGAAGGCGAAGATAGTCCCGGCATGGTCAATCGAAGCAAAGGAAAGGCAAAAATTACTCCAGTTATTGCAATCACTCCGAGTGTCAAAATACACAGGGTGGTCACCCCGATAGCTACCCGCCAGGCTTCATCCTCCTGCCCGGTAGACAGGTAATCCACAAACACAGGGATAAAGACAAAGCTGAGCGCGGTCAACAGTACAGCGATAACATATTGAGGCAAGGTATTGGCAGCAAGGAAAGCATCCATGTCTGATCGAGCGCCAAACGACGCAGCAATGACCACTTGAGTAACAAAACCAACTGCTTGCCCCCCCAATGTAAAGAAAGTGACAACTAATGTAGGCCGCAAGAATCCTTTCATACTTCTGAGTGAGGACACAATTCTCAAGAGCTATTGCAGCAATTCATCATCGTCGTATCAGTCTCTGGAGCCGACGTAGCGCTGGTTTACCGTAGAACTGAATGTCTGTCAATAAATAATTCCATATAGATCGGTTAGGCATTGGCGGCATTGTACCCGTGCCTTCATTTAAGCGATCGGGAATATTCATATGCTGCCTGTTTAAAATCATACGCCATACTATCGCGTGTTTACGTGCATACTCTTTCCAAGTCAAGTTTTTTACACTGGTAACACGCTGTTGACGTTCTTTTGCAATCTTTGCAAACACTTCACGCAACTCGATAACATCCTGGAATGGATGAGTAATTCCACTTTCAATATCCAAATGAAAACCCTGTGGCGTCACAATTGTTGCCACACCTGCTGCCAATGCGTCAAAGAGGCCCATAGAACCTTCATCCAAGCCAGTGTAAAGATAGTAGTCAAATGTCGGTACTCGATCGATCAGTATCTTGTAATCCTGTTCGTAATCTTCGGTATCTGGGTAATATTGAACTGTAGCACCAGCAGATTTGAGATAAGGAATAATTTCGATCCACCCCTGGCCAAATATCTCAAAATGAAATATGTTCAACTTCATAGACTTTGCTAGTGTTTTCAACAAATCCTCACGTTTTCGGCCATCGCCGTAAACGCGACTCGTAATTCCAATAACAATTCTCCGCGGCGAGACTAATCCATCGTGGGCCGGCGTGATATAACAAAGCTTCTTGCGCTCAATCCCTTGCCGGACTAGATCTTCAACAGTCATGCGTGACAAACATATACCGGCATCCACAATATCTAGACTAGCTTTTAATTCCCACAATTTTTTTGGATGATCTATATGAGTGATTGATATTGTACTGTGCAGCACTTGCTCTCCTTTGAAGTGCAGATACAACATCCAATGATTGACGTCAACCGCCGCAGATGGTCGATCGGAGACGTCCGCCTTGATATTCCAATTGGGCAAATTCTCAACCAGACGCGCAGCAAACTTTTCTAGGATCCATCCCCTATTTCCAGGGTGCAATATCAAGCGCACTGTTACGGGTTTATCGGAAGTCTGTTTTTCATCTAAAGTAATCAATACAATTCCTTCATATTCAAAAACTTAGCCAATGCGTCTTGTATATCTGTAGTTTTTCTTCAGGTTTCAACTGACGAGGCTTTCTTATCTCTCCAATCTCATTCCTCATGGAGCCTCCGGTATTCATAGGCACAGTACTGCCTCCCACGATCCGAATGGTGAATCAACCCTGATCCAGGCCGCTTAGCTGCCACGGCCCTAAACAGAGACTGGCTCACCAGGTTCTTGGTGATTCGACTGCTCATCGCATATCCAACAATCTCTCCCGTGAACAGATCCTTATGCCCTGCCAGATAAAGCCAGCCTTCCACGGTGGGAATATAGGTAATGTCACTCACCCAAACCTCGTTCGGCCCCGTTGCCTCAAATTCCTGATGGAGCAGATTCTCCACCACGGGAAAGGTATGCTTGGAATCTGTCGTAGCCCTAAACTTCTTACTCTGTTTACAACGTATTCCCAGCTTCTTCCTGATCCTTCTGATCCGGCAGATCCCTACCTCCACCCCTTGCTCTTTGAGCTCATGCTGTAATCTCTCAGGACCAAAGGTCTGACGGGTCCTCTTATGAGCCGCTTTAATCTCTATCTCCAGCTTTCCCTCTTCAAGATTACGCTTGGAAGACTTCCGATTGAGCTATTGGTAATAGCCGCTCTTGGATACCCTAAGAATTTGACTCATCGCCCCAATCCCATACTTGAATCGCATCTGTTTCATGATCGTGTACCTGGCAACGATTCCTTCGCAAAGTACGCCGCCGCTTTTTTTAAGATATCTCGCTCCATCCTGGCTTCTGCCAGTTCACGCTTGGTTCGGGCAAGCTCCATCTCGATCTCAGTAAGCGGCTTCTGGTTTTTACCAACCTCTTTGAGCTTGACTTCCTGGTCTGCTCTACCCCAATACCGTATGGTGGAGGCAGCTATTGATAGTCTACGCCCCACCTCCGGTATCTTTAATCCACTTTCTGTTACCAGTTTCACTGCTTCTTCTCGAAGCTCCTTGGTGTAGATCCCTCTGGGTATTCTTTCCATTTCAACACCTCCGTCTTTAGTATTTTACCTCAACTTTGGTGTCCACTAAAGTCATCTTACCCCATAGGTTTCGTTTGATTGTTTACTGATTGGCAGGACATTCCAGGTTTCCTCTGAGGGATCCTTTTCTAAATCTTCGAATGCCCGAAGGGCAAGTAACTGCAGCTTCGCTTCTGAAAGAAAATACGCTAGTTCCTGGGGGAAGAAGTACCGCATGGTATGTCTTTCTTCGCTCTCGCTTATGATCTGCTTTCCATTGATCTGCCAAACATGGTAGTGGACTTCACAGGTGTGTCGGAAGGTATCAAGCTTGCCGGATGTGGCCCTGATGATCTTGCCTTCTTCTGTCGGGATCACCTTCACCCGCTCGCTAGGCCGGATGGTTAAAACCGCAGGTCCCCACCAGACATCACAAATGAACAACCCGCCTGGCCTAAGATGGCGGCGAACAGATGTAAGCGCCGCCAACACATCTTCATTGGTAACCTGGTATCCTAGAACGGCAAACATCATCAACACGGCGTCAAATGTCTTGGCAAGATCGAGGGAGCGGATATCGCCCTGTAAAAAAATAGGTTGAAAGTTGAAGGTTGAAGGTTTAAAGTTTGAAATTTTCTCTTTTGCAATGCGAAGCATATCGGGTGAGATATCGACGCCAGTAACTTCATAGCCGCGTTTGGCTAAAGGAATGGCATGGTTGCCAGTGCCGCAGCCAAGGTCGAGAATGCTTTTTATCGGGCCGACTGCGTAGCGTTTGAAGACCTCCTCGATCATGTCGCACTCAGCATTGTAGTCTTTGCCAGTATAGAGGAGATCGTAAGCATCGGCGTACTCTTTTCCAAACACTGAATCACTCATGCCAGCACCTTTCTTACAGCTTCACACACTTGATCCAGTTGATCTTCAGTCAATGCTAATCCAGAGGGCAGATACAACCCTTGGCGGGCGAGACGCTCGGCGACGGGGTATCTTTCTTTGGCGAACATGCCCCTTTTTTTAAAAACAGGTTGTTCGTGCATTCCAATGAAGAAAGGGCGTGTGTCAACGCCTGCTTCCTTCAAGCATTGCGCCAACTCTGTAGCATCATATTTTGCATCATCCGTCAAGACCAAGCCATACATCCAGTACACATTCTTGGCCCATGGTTCTTCAACTGGTAGGGTAATTTGCGATAGGCCGCTGAGTCGCTCGGTGTATGTCTTTCCCATCCACCGCTTCCGCCGTATGTGTTCTTCTATCTGTTCTACTTGCGAAAGACCAACCGCAGCTTGGAGATTGGTCAGACGGTAGTTATGTCCTAATTCGTTGTGATAAAAGCGACGGTCCTCCCGAAAGCAAAGGTTGCGCATCGAACGAAGTCGTTCAGCATGGTCTGCTCGCTTGGCCAACACCATTCCACCCTCGCCAGTAGTGACGATCTTGTTGGCGTAGAAGCTAAAACAGCTCAAGTCTCCAATCCCACCAACCTTCCGCCCCTTGTACTCTGCCCCGTGTGCTTCGGCTGCATCTTCTATGACGAACAGCCCATGTTTGCGTGCCAGTTCGCAAACCGGATCCATATCCACCGGGTGGCCATACATGTGTATAGGCATAATCGCCCGGGTACGTGGAGTGATTTTGGCTTCGACTTGACTGACATCCATGCACCACGTACGCGGATCGCTGTCAACGAGCACTGGCATTGCACCAGCCTCGATAATAGCAAGAGCGCAGGAAATGATAGTAAAAGTCGGCATGATGACTTCATCGCCTCCTTCGAGCCCCAGGCATGCCACAGCAATCTGTAGGGCTGTAGTCCCGCTACTCACGGCCACACCGTATTCCATTCCGCAGTACGAGGCCCATCTATTCTCAAATTCCCGGATAAACCGCCCTTCAGAAGAAATCCAACCTGTCCGTATGCATTCTTCCACATAATTCAGTGCGTTTAAGTTCAATAACGGTTCGTTCACGGGTATCATGACTTTTGTTTTTTTCGAAAAAGATCTACGTTGAGGTTGGTTTTCGCAACGGTTCTGATAGTCGATATGTGTCCTTTTCGTAATTATCACCACCTCGTATACCACGTGTGAAAACTATGAATGTCGAATCTTCCATTGTTACCATTGCGTGTCGCTCCATAGGATAAGTAATAGCCAGATCCCCTTTCTCAAGAATCGTTGACATTATAGGACTGTCTGGCATCTGGGTGAGCAACTCTATTTTGCCCTCGATAATATAGACTATTTGTAAAGTTTCTTTATGGTAGTGATTTCCACGTGTAACCCCTTTTACCGATGTGATTAACGTAACGTGCTCAATATGTTCTTTGCTAAGTATGTCAATAATTTCCCCTCGTTCATCTTTATAATTGCATTGAGGCCGAGCAATCTTCATATGGTCCTCCAATTAAAAGTTCACGGACAGGGAGTTGATATAGCACCACTACTCAACAATATGAGGTTTGGGGATAGGAGTGATGAATTTACCTCCCTTATCCCGATAAACTTTTAAGTTCTCCATTATCTCATCAGCAAAATTCCAGGCCAAAAGCAATGCATAATCGGGCATTTGCTGGATCAATTCGTCGTCCGGGACCACTGGAATGTGTGCTCCGGGAGTAAATCGTCCTATTTTCAGTGCTGTTTTTTCGGTAACAAAGTCGATTGTCTCTGGCCCAAGCCGGCAATAATTCAGAAGTGTCATTCCTTTCGCGGGCGCACTCACGCCGACAATTCGCTTCCCCTCATGCTTCAACCGTTGAACCAGCCAAATTAGCTCTCTTCGGTTTTGCTGGACGGCTGAAGAGAACTCGTTCAAGGCCCTCAGCGTATGCACTCCCATTTCTTCCTCTTGCTTCAAAAGTTCAGTCACTACAGGCGAGACTGGCATCCTTCCTGTGCGAGTCACGTACACTCTGAACGAGCCGCCGTGGATGTCACGCTCCTCAATGTCAAAGATCTCCATTCCAAAGCGAGAGAAGAAACGGATGAGAGGTTTAGTTGATAAATAGGATAGGTGTTCATGATATATCGTGTCGTATTCTAAATTTTTAATAAGGTTTAGAAAATATGGAGCTTCAATGATTAAGACTCCACGAACATTTAGCAATATATCAACTGCCTTCATAAAACTATCCAAATCATTAATATGAGCAAATACGTTCGTTCCGGTAATTACCGTGGCATATCCCTTACCCTTAAGGATCTGAAGAGCTACGTCAACACTAAAGAACTCATTCAAAGTCTCAATCCCACGTTTCTCTGCAATACGGACGATATTGCTTGCAGGATCCACACCAAGGATTCTGGTACCATTGCTTTTGAAGGCCTCTAACAAAACACCAACGTTGCTCCCAACATCAACTACCAGATCATCTGGCCCAAGCTTTAGACGCTCAGTTACTGTTCGGGCAAACTCAGCCCAATGCTTTCGGCCGGTCATAGTAACTGACGATTCATATGGATAGTCATGTCGATATAGGATTTCGGGGGATACAACATGACTGAGTTGAGCCAACCCACAGTTATTGCATATCATCATTTCAAGAGGATAATAAACTTCTGGCTCACACAATTGCTCTTTCCGAAGAAAACGGTCAGCTGGAGGTGTAAAGCCTAAATCCAAGAATTTTGTTAAGTTATTACTCTTGCACATTCGACAGATTATCATCTTCTACTCCTAAAAAATAATATGGCATTCAGGGACGGGGTTGAATAATATGAATAAATGCGTTTAAGCGTCTTTTTGGTTTGTCTGGTTTATCTGGTTTATCTGGTTTCTCTTGTTTCTCTGGTTTGTTTAGTTTGTCTGGTCTTTTTGGTCTCTTGAGTTGATCTGGACCATTATTCACTACGCGAATGGAAGGACCGCCTTCGCTGAGAAGCTTCGTCAGGTCAGGCAGCCTTCGGC
>Ga0194112_10004038_pt1 | contig 20261 bp, 17 predicted proteins | sample TA2MahC400mmetaG_FD_146191 | JGI IMG/M metagenome (GOLD analysis project Ga0194112, IMG submission 146191) | Freshwater microbial communities from Lake Tanganyika, Tanzania - TA2015016 Mahale Deep Cast 400m | ecosystem: Environmental > Aquatic > Freshwater > Lake | place: Tanzania: Lake... | reverse complement strand
CGACGAGGCCGAGGGTGTAATCGATCTGGGTCAGCGGGATCTTGGCTTTCTCGGCGATCTTCGTGAAACGGCCGTCCTTGTTCGAGTCCTTGACCACGACGAGGCCATCGGCGAAGGGGGCGACGGCGTCGATCATCCGCTCGTTGTCGCTCCCCGCCGGGCCCCGGGTCGCTTCGCCCCCGAGATGGACGGCGAACACGAAAATCTTGTTCTTTTTGCAGTAATCGACGAGTTTCTTGACCCGGGCCTCCTCGCTGTCGACCGTCAGGCCGGAGGCGCCCATGCCCTTGAGGCTCGCTCCGATGGCGAAGATGGCCGTCTTGTAGGGCGTGCCCTTGGGAAACTTCTGGAGGTCGGTCGTGACTTCGACGTGAAAACCCGCGGCCGATTCCTTGTCGCCGAGGCCCACGCCTCCCTGGAGCATCTCCAAGGTCGGAACGTCGCAGTAATCGTAAAGGATCTCGGCCTCCTCGAGGACGATGTTCAACGCGTTGACGTCGTTGGACTGGCCGGCCGACGTCGTCAGGACCGGCAGCTGGGCCTTGGGGACTTCGCTCTGGCCCGGGAAGAGGCCGGAGGCCAGGACGAATGCCGCGGAAAAGAAGAAGACAGCGCGTTTTTTCATCGGAACACTCCTTCCGTCACTTTTTCGCCGGGGGCTGAGGGGATGACTCCAGCCAGACATCGACCATCTGGACGGCCTTGCGCCAGATTTCGGACTGGGCCTGGCCGCGGGCCCGGGTCCGCTTCTCGCTGTCGTAGAACCCGAAATGGTTGTACTTGACGAGGAGCTTGTCGCCCAGCTCCCACCAGGCGGCGACGATCCGGTCGGCCTGGTCGATGCAGGTCTTGGTCAGATACTCGCGGGCCTTGGCCGGGCTCTTGGCGTAAAGGGCCTGGGCCTGCTTGTCGATCTCGGCGATCCTCCCGACGGCGCCGCCCTCATGCTCGAGCTGGGCTTTCTTGACGTCCTCGATGGCCGCGTTGTAGACGACCTGGGCATGGAAATCGACGTAGTCGAAGGCCCACCTGGCCGAGGCCCGGTTGAAGACATAGTGGTCGCCGATCGTGAAGGACTTCGGGACGGCGGTCATGCCGGCGTAGAGGGGGATGTAGCAGGAGGTGTCCTGCGGGCCGAAGGCAACCCAGACGATGCCGCCGATGTCGTTCGGGAGACCGGTCCGGCACTGGACGAGGCTCGTGTATTCGACGTTGGCGACGCTGATCTTTCTCGTGTAGGGGTAATAGTTCGGATTCTGGAACGGGCCGCCCCGGATGCCCTTGACGGGGTCGAATATCGTTCCGTAGGACTTGTCCCGGGTCAGGTCCATGACGTCCTGGACCGAGAGCTTCTTGTCGGGTTTGACGGAGAAGGGAAGGTCCATGTTCGGGGTCGCCGGGTTGAGCTTGAGCGAAGGGGCGACGACGTCGAGGAACCGCCACAGGCGCGACCTCCGGCCCTGGCTGCTGACGGCGCTTCCCTCGGCCGGGGAGTAGGCCCTCTTCCAGCTGAAGGGCTTGCCGCTCGCCGGGTCGTGGAGCTTCTGCTCGACGGCGAAGGAGACCATGTGGGCGGACCCCATGAAAAAGTCCTTGTTGGCCAGGTCGACCTCGCCGATCCGCGACTCGTTGGGGCAGACCGAGACGTGGTCGTCGGGGACGCGCTGGGCGCACCAGACGGCCCCGGGCTTGCCGCTCTCGGGGGTCCAGAGGGGGCCGACGGGCATGATCTCGAAGATCCAGACCTCGTTCGGGTCGGAGACGGCGAACATCTCTCCGTCGTCGTTGAAGCCGTAGCCGTATTTCTCGGCCAGTTCCCCCATGATCTGAATGCACTCCCGGGCCGTGCGGGAACGCTCCATCCCGAGGAGGGAGAGCATGGTGATGTCGAGCTTGGCCGCCGGGGTGTTGTTGACGAGCTTGCGGACCGTGCCGATCGTCGACTCGGAGATGGCGACCTGGTTTTCGTTCATGTAGCCGAACATCCCATGGTGGTAGGCGTATGTCCGGGGAACCTGGGGGATGGCGAAACCGGTGTCGCCCTTGGCCTGGTAGACCTGCCATTTCGGGCCCTCGGGCCAGGTCGTATACTGGTTGATGTGGTAGATCTTCCGCATCGACCCGGGCTTGTGGTCGGCGGCCGGGACATGGCCCCAGGTCCAGTCGCAGGTCCCGCAGTCGCACGTGTGGGTCGTCATCGTCGAGCCGTCGGTCGAGGCGGCCTGGCCGACGATGATGACCGTGCAGGATTCGCGGTCGGGGGTCAGGGTGTGGGCGAGGTCGGCGTCGTAGCCGAGGCTTTCTTCGCCCTCGCTCCGGCCGGGGAAAAGGAAGAGGGCATAGGCCGCCGCCAAGACGAGAACGGCCCCGGCGGCGAGAGCGGGCCATCGTTTTTTAAGAACCATATGAGGCCTCCTTGAGATGGGGGACACGATCCGAATTCCGGAGAATTCGGATCATGTCCCCGTTGATTTCAGCGTGTCGCTTCGCTCCATATATCGACCATCCGGACGGCCTTCTCCCAGACCTCGGGCTGCGTCCGGCCGCGTCCGCGCGTTCTTTTCTCGGGGTCATAGAAGCCGAAGTGATTATACTTCACGAGGAGCCTGTCGCCTAGCTCCCACCAGGCGGCGACGACCCTCTCGGCGTTGTCGTTCGAGAAGCGCGTCAGGAGTTCGACGGCCTTGGCCGGGGAGCGGGCGATGAGGGCCGCGGCTTGCTTGTCGATTTCGGGGATCTTTGTCAGAGCCCCGACCTCCCATTCCCGCTGGGCTTTCTGGATGTCCTCGATGGCCGCGCTGTAGACGACTTGGGCGTGGAAATCGGTGTAGTCGAAGGCCCAGCGGGCCGAGGCCCGGTTGAGCTCCCAATGGTCGCCGACGTTGAAGGACTTGGGGATGGCGGAGACGCCGGCGTAGAAAGGCATGTAGCAGGAGGTGTCCTGGGCGCCCCAGGCCAGCCAAACGAGGCCGCCGACGATGTCCGAGTATCCCGCCCGGCACTGGGTGACGGTCGTGTACTCGGCGTTGGCGACGCTGATTTTCCGGGTGTTGGCCCAGTAATTCGGATTGGCGAACGGGCCCCCGCGGATTCCCTTGACGGGGTCGAACGATGTTCCGTAGGACTTGTCCCGAGTCAGGGCCATGACGTCCTGGACGGAGAGCTTCCGGTCGGGCTTGACCGAGAAGGGAAAGTCCATGTTCTCGGTTTCGGGCTTGAAGCCGCGCGACGGGGCGACGAGATCGAAAAAGCGCCACATCCGTTGGCGACGGCCTTGGGACGAGGCGGCGCTGCCCTCGGACGGGGAATAAGCCCTTTTCCAATTGAAGGGCTTGCCGGAGGCCGGGTCGTAGAGCTTCTGCTCGACGGCGAAGGAGACGACATGTTCGGAGGCCATGTGGAAGTCGGGATTGGCGAGGTCGATCTCCCCGATCCGCGACTCGTTGGGGCAGACCGAGACGTGGTCGTCGGGGACGCGCTGGGCGCACCAGACCGCCCCCGGCTTGCCGCTCTCGGGCGTCCAGAGCGGTCCGACGGGCATGATTTCGAAGATCCAGACTTCGTCAGGATCGGACACGGCCAGCATTTCCCCGCCGTCGACGAAGCCGTAGCCGTGTTTTTCGGCCAGCTCCCCCATCAGCCGGATGGCCTCGCGGGCCGTCCGGCAGCGCTCCATGGCTAGGAGGGTCAGCATGGTGATGTCCATCTTGGGGGCCTGGGTCGAGTTGCTGATCTTGCGGACATTGCCGATCGTCGACTCGCCCATGGCCAGCTGCTGGTCGTTCATGTAGCCGAAGACGCCGTGCATGTAGCCGTAGGTGTGGGGAGGCTGGGGAAGCTCGAGGCCGGTGAAGTCCCTCTGGATGAGGTCCCACTTCAGGCCCTCCTTGGGCGGCCAGGTCCTCATCTGGGAGATGTGATGGATCTTGCGCGTTTCGCCGGGCTTGTGGTCGGCCGGCGGGACCTTGCGCCACGTCCAGTCGCAGCTCCCGCAGTCGGCCGTATGGGTCGTCATGACCGAGCCGTCGGTCGAGGCGTCCTTGCCGACGATGATGACCGTGCAGTTGTCGTTGGGCAGGTCGATATCGGGGAAGGCGGACGGCGCGGGAGCGGTCGAGGCCGACTGCCAGACAGCCGCGGCAAACAGTAAAATCGGGGGACAGGTCCACCATTTCCCGATTTTTTGCGTTTTTTCTGTTTTCATGGCGACTTTTTTTTCCTCGCTCTTCTGAGTTTATCTTTTTGCCTTCGCCCGGCCTGTTATGAATATCTTCTCATTCGATTTCGCGAAATGGGGGAATTGTGGACCTGTCCCCCTATTCATAATAGATGGATTTTGGGTCGGCTTTGGCCGGATCGTGGAAGTATTTCCCGACTCCGTCCCGGACGAGATCGGCGTATCGCGGCGCCCCGCTGATGACGATCGACCGCTCGGCGTTCCTTTTGCTGAACTGGCGGAGGATTTCGAGGGCCGTCGAGAGGTGCTGCCCGACGCGCTTTTCCATCGGCCAGCCGTCCTCGTCGTAGGGGACGAACAGCTTCTTTTTCTTGGCGAGGCTCAGGAGGAAGGGGTCTTTTCCGTCGAGGAGGAGCTTGACCGTCTTCGGGCCGGTCGGCTGGTCGAGGAAGGGGATCGGCGCCTCGAGGAGGAAAGGCATCGTCTCCGCGAAATCCCCGATCTCCCGGTGCGACAGGCCGCGGAAATTCTTGGGCGAGGGCTCGACGTGGCTGTCGAAGCCTTCCATGGCCTTGACCGTCATCGAGGCCAGGGTGGCGATCTTGGAGGATTTTTCCGGGGCGACGATGCAGTTCGTCACCGGGAACATCGTCTCGGCTCCATGGAAATCGATGGCCGCGTCGACGTTATGGTTGCGGAGAAGCTCCATGGCCGCGAACGTCACTCTCTCCATGAGGGGGCCGTTCGCCCGTCCCGGCCAGGTCCGGTTCGTGTTCCGGATGTCGATATAGGAGAGGAGCTGGCGGTCGGGGTAGTGGATGAAGACATCGGGGTCGGGCCATTGTTCAAGGGGCGAGGCGTCGCGGTTGCCCATCCGGAACCGCTTCGCCCCCCAGTCCGTCGGGATGTCGAAATAGAGCGGGTATCCGTCCCCGGGCTTGGTGTTCCGCGAGGCCGAGGCATTGAACACGGGAATGACGTACAGCGTCCCCTTCTCGACGACGGCGTTCTCGATGAGGATGAGGCAGGCCAGGAGGCCGGCCGGCTCGTTGGCGTGGGTGTTGGCGATGAAGAGGGCCTTCCCGCCGGGCTCGCGCCCCTCGAGGACAAAGACGTCGGTATCGGCCTTCGAACCCTTGAGCCGCGGCGCGAAATCGCCGAGCTTGACGACCTTTGTCACCCCGGGGCCGGCGACGACCGGCATCCGGTAGCGGCGGTGTTTGTGGAGCGGCAGCCCCCCGGCGACGGCCAGGGCGGCGACGGCGACGGCCAGGACGATTTTGACGGCTTTCGGGTTCTTCATCGCCGCACCTATTTCACCCGCAGGAGGCGGAGGACGAGCGGGAGGATGACGAGGAGATAGAGGAGCATGTCGTTGGCGCTCTTTTTCTCCCGGACGAAGTTCCAGGCCAACACGCCGACGATAAAGGCCGTGATGAGATAGTAGAGGATCATGATGACGTTCATGGCCGGCTCCTCACATGCTCCATCGGACGAGGAACGAAAGCTTGGCGCTGTAGACGACCATCAGGATTCCGGCGACGGTGATGACGATCCAGGGGAGCCAGGTCTGCCTCAGGAAAGACCCGTAGGTCCCCTTGTAATCCGAGACCATGACGCTCAACCGCCCGATGAGGGCCGTCGGCGGCAGGCCGTCGCCGAGCGGCCAGAGGATCGACAGCCCGGCGATGGCGACCGTGGCGTGAAGGCCGATCGAGTCGAAGAACCAGATCAGGGGGATGCCGAGGATGGCGGCCGCCCCGTAGGTCAGGACGCCCTCGCTGACGGGGATGATGACGGCCAGGAGGATGTAGAGGAGGACGAGGGGCGTGCTGATGACGGCGAACGAGACGAGCCCCCGCACCCCCGTGGCGGTCATGATCTGCTGGAGCATCCCGACGACGATCATCGTCGCCAGCAGCGGGAGAAGCTTCTTCATCGTCTCGGCCGAGAGCTTGAGGAAGGCGATCCGCTTGGGGCTGACGAGCAGGGCGGCGACGGCGGCGGCCGAAAATTGGAGGGGCAGGCCGAAGATCGGCGTCCCGAAGGGCCAGATCCGGTAGGCCGCGACCATCCCGAAGAAGACGAGGAACGGCAGGAGAACCCGCCACCAGATCATCCCGGGCGGGACCTCGGGCAGATTCTTGAGGGCGGTCTCCCGGTCGACATGGCCGACCTTCTTCCAGCCGAGGGCGTAGATCGTGAACGTCCCCAGGACGAGGACGGGAATGCCCAGGGTGTAGGTGAAGCCGACGTAGGGGATGGCCGTCCCGGCGCAGAGGATCATCGCCCAGATGTTGACCGGCGGGGCGGCCGCGGCCAGTCCGGCGACGATGAACAGGATCGCGGCCGCGCGGCGCTCGGGGACGCCGAGATGGCGGAGGGCCATGGCCACGGGCGCCCCGACGACGAGGAGCGAGACCGAGCCCGCTCCCGTCAAGGCCCCGGGGATGAGGACGATGATCATGAGGACGAAGAGGGCCAGGGGCCGCACGCCGCCGAAGGCCTTGATCGTCCCCCGGACGACGTAGTCCACCCCGCCCGAGGCGTTGACGACGGCCATGAAGATCGTGGCCGTGGAGAAGACGAGGATGACGTCGAGGTAGGGGAAGGCGCCTTCGACGAGGTGGCGGGGCAGCTCGCCGAGAGGCGGCGTCTTGACGAACGCCCCGGCGATCCCGCCAGCCAGGGCCGAGGCCAGGATGCTGATTTCGACGCTGAGTTTGGAGGCCTTGGCCGCCGTGTAAGCGGCCACCATGACGACGAGGATGACGATGATGGAGGCGGTCATGGATGATTCCTTCGGCCATTCTATATTCTAGGATTCGGCCGCGTCAAGGACGCCGGGCCGGGCCGGTCAGGCGGGGGAAGCGATCTTCAAATCCTTGAAATACGTCCAATAGAAGCCTTTATCTCTGGTCAGGAGGATGTCGGCTTGAATGAACGCATGAGCCCCGATGACAAAGTCCGAAATGATATGTTGTCGACCAAGAAGAGGAGTTTTGCAGCGCGTACAAGAATTTTCCAACGGCTCTCCGCAGGAGGGGCAAAAACGGTGCGTCGATTTTCGATAGATATAAACCCTCCACATCCTGCCGGCCTGGTCAAGGGCGTCCTCCGAGACCCGCTGGATTTGAATTCGGGTCCGATGAAAAAAATCGCCGGTTTCGAGCTTCGTCGGAAATTGAGACGACAATTCGGCATAAACGAGATCGCATATGACGAGCCGCCCGGCTTCGTGATGATAATCCAAGAGAGCCTTCGATGACGTCCGATAGCGTTCATCGGGAATCAGAAGGTCCAAGAGAATATTCGTATCGACGGCGGCTATCATCGGCCCCTCAAGGCGTCGACGATTTCGTCGCTGGACAGACCGCTCGTCTTGCCCCGGAGATAACCGACCCAGTCGTCGAAGGGGGATTTCCTGACGGCTTTCTTGACTCGAAAACCGTCCTTATCTTCAATAAAATAGACCTCTTCACCCTCGGCGACGCCCATGCGTTCGCGGACCTTCTTGGGAATCGTGACTTGGCCTTTGGATGTCACCTTTGCACGATACATGTCGGTCCTCGGTAAGGATTATGATTCCTTACTATGAAGGTAAGGAAAAAATACGGATTTGTCAAGTCGCTTTTCCCTCTTTGCAAAGCCGGTTCTGCTTCACGGTTGCTCTCATGGGAGGTTCTTTTGCCCAACGAATCCGATTCAGAACAACAATTCATAGGGAATATCGCGTTTCGCAAACTCCGAAGCGCAGCGTTCTTTCATCTCCCGGAAAAATTTCTCCGTCGAAGCCCGGTTCAGGCCGTTCCGTTCATAGAAGCCGCGAAGCTGGTCAATATAATTCATCCGGTCAACGAGGACGCGATCGACTTTCCCCGCCAGGGCGTCGGCGAGCTGGGCCGGATCTCCGGGGAGTATGGGCCCGATGAAAGCCATCGTCCGGACGCCCGCCTCGCGGAGGCGGCCCAGGGCGGCGATTCTCTCGGAGACCGGCGAAGCGTGCGGCTCGAAAAGCCGGGCCGTCCTCTCGTCGTCGGTCGCAATCGTGAAGGCGACCTCGAGGTCGCGGAATTGCCGGAAAAGGTCAAGATCCCGCAAGGCCAGAACGGATTTCGTCTGGACGCGGACCGGCCATTGGACCTCGAGCAGGGCTTCGAGGCAGCGCCGGGTCAGCCCATATTTCGCTTCGAGAGGCTGGTAGCAGTCGCAGACCGACGACACCCAGACCTCTCCTTGCTTTCCGCGGCGAAGCTGGCGCCGAAGAACGTCCGGAGCGTTGACTTTGACGTCGACGAACGTCCCCCACGGCTCGGCGTGTCCCGAATAGCGGGGGATGAACAAACGAGCATAACAATATCGGCATCCGACCTGGCAGCCCGTATAGGCGTTGACGCAGTAATCGTAAATCTTGGATTTGTTGAGGACGGACTTCGCCTCGACTTCGCGGACGATCAGGCTTGACGGCATCCTTCCCATGATATCAAATCCAGCTTGCAAAAAATCCGGCGTCCGGATAGGCTTTAATCGCCCGACCGTCATCCATCGACGGAGGTGACCGATGATCCCGAAACTCGCCCTTCTCCTCGCCGTCCTTGTCGCCGTCGCCTTCCCTTCGGCGGACGGGCGGGAAACCCCGGCTCAAAAGGAGGTCCGGATGAAATGGTGGACGGAAGCCCGCTTCGGGATGTTCATCCATTGGGGGCTCTACGCCCTCCCGGCCCGCCATGAATGGGTCAAGAACCGGGAGCGCCTCACCGACGAGGCGTACGCGAAGTATTTCGACCACTTCAATCCCGACCTCTACGACCCGAAGGGCTGGGCCCGGACGGCCAAGGCCTCGGGGATGAAATATTTCGTCGTCACGACGAAGCATCACGAAGGCTTCTGCCTGTTCGATTCGAAATTCACGGACTACAAGGCGACGAAGACGCCCTACGGGAGAGACCTCATCGCCCCGCTCGTCCAGGCCATGAGAGACGAAGGCCTCAAGGTCGGCTTCTACTATTCCCTCATCGACTGGCACCATCCCGAGTATGCGGTCGATGAGAACCATCCCCAGGCCGGGAACGCCGAATTCCGGGAGAAGGCCAAGAACCGGGACATGGCCAAGTACCGGGAATACCTCTTCGCCCAGGTCCGGGAGATCCTGACCAATTACGGGAAGATCGACTGTCTGTTCCTCGACTTTTCCTTCCCCGGAAAGGACGGCAAGGGACGGGCCGACTGGGACTCCGAGCGCCTCCTGAAGATGATCCGGGAGCTCCAGCCGGGGATCATCGTCAACGACAGGCTCGACCTCCTCGACGTCCCGGGAGGCTGGGACTTCAGGACGCCCGAGCAGTACATGCCCCGGGAATGGGTCAAGGTCGACGGGCAAAAGGTGCCCTGGGAGACCTGCCAGACGTTCTCCGGAAGCTGGGGCTACCACCGTGACGAGGCGACCTGGAAAAGCGTCCGCCAGCTCGTCCTCATGCTCATCGAAACCGTGAGCAAAGGAGGGAACCTCCTCCTCAACGTCGGGCCGACCGCCCGCGGGACCTTCGACGACCGGGCCATGGACCGGCTCGCTGGGATCGGCGCCTGGATGAAGCTCCACGACCGGTCGATCACCGGCTGCACGGAAGCGCCCGAAGGCCTGGCCAAGGCCGAGCGGTGCCTTTTCACCTACAACCCCGCCGCCCGCCGCCTCTACGTCCATGTCCTGGAATGGCCGATGGGAACCATCGTCCTCGAGGGCCTGGGCGGCAAGGTGAAATACGCCCAGCTCCTCAACGACGCCTCCGAAATCGCCTTCCGCGACGCGAAAACGCCTCGCGACCTCGGCTACATGGGCTATCTCCCGGGCGAGCGCCGCGAGGAGGCGAACGCCGTCATCCTCCGCCTCCCGGTCAAGCCCCCCGACGTCGCCGTCCCGGTCATCGAACTGTTCCTGAAGTGAGAGGGGAGCGGATCTTGACGAACGACGGCTAAATATTTACACTGTACATATGAACGGGATCAATTTCGTCTGGGATGAACGAAAAAATCGGTCGAACCGGCGAAAGCACGGCATCTCTTTCGAGGAGGCGCAGACGGTTTTTTATGATGAGAACGCCAGGCGGTTCTTTGACCCGGACCATTCGGCGGACGAGGATCATTTCCTCATGCTCGGACTGAGCTATCGCCTCCGGGCGCTCGTCGTCTGCCACTGTTTCCGGGAGAGCGAGTCCGTGATTCGGATCATCTCGGCGCGAAAGGCGAATCGGAAGGAAGCCAAGGTCTATTGGGGTCGAAGGTGAAATCATGAGACGGCATTACGATTTCGAGAAAATGAAGGGCGAGCGGAATCCCTATATCCCTCGACTCAAGCAGCCCATCACCATCCGGCTCGACAAGGCGACGGTGTCCTATTTCAAGGCCTTGGCGAGCGAGCTTGGGATGCCTTACCAGAACCTCATCAATCTTTACTTGAGGGATTGCGCCCTGAACCGCAAGAAGCTCGATTTGAGATGGGCTTAAAAGCCCCGGGCGATTTGGACTTTCAAGCCGAGTCGGGTAAAATCATTCCCCCGGCGCGACCGCCGGCGGCCGACGCATCCTGAATCTTGGAGACGATCATGACCATCGAAGAAGCCATCAAGACGGCCCTCCAGTACGAAAACCGCGTCGTCGGCGTCTACGAGGAGGCCGTGCGGGCCTGCGCCGACGAGACCGGGAAAAAAATCTTCGAGGCCCCGGCCAAGGAAGAACGGCAGCATGTCCAATATCTCAAGGACCGCCTGGCCGAATGGAAACGGGCGGGCCGGGTCACGGCCGTCGAGCTGAACACGGTCGTCCCGCCGCGGGCCCGGATCGAGGAGGGCGTCCGCTCGCTCCAGGGGAAAGTCGCCGTCAAGGCCTCCGAAGGGGAGATGCGGCTCCTCAAGCGGGCTCTCGATGTCGAAATCGAAACGAGCAACTACTACATCGGCGTCGTCAAACAGCTTCCGCCCGAGGGGCAGGCGCTTTTTGCCCGGTTCGTCGAGATCGAGCAGGGCCACCAGGCCATCGTCCAGGCGGAGATGAACGCCGTCTCCCAGAACGGCTACTGGTTCGATTTCGCCGAGATCTCGATGGAGGGCTGAGCCCTCTTCCGGAGGAGCATCATGAAGACGCGGAGCATTCTTGGCCTGGCCCTTCCGGCCGCCGCCCTTTCCCTTTTCGTCGCCGCCGCTTCCCAGGGCCAGGGCGTCAAGAAGGAAATCCTGACCGACAAGGCGCCCAAGGCCATCGGCCCCTATTCCCAGGGGATCGCGGCCGGAGGCTTTGTCTTTTGCTCCGGCCAGCTTGGGACCGACCCGGCCACGGGAAAGCTCGTCGAGGGCGGCATCGAGGCGGAGACCCGCCAGGTCCTCAAGAATTTGGCGGCCGTCCTCGAGGCGGCCGGAACCTCCCTCGACGACGTCGTGAAATGCACGGTCTATCTCGCGGACATGGCCGAATTCGGGGCGATGAACAAGGTCTATGCGGAGTTTTTCAAGGCCCCCTTCCCGGCCAGGGCGACGACCCAGGTCGCCGGGCTGGCCATGAAGGCCAAGGTCGAGATCGACGCCGTCGCCGTCGTCCGGCGCGGCTCCCCGCGAGGCTAGCCCCGCCGCTCAGAGCTTCTTGAGATAGATGTTCCGGAAGTACGGCGGCGACTGGCTGTCGTGGTTCTGGAGCCCGATGTAGCCTTCCGGGGCGAGGTCGCGGACTTTCCCGCCCGGCCTGGCCTCCCAATCGAGGACGACCTTGCCGTTGAGTTCGACCTTGAGATGGTTCCCCCGGAACTCGATCTTGAAGTGGTTCCACTCGCCCGTGGGGAGGGAGGCCTCGACCTTGGGCGCCTCGATGTCGTAGGCCGCGCCCGTGTGGTGGATCCCCTTGGAGCGGTCGTCGATCTGGATTTCGATGGCGTGGTAGACGTAGTCGTCGCTCGTCGGCACCTCGGGGACGCGGAGGAAGATCCCCGAGTTCGTCGTCTTGGTCGAGCACTTGAACTCGCATTCGAGGACGAAGTCCTTGAGCTTCTCTTTGTACCAGAGAAGCCCCATCCCGCCCTGGCCCTTGAGGACGCCGGTCTTCTCGTCGACTTCGAAATGGCCCGGCCCGTAGTGGTTCCAGCCGTGCTTTTCGTAGCGGCGTCCGGCCCGGCGGAAGATCTGGGTGTAGTCCTGGTAATAGGTCACGCTCCGGACGTAGTCGACGCTTTTCCGGACGGCCGGGACGGGATCCATGACCTCTTTCTCGTTCTCGTATTCGATGGTCAGGTAGCCGTCGTAATCCTGGAGGGTCAGCTCGGCCAAGACGTCCCGGATCCGGCCCGTGCCGTCGCCCCAGGGGACGTCGTCGACCCCTTCCGTCCCGAAGCCGCTTCGGTCCTTGAGGTGGACATCAAGGATGCGGCCTTCGAGGAGGCGGAGGGCGACGAGGGGGTCGTTCATCCCCCGCATCCAATGGCCGGTGTCGGCGCAGGAACCGATCCGGGAGTCCCGGCCTTGGAGGGCGGCGAAGACGGCCTCGGGCTTGGCGTAGCGGGTCGGCTCGGGATGGTTGTGGATGGCGATTTGGATGTTGTATTCCTTGACGAGCTTTTCGAGGAGGGGGAAATCGGCCTCCCGGGGTTCGGTGGCGATCGTCCGGATCCCCATCTTCCGGGCGAAATCGAAGACCTTGCGCATCGTCTCCTCGGTCCGGCCGAGGTCGACGACCCCGTAGCCGTAGAGCGTCACCCCCGAGGCCTTGAGCATCTCTCTCGCCTTGGCCATTTGGTCCGCGGTCATGTTGTGGTCGAACTTCGCCCCCGGCATGTCGGCCGAGAGGGCCTGGCCGGGATAGGCCTCGACGGCCTCGATCCCCAGCTCCTTGAGCTTCCGGAGGGTTTCGGCGAAGGTGAACCGCCGGAACGTCCAGGCCTCCGAGGCGATCGGGATTTTCTTAATCCGGACGGCCTTGTAGTCCGCGGCCTCGACCTTGGCCCGGACCTCGGGAGCGAAGTCCCGCAGCTGCGTCCCGGCTTGCCTGGCCTTCGAGGCCGGGATGGACAGGGTCAGCATCGTCCCAAAAACTGCGACAAGAATTGTTTTATTCATGTTCACTCCTTATTCCCGGGGAATTCCCCGGCGAAATGTGCCGATAGACCCTGCTTCTGAGGAAGGATACACACCCATGCGCGACGAGGCCCGCGTCCGGGAACGGCCGGAACGTGATGAGGAAACCCCGCCGTTGCGCTTCGAGTTCCGAGGGAAGCCGCCTATCCAACTTCATTTCGTGCGGGGATTCCACGCCCCCCGGGCCACGGCCGGGACGAAGCTCTCCAGGCCCTTGGGCGGGAAGGGGACGGTCCGGCCCGTCTCGGCGCTCAGGTAGGCGGCCATGAGGAGCTCTGTCACGGCCAGGCCGTCGCCGAAGTTCTCCTCGGGGCGGAGGCCGTTCCGGAACGAGCGGACCATGTGCCGGTTCTCGTCGACATAGCCGTACTCGACCCCCTCGTCGGCCACGACGGGCATGAGGCCGATCTCGGCATTCTGTTTTTCGACGAGGTCCTCCCCGGCCTTCCCTTTGACCCGGCGGCTGAAGAAAACCTTCAGGTCCGCGTCGAGGGTGTTGATCTGGAGGGCGTACTCGGGACCGAGGAGCTCCATCGACAGGCGGAGGCCCGCCCCGACGTAGCACCACGAGGTCGTCGTCTCGACGACGAGGATCTTGCCGGTCTTGTCCTTGTACTCGACGAGCGAGCGGGCGAAGTCCTCGGCCGGACGCTTGAGGTAATCCGTTTTCCCTCCGCTGTTTTTGGCGAGGAGGGCGGCGTATTTGGGCTCCTGCCATTTCAGGCAGTTGGCATAGGCCGTGACGCTGACCGGGGTCAGGACGTCCCGGGGCGCCCCGGGAGGCGTCAGCATGAACCGGGCCTCCTCGACGGAATGGCACATCATGTCGTTGAGGACGCCGCCACCCTGGAGGGTCCCTTCCCAGAACCAGGGCATGTGGGGGCCGCTGTGCTCCTCGGCCGCCCGGGCGAGATACGGCGGGCCGGCGATGGCCGCGCCTCTCGTCCAGACGATCTCCTTGCCCCGGGTCACGGCCGGGGCGAAGACCTGGTTTTCGAGGTAGCCGTCGAGCAGGCCGGCCTTTCGGGCCAGCTCGATCATCTTCTTGGCTTCCTTGACGTTCCGGCCGAGGGGCTTTTCGCAGGCCACGCCGACGAGTTCGCCCTTGCCTCGGAGGACGGCGGAAGCGATTTCCTCCATGACCTCGGTCCGGGTGTAGTTCGGCGAGCAGATCCACAGGGCGTCGATGGCCGAATCGGCGACCATGGCCGTGATTGACTCATAGGGCTTGGCCGGTCCGACCTCGAGCTCGCGGGCCATGGCGCAGGCCTCCTTGGCCCTTTTCGCGTCGGGGTCGAAGACGCCGACGATGTCCGCGCCGCGCACCCCCGTCCAGGAGCGGATGTGGAAGCGGGCGATGAACCCGCCGCCGATGATCCCGACGCCCAAAGTTCTCTTTTTCATCTTATTTCTCCTCGGAAAGGGACGGGTACGGAATTCCGGAGAATTCCAAATCCGTCCCCGCTTTTTTTACGGGGGGACTCGATCCCCAATTCCCGAAGTTCCGACCGCGTTGCCGTTTTTTCAGACATTCTTGGGGATGATCTTCTTTTCCCGGAAGAGGGCGGTGAAGGCCGCGGCGCAAAGGAGGGTCAGGGCCATCGGGACAAGGAAGACGTTCCGCCAGTTCGTCGCTTCGGCCGTGGTGAACATCTTCTGGATCCATCCCGCGAAGTTCGAACCGACGAAGTTCCCGATCCCGAGGATGACGACGGCGATCAGGCTCTGGGCCGAGGCTTTGATGTCGGCCGGGGCGATCGTATCGACGTAGATGTAGGCGGCGACGAAGAAGAAGACGTAGCAAAAGCCGTGAAGGGAGAGGGAGGCGATGACGAGCCAGGCCGGGCCGCCGATGGCGAAGATGACGTACCGGACCGGCCAGGCCAGGACCCCGATGATCATCGTCTTCTTGATCCCGTACTTGGGCAGGAATTTGGGCAGGAGGAGGGCCATGACGAAAATTTCGGCGATCTGGGCGATCGTCATGACGAGGGAGATGGCCGTCGAGCTCACCCCGATCTTCGGCGAGGTCAGGAAGGGGGCGGTCAGGACGTAGTAGAACTGGAGCTCGGTGGCGACGATGAAGGCGATGACCGTGAAGACGAGGAAATCCTTGTCCCTGAGCATCTTGAAGGCTTCGAGGAAGGCCAGGGGCTTGGTCCCTTCCTTCTTGGGCGGGGTATGGGGAAGGCTGAAAGACTGGAGGCCCATGATCAGGGAGAAGATCCCCGCCAGGAAGAGGAGGTCTCCCTTGACGAGGAGTCCCGGGGCCGACTTGGCGGCGAAGCGCCAGCCGGCCAGGATCCATCCGGCGGCGATCCAGCCGATCGTCCCCCAGACCCGGATCTTGCCGAAGTCTTTCTCCGAGTCCCTGAGGTTGGCGAAGGCGATGGAGTTCGTCAGGGCCAGGGTCGGGGCGTAGACGAGGCAGTAGACGAGCATGACGAGGACCATGGCCGCGTAGCTCTGGACGGCGGCGCCGAGGAGGAGGATCGCCCCGCCGACGAGCTGCATGACGCCGATGACCTTCTGGGTGGGGAAGTAGCGGTCGGCGAACTGGCCGCCGATCATCGGGGCGATGATCGTCGCGATCGGCAGGAGGCTGTAGATGAAGCCGACCTGGGTGCCGGAGAACTTGAGGTTGTCCATGAGGTAGGCCGAGAGGATGGGCGCCCAGGCCCCCCAGATGGCGTACTGGAGGAACATCATCGCCCCCAGCCGGAATTTCGCGCTCATGCTTCCCTCCTTGTTCGTCCGGGCCGGATTGCCATGCAGGCGAAAAATATCGAAACGACCCCCCTTTGTCAAACAAAAAAGCCCCTCCGGCCCGCGGGGGCCGGAGGGGCTCGAGGTTCAGCTTCAGCCCGTTCTCGGGGAGCCTCAGATTTGGAAGCGGACGCCGAACCGGACGACGAAGGGGTTCATGATCTCGTTCGGCTTGTTGTTGTTTGCCGCCGGCGCGGACCAGTAGCCGTCGTTCATCCGGAATGAACCGTAGGAGTTGTCATACTGCCTGAGGACGATCCAGCTGTTCAGGGCGTTGAAGACGTCCGCCGAGAAGTAGACCCTCCCGTTCTCCCCGAACCGGAGGACCTTTTCGATTTTGAGGTCGATGGTGAAGACATTGGGCAGGCGGACTCGGTCCTCGTAGATCGTCGTCGGCAGGGAGTTCGACTGGCTCCGGGTGTTGGGCAGGGTCGTGTCTGAGACGCCGAAGCTCTCGGCGACCCAGCCGCCTTCGTGGGCCGAGAAGGTCCCGGAGACGTTGATGTCCCAAGGAAGCTGGTACATCCCGGCCAGTTTGAGCATCCAGATCGAGAAGAAGGATTGGCCCACCTTGCCGCTCGCCCCGCCCATGGTCATCGTGTAAATCGTGTTGTCGTAGGCCCACTTGTTCGTCGGGTCGTTGTAGGCGTCGCCCCAGTAGACTTTCTGCATCTGGTAAGTCGCCGAGCCGTTCAGCATCCACTTGTTCGACAGGCGCTTGGTGAAGACCAAATCGACCCCCCAGTAGTCGTCGTAGTAATTCGAGGGGGCCATCGTGTAGTAGGAGTAATCGGTGTAGCCGCAGATGTCGAGGTTCTTGAGGACGTACCAGGGCCGTCCGGCGGCCTGCTTCGGGTCGAACGTCTGGCCGGTCGGCGTGGTCAGGACGTTGGGGACATACCCGCCGATCATGTAATCGTCCATGCTGCGGATGTGGTTGGGCTCGGAAATGTTCGGGAACTTGTCGGCCGGGTACCAGGGCCTCGACCAGGCGTAGCGGCCGTAGCGGCGGTAGGAGTAGCCGAGCGACACCCCGAAGTCCTTCATGATCTCCTGCTCGACCGACAGGCTGGCCTCGTGGGTCAGGCTGACCTTGAAGTTGTCGAAGTCGTAGGTCGTGTAGGGAGGAATGAGGGCGTCCTTGTTGTCCCAGTCGAACCCGCCCCAGGTGTACCCTTTCTGGCGGGCCATGTTGGCGTCGATGAAATTGCCGCTGGCGTCGAAGGGCTTGTAGACCGGGCGGGCCGACTTCGTCGGGTCGTACCAGTAGAGCTCGCTCCAGTGCATGAGGTTGTTGTTGTCGAGGTCGGCCCAGTAGAAGTTGAAATAGCCTCCCAGCCCGCTGAAGACCTGGTGGGAATAGCCCAATCCGCCGCCCGGGTAGAGCGAATAGCCCGCCTTGAGGATCGTCTTCCCGGTGCCGAAAAGGTCATAGGTCACCCCGATTCGCGGGGAGAAAATGACCCAGAATTTTTCCTGGGCGACGGCCGGATGGATCCTGTCGGGAAGGAGGGCGGCGATTTTGTCGATCGTGTCCGGGGTCATGATCGACTGGGTGACTTCATAGTAGTTGGCCCTCAAGGGGTCGCTATCGTCCTTCGTCCAGAGGGCTTTGTAAGCGTATTCGCTCCGCCAGGCCTTGTCCCGGTCGATCCGGAGGCCGAGGTTGAAATTGAAGCGGCCGAAGGAAATGTTGTCGCTGAAATAGGCGGCGATCCGGTCCGTCCCGGCCTCGGCCTCGATCAGGTTACGGTTGAAGGAGACGTAGTTGAATTTCGGGTTGCCGGGGAGGAGCTTGAAGAGGTCGCGGACGATGTCCCGCGTCCCGTTCAAGTCCCAGTCCACGGTCTGGGTGTAGTAGTTGGTCCGGATGAAGAAATTGCCGGGCCAGTGGCCGGACGACCAGTTCGTGTTGTTGTTGATTTCGAGGCCGAGCTTCATCTCGTGGGAAGTCCCGGTGCCGAGGAAATCGTCGTTGAAGTACTGGGTCTGCAGGGTGATGAAGAGGTGCGGCCGGAGATAGTTGGAGTAGGAATACGAGTTTTGGTAGAGGTCCTTCTCGACGTCGTACCAGACCATCTTGGAGATGGCCTCGTCGTTGGCCGGGAGGAGCCGGAAGCCGCCCTTGGTCAGGCCGAAGCGGAAGGTGGCGAACAGGTTATCGCCGAACATGTGTTCGTCGATGAACTTCCAGGTCGGATTGCCGAACCGCCCGGTCCCGTACTGGTTGTAGCCCGAGGGGAAAGAGTAAGACGAGCTCCGTCCGAATTTCTCCTTCTTTCCGGCCTGGAGCTGGGCCTCGGCCCGGTTGTTGGGGATGATCTGGAAATTCAGCTTGAGGTTGTAGTTCGTCAGGTCGGTGTCGTCCTTGCCCGCCGGGACGAAGCTCTTGATGTTCTGGACCCCGTAGGCGCCCCACCACCAGATCCGGTCTTTCAAGACCGGGCCGCCGATGTTGATCCCGTAGTCCTTGATTTCGTTGATCCGGTTGTAGCCGGGGACGCCGATTTTGACCAGCTCTTCCGGACGGATTTTGTCCTGGAACTGCTGGTCGGTGAGATAGAACCGGCCGGCGACCGAGGTCTTGTTGCCGCCGCGGCGGCTGACGAGGTTGACGACGACCCCGAGGCGGCGGTTTTCGACGTCGAGCTGGCCGGTCGAGACGTTCATCTCCTCGAAGGCGTCGAAGTCGTAGTAGCCCGGCGCGGAGAAAGAAGCCAGGTCGGTCGTCTGGACGCCGTCCATCGTCCAGTCGTTCCAGGTCGTCCCGCCGTGCATGAAGGAGGCCATCTGGCCGGATTCGACCCCGGCCATGTTCTCCCGGTCGACGAAGACGGCCGGGGTCATCTGGAGGATGAACCACGGATCGCGAGAGCCGGGCAGGCTCTGAAGCTGGTCGTAGTTGACGGTGTGGGTCACCTGGACCTTTTTCGCCTGGACGACGGGCGTCGTGGCGACGACGGTGATCTGTTCTTCGAGCCGGCCGACCTCCAACTTGAGCTTGAGGTCGGTGTTGAGGTTGATGTTGACGATGACCCCGGTCTCGGTTTTCGTCTTGAACCCCTGGAGCTCAAGCTTGATCGCGTACTCATTGCCGGGGAAAAGGGACATGAACCGGAACTTTCCTTCGGCGTTCGTCGTGGCCGGAATCGGTTGGATTGTCGGACCGGTCAGGGTGATAGCAACGCCGGGCAGGGCGTTGCCTTCCTCATCGAGGACGAGGCCGATGATGTTCCCCGTGCCGCGCGTTTGGGCGATGAGGCCCGACGCCAGGATGAGACAGAAAAAGACTGTCAAAATCCTTTTCATTTACCCTCCTCTTTCCTGCGGCCTCTGGCGAGGCCTTCCTTTCCCTGGGAGTCGTCACTCCCTTCCTCCCGTTTTTTTTCGCAGCGACTCTTTCTTCCGTCGCACCTCCTTGGTTTTTGTTATTTCCCCATGCAAATATTATGCCAAAATATATCTGATATTAAATATATTATTATGAACAAGATAATTTTTTGGTCAATCAAAAAAGACCAAAAAAATGGATTGAAATTCGAATATTTGGATCATATTCCCTCCTGGGCAAGGAAGATGGCTCTTTCCGGGGATTGTGTGGTATACTTCAAGGGAGGCTCTTTGATCGGAGCTAAACTTTGAAGAAGGCGTTATTCGTTCTCCCCGCATGTTTCTGCCTTACGGTCGTGTCTTCGTCCGGCCTCGGCCCCGGCCAGGCGAAAACCGGCGGCCTCGCTCCCCGGTTCGAAGAGTGGCTGAAAGTCGCCTCCTACATCATCCGCGACAAGGAGCTCGAGGTCTTTAAAAGCCTGACCAACGACCGGGACCGGGACATCTTCGTCCGGATGTTCTGGAAGATGCGCGACCCGGCGCCCGCCACTCCGGAGAACGAATACAAGGACGAAATTTACCGTCGCTTCCAGGAGGCGAACCGGAGGTATCGCTTCGGTTCCGTCCGGGAGGGCTGGCGGACCGACCGCGGCCGGATTTTCATCATCCTCGGGCCGCCGGCGAGCATCACCCCCATTCCCGGCTCCAACGACCTCTTCCCGGCCGAGATTTGGTCCTACTACGGCGACGCGGCGAAGAACATGCCGGTCCATTTTTCGCTCGTCTTCTACCAGTGGCGCAACTCCGGCGAATACAAGCTCTACGACCCCTTCGTCGACGGCCCTTTCAGGCTTCTCGTCCAGACCAAGGGGCTGAAC
>Ga0194112_10004033_pt1 | contig 20267 bp, 12 predicted proteins | sample TA2MahC400mmetaG_FD_146191 | JGI IMG/M metagenome (GOLD analysis project Ga0194112, IMG submission 146191) | Freshwater microbial communities from Lake Tanganyika, Tanzania - TA2015016 Mahale Deep Cast 400m | ecosystem: Environmental > Aquatic > Freshwater > Lake | place: Tanzania: Lake... | reverse complement strand
GCCGCCGAGATGCTCCCCGGCCAGCGCACGCTAGGCTCCCAGCGGGTGCCGGACAACCAGTGCGACCACCTCGGGAGCTACAGCTTCCTGTGGTGGACGAACGGGATCGACCGCGAAGGTAGGCAGCACTGGCCCGACGTGCCGGAGGACGCCTACGGGGCCTTCGGGCACGGTGGGCCGCGCGCGATGGTGGTGATCCCGAGCCTGGACGTCATCGTCAGTTGGAACGATGCCAACGTCACCTCCCGCGAGGCCGAGGGGCAAGCGCTACAGCTGCTGACGCAGGCCTGTCTTGACCGCACGCAGGAGTAGCCGGCTGTCCAGCGAACAACCCGTCTCAGTGTGGCGCTGAGCCACTGGAAAGGATGGCGACCCAAGTGAGTCAGTCCTCGGAGCTTCAGGCACTTCAGGCCGCAATCAACGCTGCGCAAGGTGGCGCCAACGCGGCCGTCGATCGGTTCAAGGCCGAGCTGGATTTCGCGATTCGCATGATGCAGGCGCAGCCTGAGAGCGCAGGCGCGTGGGAGCCGCTGCTCGTGAAGGCCGCCAAGCACGTGGCCGATGGTCTCGCCGCCGGCGGCCAGAATGCCGATGTTCTGGTGCGGGAGGCGGAGGCGATCCTGGGGCCTGTGGGCGAGGCGGCGAAGGAGTACGAGATTCACTGCTGCGGCCATGCGCATATCGACATGAACTGGATGTGGTCCTGGCCGGAGACCGTGGCGGTCACCCACGACACGTTCGGCACGATGGACAAGCTGATGGACGAGTTCCCCGCGTACCGCTTCTCCCAGAGTCAGGTTTCCGTGTACGACCTCACGCAGAAGTACGCGCCCCACCTGTGGGAACGCGTGAAGCAGCGCGTGGCCGAGGGCCGCTGGGAGGTCACCGCCAGTCAGTGGGTGGAGGGCGACAAGAACCTGGCCTCCGGCGAGATTCTCGCCCGCCACTTGCTGTACACGCGGCGCTGGCTGAAAGAGCACCTCGGCCTGCCCTACGACGCCGTGAAGATCGACTGGGAGTGCGACACCTTCGGGCACTGCTGGACGCTGCCGGGAATCCTCGCGCGGGGCGGGGTCAGCCGCTACTACCATCACCGCGCGAGCGGCCCGCGCCTGCAGGGGATGTCCTCCGGCGAGATGTCGCAGCTCTTCTGGTGGCAGGGCAAGGACGGCTCGCGGCTGCTGACTTTCGACGATTCCCCGAATGGCTACAACTGCGAGATCGGCCCCCACATGACGCGCCTCCTGTTCGCGATGGAGAAGCACACGGGGCTGAAGCGGCTCCTGTGGATCTACGGCGTGGGCGACCACGGCGGCGGGCCGACGCGCCGGCACCTGCGCGCCGCGGCGGACATGGCGACGTGGCCGGTCTTCCCCCAGGTGAAGCTCAGCACGACCGATGCCTACTTCTCCGCCTGCGAGAGGGACATCGCCGAGAAGGGCCTCACGCTGCCAGTTCACGAAAACGAGCTGAACTACGTCTTCGAGGGCTGCTACACGAGCGAGTCCCGGATCAAGTTCGCCAATCGCAAGGGCGAGAACGACCTGGTGGATACGGAGATCTGCGCGCTGGCGGGCAAGGCGTTCTGCGGTCTGCCGTACCCGCAGGAGAAGCTGAACGAGTGCTGGGAGCGGTCGATGTTCCTGCAGTTCCACGACATCCTGCCCGGCTCCGGGGTGAAGGAGACGGTCGAGCACGCGATGGGCCTCTTCCAGGAGAACCTCGCGAACACGACGATCATCCGCTCGCGGGCCCTGCGCGCCTTCGCCGACAAGGTGAACACGAGGTCCCTGGTCGCTGCCGACCCGGCCGGCGCGGACATGGGCCTGGGCGGCGGCGCGGGGAACGAGGCCTGGTGGGGTGGGGTCTCGACGCTGGGCCCCGGGCCGGCGGGCTGCGATCCGTTCGTCGTGTACAACCTCGCCCCGTTCGCGCGGGATGAGCTGGTGCGGGTGAAGATCTGGGACCGCGACTACCAGGACGGCAATGTCCGCGTGCGGGATGCGGCGGGCAACGTCGTCGCGGGGCAGATCGTCGAGCGCGGCGACTACTGGGGCCACCGTTTCGTGGTCGTCGCCTTCCCGAGCGCGGCGCTGCCGGGCATCGGCTTCCGGACGTTCGTGGTCGAGCCGGGCGCGGCGCCGCCGGTGACGGGCCAGGTACCCGTGACCGTTGAGCCGCTGGGCCGCCCGATCTACACGCTTGGGTACGTGGGGGCGCAGCTCCTCGATCCCGTGGCCCTCGAGAACGAGCACCTCAGGATCATCATCAGCGCCGAGGCGGGCGGAATCACAAGCTGCCAGATCAAGGGTACCGAGACCGATGTGTGCGGCGACGACGTACTCGGCGCCATCGTGCGGGAGCAGGAAGCGCCTCACGGCATGACGGCCTGGCAACTCGGCACGATCGTGAACCGCAAGTGGGTCTTGCGCGACTGCGTCATGCGCGTCCTGCAGGCCGGCCCACATGTCGCGACTGTGGAGCTGTTCGGGCGCGACGGGGAGAGTGAGTACCGGCTGCGGATCAGCCTCGCCGCGGGCGCGAAGCAAGTCGAGTTCGACCTCGACGTCAACTGGCTCGAACGCGGCGATCCCGCCACGGGCGTCCCGATGCTCCGCGCCTGGTTCCCGACCGACACCTGGGAAAGCCGGGCCACTCGCGAGATCGCGTGCGGCGCGATCGACTGGGAGCCCGACGGCGCGGAGGTCCCGGCCCTCAACTGGGTGGACCTCACGGGCTTCACCATCGGCGAGGAGGAAGAGGCGGGGGTCACGCTGCTGAACGACTGCAAGTACGGGCACAGTATCTCCGAGGAGTGCATCAAACTGACGCTCCTGCGGTCCAGCTACGACCCCGATCCGCTGCCGGAGATCGGGCGGCACAACATCCGCTTCGCGATCGTCCCGCACGCCGGGATGCTCGATCCGTCCGAGGCGACTCGCGCGGGCTACGCGTTCAACCACCCGCTCGTGTCCGTGGGCACGACGGTGCACGAGGGCGAAGCGCCGACCGAGAGCTCCATGCTCACGGTCGAGACCCCGAACGTGATGCTCTCCGGCGTCAAGAAGGCCGAGGACTCCGACGCGCTCATCGTCCGCCTCTACGAGATCGAGGGCCGCGACACGAAGGCCAAGGTCTGGATCTGCCCGGAGGTCGCGCCCGCTAACGCGCCGGTCGTCGAGACCGATCTGCTCGAGCAACCGCTCGCGAAGAGCAGCGCCAAGCGCGATGGGGAGACGCTGACCCTCAAGGTGCCGGCGTTCGGAATCGCCACGGTGAGGATCGGATAGGAACGGAACGAACGGGGAAGATTCGAAGATTCTAAGAACGACAGAAGACGGAGAGGCAAGGCATGAGCTTCCCACGCACCACGGTCGGCGGTGTATCGCTGTCCCGCATGATCATCGGCACCAACTGGTTCCTGGGCTGGAGCCATTGCACGGCGGCGAAGGACGCGTTCATCCAGGGCGAGATCGCGCACCCCAAGAGGCTGGCCGACACCATCGAGGTCTTCTTCAACGCGGGCGTCGATACGATCATGGGGCTGATCAATAGCCCCGTCCTGCCCGAGGCCATCCGCGAGGCGGAGGACCGCACGGGCGTGAAGGCCATCGTCATCAGCACCCCCAGCTTCCCGACGAGCAAGCGCACGCCACTAGACGGCTGGAACTGGGACGAGGTGAACCCGATCCTGGATGCGCAGAGGGAGCATGGCGCGACCTTCTGCCTGCCGCATACGAGCACGACCGACCTACTGGTGGACAAGTGCACGCGCGAGGTTCGGCAGATGGCCCCCCTGTGCGCCGCGATTCGCGAGCGGGGGATGATCCCCGGCCTGAGCACCCACGTGCCGGAGAGCATCATCTTCGCGGATGAAACCGGCCTCGATGTCGAGACCTACATCTCGATCTACAACCTGATGGGGTTCCTGATGCCGCTGGAGGTGGACTGGACGAACCGGATCATCCACGGCGCGAAGAAGCCCGTGATGACCATCAAGCCCTTCGCCGCCGGCCAGGTGCGCCCGTTCCAGGGCCTCGCGTTCTCGTGGACGACACTCCGGGATTGCGACATGGTCACCGTCGGCACGATGACCCCTCGCGAGGCCGCCGAGTTGATCGACATCTCTCTGGCGATTCTCTCCCGCCGCGCGACCGAAGTCGAGCTGCAGCGCACGCGCTCCAAGGCAACGGTCGAGGCGGCGAAGTAGACGGGAACGGCTGAACCACGAAGAGCACGAAGAAGGCACGAAGAGGCACAAAGACGACCCGCAGGCACAGCCAAGGGCCTGCCTGCCCTACCGCGCCGGTCTTTGTGTGTCTTCGAGCCTTCTTCGCGGTCTTCGTGGTGACGCCGTTACCCAGCGTCCACCCCTGAGACCCACCTCACTCCTGGCACGAGCGACAGCAGCCGTACGACTCCCCACGCCACGCCGATGGTAAGCGCGAGCGCGAAGACGCGGTAGGCGATCTCCAGCGGGAGGTTCAGACCCGCGAGCTGGATGAACACGTAGCTGGACAGCAGTTGCATGACCAGCACGTGCGAGAGGTAGATGCCGTACGAACCGCGCGCTAGCGCGGTCACGAGGCGCTTGGTCTTCTCGTTCACTCGTCGGTCGAACCACCCGCCGAACCCCACCATCACCAGGATCATTGGGAACGCGTAGACGGGCTTGAGGAGCGTATTGAGCGGCTCATCGAAGTGCGGCCCGCGATACGTCACGCCGTAGGTCACCATCAGCGCCAGCACCACGAAGGACGTCAGGGCGGAGGCGAAGACGAACCCTCGGCGTCCCGCGCGCAGGCGTTCCAGCGCCGCCTGCGGGCCATCAGAGCCGAGTCTCAGTGCCACGAGGCACCCGAATGCGAAGTAACCGATCCACGGCAGGACCGTCGCGCGCACCCAGTCGTACTGGTCTACCTGCACGGACGCCAGGTACGCGGCGCGCCACGCATGGGCGAGCACGCTCACGGCGACCGCGCTGAGCGCTGCCGTCGTCTGCACGTGGGGCGGCTGCCGCTGCAACCACGGCATCACCAGCCACCAGAGCGCGTACGCCTGCACGAGCGCGACGACGAAGTACATCTGATACGAGGCGGTGCCGAACGCGAGGCTGCGCAGGATGGCTACCACATCTGCCTGCCTCGCGACGAGGAGGCACAGCGCTGACCAGAGGACGTACGGCGGCAGGATCCGAACGCCTCGCTTTCGCAGCCACGCGAGGCGCTCCCCCCAGGTGGGGAAGTCGGGGCGTTGCGTGAGGAGCAGCCCGCTCAGGAAGAAGAAGCACGGCACCGCCCAGAGGCTCCCGGATACGAACAGGGCGAAGAAGGCGGCGTGCAGGGGGCCTCGCTCGGACGTGACCTCCGTGGACGGCCCCCATACGTGGATGAGCGCCACCGCGATGATCGCGACGGCGCGCATGATGTCGATCTGCGCTGAGCGGCTGGAGGGTTCTGGGGGACTGGTCACCGGCACTCCCCTTCGCCTGGGCACTCGCTACCCATACTCCAGGGCGTACATCCGAAGGGTCTCCAGCGGCTCCACAGTGACCTCGACGGAATCGGCCGAGTGGCACCAGTTGCATGGCCGCTCGTCGGGTAACTCGACGACACGCCGGATGGCCTTGCCCAGGCGCACGCGCACGCGGATGTCGTGCACGGGGAGGTTGGGCAGGTCCCTCTGGAAGTTCACGAGGCTCAGGAGGTAGCGTTGCCGGTCGGGCTGATGGAGGAGGGTGAACTCGACGCACTTTGGCGCGTCCGCCTCGAAGGTGAAGCGGTCACAGAGCGAGCGCAGCAGCGCCAGGAAGGCGGGGCGGTGTGCATCGAGGCGCTCCAGGTCGGTTGTCACGTAGATGCTGCGCCCCTCGCCGAAGCCGTTGAGCACGATGGCCGGATGTTCCGTGCGGACGCCGGGCGGGTTGTTGTGGATGGAGGCGAACCGGTGCGGGTCGGCGGGATCGGTGTAGGGCAGCGCGAGGCGGCCGAGCACCTCGGCTCCCTTGCGCATCTGCACGATGAGCTGCGGGCCGGGGATGCCCAGCGGATGGCTGACTGTGTAGCCCTCCAGGAGGTCCTCGTGGCCGGGCACGGGCTCGATGTAGGTGAATCGCTCGCGGGTCTCGCCGGCGAGGGAGGTGCCGAACACGTCGGCGAGCAGGAAGTCGGCCTGGCGCCGCCCATCGGTCGTCACGAGGGATGTTCCCGCGCTCGCGTACAGGCCGCCGCCCTGCCGCACGTACTCGCGGAAGGCCTCGGCTTCCTGTTCGTCCATCATCAGTACGTTCGGCAGGATGACGAGCCGATGGCGAGTCAGGTCGCCGAGGTTCGTACGCGTGATGACGCCGAAGGGGATGTGGGCCTCGATGAGCGCCTTGCACGCGCCAAGGGCCGCCTCGACGTGCGGCAGGGAACCGGACAGGCCCGGCCCGTCCACGTGCTTGCCGTTGTCGGCGAAGTCGCACTTCGACTCGGTGCTCAGATACACACCCACATCCTGGCACAACTCCCCGCCGAGGTGCTGCTCGAAGGGCTCGACCTCGGCGAAGACCTCGCCCATGCGCTCGTACACGGCGGGGTTGAGCGTGCCCGCGGGATCGATGCTGTCGATGAAGATGAAGGCACAGGCATCGCCCATCGCCGCGGCGGCCTTCGCGCGCAGCAGCTCCTTTGGCTTCAGCACGAGGTAGTTGGCGAGGTCCACGGAGATGCACGTCTCGAAGCCCGGCGGGCGGTTCGGCGAGAGGTTGTGGAAGAGCTTGCGCACGAACGAGCCCTGCAGCGCGTCGCCATAGAAGTCGCCCTGCAGGAAGTCGCACTGCTCGGCCAGCCGATGGGTGACCCCCAGCGTCCAGCCGGCCGCGTAGGTTGAGGCCTGGTGTTCCACGGAGAGGGCGGTATTGACGCTCTTCACCGTTGACGTGAGCAGCCGCGCGAAGTCCACCAGCCACTCCTCGCGCTTCCGCTGGAACGCGACCCACGCGGGGTCCTGCCAGTCGATGACGGTCGGCAGGTCCGCTCCGGTCTCGCAAGCGAAGCGCTCCCGGCAGTGGCGGCAGTAACACACGCGCGGCCAGAACGTCATGTCGAAGCGCACGCCCTCCACCCGATAGCCCGCGCACACCTCCCGGGCAAGGGTGGCGATGTACTCCCGGTACGGCGCGTTCGGGCAGCAGATGCCGTAGCGGCTGTTCGCCGACGCCTCATTGCCGTTCACGTCGATGATGCGCCAGTCAGCATTGGCCTGGTACGCGTGGGTATCGAAGATCGCACTGAGGTAGGCGACGACGGCGATGCCGCGTTCGTGGCAACGATCAACAAGCTCACCGAAGAGGTCTCGGCCCTGCAGCCCGCCATGCAGCTTCCCCGTCTTCGTGGGGAAGTAGCACAGCCCCACGTGGGAGTGCGCGTACACGACCGCCGACCCAACGCGCGCCTCGGCGAGCCGCGCCGCGTACTCCTCGGGACCGACCTGCGACAAGAAGCGCGGATCGTGATCGGTGATGTGCATGTCGATGACGCCGCGCCTGTAGACCCGTTCGTACCAGCGTCCCACCGTTCCCTCCTGCTACTTGCCGAACGCCTTGCGCGCGATCTCGAGCCAGCGGTTGATCCGCACGACGAACTCGCGGTTGTCCTTGTAGATCGGCGTGAGGCCCGAGGTGTTGAGGCAGAAGCGCCGCCCCTCGGTGTGCTCGGCGATGAAGCGGAGCTTCCGCTCCATCTGCAGCGGCGAGTCCACCAGCACGTCATTCGGATGCACCGCGATGACGAGGAACACGGAGTCCGGGATGTTTGCGACGGACTGCACGAGATCGGTCCACGGGCTGACCTCCAGCGCGCCGAGCGTCTTGATCTGCAGCAAGAAGCGCTGCAGCTGCGCCTGGTCGCCACACGAATGCAGCCCGCCGATGGTTCCGTGGTGCCGCTCGATGTCGAGGTACCGAGGCAGCACGAACTCCCCAAAGAAGCCGGGCGAGATGTACGGCACCGCCATCCAGTCGTCCGCAATCCACGTCGGCCCGACCTGTGTGCCCAGGTACGCGGCCTGCGCATCGTGCCAGCGGTTCCGCTGCTCAACCAGGAACTTCTGCAGGCCATGTACGAACTCCGGGCGCTCGAAGCTGTCCAGCATCAGCTGCTCGTAGCCGCGAAGCTGCATCGCGAGGTCAAGGCACGCGCGGTTCCAGCCCATGAAGCTGACCGACAGCCGACCGTCGGCCAGGTCGAGCAGCCGCTCGTACCACTCCCGCGCGCGGGGCATCCAACCCGAGGTCTCGAAGTCCACGGGCTGCAGCAGCGAGAGGTCCGGGGTCTTCGTGAGGGGATGGTCCTTGCGGATGCGCGGCACGCCCTTCTCGTTGACCTGCACGTCCATGTCGAAGAACGTGTACTCCGGGTAGTGCCCGAGCCACGCCGGGACGTGCAGGCCGATCGGCATGTCGTCCTCGACGTTCTCGAACTTCCAGAGCTTCTGGCGCAGGTTCTGCTCCAGGTAGAAGACGGGATCGGCGAAGTACCGCTCGGCCGGGAAGCCGAACAGCACCGTCCACGCGATCGGGTCCTCCATCTGCGCGTTGACTACCGGCGGCGGCGTCTGAGCGCGTGCCTGGTTGCGTTCGCTCTCGGAGGCGGCACGAACCTGGTCAATGAGATGGTCTAGCGTCGCGGTCTCCGGCATTCCGTGGTCGCCTCCGCGTCGTGGAGTGCCTCGCAGTTCGCCGTTCCTGTCTCCTGAGCCTCCGCCGCAAGCGCAACGGCACGGGTCGCCCCGTGCCGTCGCTGTTCCTATCACTCGTCACCTGTGACCTGTCACCTGCCGTCACACCAACGGCGTCCTCCCCGGAACCGCGACTTCGTCTACCGCCAGGTCACCGAAGTCGGCCAGATCGCGCGCGCGGCTGAGCAGGTCGAGCTTCGACTCGTTGAGGACCCAGTCCCAGGCCACCTTCTTGCCGGTATAGGCCGACATGCGCGCCATGATCGCGCAGAGCGTGCTCTCGGTGACCTGCTGCGTCTCGTTCAGCGGCGTACCGGCGCGAATGCTCTCAATGAGGTCCCTGTGTTCCTGCACGTACGCGTCCGGATCACCGTCGCCCTTGTGGCCGTAGTTCTCCTTGCCGCGGATCCAGCCGCCCGGCCCGGAGACGCCCTCGGCGCCGATGGCGTGCTCGCCGACGTTGTTCTCGCAGCCATCCACCTGCCGGCACATGCTCAGGACCTTCACGCCGTCGGGGTAGTTGAAGTCCGCGGCGAAGTGGTCGTAGATGTGCCCGAAGCGTGCGTCGGTGCGTGACTGCCGCCCGCCGAGGCACACGACGTCGGTCGGGTGGTTCTGCAGCACCCAGTTGGCCACGTCGAGGTTGTGGACGTGCTGCTCGACGATGTGGTCGCCCGAGACCCACGTGAAGTAGAGCCAGTTGCGGATCTGCCACTCCACGTCGCTCCAGTCCTTGTGGTCCTCGTGCGAGTGCGCCCAGAGCCCGCCCTGGTTCCAGTAGACCTGCATCGCCTGGATCTTGCCGATCGCGCCGCCGTGGAGGCGCTTGATTGTCTCCACGTAGCTGCGCTGGTGGCGACGCTGCGTGCCCGCAACGACACCCAGTTGCCTTTCCGTCGCCAGCTTGCCCGCCTCAAGCATCTGCCGGACTCCGGTCGGACAGACCGCGACGGGCTTCTCCATGAAGACGTGGGCGCCCGCCTCGATGGCGGCCTTGAAGTGGACCGGCCGGAAGCCCGGCGGCGTCGCCAGGATCACGTAGTTGACGCCTGTCTCAAGGACCTTCTGATAGGCGTCGAAGCCGGTGAAGCAGCGCTCGGGGGTGACGTTGAACTGGGCGCCCCTGCCCTTCAGGCTGTTGAAGGCGCCGTCCAACCTGTCCTTGAACAGGTCCCCCAGCGCGTAGACCTCCATCTGCTCGCCGCCCGCCTCGCACGCCTGGTGTGCCGTCCCATTCCCCCGGCCTCCGCAGCCGATCAGCCCAATCCGCAGCTTGTCATTGCCCTGCGCCGTGCCGAAGCTGCCACCCAGGAAGCTGCCCGCGACGGCCGCCGCTCCGAGGCCGGCAGTCGTCTTCAGGAAGTCCCTGCGCCCGATGGTGCCCTTGCCTTCCGAACCCATGGTAATCCCTCTCTTGGTTGGGGCCGTCCCGCTTGCGCCCGCCTGGGTGCCAACGAGGACTGCCCTTTGCTGGTGTCGCCCTCCTGAACAACCTGCCTGTGCGCTGTTGGCCAACTCACGTGAGACTCAGGGGTACGCGAGGCTGCTTCGCCGCAGTTGGGGCAGTCCCCTCGCACGGCGCTCCACGCATTCCGTTGGTTGAGTTGGTCCTCTTGGTCATCTTGCTCTACTCAACGGGGCTCCTTCTGGCAACTAGACCAACAGGACCAACTCAACCAACGTTCTGGTCAGCGCCAGCCTGGCCCTACTCCGCGCCGTCCGGCGGCGGCTCGTGCGCCTTCCGGCCGTACACCCGCTCGTAGGCCTGGCAGTGGGGGCAGAAGCGGCTCTCGACCTTGGTGACGAACCAGTAGACGAGACCGCCCTGCTTCCGCCGCGCATAGGCGCACACGGGGCACTGCAAGCAGCGGCGGGCCATCTCGTGGTCCTTGTCGGTGACCGGGTTAGCCTCAGCCATCGTGACCTCCCTCACCTGCGGTCCACCGGGGGTTTCCCGGCGAGCGCCGTCGAACCTCCCGGCCGTCCGCCGTGTCGGATACGGTGAACCCATGGGCACCCCGGACCGCGAACTGATGCGGCGAGTCCAGCAAGGCGATACGCACGCCTTCGAGGACTTCGTCCGCCGGCATGACCGGACCCTCAGCCTGCACTTGCGTCGCTACGTCGGGCCTGACGACGCGAGTGATCTGCGCCAGGAGGTCCTGCTGCGCGTCTGGGAGCGGGCGCACCAGTGGGAGGGCCGCGGCTCACCTCTGGCGTGGATGCTGCGGATCGCCACCAACCTCGCGCTCAACCACCTTCGCGCGCGTCGGGAGACCATGCCGCTGGAGGGGCCGGCGGACGACGAGGGCGAGCCCTCGGGAGAGTCCGGGGACACGATCCCGATTGGGTACGACCCAATCGGGTCATGTCCCCGAGTTCCCCGCGATGACTTCGAGCGCTGGGAGACGGCCTCGCGGCTGGCGGAGCTGATGGGCGAGATGCCCGAGGACAAGCGCGCTGTGCTCGGCATGGCCCGCCTGGAGGGCCTCCGGCTGCAGGAGATCGCCGACCAGCTCGAGGTGCCCCTGGGAACCGTCAAGTCGCGCCTGCACGCGGCGACGCAGTGGCTTGCAGACCGATGGGAGGAGGAGTGAGGCGACGAGTGGCACGGGCGGCTCGCCCGTGTAGCCCGTCGCCCGCCACAGCAGCACGAGCGGGCCGCTCGTGCCACGGGAGGAGGACCCATGACACCGCATCCGAATGTCCAGAGCTTCCGGCGGTTCGTCGAGGAGTGGCTGCCGCAGAGACTGGGCGAGGTCGTCAACCTGCTCGGTTACGAAGTGAAGCAGACGGAGGACGGCGCCTGCGGGATCAACCTGACGGTTCGCTGCAATGGTGATGTGCAGACGGTTGCTTTCGACGGCATCCCCTGGCCCGCCGACGAGGGGACGTTCACGGTGGGCGGCGTTGAGCGCGTCGTCGCAATGACGGCCGACCGCGCCAACCTGGAGCAGGCGGAGATCAGGTGCGTGGGGGAGCAGCTGCGCGATGAGATCGAACCGCGCCTCGTGGCCCTCCCCGACATGGCGGAGTGCACGGCCGAGATGGTCGCGGCGTGGTTGCCGCTCGACCGATGGATTCGCGACTTCCTACTTCACGCGCCGACGAGCCAGCCCATCGACGACACGAACTGGCTGGCGCGCCAGACGCACCTGCGCCGGCTGTACCTCCCCGAAGATGACGCGCAGTTTCACCCTTCACAGATCGGGCGGGTCTGCCCGCTGGAGACGCCCGAAGGCCCGAACGTTGGCCGCGTGCTGTACCTGTCGGTGGGAGCCGAGGTGCGAGAGGAGAGGATCGTGATCGTGGACGATTCGCCGCAGGCGGCCCTCGGGCTGAGCGCGAGCATGGTCCCCTTGCTGGAGCACAACGACCTCCCGCGCCAGTTGTTCGGCTGCAACATGAGGCGCCAGTGGCTGCCCCTCGGCGAGCACGAGCCGGCGCTGGTCCAGACCGGCACTGAGCCGCAGGGCGGCGAAGCATGGTGCGGGCGGAACCTGCTGACCGCCTTCATCTTCTGGAAGGGCATGAACTACGAGGACGGCATCGTAGTCAGCGAGTCAGCCGCCCGCAAGTTGGCTTCCCCCGAGCCGCTCGAAATCGGGGACAAGCTCTCCAACCGCCACGGGACGAAGGGCACCGTCGCCGCGATCCTGCCGGATGACGAGATGCCTCATCTTCCCGATGGCCGGCCCGTGGAGCTGCTCTTCGACATGTGTGGCCTCCACACGCGCGGCAACTTCGGCCAGGTCCGCGAGGCCGTCCTCGGCAACGTCGCCAACGCGAGGGGCGAGCCGATCCTCTGCCCACCGTTCGCGTCGCCGAGCTCGGACCAGATCCGCGAGATGCTCCGCGAGGTCGGCCTGCCTGATGACGGGCAGATGCAGCTGGTGGATGGCCCGGGCGGCGCCCCTCTGCAGCAGCCCTCGACCGCTGGCTACGTCTACTGGGGAAAGACCTACCACCGAGCGGCCGAGAAGCTCGCCGTTGCGCCGTTCTCCTCTCTCCGGAACGGAGAGGGGCCGGGGGTGAGGCAAACCCACCAGCGCCAGGGCGAGCTGGAGAACTGCGCCCTGCAGACGCGCAGGGCGTACGAGAACCTCATCGAGAACATCCACACCCGCTCGCTGGACCGCGCCGGAATCGACGACCTTCCCGCAGCGGTTGCCGCCGGGCCCGTGGCACAGTCACCGCCGCCCTCGGCGCTCTTCGAGAAGACGCGGCGACTGCTGCGGACGGCCGGGATCGAGGCGAGGTTCGATGGTCAGGCTGTGCACTTCGGCTTCGCCAAGCCCGGGCCTGAGGACCTCGCTCTGGCGATCCCCTTGCCGCATCCGTGGTGCCCGGAGCACACGCTGACCCACGTCGGCTCGGCGAGTGGAGGTCGCCTGGAGCGGCTCCGGCGTATCAACGAGCGTGCGGCCGGGGCACTGAGCGGGACCGCTCCCGACAGCATCCGTCAGAACGCCCGCGAGGACCTTCAGACGCACGTGCGTGAGGTACTGGAGGGCCTGGACCTGAACTACGAGCTGCGGCTGGGGAACCAGGTGCTCTTCAGCGGCCGAAGCGTCATCACTCCGGGCTACGACCTCAAGCTCGGCGAGGTCGGACTGCCTAAGCCGATGGCTTGGGCGCTCTTCGGGCCGTTCGTCGAACGCGCGGTCGGCGCCGAGCAGACGCGCGAGCGCACGCCGGAGGCACGGAAGGCCCTCCTGAGCGCGATGGCGGAGCGCGTTGTCCTGCTCAACCGCGCGCCGACGCTGCAGGTCACGAACATCACCGCCTTCCGCCCCGTGCTGCGCGAGGGCCTGAGCATCCGGCTGCACCCGCTGTGCTGCCGGCTGTTCAACGCGGACTTCGACGGCGATCAGATGGCGGTGCTGCTACCCGTCACGGACGTCGCGCAGGCCGAGGCCAAAGAGAAACTGACGCTGGAGGGGCACCTGGCCTTCGACCCGGGCGGCGTGCTGGTCTGCCTGGCGCCGACGTACTCGCACCTGTACGGCCTCGCGTGGGCCGCACTCAACGATGAGCGCCGTCCCGACCTCCTGACGCGCTGGCCCTCCTGCCTGCCTGAGCCGCCGCGCGACCTGACGTGGGCCTGGCTTGTGGGTGCGCTGAATGGCGTGCTCGAAGCCCACGGCGCCCCTGTACTGCTGGAGACGCTGCAGGCGCTCCTGGGGCTGGGTACCGAACTGGCTACGCGCTCCGGCGCCTCGCTGCACCCGTTCATCGGCGAGGGAGTGGACCTGCCCCCCACACCGGGGCACAGGTGGCCGGGCGGCTGGTACTGGTACTCGGAGGGCGTCAACTCCGCGATCCTCAGCCAGGCCGACCTCGAGAACCCGAACCTCGGCCCGCAGGCGCTACTCGTCCGATCGGCGGCGCGCGGCAACGCCGGCCACCTGCGCCAGCTCATCGGCCCGCGCGGGCTTGTGGGGTCCTCTCCCTGGGGCGGGCCGGTGGTCCGGTCGGGTCTGCGGGATGGGCTCACGGCGCAGGAGTACTTCGACTGCGTCCCGCGTACCCGAGCCTCGCTCGGCGCCGCGCATGGAGATGTGATGGCGTGGACCTTCGAGCTGCGCAAGCAGCTCTGGCCGAAGAGCGACACCGTCCTCGCCCGCGCCTTCCGCGCCCGCGACCCGGGCCCCATCTTCGGCCAAGCTGCCCTGAAAGGCGAGACCGATCCGCTCACCGACCCGGGCGTGAGGCTCTGGATGGGGATGCGCCCGTAGTGAGTGCCTCGACGTGAATCGATATGGCCGGGCGGAAGCCCGGCCATGTCGGATGGAACGGTGCCCGGAACAGGCCCGGCTAGCGCTGCAGCGGCACGATGCACCGCGCAGATGCACCGCCAGCCGTTCGCGCCTCGACGATCACGAGGTACCGCCCCGGCGGCGCCGCTGTGCCTGTGCTCGACAGCCCGTTCCACAGCAGCGTGCTGGTCCCCGCCGGCAGATCGCGCGGCGGCAGGGCCGCAACGACGCGGCCGGCGAGGTTGCGGATGGTTGTCTGCACCGAGGCCGCCCGCGAGAGACTCACCGTGATCTGCGAGGCGCCCGACGCCGTCGGTGCCGCTGCAGCGGTGAGCGCCAGTGTCTGCGATCCCGAGGGCCCCGGTCCCGGGAGCGTCCTGAAGTACCAGCGCCATTCGTGCCCGAGCGGATTGCCGTCCTGGTCCAGGGCGTCCTCGCCGATCAGCCCTTGGTAGCCCTTGTCCGGAACCAGGGGGTCGGTCGGTGTGAACGTCAGCCGCGTGCTGTCTGCCGACCAGCGGAAGGTGCCCGCCACCGGGCCGGTTCCGTCGGTCCGACGGACGGACATCTGCTGGCGTGTCTGCCAGCGCGTCATCGCGCGGTCGAAGGTCACAATGACCTTGGCATCCAGCGGGCACCTCCCGCGAGGGCTCCAGTCTACCACCGCAGGCCCATCGCGTGTGGTAAACGCGAACGTCTCCACCCACGTGGTCGTACTGCCGCTACCGTAGTTCACACCCTTCAGAAGCGTGGCAGTGTAAGTCTCCCCGGGCTTGAGGGGCTGAGTGAGCACGAAGCGCGCGAGGGTCTCGCTCGAGTCGGAATCGTAAATGACCGGGACGTTCGCGTGGGTGCTGTCACGCAGGCGGAATCGCTTCTGCACGCTCGTCTCGTCCACCGGTACGCGGAACCACATCCACTGAGGGGACCACCGGTACACATCAGTCGCCCCATGCTCCGGGTGGGTCCGCTTGATCAGGCCCTGCGCCCTGAACTGGAGTTGAGACGCAATCGACATCTGACCGCCGGCCACAGACTTCACCCCGGCAGGCACCGTCACCCGGTAATACGCGCCGATGGTCAAGGGCACCGTGGGCGTGATCACTACCTCGTCCGACTTGGGCCAGGAGGTCGTGAACGGCACCGCCGCCGCTGACGGGGCGTCCGCTGTTCCGGACACCCGCTCGAATTGCAGGTGCATATCGACGTTGCCCCTGCGCATCGCCTCGCTGAAATGGAGTGTTACCGAGCCGGTGGGAATGATGGCCCCATCCTGTTCCGGGTCGGTCTGCGTGACGTAAGGCCCCGGCGGGAAGTTCCTGACTGCGAGTTGATAGTCCCCGGTCGTGGTCCCATGCGTGCTGCAGCATATGATCCAGTACGTCCCTGCACGGAGGTACGGGAAGTACTCCTGCACCTCTCCGGGATCCGGCCGGGACTCGGTGGCGATGTACTTGCCGTTCGGGTCCCAACCCATGACCGTCGGCGCCAGGTTCCCGGACAGAGTGCGCATGGTCATCTGGACGGAGCCCCCCGGCTTGTCCACCTTGTATGGAAAGATGTCCAGGTCCGAAAGGCTGTCGATCCCCTTCGTCAGCGAGTAGGGGTCGATGGGGTCCGGGAGCGGCAGCCACACGCCGTCTGAGTCCCGGCTGTCCTCCGGGTCGTGGAGACGTCCCGGGAACTCCAGGAACGACAGCTGATACGTGCCAGGGTCCAGCCCCGGGAACTCCCCAGTGTAGTCGGCGATCTGAACGCTGTGTCTCCCGATGCCAACGGCCTTGCCGAACCAACTCACGGCGCCGCCGATCCCGGGGACGATCTGGCGCTCGTTGCGGAACGGCCCTCCCGCCGGCCCGAAGAGTTCCCACCCGATGGCGAATTGCTCGCCGCTCTCCCAGCTCGCCCGGATCGCGAAGAACTGGTCGAAGTTCAGGTAGAAACTGTACTCATGTATCTCGCCGGGGTCGAGGGAGCCCTGCACGTTTTCTCCACTGCTCAAGACCTTGATGAACTTCACTGCCGCCCATCCCGGGGAGACAACCACGAGAGGCACCACGAGGACAAGCACAATCATCCACGCAGCACGTGAGACTTGCATAACGCTCGCTCCTTCCGTCTACCCACCCTGGAGTGCACTACCGCCAACAGCACAAGCCGCGCCGTCCAGGCCCAACCGTAGGTTCGTCGTGCACGCCGTGTACTCCTGCTTCCCGGCGCCGCAACTCGGATCGGAAGGGAACAGCCGCCCTGCGCCGAAGACCGCCCGTAGATCGACCGTCATCCCCTGAGTCCCCTGAGTCCCCGGAGGCTCCATGATGCGCCGCGAGTTCCTCCGCTCCACAGGCCTGCTCGCCGCGGGCGGCGTGGTTGGTCGTGCCTCCCCCCGCCCCGCTCGGGGGCCCAACATCCTGCTCATCCTCACTGACGACCAGGGCTGGGGTGACATTCGGTCCCACGGGAACGAGGTCATCGACACGCCGACGCTCGACCGCCTGGCCGACGAGGGCGCACGGTTCGACCGCTTCTTCGTCTCACCCGTCTGCGCGCCGACGAGGGCTGCGCTGCTCACAGGGCGCGATCACCTGCGGACAGGCACCTCCTGGGTGACGCACGGGCGTGAAGTGATGCGCGCGAGCGAGGTCACCATCGCCGAGAGCCTCCGCCAGGCCGGCTACGCGACCGGTTGCTTCGGCAAGTGGCACAACGGCGCGCACTACCCGCACCATCCGAACGGGCAGGGCTTCGAGGAGTTCATCGGCTTCTGTGGCGGGCACTGGAACAACTACTTCGACCCGCGCCTGGAGCGCAACGGCGAGCCGATCCGCGCGCGGGGGTACATCACGGATGTGTTCACCGACGCCGCGCTCGCCTTCATGGAGCACCATCGGTCCGAGCGCTTCTTCTGCTACGTGCCCTTCAACGCGCCGCACTTCCCCTGCCAGCTTCCGGACCGCTACTTCAACAAGTACAGGGCGCGCGGCTGCGACCCGACGCTCGCGAGCGTGTATGGGATGGTCGAGAGCATCGACGACAACGTCGGCCGGCTCCTGACGAAGCTCGACGAGCTGGGCATCGCAAAGGACACGGTCGTCCTCTTCATCACCGACAACGGGCCGAACACGCAGCGCTACAACGGAGGGATGCGGGGCGCGAAGGGGAGCGTCTACGAGGGCGGCGTGCGGGTGCCCTGCTTCGTCCGCTGGCCGGGGCACATCGCGCCCGGCACGACCGTCGAGCCCATCACCGCCCACATCGACGTGCTGCCCACGCTGCTGGAGCTATGTGAGGCGAAGCGGCCTACAAGCCCGCCCATCGACGGCGTGAGCCTCGTGCCGCTGCTCTTCGGGAAAAAGAGGGACACCATACCAATTGCGGACGTCGGCAATTGGTATGGTGTCCCTCTTTTCCCTGACCGCCGCCTCTTCACCCACCAAGCCCGGAATGACGGCGTCTTCGAGGCGCCGGGCTCAGTCCGCACGCAGCGGTACCGCATAGTCCACACCGACGAGCGCAACGAGCTATACGACATGCTTGCCGATCCGGGACAGCAGACCGATATCGCTGCCCAGCACCCGGACCTCGTCCGCGACCTCGCCGCCGCCTACGACGCCTGGTTCGCCGACGCGACGAAGGACGGCTTCAAACGCATCCCGATCCCCGTCGGCTACCCCCAGGCGCCCCGCGTCGAGCTTCCCGCGCCGGAGGCCTACTTCGAGGGCGCCCTCGGCTTCCGGGGCCGGATTGGCTGGGCGAACGACTGGCTCACCGGCTGGACGAGCACGAGCGACCGCGTGTGGTGGAACCTGAACATCGTCCGCGAGGGCCGGTACGAGATCACCCTCCAGTATGTCTGCCCCGAGGCGTGCGTCGGCTCCCGCGTCGCCGTCGAGATCGGCGGCGAGACCCTCGAAGCCACGATCTCCCACCCCCACGACCCCCCGCCCCTCCCCAACCACGACCGGACTGGCGACGCCGCCTACGACGAGAAGGAATGGGCGCCCCTGAGCCTCGGCACGGTGCACCTGAAGCCGGGCGAAGCGAGACTCACCGTTCGCGCGACGCACGTAGCCGGCACGGAGGCGATGGAGTTGAGGGCGGCGGAGGTGCGGGCCCTCTGGTGAAGCAGGCCGCCGGTCTCAAGGGCCCACCGCGGCGCGCTTCTCGAAGTCCCTGACCCGGTGGAACGTGAGGTAGTTCGCGTCGTGGAAGTTGTGCGCGCCGTTCCAGCCCATGCGACACGCGGCGAGGATGTCATCGCCATCGAAGAGCCAGTCCACGTACTGGAAGCCCGTGTACTGCACCGCCCAGGGCGAATCGTCCCGCAGGATGTCGCCGTGCAGCGTCCAGTAGAGCAAATCCTGCGATGACGCGAGACTCAGTACGCTCCTCATGCCCGGCCTGTCGGGGATCGTGACCGGGTTCACGAGCGACCAGTACACGCCGGTTTCGGGATGCCGCGTGATGGTGAACTTGGTCATGCCGCCGGGAAAGTCGATCACCCGCTCGAACCTCTGCGACCGCCCATCCTCGGCGATCTCCAGCACGATGGCCTTGTTGGCGTAGGGCACCGTGTTGTACCGCAGGATGTTGAGCAGCCGCCGGTCCGGTGCGACGACCGCGTTGCCCTCCAGATAGCCCTGGTCCTTCCTCGCGACCTCCCAGCCCTCCGGCAGCCAGGCAGGGTCGTACGCGAGCGGTTCGCTGATCGTCCAGTTCCTCGGCTCCATCAGGTCTGCCTCGACCGGAATGGAGCACGCCACCGACTGGAAGCCCGCCGGCCACGTCCCAATCTGTACCTCGACGCAGGTCCAGAGCCTCCCCTTGTGCTCGATCACCGGCACGGGCGCCTTGTGGTAGGTGCCGGGCGCGATGACCGCCGGCCCCTCCCAGGTGGCGCCGCCGTCGGGCGATCGGTGCAGCAGCAGATCGCCGTACTCGGTGCGCGTCGCGAGGAGGTACAGCTCGCCGCGATGCACGAACAGCTTCCCCCAGAAGGCAGGCTCAAGGTCCGTCAGCCACCGCCACGTCCTCCCACCATCGCCCGAGCGGAAGACCCGCGTGTAGTTCTGGGGTCCGGGTCCGAACAGGTCGTGACTCGCCACCAACCGCCCGTCGGGTAGTCGCGCGATGGACGGGCTGCCGATGTACCGGCCGTGCTCGGCGAGGGCCTGATCGTCGCGATGCAGGTAATCGATCACCGTACCCGGCGCCCAGCCCGGCGTCGCTAGGCGCTCCGCGCTTGTGCCGAGGTGCCTCCCCTCGGCATCCAGCGCCACGACGCGGAACGCGTAGTCGGCCTGGTTCAGCAAACCCCGGACCGTCGCAGTTCGCCTTCGCGGGCCGAGGGGCACGCAATGCGCGCTGTCCCATTCGGCGGTGCGCAGCTTCACCTCCAGCCTGTGGGTCGGAGCGCCTGCTCCGACGCCGCTGAGCGGTCTCCACTCCACGCTGACCTGCCGGTGTCCGGGGATGACACGGGTAATGTGGATCATCTTGGAGGACAGGCAATCCTGCCTGCTACCAGAGGAGGGATTCCGACGAGGCGCGGCGCAACCAGCGCCGCGCCTCGTCGTGCAGACCAGTTCAACCTGAAGGGGGCTGTCACCTTGCGACCCTGGATCATGTTCACCAAGCATCTCGAGGGCTGGGACCTCGAGCAGATCATCGCCGGGCTGAAGAGCGCGGGCGTCGAGGGGGCCGACCTTTGCGTGCGGCCGGGCTATCCCGTGGACCCGGAGAACGCGAAGACGGAGCTGCCCGCCGCAGCGAAGCGCTTCGCCGAGG
>Ga0194112_10004022_pt1 | contig 20293 bp, 30 predicted proteins | sample TA2MahC400mmetaG_FD_146191 | JGI IMG/M metagenome (GOLD analysis project Ga0194112, IMG submission 146191) | Freshwater microbial communities from Lake Tanganyika, Tanzania - TA2015016 Mahale Deep Cast 400m | ecosystem: Environmental > Aquatic > Freshwater > Lake | place: Tanzania: Lake... | reverse complement strand
GTTATGGATTGTTCTCCACTACGGGCCAAACGCCCGTGTCTGAACGGAACCGCCGTATGCCGACCGGCACGTGCGGTGGTGTGGCACCGGTGGCTGGCTGATAACCTCAGTCAGTCACCGGGAGCCGGTTGTTCGCTCAGGCTATCTTCAGGGTTAGGCGTTTACCGAGAGCCTGGGCGAATCGTTCCAGCGTTGAGAGACGAATGTCCTCAGCGTGATTCTCAATCCGGGAGATCGCCGACTTCTTGGTGCGAAGACGCTCAGCGATCTCGTCCTGCGTCAGGCCGGCTTCCTCTCGGGCATTGCGGAGCATGAGTCCGACCTTGAACTGCTCGTATCCAGCCTCAAACCCATCCGCGAATGTGCGAGAGCGCTTCTTCCGTTTCTCGATGTATTTCTCCAGATCGTCCATAGTCTCATCTCCGCCGTATGTAGTCCGCCTTGCGTTGCTCCGCCAGCCGTATCTCGGCCAGTGGCGTTTGCTGCGTCTTCTTCTGGAAGGAGTTCGTCAAGACGATCAATTCCTGCCCGTCGAAGAAGCCCAGCAGCCTGAACGCGTTGTGGCCGACATCAACGCGCACCTCCCATATGTCGTCAGTGTTGACCAGTTTCTTGAGGTAGTTGGCCGGCACGCGGTCCAGATCCCGAACCACCCGCAACACCCAGGCCACCTTCTGCGCGGCTTTGTCCGGCAGTGCGTCAAGTTCCTCTTGCACGGGACAGCGCCCGGTGGCGGTGGTGTAGAACCTGATCTGTTTCATGGTGCAATGTTAACATATGCGTTAACCGCTTCAATCATTTTCTCTGAGCGAACGTGCCGGCGCACCGGCGGCGCGGTAGCGACGTACGCATTTGCTGGTTCGGTGTTTGGCTTTCTATGTCGGCAGTCGGCTCCGCCACTTATCCGGGTCCTGTGAGCAATGGAAGACCGAATAGACGACACAGCGATTCTGGTCCGGCTCAAACTCGAAGAAGATGGCAAAAGGGAAGCGGCGGACAAGGGACCTGCGGTAGGACTCGTGAACTGTCGGATAGCTGAGAGGTGCGCGCTGAATCGCAAGAAGGGCCGCCTCGACGCAACGCAGGAACTCCATCCCGAGTCCCATCGATTGCTCCTCGTACCACAGGTAGGCGTCTGCGACGTCCGCCTTTGCTTCGGGGAGAAGGATGGGTGTCTCAGTCATCTCGGTTGGAGGATGGACCGCCTGACTTGATCCCAGGTTTCGCCGGAATCGGGATTCTGCAGATAGCGATTCTTTCGCCGGGCCAGTTCATCCTTCTGCCACTGCGGAACAGGCAGACTCGCGTTGCTTCGCGCAATGCTGTCCCACAAATCCTCCACGATTTGCACGCGCTCCGGCACGGACAACGTTTCAAGTTCCTGTAGTGCTGTTGTCATGCGGGAATACTACCTCCCTTTTGGCTTGTGGACAATCGGTTTTCTGTCACCGAACGCCACAGGTCAGGCGCGCTGTCAAGCGTCGCCTGCACCTGCTGGTTGGCCTGCCTTCACCTTGTCCGATTCAATCTGCATCCAGTCGAAGACCGTGAACAGACCTTCCGCCCGGCGATGCTGCAGGTCTTGGTAGGCGCGTTGCGCGTCACGCGGGTCGGCTCGTGTAAGCAGCCCGTCCGTTCCGATGCGCCCGTCCGCAAGCCAACGAAGTGTCGTGTCGAATCCGGTGTGGATGCTGTGCGGGCTGAAATCGGCCGCGTGATGCGGCAACTCCCATTCCCAGCCGCTGCGCAGTACAACGTACTTGTGAAAAACCAGCGACAGAAGCTCGTGCGCGTAGACTTCCGTCTGGCGACGCCAGGGGACGCCGACCAGGACGACTTCCCCCCGTTTCCGCACCATCCGGCAGGCGTCCAGCACGGCTTGTTCATGGCCGGAACACTCCACGACCAGCGCCACCGTGCCGGCGATGCTCGCGTCCTCGACGGGTGCTTTGGCAAACACGTTTCGGATGCCGGACTGCACGATCTGACGCCGGCGTAGGTCATCGGGTTCGGCGACCAGTACGTCGTATCCGCTCAGCGCGAACATCTGCGCCGCAAGAAAGCCGACGGGGCCTGCCCCGGTGATCAAGACCCGGTCGCCAGGTCTGGCCGTGGCGGTCATCAACGTGGTCATCGAAACGCCCATCAAGCGCGCCAGAACGGCCTTCTCCGGATGCAGATCCTTCGGGACATGCCGGGCCGCGCGTGCCTCGACCTGTTGGAAACTCCGATGCCCACCCATGCAGAAGAGCAAGTCGCCCTCGGATACGCCTTTGACATCCGCCCCTATGTCCGTTGCGGTGAAAACAGCCGCATAACCGGGGAACGATGGGAAGGTCGTCCCGGTGTAGTTCCATGCGAGTTCCGTCCCCGGACTGATCAGCGTGCAAACCGTCCGGCCTCTGACTTCATTCGCGCCCAGCGCCCCTGGCGCCGCGACGTCCACAAGCTCGGCGTGTTCCTTTGACGTGATGGATACGGCACAGTATCTCATAGCGCGATGCCCTCCTGAGCGGCGACATTCCGGATATGTGCGGCCGCGGCCCGGTACTCATCCTGATTCGGAAGGTGTTCGAGCATCAGCGGCACGTCGGCGTCCAGTCGGGTCAGGCATCTCAGGAAAACCGGGTAGTCAAGACCACCTTGCCCCGGTCGAACTTCGTCGAGATGCACGGTCAGGTTTTCGCGGAGCAAGATGTCCTTTGCATGGCAGGACTTGATATGCGCGCCCAGTTTGGCGAAGCACTCCTCGATCAGGCGTCCGGTCGCGAAGTAGCGTTGGGGGCTGGACACCAGATTGACCGGGTCGAGGTGAACGGCGAAGGCCTTCCGGTCGATGGCCTTGATCAGACGCAGGTAGGAATCCGGCGAGTCCGGATACATCCACGGCATGGTCTCCAACGTGTAGAAAGACCTCGTTGGCTTTACCGCGTCGATGATGTCGCGAACCATGGCAACGATCCTGTCGAATGTCCGGTCGGTGAGGTCGGCAGCATCAGGCCCGTCCCATTTCTGGCCGCGCGAACCCGCGATGTTCACGCAACAGCGCGCGCCAATCCTGTCGGCCAGCGCCAGCGAGGCCTTGCACTTTTCCAGTGCCGCTTCTGCCGCGGCCGGATCGGGGCTGAGCGGATTGCTCCAGGCGCCCACCTCCGCAATGACAATGTCGGCTTTCTGAGCCGCCGTCGCGTAGGCCTGAATGGTGTTGCCGTCCGCATCTGGAGCCACGGGGCAGTACGCGGCCCTATACCCCGCGGCGGCGACGGCTGCCGCCCACGTTTCCGGCGTATCGGTCTTGGCGAAGATCGGTCCACCGAGTCTCATTTAGTTGTCTCCTTCCGGCCAACGGGCGGCATGACCCGCAGTGAAAAGGCGCGCCTTCTGGCGCGCCTTTTCACTGTCGCGGTCCGTGCCGTTGTTGGAAGCTCTTCATCTCATGCTGTCTGAAACTGCATCGACGACAGTTCTTCCTTGGTCGCCCGCATTGAGATGCCCAGGAATTCCACCCCCACCACCCGATCGTCCTTGTCGTAGTCGAGGATGACTCCAGGACGAATCTCCTCCGACTCGACGATTCGGCTCTCGTCGAGCCTGAAGTACAGGGCATCGCTATCTTTGTCCACCTTGATTCTCATGCTGTCTCCTCAGTCGGCGGTCGAAGAACGCCGTAACTGGCTTCTCCGGTGTGTCCGCCATGTTCACGACGACGCGGAGCCATCGGTTTCCGAACTCCGGAATCTGCTTGATGAAGTGGCGCGTGCCGTCATCGTGATCCTCCGTCTTCTCCGGGTCAGCCCGTGCTCGCTCCGCCCACTCCGGCGCGATCCCGCGCTCCTTCAGCATGTCGCTGAAATGTCCCATGTCGGTACTGTACCATCCGCCTTTTCCGGTGTCATCTCATCTTCCGCTTCCAACGTCAGCCTTGATGCGCTGAGGAGCCCGCGCCCGGCGCGGGTTCCGAAGTCGCATCCGAGGCTTTGTTCGGCGGCTCCGTTGACGCCGGTCTCGCCTCGAAACACTTCAAAGAGCAGTAGCCTTCGCGGGCCCATTCCGAGTATTGAGGATTTCCGATCATCTGTTCAACCTGTATGCGCCGCAGGAGGGAGCCACACGTGGGACATTTCCGGTCAGGAAGGTCACGGCCCCCAGCCTCGCGTCCCGCGCCTGCCGTTGGAGCCGATGATTGTGTGGCATGTTGGGGGCTACGTTCTTCCCAGAACCAAATACCAAAAACGCCAAACACAACCGCGCTGATTCCGAATGCCCATACTCCGAAGTGAACGCCGATCACTCTAGCTGGCCAACCATGCTCGGAGAGAATCACAGTGGCGAGGGTTGCTGATGCTATCGCAGGTAGTAATGACCACTTCGTCCTGCAGATCACCAGAGCAATGCAGGCGATGCCGAGAACCAGCCCGAAGAGTCCGATGGTCTCGTCAACGCCCGCCCGCAGCGACGGATTTGTCGTGTAGCTCACCGTTTGCACCGGAACTCGAGAAAGCGGGTCGTAGTTGGAGAAGTTTTGGCCACCTCTGGTGAACCACGGCAAGAAGGCAGAAAGGACCATCAGACCCGATGCGACGAATAGCACGGGATGTCGCGGGAGTCTTGGTCGCGGGGACAGGGGCATCGGATTTGCTGGCGTGGGTCTGTCGTTCATTCCAGTATTCCCTTCTCTTGCCGAACGTTACGCGTGAGCTTTCGGCGCGGCGACGCGGCGATAAGCTCGACGCGTTGGTTGGGCGCTCGTTGCGCTCGCGGCGAACCGTCGGACCCAGTTACGCTGCTCCTCGGTATCGGGGACTGGGCGGCCTCTGGCTCGCTGGATTCTTGCAAAGGCCAAATCCGGGCCCTCGCCGGTCTCCGCAAGAACGGCGGCGGCAATCAGGGAAGCCCTGCCAATACCCTGTCGGCAGTGGATGAGCACGGTTCCTCCGGCGTCGAGATTCTGACTCAATGCCTCCACAGTCTGTCGAAACTCAGAGGGGGACGACGGAACTCCTCTGTCGGGAATTGGGAGTGGGACAAATCGCAGGCCGTACCCCTGACAGGCGGCTTCTTCCCCGGCGAGATCAAGCTCCGCTTCCTCTGCGGGAGTTAACGCCGAAATGACGTAGTCCACGCCGGACGTACGCCATGCCTTCACCTCGTCATCCAGCCAATCGCCGCCCCGTGGCCGGGGCGCGATTCCGAGTCTGCCCCTGTGCAGGCCACGAATCCAGCATATGTCGGTCTTCATGGGGCATCAGTCCCATCGTTGCGCTTCTCGATCACTTCGCGCGGCAAAGTATCAACCGCCAATCCCCGTGTCTTCAGGACGGCGATCCGGTGATGGCCATCCAGCATCGTTCCATCCGGCCTCGTCTTGAGCGAACCGGACTCTCCGGGACGCAGCGATTCCACGAGAGCGCGTGTTTCCAGGGCACGGAACTTGTCCAACTTCACCTGGTTGAGAAGCGCTTCACTGCGCAAGGGTCGCAAGGGCGGTTTACGTTCGCCGTCTTTCATGGCATATACTCTACCCATTGGGTGAGAGGATGTCGATTCCTTGTCTGCGGCCAACGTTCGGCCTCTGGGGCGGCGCGTTAGCGACGTACGCATTTGCTGGTTCGCCTATTTGTAGATTTCTCTACGGTGTCCGATCTCTACGACGAGGATGGTCAGATCAGCATCCGCGATTTCGTAAATGACTCGATAGTCGCCCACGCGGATGCGCCACGCCTCGCGTCCGGCGAGTTTCTTGACGCCGGGTGGGCGGGGGCTCGCGACGAGTCGGCGAATGGCAGTGATCAGGCGATCCTGAATGGCCGGCGGTAGGGCAGCGAGAGACTTCTCGGCGGAGCGTAGAATCGAGACCGAGTAGGTCATAGCGACCGTCTCTTCTTCAACTCCTTTACGGCTTGCTCGAACGGAATGGCTTCATCGCCGCGTGCTTTCGCGCGGTCATACGCACGGATGTCATCCAATTCCTCCATGTCCGCCAGCACTTTGCTCCATTCGGAATACGGCAATAGAACAGCCCTGGGCTTTCTGTCGCGCCCGATCACTATCTCTGGATGGACATTCAACATGTTTCACTCCTTCATTTGACCCAATCTTGCCACGCCCCCCGGCAATAGACAATCGCGTTTTCCCTCTCAGGCGAACGTTGTGAGTGAACGGCGAGTGAGCCGCGCAGCGGCTCACTCGTACGTTCGACTCACTTGTTGGGTGATGTATTCTGCTCTTTCCTCCAGAAGTATCATCTGCTCCGGCTTTGGCACCAACCCGTGATTGTGCCTCTGGATATTCGCGGGAAAGTTGAACACTAGCGCCTCAACCACAGATCTGCGATTCTCGATTTTGCCGCCGGAGTGGTAGAAATGATCTCGCGTCACGATGTTGAACTTCCTCCACAGTGAATCAATGAAGGGATTGGAGCGATAGTCGTTGTGGTGCCATGTCGAAAGTATGAACCGCGCCGGTGTGGAGGAAAGAAGCGTGAACAACCTCTTCTCGTCCGCCTCAGTCCATCCGCTGTAGTAATCAACGTATCGCCCGATGTAGGGGGGATCACAGTAGATAATGTCATCCCTCGTCGCTTCGGCAATGGCCACCGCAAAATCCTCGATCCTGAACGTCCATCCCGACTGGATCAGACATGCAACGTCATGGACCTGATTCACGATCTTGGTGACGTACGCCGGAGCGAACCGCTCCGGTTTCTGACAGAAAGGTATGTTCCATCCCCCGTTCCTGTTGAACCTCATCATCCCGTTGAAGCCGGCACGAGAAAGAAAGAGGAAGTCAAGCGGGTTATGTGAGTGGTTGAAGCGATCCCTGATGGTTCGGAAGTGCGCGTATCCCTGGTCGGGAGCTTTCTCAAGCAACGCTCCTTCGCGCTCAAGGTACTCCCGCACACACCTTGGCGTGATCTCGCGATTCTTGATTGCTTGATAGAACCGAATGAGATGGGGATTGACATCGCCCAGCAACGCCTCCTGAAAGCCGGAATTGAAGGCGACAACTCCGGTTCCGAGAAAGGGCTCAATCCAGCGCCCCCGCACGGCCGGCACCAGCGACTGAATCCACGGCACCAACTTAGTCTTGATGCCTTGGCTCTTGATGGGGGGCGTAATCACTCGCATCGTTGGTCACCGGCTTTCGCCTTCTTCTTCGTATTCATGGGCACGATCTTGCTCTTGTCGCCACGTTTGAAGTCTAGAAAGTCGGCAAGCGATCTGATCGGGGTCGCCTTTCCCTTCTTCATCCGCGTGGTCACGCCGTAGTTCATCCAGTATTCGTCAAACCATTCCTCTCCGAGTCGCGCGAAGACGCCGTTACCGGCCAAAACATCCTGAATGAAGGTGATCGATCCGATGTTGGCGGTATTGCCGGACCCTTGCTTGTCGCTTGCCAGACGCCACTTCTCGCACACGAAGAACTGGAACTCACGGACAACGGAAGCAATCGACCGGAGATTATCAACGGACGTTACGCGATAGCGGTGCGCAGGTTCCGATGCCTCTCCGTCCTGCAACTCCTTGACGTGGATGACCTCGGTTTCGCCCACGTCCTTCGCGTCAGTCCGCGTGTAGATGATTCCCAGGCAGAAGTGCCCACAGTAGTCCGCGTAGGGGAACTGGATGTTCTTCGTTGAGGTGCGCTCTTTGAAGTAGGCCCCATGACTGCCCAAGGTGAAGCCGTTGACATGACCGGGGAAGTCCGGGTCGCGATATGTGGTCTTCAGGTCAACCGCAAACTTGACGGCCTGGTCACTCTGTTTTACGAAACTGAGATCCGGATACCAGTTCTGGTGCTCGGCCAAGACGATCGAATACCCGTTGTCTTGGGCGAACTGTAGAATTTTCGGGAAAAGGTGTATCTCCAGAATCTTGGAAACGATCTTGGTGTCCGAACTGATTGTGTAGATGTTCTTGAAGATGTCGATGAACCCCTTGACCGTCCATTGACCGTCCTCCGCCGAGACGTAGCCGCCCAGGCCCCGCACGAAGCCAGTAAGCGCGTCGGCAAAGGCTTCCTTTTCAACAAGGCGTTCTTTTTTGTTCATGCTATTCTTCCTCTTTTCCTCATCTCACCCAACGCCCCGCCTTATTTTCGGGGCGGAGCGACGTAAAAGGCGCTGGTTGGGCATTAAGCATTCTCCTGAGTTTCGCGTGAGGCCCCAAACGCCTTGTTGATAGAACTGAACAACTTCTCTGCTCTTACGGCGGTACCGTTCGGCAGGTCCGACACCTTCTTCCAACCGTCAAAACGTCTGAGGATCTCTGCCATCACTCGACGCTTATCGAGTTCCTTGTGTCCGTAGCGTTGCACGAGCACTTTTTCCACTCGCTTGGCGATCATATCGGACCCATCTACTGGAAGTTCACTCCCGCTGATGGCGATGCCGAAGGTTGTGTTTACGCAATCGACGTAGAACTCGTCCTCGAACATATCCTCGATTGCGGCATCCGTCTTCTTGATTCCGGCGGCGTCGCCGATCAGAAGGACTCGGAACCGGGCCTTTTGCTCATCGGCTAATTCCTTGAGAACCAAATCGTCGATCTTCTTCTTCGCGGCCTTCCCTTCCGCATCCTTGTCCAGAAGAACGCCAGAGTCCCAGCCTTGGCCAACAGCGAACGCAGCGTACATGGGCGTCTTGGATGCTCCGCACGCTGGCCAGAGATAGATACGGTCGGAGATCGCATCTCCCGAAAGTGTAGCTCAGCTCTCCAACATCCGTGAGGACATTAGCAAGTTGTTGCTTTGCTCTTAGCGCTTCCTCAAGAACACGGTCGACGATCTCCAATATCTCTGGATTCTGGGGGACGCGAGTACGGAGTACGGTCAACTGGCCAATGATGTTCTGCAGAGGCGAGCGAAATTCGTGCGCGGCTACGGCGAGAAGGTCGCGGTAGTCAACCGGGACAGTGCCCGATTCTGTCTGGTCCTTCGGGTCGCTGTGTGGTTCAACTGAGTTCGATGACGGCGTCACAATCGTATTCCTTTGATGTTTCATTCACCCGAGTGCCAACGATCCGGCGTGTCCGGCGGCGCAGAGCGACGTACGGACGACGCCGTTGTTGGCGATTCACCGTACCCCCTCGCAAATCTCTGCCGGACCCGTTACCGGTTCCGGCTTTCCTTCATCGTTTCGTAGCTCCGAACACTTGGGATGCCCCAGGACCGCTCATAACGGACATGACGCGCCTATTGAGCCGGGTCTGCAGTTCATCCAGAATGCGGTAGACGCGATGAGCGTCTGCTTTCCTCGTCTGCGCGGCGTCCTTCTCGCCGTTGTGATTCAGGTATGCAATGTCGCCGAACAAGATGTTGAAGGTGACAGCGCAGTTCTTGAAATCATGAACGACTCCCGTAGCATCATCGCTATCCAGGTAGTAACGATTGCGATACAATGCTTCCTCCAACTCCAGCACCCTCCCAGCGAACGCTTTGGCAACGTCTGCCCCGACCGCGCCAGATAGTGAGTCGCGGGCCATGTTTCTGATCCTGTATGCAAGTTCTATGATCGCGGGATAGACTTCCAACCTCTTCCGTGCAAGGTCGGTTTGTCGCGTAGTCTCCAGTTCGATAGCGGCCTTGAGCCGGTCAGACTCCATCGCCAGGGATGACTTCACCCGTTCAATCTCAAGCTGGAGATGACGATCAAGCAGATGCTGGAAGGACATCTTCAGCAACCACGTCACCAACGCCGACACAGATGCCGACATCAGCATTGTCACAAGAATATCAGTCAGCGACATGCTCAAATCCCAAGAACTTCCTTGAACACGAGCGATTGGGTTCTTCGTGTATCTTCATCGTCAGTAAAGAGGTTGTCAGAGACGCGCATGACCGTCTTCTGTTGATAGCCGAACCGCACATGCGGGAAACGACGCCGCAATTCCCGAACAACGTCTTCGAACCACGAGATGTGTTCCTGGAAAATGTGTCCAGTGTGGAAAAGGACATAGTGTGGCATGAACTCTGCGATTCGAGATCGCAAACGTTCTGCAAACTCCGGTTTGTCTAGGGAACTCGTGTTTTTGGCGTCTTCGCCTATGGCATAGATATAGTCGATGCGGAAGTCACGCATTCTGGGACTTGCAGCCAGGATGACGTGCCTCCCGACTGTGATGTCGTCCTCAAGGGACTCAACCAGCAACAACCGCTGCTGGTCCTCCTGCCGCCTGCATTCGCGGGTTGATTGCGCGCGTGCATCAGCTTCCTTTAGGAGTTTGATGACCTCGGCTGATGTTTGTGCCTCTGTGAGCGTCAATACCAACGGACGGTTGTGCCGGAAGATTGTCAGGAGCCTGCCCACGTACCCCATATACGTGTTTGGTGCGTCGATTGCGGCGACTATCAGCGCGACTACATTCTTGCGGTCCTGCTGCGTGGGCCACGCAATACCGTCTGCATATACGCCCACGGCAAGCATGATCAGGGGACAGTCCTTCGCGCGTGCGTGCACGTAAGCAAATCCGTCACTGCATACGTTCACTTTGTCGCTCCAAAGACCAACCAATCCCCGCAGGTCTGTAGAACTCATTGCTGCGTGCCTACTGAGCACGGCAACAAGTTCATCAAGCGCAGCCTCTTTGGCAGTTGGGCGCGGGTTGACAACGATGAGTTCTCGCAGCAGAAGATCGTTGAGTTTGTAGTCCCGTACTTCGTCACTCGCCACGACTGGTGATGGCTCCGCCTTCGCCCGCGCTATGATTCTCGCAATTCCTTCGACGACCTCAGCATCAGTCTTCTTCTGTAGAATACACGTGCGAATCCACGCATCCACGTAAGCCAAGTTCTTGAGCATCCCGAGAACCAGGTCACACGCCACCTTGCACTGTTCGCCAAACGCCTCTGCGGTGATCAGCGTTCCACGAGGTGGTGTAAAAGCGAGAAAGTCCATGACTACCCACTCATCATCGGACGACACGTCGAATGTCAACAGGCCAGCCGTTGGGTGCTCGTAGTGCAATACGAGAGCGCAAGCATGATACCGTGCGACGCGCGTCAGTGCTGTGACGACCGCTCCGTGCATGCTGGCCGTGGCAGGAGTTTGAACTGTGTATGACGGTGGGGAGTAGCTGCGAACAGGAGGGCGAATACGCTCCCGGATCTTCTCGTCGACGAGTCGCATGACGGCGTGGCGCAGGGGGTCCGGATGGTCTGAGGCCGTTCGTGAGAGCAGATCCGCGATGTCGTCCTTCATCGACCTTGGCGACTGACTCTTTGTGTTCGTGTACACGATATTGAGGTTTTCGAGAATGGCCTTTAGGAAAGCCGCTGCAAGGTCTTCACTCGGGCCGGTCGCCACTACACGCACGTTCTCCCCGGCCGACAAGCACGCCGTAGCTAGAGCGAGGAATTGCCTCGGATCGATGGTTCGCAGAGACTCCTGGACACTCGGTGCCCGTTCGATGCTGAATGCCGTATCCGGAAACAGATCGCATATGCGCTTGATTATTGTTGCCGGACGATAGTGAACGTAGTCCTCGGTTCTTATCGTAACGTCTACACGTGTCATACTGTTATCCTGGCATTGGTTGTTGTGTTGTCACGAGCCTGCCAACTTGCCGGAAGCAAGGGTATGTTCCATAAAGCCGACATCCGCCGCGATCTTGCCGGCAAGTGTCTTGGCCATTTGAACGTACTGAGGCCAGTTCCCGGGGACAGAACGAGTGCACAGCGTAGCCTCATCCAAAAGCATAAGGAATGGCGCCAGATGTCCGCCGAGGCGGAGACATGGTTGGAGTGCCGTCGGCAGTGCCTCGGGGTTACGGTCCAGTAAGGCCTCAATATCCGTGGAGATGATCATCAAACGGGACAGCTCTATGCGCCCTCGGAACTGCTGAACCGCAGATTCCTGAGCAGGGAGCAACTGCAGTTGCTCTGTAACAATCTGCACGAGTTGCGCTGCCTCCAGCATCAACGGCCGAAGTTGCTCAAGCATGTTTGCTCCATGGTGCGTATGCCTTGATTTCCCGAATCTGTGCTCGCCAACGCTCAGCCTGTGGGTTTCGAGCGGAGCGAGAATACCCACCAGGCTGTTGTTGTGCGACCTCATTTCGTCAGTGATTGACGGATCCGAGTGCAATCCCCTTCAACGAATGTGTCCAGTGGTCGAACTCGAAAACGACGAAAGCATTGGCCCGGTTCGTCTCGGTCGTCGGAATCCAGACGGAGATGATCGGCGGGCTTCCGGCCTTGATATCGAACCACGCCTTGCGGTTAACGTCCACCGGCCGCTCAACGAAGGTCATGAGTACCTGATGCTGCCGCCAGGCTTCCGGAGAACTCAGAGCGCGAAGAGCCATGGCGCGATAGCCCTCGATCTCGCCGTCCTGAACCTGCACGGACTGCGGGAGATGGGCGCATCCAGCCGCCATGCCCAGAATCAGTCCTGCCAGCATCCATTTCATCTTCATCTCTTCGCACAACGTCGCAAATCAGCCTGAGCCGCGCTTCGCGGCGATAGGCTGGATTTGCTTGTTCGGCGACCTGCTTCTCCTGATTTGGAATAAGTCGTCTGGCGCGAGATCCCACGGCACGCCAATTCCGTTATTCCAGACTTGCACCGCCCCCACAGCATGTTTCCACTTCATGATCATCGGGTGGAGATCTGGCAGCACATGGTAGACGAACTCGCCCACATTGAGGGCGATCCATCGATCGAAGGTAGTCTCACGCGTCCACAGGTATGGTCCGGCAAGGTTCTCGCTCCACTGCTGCTGCGTCATTCCATGGCAATAGACCATGTACCGGTTCGTGGGCACTCTCGCCTCTGCGGCAATATCCTTCCGGTTGCTCCCGTACTGCTTCAGATAGATGGCCACGCACTTTCTGGGGTCGTTGATCACCAATGCCGGGTGTTCCCCGCTGCCACCACCGATGCAGACGGCATGCCGGCGTGCAACAGAAGACGGCTGGGGTTCGTGACCTGAGCCGATCCAGCAACCATCCTCAAGACATAGGTACACCGGCATGCCGACGAAGTACCCTATCCGAGCGTGTTTGACTATGTCTATGTCGGACATTCTTTCCCCTTGCCGAACGTCGGCGGTGAACCTCGCCGCGCTTCGCGGCGTAGTGTTCCGCCGCCTTGTTAGCCAGTTCTCTTCTTTGCTGCCGATCTAAGCACCCCATGAAGGCAGAATGAAATTACCGTCTTCGTAGAAATCTTCTGTCCGGCATGCCATGGCAAACCTGATACCCCATTGCGTAATTCTCGCCAGGTCAACGTTTACTATTGCCTTCAATTCGAGCCGGGAGCCAGGTGGCACAGAGCACTTAGGTTGCTGCTCCTGAAAGCGGTCAAGCTCCATCCTCCAGTCCAAAAGTGGGTTGCCGGGGGGAAACCCATGAAGCTCGCGCAATCGCTCGGGGGACCGAAGATGCTCAACCTCTATGAGTCGCAAACGTTCCAGGTTGTATATGCCGGTCCAGACTAGCCCCGGGTCGGGGTTCAACAGTGGCATAGTATCCCACAGTGGATCGAATATCTCGTGAAGTGACGGAGTTCCGGGGGCTTGCCCCTCCACCCTCACTGGGACTTCCTCTACGAGGCACCAGCAGGCCTGGGCGCTACCCCGTAGAATCGCGACATCGCGCATGTGAGTGATGCATAGAATACGCGCTTCGTCTGTAGTCAATTGCCGGAGAATCTCAGGGAAGCTGGGATGACACTCGCCATAGTCTTCTTGGCGCATTGACGAGGCGAGCAACGCTGCGAACATGTTGCGTAGTGTAGGATCGGGGCCGGGGCCAACAACTTGGAGCGCAGTCAGAACGCGACCCTCGATTTCGATTGGTGGCGGCCGGATAGTTGCGGCAGGTATTGAGCGAGAGTCAAGGAGAGCTGTCACGCGCGCTGCAACCCAGTCGAATGCCCGGTCGAGCGACCAAACAACGCCGTCAACCGGCCTCAAGGCCGCCCTAACGGCTGAACCCAAAGTCTTGCCCACGGCCTTGGCCGCTGGGCTCAGTACATCTTCGTAAACCTTCTCGATCAGGTTCTCGTGTCCCTTGAGTGGATTGGCTTCTTCCCTCATATCATGTCCTGGCTAACGTCGCAAATCATCCTGAGCCGGGCTTCCCGGCGATAGGATGGATTTGCTGGTTCTCCGATTCCTTTTCTTCCAGTTCAATCAGGCGTTTCATTGCCTGATGCTCAATTCCTTTCAACCGACTCAGAAGGTGTGCAATGCCCAACCCGCCAGTAGCGGCGAAAATGATAAACAGGATGGCGAAGCCCACTCCAGCCAGGAACTTCTCGTCCGCGATGAGCGTGGTCTGAAGGGTTTCGGACTTGTCATGAAGCATCTTGATCAGAAGGCCGAGCGCGACGAGGATCATGATGCCAAACACGGGGATCATGAAGCGCTGCTGCTCGGCGAGCGCGACCTGACGCCTCGCATACTCCAGAATGTCGTTTCTACTGAATGTCTTCATCTCTTCTCGGAGAACGCCCACCTTCACCGGACCGAATCCGTGCGTTCGCGCGCGGATTCGGGTACGGTGGGAGGTGTTGTTGGCTGTCGTTCCTGTTCCATTCTCTGTTCCAGATCGTGAAGTTCCATCAGCTTCTCGCGAAGACGGGCTTCAAGATGGATAACATACCGTGACCGTTGCTCCGGCGTGTGTGTGTTCGGGTTCTCGATCCACTTGAGATGTGCCCGCTCAAGTGCGGCAATTTCCGTCACCAGCGTGCTGTGCCGATCGAGATCCGCCTGTCGTGGGGCGCGGGATGGGCCGATCGTACAACCGCTGAGCAACACGACCGCGACTGACAACGCTGTTAGGATTATGGTTTTCATCCTGTCAGCCAACGTCAACCCTCACCCTCCGAGTGACCCGCCAGCGGGTCACGAGGTAGAGGTGGAGGGTCTTGTTGGCGAGTTGTGATCTCCTTGCCCCTCCTCGCAGAGCGTCGCCACACAACACTCAGCACAACGAAAATGCCTGCCTCCGCGAAGAAGAGTGTATCGGTGTTCCCCAACTGCCCGCCAGAAACATCCAGAACTAGATCAGCCGAGATGAGTGACGCCAGCAAGACTGGGACGTAGAGCACCCCGGCCAGAATGGTACCCGTGATGGGGCACCACGATCTTGAGCACAGGCTGTAGACGGCTGCTGCCGCAGCCATCACGACCCCGTACGGCGCAGATGTCCCGGCAACCATCGCACCACCGACCGTTCCTGGATGTTGCGCAAGCCTTGGTGCGAGCATGATGCGGACAAGGGTGTCGACTGCGATCATCACGCCGGTGCCGAACAACCACCAGTTCATTGTCGTTCCACGAGTCATTGCGCTCTGCCAACGTCACCGTTCTCGCGCGGCTATCGGCCGTCGCGAGGAACGGCTTGTTCGGCCATGTCCTTCGTGCACTGTCTCGCTCGGATGCCCATCAACCAAACATCGGCAGATGTTTGCCCTTGGGGTGTATCCTCACGACCTGTGGTCCGATCCAATCGAAAGAGACGCGCTCGTCCCGGTCCTTGATGCTGCTCGGAGTGAATGTCTGCGTAAAGCATGGTACTGGCCAGGAGATACGGAGGATTTCCCCTCTCTCCACCTGCGGACATAGAACGTAGGCGTTCTCCGGACCGCTCCAAGACACTGGACACGCAGCGCCGTTGCGGCTGAGCACCACGCCTTCGCGAGTCGCCCACGCAGGGGGACGGAGAAGGAACCGTCCCGCCCTTAAGGGCGTGACCTCGTAGCCACCGTCCTCGGGTTTCCAGGCGACCACACGGGCCGCAGGATGCTCTCGGCTCAAGGCAAGATTCACACGCACTTCGTCCCGTTCGTCCTGAACGGCCCAGCGCCAGGCTTCCCACACCGCGCGCAGGCCCTCGGGTGGGCAACATCCCATCATGTGGATGCCGTTGTTGGCCGTGCCAGGCGCACCCAGCGCGGGATTCCCGGGGTAACTGACCCAGTCGTCGAAGTTTGCCTGGGCCACGAAGCCGCCTTCGAGTCGCCGAAGTTCACGCAAGGCCTGCTCGACTTCCAGGCCGGGGCGGTGTGAGTGAATGCGCCTGAACAAGTCGACGAAGGCGTCGGTAAGAAAGAACTGGGACCGTGCCAGGGTGTTGCGCACCGTACGTTCGACGTGGTCCCAATAGGACGGCGACACGCCTTGGGCAAGCCAGACGCCAAGGCTGATCATGTCGCCGACAACGCACACCTCGGTGCGATACTCCTGCTGGGGAATGAACTCAGGGTACCAGCCGTGGTCGGTTCCGCAGGCGACCGTGAACTCATAGGCACGACGAGCCCAGTCGAGGTAACGCTTGTTGCTCGTTAGCGTTCCCAGATGCGCTACGCCCCAGATTCCGTGTGTGTGTAGGTGAACGTGCCCGGTATAGGCGCCCGACTCCGGGTCAATCCTCTGTGACCCCATGTCGGGCTGACTGCCCGCCAGGAAGCCTTCCGTGAATGCGCGGGCCAGATCCAGCGCTTCTGGGTCGTCGCAGCCTTCGCCGTAATGGACCAGAGGTTCGACAATGAAGGGGTAGTTCCGCCCGTGCTGCTCACACCAGTTGGCCAACAGCCACTGGCCATCCCGCCAGGGCGCGATACCCATATACCAGGTCCGGTCGCCATCCCACTGGGCGAGGCGGCGCAGGGCCTCGAACACCTTCCGAGCCCGTCGCCGCGCCGCGGCGTCTCCGTCGTGCCGGTAGATGTCGGTCAGCGTGACGAGGGCCTTGGCCGTGGTCCATGTGCCGACATAGTACCCTTTTTCCGGGCGTCCGGTGTAGGCCGACGGATTGATCCAGGCAAAGCCGTCATCGCGCAGATACCCCAGTACCCGCTCGCGAACGGCCCGCTCGACCGGGCACGCATCGGTTTCGCCGGCGATGAGGCGCATGTGCCGATACTGCCATTCCATCCTGCTATCCGTATCGCCGAGCGAGATGGGGTCATACCCGTATTCGTTGGGACGCACCCACTCTGGGTAGTGACACGGGATACCAAGCGGGCCGAGTGCGAACCTGCACTCGTGGTGGCGCGCCGGTTCCGGATTGCCGCGCAGGTAGTTCAACCCCGCCCGGGCCATGGCAACCAGATCCAGCGGGTCGGGTGGAGCTGCTTCTCCGGCGGCATTCTCCTCAGAAACCGTCAGGCTTCCACGGAAATACTTTCCAAGACGTCGCGGCGCATCGCTTTCGGACATGCTGTTTTTCCTCTTCTCTGGGCCGAACGACGAGGCTAACCGGACGGTGCCCCGCGTCCGTGCGGGGCACCGGTACGGTTCGGCCTCTGGTTCGCACCTCGCTGATCCTGTCAATACGTGAACGTCCTCTGCCCCGTCGCTCGTCCGTATAGTTCCTGAACGATGACTGTACTCCACTGCTCAAGGGGTTCGTTGACAACCTTGTCCATCGCAAGGACTCTTCCGCTCTTACCTCTTGCGCTCTTCTGGGTAAACTCGTAAGCGTCCAGTTTGACGCGAAGTTGCGAGAAATCCACATGGTGCGTAAAACAGACCGCAATGTGCTTTTGACTGCGGGGATGTTGCTTGTCCCAAATGAAGAACGGATCATCGTCGTCCACGGCGACAGAGAGGTCCAGTTCTTCCTTGATCTCCCTGACGAGCGCCCTCTTAGCGACATCAAGAAACGCGTCCGAAGATGCCCCGATCAAGTCCTCACGCCGTATGTGGCCGCCTGCGTAGAGCAAGAGTCGGTCTTTCTCAGGGGATGACGCGCCCGCACCGTTATCCTTCTTCTTCAGCACAAGTACGTGACTCTGCTCCGGATTTGTGATCGTCAGCACTGGAACCATCTGGACTTTTGATGCATCCGCTTCTACCTCGTCTCTTCTGTCAAAGGACAACTGCGGTAGTGCGGACATCTCAGAAAGACGCCAGTGCGTTCGGCTCTCGAATTGCGAGAAACACGACCGTTCGCAGTAACCAATCTGTTCACTCACCAAACCCAGGAGGGCCTCGAGGACCTCTGTTGTCACAATAAAACTGACATCGTTCTGCGCGATGTCCGTTGTATCCACCTCTTTGATGCATCGGAAGCGATCGCGGTAACGTGATACCGCATGGGTGATGGAATCGTTGTAGGTTTGAAGCACTCCGGTGTTCATTATGGAGCCTTCTTTCCGCGTCAGTAACGTTGCGTACTCGCGCTCCATTGACACCTTCGGACTTGATCGGAACACATAGATCAAGTCAAGGAGTTGACGCCACTTGGGCATAGTGAGGAAGGTTTCCAGGCAAACGTGGTCGGGACTCGTGAGATGTTTGTGCTCGTGCAACCACTGGAACCAACACAGTCCATCGAAGATACCTCTGTCACTCATGATAATATCGGTGTCTTTGCTGTGCTCAGCAGCGAACTCGGTGATCTCAGCGATAGCGGAACACGTAGTCCAGACATTGAAGAGAGGGTCGAACTTGTTATTGATGGGGCAGACGCTGGCCCGTTCGGTAAGAACCCGCGTGGAAAATCCGTTCCGCTTGAGAAAGATGTTCAACGATGACATGCAACTGGACTTTCCTGCTTTTGGCGATCCACAAAACTCGATGAGAATCGGACGCCGAGGGCGTGTCCGAGACTTCAGGTCCAGAATCTCAACAGCCTTCCGCTCAAGGTCAAGGATCTGGCTACCAGTATCCGGGGTTGTCATTTGGCTCTCCGTAGTTTCTCAATGACGGAGTCTGATTTGAACTCGAGGTACTTGATGAAGTTGCCTGCCGCAAAGCCGGCGAAGAAGGATAGAAACATGCAGACGTGGATGAAACTTTCGGATGTAATGTCCTTGCGACCAGAAACCAGAAGATCGCCGGACATGGTTCCGACGACAATCAGAATGGCAAACCCAAGCGAAAACAGCGGACGGCTGAAGTAGTAGACTGCGGCGCCTATTCTAGCAAGCGATGTGCCGCCGGTTGCGTCGATCCTCTCCTGTATGCAGGCTTTGTAGAGTTTGCGGATGTAGTAGATCGAATTGCCGAGGATTGCCATGCCTGCGCTTGCAAATAGCGCGCGAGAAAGCAGTTCGACTCCGCTGCTCTCGTTCACCCCCGGACGGACAAATCGGATAGCAAATGCCGCCCCGGTAACGCACAGGGCGACATAGTATACAAACAGAACAATAATGGTGGTGATGGAGAGGTGCATTCGGTGCTCAGCAGTGTCCGGTTGCGTTTCCATGTTTGGTCTCCCGTGCGAACGTCAGCGGTGTGGGGCGGCGCGAAGCGACGTACCCACCACCGCTTGGTTCGCCCCGATTTCAGTGGTTGTCGAAGTCATTGAACTCCGCCTGCGTCTCAAACGCTGTGAACACCTCAAGAATCGTCTGTTTCACCGGGTCCGGCTCTTCCACGAACTTCACGTCCATCTCGGTAATGCGCCGTCGGGCGGCGTCAAAGGCGGCCCGGAAGGCCGGTTCCGACAAGAGGGCGGTCCGTGACCCCTCTGGCTTGTAGCTCGCCTTCAGTCTGCCGGTCTTACGACGGGCAAGCAGGAAGGCAAACGTCGCCTGATTGTGGTTGTCACGGACGTGATACTGGAGGCGCTTCCGTAGTTTGTTGGTACGTCCGACATAGAGGGGCCTGCCGCCCTCCGAGAATAGGTAGATGCCGGCTTCCGGCATCTCCTTTGGGAGCGACTTGATGCAGTGCTTGGGACTGGCGATCAGTGCAGCGAACTTGGCCCGCACCGCCTCGATCACGTTGTCAAATCTGTCTTTCATCTCTCTGGGCGAACGTCAGGGCTGTGCGGACAGGCGACCCGTGGCGCGACAGGTGCGTAAGCAGCTGGCGTGACGCGGGTTGACTGTACGCACGAGCCCATTGTTCGCCACGTGGTCATTGTCAGTCTAAAGGCCTTTCGACTCTAGCCAGGTCGGCTTGTCGCCGAAGCCAGTCAGGCCAGACCTCATGCTGCATTCGTGTCCGTGCACTTGTCGGTTGGAACACGCTTGCCGGGCCATAGCGAGATGGTCAGACCTGCCGCCAGCGAGAGCCAAGCAGAGACAGGCAATACCACCCCGAGGGTAGCCAATGCCTCGGGAAAAGTCATGCCCCGAAGCCCGGCGTTGAGTGTAGCGGCCGCCAAATGCCGCGCAGACATGAGGACTGCCCAGCTGAGAATAAGTGCAGCTCCACAGTGAGATCTTCGTGGCGTCATATGACAGTTCTCCGATATGTGATTTGACATCTTCCTCAGTAATCTCTCCGGCGAACGGCGAGAATGACCGGACCAGTGAGGCCGCGTCCGCGCGGCCTTACTGGGTACGGGTCAATTCTCTTGTTCGCCTATCTCATTGAGTTCAAGTATGCTA
>Ga0194112_10004021_pt1 | contig 20295 bp, 16 predicted proteins | sample TA2MahC400mmetaG_FD_146191 | JGI IMG/M metagenome (GOLD analysis project Ga0194112, IMG submission 146191) | Freshwater microbial communities from Lake Tanganyika, Tanzania - TA2015016 Mahale Deep Cast 400m | ecosystem: Environmental > Aquatic > Freshwater > Lake | place: Tanzania: Lake... | reverse complement strand
CCTGGAGCCGGAGGGCCGCGGCACGCACGTCGTCTATTGCAACGGCATATCAACAAGTCTTCCGGAAGATGTGCAGGGCGACGTGGTGCGCGGCATACCGGGGCTGGAGCGTGCGGCCATTCTCCGTTACGGTTACGCCATCGAGTACGATTTCGTCCCGCCGCAGCAGACGCAGGCCACGCTGGAATCGAAGGCCGTCGGCGGCCTGTACCTGGCGGGCCAGATAAACGGCACGAGCGGCTACGAGGAGGCGGCCGGGCAGGGCCTCCTGGCCGGCATCAACGCCGCGCGGGCCCTGGCGGGGCGCCCGCCCGTGGTCCTCCGCCGCGACCAGGCATACATCGGCGTCCTCATCGACGACCTCGTCACGAAGGGCGCCGAGGAACCTTACCGCATGTTCACCAGCCTGGCGGAGTACCGGCTCATCCTCAGGCACGACAACGCCGACCGGCGCCTGACGCCCATCGGCCGCGAGGTCGGCCTGGTGCCGGATGGGGCCTGGCGGCGCTTCCAGGAGAAGGAACAGCAGATTAGCGGGGTGCAGACTGTCATCGCCCGCACGCGCCGCGGCGGCCGCACCCTGGAGGGCATCCTTCGGCGGCCCGGCGTCACATGGCAGCGTCTGGTGGCCGAGGTGCCCGGCCTTGCGGACCTTGCCGCGCCGCCGGAAGCGTGGGAACAGGTCCAGATCGACGCCAAGTACGCCGGCTACCTGGTGCGCCAGCAGAGGCAGGTAGATCGTTCGCGGCGGATGGAGGAGCGGCCGATTCCGCCGGACCTCGATTACGGGGCCGTGCCGCATCTGCGGGCCGAGGCCCGCGAAAAACTCTCGCGCGTGCGGCCGCGATCTCTCGGCCAGGCGGCCCGCATCGCCGGCATCGGCCCGTCCGACCTGACGGTGCTGATGATTCACCTCGCCCGGTGAGGCGGGCGCTCGGAAAGTCTGAAGCGTCGCCGGGTTTCGGCCGATATCACCTGTGCACCCGCAGCGCAGCCGGTTGCTGCGCCGCGAAAGGCCTACCCCTGCCGGATGAGGCGCCGATGCTCAGGGTCCACGAGCGCCGCCGCCACGCGCGCGAGGTCCTGACGTGCCCCGCGCTCCTGCGCGACAAGACTGGCCGGGTCCTGTTCCGCGGCCGTGCCGCCGACGTGGCCCCCGGCGGCATACGCATCGTCGGAAGGGGCGGCCTGCCCCTTCACGAGGGCCAGGCTGTGTGGGTTGAACTCAGCCTGCCGAGCCTGCGATCCACCGGGCCGCGCACTCGCACCGTCAAGATGAGCGGCGAGGTCCGCCGCATCAACGTCATGGGCGAGTGGCGAAGCGTCATCGTCATCATCTTCGACAGCGAGTTCAGCCGCCAACTCCTCGACCCCACGCTGTAGTCGTCTATATCCGCCCCGCCAGGCGCAGGACCGCCTGGAGGAGGACGGCGGCCCCGGCGGCTGCCACGAGAAAGATGCTGATGGGTTGATAGCCTTCCGTTTCCGCCCGGCGCACGATCTCGGCCAGCGCGTCCGGCGCCGCGGCCGGCTCCAGCAGCCTTCCGCTGCCCGCGCGGGCGATTGCCTCCAGGTGCGCCCGGTCAACGCCCAGCCGCTCGTACTCCGGCGGCGGCAGGCCCGGCACGGGCAGCCGGGCGGCCCCCTGCGCGTCGGCATCCGGCTGCTGACCTGCGGCCCGGCGGTGCACAACCGCCAGGGCCGCGCCGCTGCCAAGCGAGCCGACCTTCGCCTCGTGAACGCCGGGCGCCACGTGCTCAAGGGTTACCTGGCGCGCCGCGGCCGCGCCCTCGTCAAACACCGCCGCGACGAAGGTTGCGGGCGGCTTCGCCAGCGCGCCGGCGCGCTGCTCCGCGCGGACCCACCAGGCCCCGTCGCGAGCCTCCAGCCGCGCCGACCAGTCCTCCGGCGACTGCTCTTGCCGAAGCCACTCCACGACGGCCGCCAGGTATGCGCCGAGGGCGCCGTCCTGCTGCCACGCGGCCGGGGGCTGGCCGACGGGCCACGGCATGGCCGCCGCCCGGCCGAGGCCCTTCCGCCAGGCGGCCAGGAGCGGCAGGGGCGACGGGTCGCCGCCGCCCGTCGCGCTGGCCTGCCAGAGCACATCGGCTGCGGGCTTCGGCTGCGTCGGATTGACGGCATTCACGGCGGGCAGCGGCGGCCCGGGCTGCCGCCACACGGGCCCGGCGTGGCGCCACTGCGCCGGCCGCGCCCCCGGCGTAAGCCCCTCGCCGCGAGCCTGGGCCATGTCGCCGAGGAACGTCTCGCGGAGGATCTGGCGTGCGGCCCCCGTCACGTGGTACAGGCGGCCGCCGGCATCGCGGGCGAGGCGCCCGAGGCGCTCGCGGTCGGCGTCGGGGCCGGTCGCGACGGCGGAAAGAGTCGCGCCGGTGCGGCGGCAGGCGTCGGCCAGTCGCGGCACGTCGAAGTCCTCGCTTCGGCCGTCCGAGAGAAGAAGGACGTGGCGCACTGTGTCGGCGGCGGGCGGAGCGCCTGGGCCAAAAAGGCCCAGGGCCGCCAGGGCGGCCGGCGTGATGCGCGTTCCGCCACCTGCCTCGATTGAAACGAGCGCCTGCCGCAGACGCTCCCACTCCGACGCCGCCAGCAGTGGGGCCGCGACGCGAGGCTCTCCGGCGAACGCCACCACGGCCACGCGGTCCTGCGGGCCGAGGGCCGAGCCGAGGTCCAGGACTGCCGACTTGGCGTGCACCAGTTTCGTGAAGCCCTCCGCCACCTCGTTCATTGAGCCGCTGGAGTCGATGACGAAGACGACATCCATCGCCGGGCGGCGGCCGACGCGGCTGGAGACGGGCAGCAGGTCCTCCAGCGGCGAGTCGGCGTAGCCGCCCGCTCCGAAGGCCGCGTCGCCCCCTAGCGCGAGGAAGCCCAGCCCGCCGTCGGCCACGCGCGCGGCCAGGCGCTGGAGCACGTCGGGCGGCAGCGACCACGCCGCGACGTTGTCGAGGACGGCGACCGCCTCGGCGGCCGAGGGTCCGGCGAAGCGGGCCGCGGGCACCGCATGCAGCCGCACGTGCGCCGGCGCCGCGGCGAGCAGCGCTTCCATCGCTGCCCCCGGCGCATCGCCGCCGTGGATGTAAAGCACGTCGTATCCCCTGCCGACCTGGACCATGCACGAGGCGCGGTTGTTCTCGGGCCACTCATCGGCCGCGCTCAGCACGTGCGCGTGGTAAAGATACAGGCCCGGGGCAGGGGGCGCGTCCTGGAAGAGCACGGCCGCCCCGGCGGCGGGGTCAACCTGCACGTCGCGCGTCTGCGAGGCGGGGGCGGGGGAAGGCCCCGCGGCGCGCTCGAGGCGCACTGTCGCCGCCGCCGGGACTGTTGAGGCGAGGCGGACCTCGATGGCGACCGGCTTATCCGTCGCGGGCGCCGCGGTGGCGGAGATGCCGGCGATGCGCACGTCTCGCGGCTGTAATCGCGGCGCGGCGGTGAAGATTCGCGTGCCGCGCGCTGCCAGCCCTTGCGCGGCACGGATGGCGTTGCCGCGCGTCTCGCGTCCGTCGGAGTAGAGGAGGATGATGCCGCGGCCTCCGGGCAGGGCGGCCCCGGCGTGCAGGAGTGCGGCGTGGATATCCGTATCGGCCGCATCGCGCAGGCGGGCGGGCGGCGCCAGCGCCGCGCTCGTAAGACGGCGCTGCGCCCCCGCGGCGCCGGGGACAGGCGCGGCGTGCGTCTCGGCGGCGCCGCTGAAGAAGACAAGCCCTGCCCGGCCGGGCGGCAGGGCATCGGCAAAAGGCGCGAGGTCTTTGCCCGCAGCGTCCTCAGCCCGGTGGGCCGCCACGCTGGGCGAGACGTCCTGGAGGATGACGACGGGGCAGCGGCCCTCCTGCGATACGCGGACGCTCGGCCCGGCAATCGCAAGCGCCAGCATGCCCGCCGCCACGCAGCCGAGGACCGCGCGCCAGGCGGCGCCCGCGCGCCGGGGCCCGCGCCCGAGCGCTGCGTACAGTATGATGCCCCACGCAGCGGGCGCCGCCAGGAGCGACCACGGGATGGCGAACCGGACCGCTTCCATGACGGAGATTAGAAAGTGAAAGGTGGAAAGTGAAAAGTGAAAAGTGAAATCAATCTATCCACTGAAAGTTCATGACCCGCGGATGGGAGTAGGCGCCGGCGGTGTCGTTCTTCGTGGGCGAGAACGCCAGCGTGGGCGAGCGGTCCACGAGGGCCCAGAACCGCCGGGTCTTCATGATGCGGCGAGGAGTCGCTCCGGCAGTCGCAGGGGGCTCCACATGCTGGACGGTGCCGTAGATGGAGAACGTGTCGCTGCGGACCGAGGCGATGTTTGAGACGCGCGTGAAGTACAGGTCCCTGAGTTCCAGCGGCCCCTTGGCGTCGCTCTGGGTGGGGCCCGGCGCCGCGCTGACCTGGTTGACCAACTGGGCGATGCTCTTGATGGGGGTGGTGTTGCTTGCGCCGCGAAGGTTCTTGACTGCGTCCTTGATGGCCCCGCCTGACTGGAGGCCCGTGTCGATGGCCTCCAGGGTCTTGTCGGTGGCGGTGTTGAGGTTGATTCTGCCGGCGACGCGAAGTTCCGGGCCGCAGAAGCGGCCCTTCGACTCGCCCTCGGCGCCGATGTCTGCGATCTTACCTGCGGCGGCAGGAGTTTCGTCTTGGGTGCCATCGCCGTCGTTGTCGGCCATGTCGGCCCACGGGCCGCCGACGCAGAGGACGTCGGCGGCGTTCATGCGGCAGAACTGTGTCGAGATGTCCCAGGGGGCCGTCGTGTCTTTCCAGTTGAACTTGATGTTGGCCTCCTTCGCGGCGTCAACGGTGATCCTGGATATCCTGTCCACCCAGGGCCAGAAGTTTGCGGCATCCGTGTCGTCCTTCGGGCAGAGGACCTGGTTCAGGTCGCCCACGCGCAGGAAGGCCTTGAAGTTCGTGTTGTTGTCCTTGTCTTTGCCCCATGGCGGGAGCGGCCCCTTTGTCTTAGGGTCGTAATCGAGTTTCACGCACTGGGGGAATCGGATAGGTATGCCGTCGCCCGCTGCAACGGTCGGGTGGCCGGCCAGGCTGCTCCAGTTGCCCTCGGTGCCGGTCTGCCACTTCTTGACGTAAAGCACGGTGACGGAATCCTCGTCACTTTCGTCGCCGCGTTTCTGGTCATAGACGCTCACCGGCCGCTGGCAATAGCCGCCGGTGCCCGTCAGGTCGCCGAGGGCAACGGTGCACTGGTCCAGGGTCGGGTGGCTGCTGCGCTTCAGTACGACGGACTCGAAGGTGCTGCCGGTCTTGACCGAGATGGACTTAAGGGTCGTCTCCCACGTGGAGCGGTTCGCCACGGTGTTTGCCGTGCCCACGGTGGTCGACACCGGGACCGTCTGCGATCCGGAGAACGTGGCGTCGATGCCGTGGCCCGTGGTGTCGATGGAGCCGTCGGCGTCGCCGGCGTAGTCGCCGCGCCAGGGGTTGTAAACCTGCACGCGGACTTGCCAAGTGTCGTTTGGGTTGCCCACCGTAGTCTTGGCCACCTTGACCTTGGTCATGATGATCTGGCGGTGTGCCCCCGTCTTGCCCAGGGTGCTGGTCTTGTAGAACGGCGTGCCGGTAACCCTGCCGCGAAAGGCCACGAAGTTGGCCATGAACTGTTTGAAGGCTTCCGTGGTGGTGCTGAACGCGCGGGCCTCCTGCAAGGTCGTTACGAGGACCGCTTCGTCTTCCAGGTTGATGTCGCGCTTGCGATTGCCGACGTGGCCGCCCACGACGATGTTGGTCGGGGTGGTCGCGTCGAGGGGGTGCGGACGGACCTCGCTCGTCCAGCCTTGCGTGGTCAGGTTCAGGCGGTTCTCCCAGGCGGTCTGCGTGCCCGAAGAGGGCGAGCGCGTAAGGCCCGCCCCGGCGAAGTATTCAAGGCGCGTGGTGGCGTAGGTGCCCGTGAGGCGCCTGAGTTCAAACTCCTCGTCCAGGGTGTATGGGCGGGCGCTGTAGGCGGCCGGGTTCTGGATGAGCGTCTCGCCGGTCGCCTGGATGCAAGGCCCTGAGGCCTCGGACCAGCGGCCGGGCGTCGTGCCGTCGCCCCCCACCAGCCTGGCGATGTCGATGTTGAGGCCCGTGAAGATGGGCGAGACGTCGCTCAGGAAGCCGCCGTATCCCCGGCCGCTGCGGTACGTCCACTTGCTGCTGTCGGCGTTGCCGTGGGCGTTCAGGTTCACCAGGGCGCAGTGGTCCTGCACGGTGACGCTGGTGCGGATGACGCCGTACTCGTACGGAAAGGCCAGGTCGGGTATCCAGAGGCCGTTGGCGGGGTTGTTCCACTTGACCTGGCTGCCGGAGAAGGGGATGCCGAGGTTATTGGGATGGCCGTCGAGGTCGCCGCTGCCGCTGGTCACGGTGCTGCCGCCGAAGTTGCTCAGGTTGTAAAGCGTGACGGTCGACGCCGTCTTGAACGAGTAGGTTGCGCCGGTAGGGGGCGCGCTTCCGACCCAGTTGGTGGCCAGCCAGGCGTCGGGCGTGTTGGCGGTAGGGGCAGCCGAATCGGGAAAGTCGTAAGGCTCGGTTCCCAGGAGGCCCGTAAGGAGCCGGCCGGTGTACATCCGGTACGTTGTGGCGCTTGTGCCGGAGGTGGAGTCGAACTCCCAGACGTCCTGGACGAGTGCGTGGCAGACGTAGTCGATGGCGCCGTCGGCCGCGAGGTCGAACTGTGCCTGGAGGGCGAAGTTGGCGGCCGTGCTGGAGTCGATGTTGCTCATCGTGACGAAGGTGATTCCCACGACCGCCAGGATGGCCAGCAGGCCGAGGACCACAATCAGAACCGAGCCGCGTGAAGTCATGGGTTTTCCCCTTGATGTATCGCGTCACGACTGCGCTAAGGAATGACCAATGCCCAACGCCGCGCCGCTGCTTGGGCCTTGCCGTTTGGTTTGCGTTTCATTGGACATTGGTGCTTGGTCATTGGTCATTTTTTCCCCTACGGGTCTCCTATCCAGAAAACTTCCTGTACGGCGAAGCCTTCGAAGCGGCTGGAGAGGCCGACGGCGGGCGTCTTGTCGCCCGGGTCGTGCACGGCCACGGTCACGCGGATGGCACGCGGGCAGATTGCGGTAGCCGTGCTGCCGACCCCCGGCTTGATTGTCATGTCCTGGCGCTTCCAGGAGAAAACGCTGCCTGACAAATCCAGGACCTCGACGTAAAACTCGCTGGCGCACGAGGCGGCCACCCGCCGCAGCGACCACGAATTCAGCGGCGCCCCGACGGCCGTGACGGGCCAGACCCGCACGGGCGACACGAGGCCCCCGCTGCTGCCGCCGTCGGAGGTAGACATGCGATCCTTCGGCGAGGTCCCGACCGTCTCGGTCAGGAGGGCGGCCTTGGAGCGGACGTCGGAATCCGAGCCGGTGCCGGACCAGGCGCCGCCCCAGGAGTCGCCGCCGCGGAACACCCACACGCCTCGGCCCAGCAGGCTGCGGCGCTGGTCCACCTGGGGGGCCGACATGCCCGAGCCTATCCTCAGCCGCGCATCGGGCGTCTTCACGTTTGAGGAATACACCACCTCTGCGCCTGCGGCCGTCTCGGCATTGGCGGAGCGGTCGTCCGTCCGCTTCTCCCAGAACGAGCCCGCGGTGGTCATCGCCAGCAGGTCGTTGCAGTAGAACTTCATGTTACCCTGGGTATCCGTATCCCAGAACCAGTTCTGGCCGCCCAGGGGACTTTTAGTGGGTGCCGGGCGGGTGAACGTTCCGGGGGTCAGAGCGAACGAGCCGTCAGTGTTCTGTGTCTGTTTCAGGTCCGCTTTCCGGATGAACAGGTATCCCGTGCGGTCCAGGCCGCGGATGTCGCGGTGGAGCGTGTCCATAAGGGCCCGCTGTTGCTCCAGGGCGAAGGTCATGCCCTGGGCTTGGGCCGCCGTGTCGGTGATGAATGCGAAGATCTGGACCACCCCGAGCATCATGACGGTCATCAGGCTCGTGGCGGTCACGAGTTCCACCAAGGTGAAGCCCCGCCTTGGCGGGGTCCGGCCGACAGCGGAGTTGATGGCAGGTGGCACGGTTAGTCTCCGATAATCGTATGGTACGCTGCCACGGCGCCCGGCATGACGTACCAGATCTTCTCGGTCGTCGTGGTCAGGACGGGGGCGGTAGTCGGCGGGCTGGCGATAAGGGGCGTGCCGGTCGGGGCGCCGACTTCGCTCGAAGAGGCCGCCGGCGCCGCCAGGATGATCTGTGCGGTTGCCTGCGGGTTGCGCACGTACTCGATGAGGTGGGCCTCGCCCGCGTTCTTGGACCGGTTCAGGATGTAAGTGCCCGCCCCCATCGTCTTGCTCTGGACGTCCATCGACCAGTGCTTCGTCCGGACCGGGTCCGTACCGCGGGACTTGAAGACCACGATGGTCACCCGCCACGGACCCTGCGGGTTGCCCGCACCGGACGTGGCGCCCGCGTTGGGGCGGCTGGGGGAGGCCCCGGAGCATAGGTTGTTGACCAGCGGCGTGACGTAAACGACCGGCACGTAGTTGCCGGCGTTCCAGAGGGGCCAGTAGGGGAGCGTGTTGCCGCTGGTGGCCTTGCTGGCGGTGTCGTAGACGCGGCCCTGCTCGTAAAGGAACGACTGGGGGTTGTACTCGCGCATCTCCTTTGTGACGATGGCCGTGCCCGTCATGGGCCACTTGCTGCCGGGCGTGTAACTGGGGAACTGGGTCGCGTTATCGTACTCGGCGGGCCTGTCGCGGGTGGTGGCATCGTTGCGCTTGGCGGCGTCGAGGAAGTACGCGCGGCATTCGTCCATGACCTTGAATCGCGTGGCCCGCATGGTGGCGGCCGCGCTGCGGGCACACAGGGCGGCCATCGTGGAATCGCGGCCCCGGCGGCTCTGGTCCACCGCCACGGGGAACACCGACGCCACCATCGTCATGCCGACGCCCAGGATGCCCACGGCCATGAGGATCTCCGTGAGCGAAAAGCCGCGCCCCGTCCGAATTCGCCTCATGGGACCTTGCTCCTTCCAGATGCCCGCGGTTACCGCCCGGTCCGTCTGCATTATAGCGACCGGCGGCGGGGTCAACAAGTTGAATGGCGGGAGAACGGTAATCCCCCCGTGGGGAGGGTGGCAGGCCCACGCCGCTGTTGCCGCAGGCATGAGAGAACCGTGGGGGTACAGTCTGCCTACGCATACGCCCGCGTAGGCGCGTCGCCCGGCAGCGACGTTTCACTCCGCGCAAGAACCGCCCTGCCGCGCGAAGTGTCCTGAACACCAAGTGTCCGAAGCGGCAAACACGCGGGCCTGCGGAAGTTTTGCTGAGCGCAGGCGCCTGTCAAGGCCGATGTTTTCAGCGGCACATGCGGGGGCAAGACGGGGAGACTGCATGGTCACGGTGGCTGTAATCGGCGCCGGCGGATGGGGCAAGAACCACATCCGCAACTTCGGCGAAATCCAGTCCTGCCGCCTGAAGGCCGTCTGCGACCTTAACGAGAAGGCCCTGGCGGCCGCGAAGGCGTCGTATAAGAACGTCGAGACGACCACCAGCGCCGCCGCGGTCTTCGGCGACCGCCAGATCGAGGCCGTCATCATCGCCACCGACGCCCCCAGCCATTACCGCCTGGCCTGCGATGCCTTGGCCGCCGGCAAGCACGTCATGGTCGAGAAGCCGATGACCCTCTCGCCGGCCGACGCCGAGGACCTGGTGAAGCGGGCCGACGCCGCCGGCCGCATCCTCATGGTCGGCCACCTGCTGGAGTACCACCCCTGCGTCCTGATGCTCAAGGACCTGGTGGACAAGGGCCGCCTGGGCGACCTCCGGTACATGTACTGCCAGCGCGTGAACCTGGGCGTGGTCCGCAAGGACGAAAACGCCTGGTGGAGCCTGGCCCCGCACGACGTTTCGATCGTCCTTTTCGTGTTCCAGGCCGAGCCGGTCACGGTGACCGCCCAGGGGCAGGCGTACCTCCAGAAGGGCGTGGAGGACGTGGTCTTTGCGCAACTGAAGTTCGCCGACGGGCGCATGGCGCACATCCACGTCTCGTGGTTCGACCCGCACAAGATCCGCAAGGTCACCCTGGTAGGCGCCGAGCGGATGGCGACGTTCGACGATATGGACGCCTCGGAGAAAATCCGCATCTACGACAAGGGCGTGACGGCCGGGGCGGTCGTCGGCTACGAGCAGGCCCTCAGCATCCGCATGGGCGACATCCTCATCCCGAAGACGCCGGGCGGCGAACCACTGCGCCTGGAGTGCCTGCACTTTCTGGAATGCATCGAGAAAAAGAAGACCCCGCGCAGCGACGGGCGCGACGGCCTGCGGGTGGTCCGCGTCCTGGACGCCGCCACGCGAAGCCTCCGCGCCGGCGGCGCGCCGGTGAACCTGTAACCTCCGAGCCGTTCGAGCCCGCCGCGGGAGCGGCGGGTTGTCCTTGAAAGGCCGCCGACATGACCTCGCCCGACTATTTCGTCCACGAATCGAGTTACGTTGACGACGGCGCAATCGTCGGCAAGGGCACCAAGATATGGCACTTCTCGCACGTCCTGCCGGGCGCACGCATCGGCGAGAACACGAGCATCGGCCAGAACGTCAACGTCGGCGGCAAGGCCGTCATCGGCAGCCGCTGCAAGATCCAGAACAACGTCAGCGTCTATGACGACGTGGAACTTCAGGACGAGGTCTTCTGCGGCCCGAGCATGGTCTTTACGAACGTCTTCAACCCCCGCGCCTTCATCGTCCGCAAGCACGAGTACCGCAAGACGCTGGTGCGGCGCGGGGCGACCATCGGGGCGAACGCGACGATCGTGTGCGGGCACACCATCGGCCGCTACGCCTTCATCGGCGCGGGGGCCGTCGTGGCGACCGACGTGCCCGACTTCGCCCTGATGGCGGGCGTGCCGGCCCGCCAGAAAGGCTGGATGTGCAAGTGCGCCGTGAAACTGTCCTTTTCCGCCGGCCGCGCAAAATGCGGCGCCTGCGGCGAGGAGTATGTGCTGGAAGGCGGAGTTGTCAGAGAAGCGTAGGGCGGACTAGAATCGGAGGGACTTCATGGCCGTTCCACTACTCGACCTGGTGGCCCAGTACCACACGATCCGCGACGAAGTGCGCCGGGCCATCGACGGCGTGCTGGACACGCAGGTCTGCATCGGCGGCCCGAAGGTGGCGGAGTGTGAGAAGGCCGTGGCCGCCTACTGCGGCTGCAAGTTCGGCATCGGCGCCTCCAGCGGCACGGACGCCATCCTGAACGCCCTGATGAGCCTGGGCGTGGGGCGCGGCGACGAGGTCATCACGACCACGTTCACGTTCTTCGCCACGGGCGGCTGCATTGCGCGGACGGGCGCGCGGCCGGTGTTCGTGGACATCGACCCGCGCACGTACAACATCGACCCGAATCAGGCCGCCCGCCGCGTCACGAAGAAGACGAAGGCCGTCATCCCGGTGCACCTCTTCGGCCAGGCGGCCGACATGGACCCCATCATGAAGGTCGCGCGCGACCGCCGGCTGGCCGTCGTCGAGGACGCTGCCCAGGCCATCGGCGCAACCTATAAGGGGCGCAAGGTCGGCTCCCTGGGCACGTGCGGGTGCTTCTCGTTTTTCCCCTCGAAGAACCTGGGCGGCGTGGGCGACGGAGGCATGATCGTCACCAGCGACGCCGGCCTGGCCGACATGTGCACCATCATGCGCAACCACGGCTCCAAGCCGAAGTACTACCACAAGCACGTGGGCGGCAACTTCCGCCTCGACCCCATCCAGGCCGCCGTCATCGCCGTTAAACTCAAGGTACTCGAACAGTGGCACGAGGCCCGCCGCGCAAACGCCGCCTACTACGACCGCAAGTTCGCCGGCTGCGAGAAAATCGTCACGCCCTGCGTCGAGCCGCACAACGGCATGATCTACAACCAGTACGTCATCCGCGTTTGCTCCGACAAGGGCGCCTCGCGCGACCACGTCCGCCAGCACCTCGCGGAGAAGAAAATCGGCAGCGAGGTGTACTACCCCGTCCCGCTGCACCTCCAGGAGTGCTTCGCCGACCTGCGGTACAAGGAAGGCGACCTGCCGCACGCCGAACTGGCCGCCAAGGAAGTCCTGGCGCTGCCCATCTACCCGGAACTCACCGATGCCCAGAAGGACGAGGTCGTCACGGCCGTCCTGGAAGCCGTCGGGGCGTAAGACAACGCAGACCGAAATGAAGTCCCGGCGAAGACTTGTCTGCGGCGCAGCGTGCCGGGGCTCTGCCCTCATGCGGCGGGCGCCACCCCGGCCTGAGCGTCTTCGCGCCGGGCTGCATATCTACTTATCGGGCGCCCGGTCGTCCAATTCCCGCGTAATCTGCCTGTGAATCTGCCTGATGTCGGCCGACAGAAGTTGCAGCCGGCGCCGCAGCGCCTCCGCCTGGCCGTCCATGTCGGCGGCCTCGCGCCGGTGCTGTTCGCGCAGCGCCTCCAGGCGGCTGCGCAGCCGCTCGCGAGCCACCGACGCGGCCGTGCCCAGCCGGTCGGGCTGCGACGCCGGCGCGGCCGGCGCCTCGGCCGCCTCGCGCATAATCTTCTGAAGGGCACGCACGGTCGTGTCGTCGTGGAGGAACGGCGGGGCCTCGGTCATCGCCCCGCGGGCCAGCATCTCGTCTATGGCGGCCGCGCGGCTGCGGCGCAACGCCGCTTCCGTCTGAGCCGCCGACAACTCTTCCCGCAAGCGGTTCATCTGGTCCTGGAGAAACCGCAGCCGGCGTGCGGCCGACGCCAGGTCGCTCGGCGTCGCCGCCGCTATGCCGGCGCGCGGGCCGCCCTCGGCCGGCGACTTTTCCGGCCCCGGCCAGAAGCGCACCGCCGCTGCCACCAGCACTCCGACCACGAGCGCAACAGGCCACGCCCACTTCGCATGGCGCTGGAGCCACTGCAAGGCCGTCTCCTTCGTGCGTCTGGCTGCGACTGCGGCAGGATGGGCGCGTCCGGCGCGTCGCTCTCGCCCCTCGCTGTTCTGTATCGGCAGTTATCGGACGCGCGGTTAAGGACAATCACCGCCGGAGCCAGGAAATTTCCGTTGTGGTCTGGGGGCGTCCCGTCGGCGGGCCGCCCCCAGCGCACTGCGCCCGCCGATCGCGATGCCGCCCGCTTTTGAGTTTGACTGCCCCGCGCCACCCGGCTACCATGCGCCCCGAATTCGGGGCCGTTGGAGGGTCACATCTTGCTCACCTACGACGTGGCTGTGCTCGGCAGCGGGCCGGGCGGATACGTGGCCGCCATCCGCGCCGCACAGCGCGGCGCAAAGACCTGCTGCATCGAGCAGGGCAAGGTCGGCGGCGTGTGCCTGAACGTCGGATGCATCCCCACCAAGACCATGCTACACGCGGGCGAGGTCTTCTGGCACATCAAGCGGGCGGGCGAGTACGGCTTCACCGGCGCAGGCACGCCCGCCGTGGACGGCCCCGCGTACATGAAGCGCGTGGCCGGCGTCGTGGACGGCCTGACGAAGGGCGTCGAGCGCCTCCTGAAGGCCCGCAAGGTGGACCTTGTCCGCGGCCGCGGACGCCTCACCGCCCCTGACACGCTCGAAGTGACCGGCCCCGACGCAGCGCAGCAGGTGAAGGCCAAGGCCGTCATCATCGCCACCGGTTCGCGGCCGGCCAGGCCCGCGTTCCTGCCCTTTGATTCCGGCCGCGTGTGGACTACCGACGAGGCCACCACCGCCGGGCGGCTGCCCGAGGGTATCCTCATCGTCGGCGGCGGCGTCATCGGATGCGAGTTGGCCACCGTGTACGCCGAACTGGGCATCCCGACGACGGTCGTGGAGATGCTCGACCGCCTCGCCGCCAACCTGGACGAGGATGCCGCCAAGGCCATCCATAAGAGCCTCCAGCAGCGGGGCGCGAAGGTCCGCACGAAGGCCAGAATCGTCGGCATGAGGGCGACGCAGGAGGGCATCGAGGCCGAACTTGAAGGCGGCGAAAAACTCCGTGCCGCTGTCGCCCTCGCGGCCGTCGGACGTGTGGCGAACGTCGATGGCCTGGGCCTCGAAGTGGTCGGCGTCAAACTGGACGGCAAGGTCATCAAGGTGGATGACCGCTGCCGCACCACCGCCGAGGGCATCTACGCCGTCGGCGACTGCGCCGAGGCGCGCCAGTACGCGCACCTCGCCAGCCGCATGGGCATCGTGGCGGCAGAGAACGCCACCGGACACGCGGCCCGCGACCCGCGCACGGTCGTGCCGGTGGGCATCTACACACACCCCGAGGTGGCCGCGGTGGGCCTGTCGGAGGCCGAGGCCGCCACGGCGGGCAGGAAGGTCCGCGTGGCCCGGTTCCTCTACCAGGCGAGCGGCATGGCCCGCGCGTACGGCGACACCGAGGGCCAGGTGAAACTCATCGCCGACGAGGCCCTGGGCGAGATTCTCGGGGCCCTGGTCATCGGCCAGCACGCCACCGACGTGGTCCAGGAGATCGCCCTGGCCATGCGCAACGAACTGACGGTGGACGAACTGGCGCTGACGATTCACCCCCACCCGACCTTCGTCGAGGCCGTGATGGAGGCAGCCGAGGCCTGGCTGGGCCGGCCCATCCACGGCGGGTGATGCGCCTCGCCGCCGCGCGCGAATCAGAGTGCCATGCTTGCGTGCCGTTGCGCATCAGAGCCGCGACCGTAAGGGAGCGGCGCCGTCGGGCTGCGTGCGCAACTGCACCGCTCGCTGACGGTCGCGGCTCTGATTCGCGCCGTTGCGAAGGCATGTCTGTGCGAGGCCCGACCGCATGCTTTCGCAAGCGAAAGCATGGCACCCGCACTTCACTTATGGCCACGCTGATATACTTCGACATCGGCCGCGCGCCCTACGGTCCCACCGTGCGCCTCCAGGAGCGACTCCTCCGGGAGGTCAAGGCCGCCCCCGCGGAGCGGGCGTACCTGGTGCTGGTGGAGCACGACCCGCCGGTCATCACGCTGGGCCGCGGGTCGCACGACGCGCACGTCCTGGCTTCGCGCGAGCGCCTGGCCCGCGAGGGCGTTGAAGTCCACGAGTCCGCGCGCGGCGGAGACGTAACCTGGCACGGCCCCGGCCAACTCGTCGGATACCCTGTCCTGCGGCTTGACCTGCACGGACGCGACGTGCACCGCTACCTGCGCGACCTGGAAGAAATGCTCATCCGGGCGCTGGCGCGCTTCGGCGTCGCCGGCCGCCGCGAGGGGGGCCTGACGGGCGTGTGGGTCGGCCCGGAGAAGATTGCGGCCATCGGCGTGGCCGTCCGCCGCTGGGTCGCCTGGCACGGCTTCGCCCTGAACGTGGGGCCGGACCTGTCGCATTTCGATTTGATCGTGCCATGCGGCATCCGCGAGAAGGGCGTAACGAGTCTCTCCCGCGTGCTCGGCCGCGCGGTTACGGTTGCGGAAGTCAAGCCGCACGTTGTAGAATGCCTCGTCGAGGTCTTCGGCTTGGACGGATCGTGCGCCGGCGAAGTGCCGGTCGAGCCGCGACCGTAACTGGAGGGCTCGCTGAGCCGCGTGCGCACACAGCCGCGGCCGCAGGGCGTGGAGGGAAGTTTGCCGTTGCACGGGGCGGAGAGTGGCATGGCAAGTCGGGCGAAGGCGATTTCAGTCGTGCCGCAGCGCAACAATGCCGAGGCCAATCGGCTGGCGGATGAGGACCGCGCTGCGCACGACTGGTATCGCTTTGTCCTGTCGTTCCCGCCTCATCTTGTGCGCGATTACCTGACGCGGTTCGGCATGGGGCCGCGGCACTGCGTGTTGGATCCCTTCTGCGGCACGGGTACCACGCTCGTGGAGTGCAAGAAGCAGGGCGTGCCCAGCGTGGGAATCGAGGCCAACCCGATGGCGCACTTCGCCAGCTGGGTCAAAGTCGATTGGAGTCCGGACCCCGACGGTTTGCTGCGTCGTGCGCAAGCCGTAGCCGAGCGTGTCAGCCGAGTCCTGGGAGAGCAGGGCATCGGCGATAACGGCGTGCTTCCTCTGTGGGACACGAGGCCCCGGAAGGCTGTGCGCCTGCAAGGCCTGCCGGATGAGCGCGCGGCCCTGCTCCTGAAGGACTCCATCAGCCCGCGCCCCCTGCACAAAGTCCTGGTCCTGCTGGATTGCCTGCGTGAACAAGAGGGCCAGGCGTGCTATGAACACCAGGTGCTCGCCCTGGCCAAAGCGCTGGTGTTCTCCGTCAGCAATCTGCACTTCGGGCCCGAGGTGGGCGTCGGCACGGTCAAGGCCGATGCGCCCGTTGCGGCCCCCTGGTTGGCGGCCGTTCGTGCCATGGCCGAGGACCTCCGCCACCTGCGGGGGAACCGCACCCCGAGCGCTGCGTATAGGGCTGATGCGCGCGAGGTCGGCCGCGTGGCGGCTGCCCGTTCGGTTGATGCGGTCATCACGTCGCCGCCTTATCCGAACGAGAAGGATTACACGCGCACGACGCGCCTGGAATCGGTCCTGTTGGGCTTCCTCAGGAGCAAGGCCGACCTGCGCGCGCTAAAGGAAGGGCTTGTGCGCTCGAACACGCGCAACGTCTTCCGCGCGGACGACGACGACCGCCTGGCTGCGGTCCACCCGGAAGTGGAGCGCATTGCGGCAGCCATCGAGGCCCGCCGTCTTGAACTCGGCAAGACCAGCGGTTTTGAGCGCATGTACGCGCGCGTGGCCAGGCTGTACTTCGCAGGCATGGCGCGGCACTTGGCTAACCTTCGGCCGGTGTTGCGGCCGGGGGCACGACTGGCCTACGTGGTGGGCGACCAGGCTTCGTACCTTCGAGTCATGATCCGCACCGGGAAGATCCTTGCTGACATCGCCGAATCGCTGGGTTACACGCTGGACGGCATTGATCTGTTCAGAACTCGCCTGGCCACGGCCACGCGCGAGCAACTTCGCGAAGAGGTGGTTCTCCTGCGGTGGCCGGGGTAGCCTGGCGCCGTTAAAACGGGGGCGTACATGGCTCAGCCGAATCGCTGTGTGCAGTTGATCGAGCGCATATTCTTCGCCCATTACAGACCTTGCGATCGGGAGGTCGTATTTGAACGGGAGGAGATTGTCGAAGCCGCGCGGCAACTGCGCCTGAAACTGCCGAAGAACCTGGGCGACTTGATCTACAGTTTTCGGTACAGGGCCGCGCTTCCGGAGCGGATTCGCGCCTGCGCACCGAGGGGCCTGGAGTGGATGATTCGACCGGCCGGGCGGGCGCGATACCGCTTCGTGGCTCTGCCGCGCGTAACTATTGCCCCGAGCCCGCTGGCTGCTGAGACCAAAGTTCCCGATGCGACGCCGGGCATCATCGCCAGGTATGCCCTGGGTGACGAACAGGCGCTTCTGGCCAAGGTGCGGTATAACCGGTTGATCGACATCTTTACGGGGGTAGCCTGCTACTCGCTTCAAAGCCATCTGCGCACGGCGGTCAGCAACTGCGGGCAGGTCGAGACCGATGAGGTCTACGTGGGCCTGGATCGCCGAGGGGCGCACTACGTTTTCCCCGTGCAGGCCAAGGGCAGCAAGGATACGCTCAACGTTGTGCAGATTGAGCAGGACTTCGCCATGTGCGCGGCGAAGTTTCCTGCACTTGTTTGCCGCCCGATCGGAACGCAGTTCATGGGCCCCGACCTGATCGCCATGTTCGCGTTTGAGCAGGCCGAGGAGAGCGTCCGCATTCTTTGCGAGAAGCATTACCGCCTGGTTCCCCCGGACCGGCTCTCGCCGGAGGACTTGAAGGCGTACTGCAACCGGCAGGTTGAGCATTTTCCGCTGTAAGCGCGGAGCCGTGGTTGAGATTATGGAACCTTGGACGGTTACATCGCGATCCTTGACGCCCTTTCCGCCCTGGCTGCGGAAGCGCATCTCCGCGCGCGGCGAGGCGGAGGCCGTGCGCCGGCTGCTGGCGGAACTCGGCCTGGCGACCGTCTGCTCTGGCGCACGCTGCCCGAACCTGCCGGAATGCTTCGCTCGCGGCACGGCGACGTTCCTTATCCTGGGGAGTTCTTGCACGCGGTCGTGCCGGTTCTGCGCCATCGAGAAGCGCCCCCCGGGGCCGCCGCGGGGAGACGAACCGGAAGCCGTGGCCGAGGCGTCCGCGCGGCTGAACCTGCGGCACGTGGTCATCACGAGCGTTACGCGAGACGACCTGGCCGACGGCGGGGCAGGGCACTTCGCCCGCACCATCCGTGCCGTGCGCGCCCGCCTGCCGCAGGCCGCCATCGAGGTGCTGACGCCCGACTTTCGCGGCGATGAGGCGGCAATTGACGCCGTCCTCCTCGCGCGGCCCGACATCTTCAACCACAACGTCGAGACCGTGCCGCGCCTGTACCCGTCCGTGCGGCCGGAAGCCGACTACCGCCGCAGCCTGGGTGTGCTGGCGCACGCGAAGGCGTGGGCATCGCGGCAAGCGGGGCCTGAGGCGCGTTCAGCCGCGGGCGGCACGCCCGCGGGCGCTGCGGCCGCGGCTGGACACGGCACGGCCGGCCCCGCGACAGTTTTTCATACCAAGAGCGGCCTCATGCTCGGCCTGGGCGAAACGCCCGATGAGGTCCGGGCCGTGCTCGGGGACTTGCGCGGCGCAGGGTGCGACATCGTGACCATCGGCCAGTACTTGTCGCCGTCGCCCGCGCACCAACCGGCCGCGCGATTTGCGGCGCCGGAGGAGTTTGCCGCGTGGCAGGCCGAGGCCCGCGCCCTGGGCTTCGCGGCCGTCGCCTCCGGCCCGTTCGTGCGCTCCAGTTACCAGGCGGAAAGCGTCTTTGCCGGTCGTGAAAACCGGTGACCGGCCCCGTGCGTAAGCAGGGGGGTCCGAAAGGGGAACTGTCTTATGCCCGCCGTGGACGTGCCGCTGCCTGACCTGGGCAAGGACGCCGGCGACGAGGCCCGCGTTTCATTCTGGTATGTCGATGTCGGCGAATCCGTCATGGAGGGCGACGACCTCGTGCAGATGCTCACCGACAAGGCCGCCTTCGATGTGCCCAGCCCCGTCTCGGGCAGGGTCATCGAGCAATCGGCGGCCGAGGAGCGCTCTGTCAAGGTCGGCCAGACGCTTTGCCGCATACAGGTCGAGGGCTAGCGTGGCGACCTACCCCGGCAAGTTCATCGTGCTCGATGGCCCGGAAGGGGCGGGCAAGACCACCCAGGTGGAGCGTCTCGTCCACCGCCTGCGCCGCGACGGCCGGCAGGCCACGGCCGTGCGCGATCCGGGGTCCACGCCCGTCTCCGAGCGCATCCGCGACATCCTCCTCGACAAGCGCCTGCCCGACATGGACGCCCGCACCGAGGTCTTCCTGTACATGGCCAGCCGGGCCGAGATGGTGGCCCGCATCATCCGCCCGGCGCTGGAGGTGGGCCTGGTGGTCGTCTGCGACCGCTTCGTCTCCTCCACGGTGGCCTACCAGGGTGCTGCCGGCGGCGTGGACACGGCCCTCATCTGGGAACTGGGGCGAATCGCCTGCGCGGGCCTTGAGCCCGACCTGACTGTCATCCTGGACCTGGACGTAGAGGCTGGCCTGGCGCGCCGCGAGCGCGAGCGTCCGCGCGACCGCATCGAGTCCAAGCAGCGCGCCTACCACGAGAAGGTCCGCCGGGGGTTTTTAGCGATGGCCCGCGAGCGGCCGCAGGAATTCGCCGTGGTGGACGCCTCGCGGCCGCTGGACGAGGTGGCCCGCGACATCGAGGAGGCGGTGGCCCGTGTCCTTCGCTAGCGTCCGGTTCCAGCCTGCTGCCGTCCAGATGCTGCGCGCCGCCGTCGCGGGCGACCGCCTGGCGCACGCGTACCTGTTCGCGGGCCCTCGCGGCGTGGGCAAGGGCCTGGCGGCCCGCGAGTTCGCCAAACTTCTCTTCTGCGATAAGCCGCGCGGCAAGGCCGAGACGCTGGGACCCTGCGACGCCTGCGACCACTGCCGCCGCATCGACCGCGCCGCCCATCCCGACCTGTACTGGTTCCGCAAGGAAGAGGACCGCAACGATTTCCGCATCTCGGTGGTGGCGCGGCGGCAGGGACAGGAGGCCGCCAGCCCTGCCGTTACGGTCACCGAATCCGTGGTGCTGCATCCCATGCAGGCCCGCTACACCGTCACTGTGCTGGACGACGCGGAACTGCTGAACACTGCTGCGGCCAACGCGCTCCTGAAGACGCTGGAGGAACCCACGCCCCACGCGGTGCTCATTCTTCTCTGCGCCGACGCTTCGCAACTGCCCGGAACGATCCTGTCGCGGTGCCAGTGGGTGCGGTTCGGCCCGCTGCCGGAGGAGTTCGTGGCCGAGAAGGTGCGCGAGGCCCTGGCTGCGAGCCGGGCCGAGCCGCCCGTGAAGGGGAAGAAGGCCGAGCCGCCGCGCCCGGTTTCGTCCGCGGAGATCGCCTTCATCGCGCGATTCGCCGGCGGCAGCGTGGAGCAGGCCGTGCTCCTCGCC
>Ga0194112_10004014_pt1 | contig 20315 bp, 23 predicted proteins | sample TA2MahC400mmetaG_FD_146191 | JGI IMG/M metagenome (GOLD analysis project Ga0194112, IMG submission 146191) | Freshwater microbial communities from Lake Tanganyika, Tanzania - TA2015016 Mahale Deep Cast 400m | ecosystem: Environmental > Aquatic > Freshwater > Lake | place: Tanzania: Lake... | reverse complement strand
TTTTTTAATCTTGGATTTGGCCGTGCTCTTCGGCTGGTAGTCGGCGACGGCGGCGGCCATGATGAGGGCACTGGCCTGGCTGACCGCTCTGGCGGCCGCCTCCTTCATCTGGCGGGCGGTCTGGACATGAACGGTTTCAATGCCGGTTGGGTCGGGGAGGGAGGTGGGGGCGGTAATCAACGTTACCTCAGCGCCCCGGTCCCGCGCCGCCTCTGCCACCGCATAGCCCATCTTCCCGGAGGAGCGGTTGCCGATATGCCGCACCGGGTCAATCGGCTCCTGCGTGCCGCCGGCGGTGACCACGATGCGCCGGCCAGACAGGTCTCCCTTTTGGCCCAGCACCTGTTTTATGGTGCCGAGGATAACCTCCACGTCGGCCAGGCGGCCGCGCCCCATCTTGCCCGAGGCGAGGCGGCCGTACCCGGGCGCAACGATAATGAAACCTCTTGATTTTAGCTTATTGATATTTTCCTGGGTAACTGTGTTCTCCCACATGTTCACGTTCATCGCCGGGGCGATGATAACCGGCGCCTTGGCCGCCAGCACCACACCGGTCAACATATTATCGGCCATGCCGGCGGCGAGCTTGGCAATGGTGTTGGCCGTGGCCGGGGCAATGACGACGGCATCGGTGGCTTCGGCAATGGACACGTGCGTCTCATCGTATTCAATGGGCGAGGTGAACATATCGGTGATGACTTTTATATGTGTCAGCGTCTTGAAAGTCAGCGGTGAAACAAATTTGGTGGCGGCCTCGGTCATGACCACCTCGACCATTGCGCCGTCCTGCGTCAGCTTGCTGGCCAGCTCGGCTGCCTTATAGACGGCGATGCCGCCGGTTACGCCGAGCACGATTTTTTTACTTAACATAATGCCTCCTGGGCAACGGTACGGAAAGGGAATCAGGCCTGATTCATGCCATGTATCAATCTAAGGCCGATGAGTGTGATATCATGGTTGACCGCCTTGATGACGCTGGTCTCGCTGGCGATTAAATCGGAATAGCCTCCGGTGGCGATGACCATGGCCTTTTCCCCGAGCTCCTTTTGCATCCGTGACACAATGCCCTCAACTAGACCGATATAACCGTATATTATACCCGATTGCATGGCGGTGGTGGTGCTGGTGCCAATCACGCGGGCGGGTCGGGCCAGTTCCACCCTGGGCAGCATGGCGGTGCGCGTATATAACGCTTCGGCGGCAATGCCTATCCCCGGCGCGATAACACCGCCCACATAGTCGCCTTCTTTGGAGACGACATCAAAGGTGGTGGCAGTGCCAAAGTCGGTGATGATGACCGGCCCGCCATAAAGGCGATGGGCGGCGGCGGCATTGACAATGCGGTCGGCGCCGACTTCACGGGGGTTGTCCATGCGGATGCGCACGCCGGTCTTCACCCCAGCACCCACTACGAAGGGTTTGATATTGAAATACCGCTGGCACATGTCGGCGATGGTGGAGAGCAACGGGGGCACCACGCAGCATATCGCTATCTCATTGATATCTGCCAGCTTCAGGCTCTGGTGCTGCAGCAGGTTCATCAGCAAAACGGCATATTCGTCCGCCACGCGGTGAATCCGGGTGGCCAAGCGCCACCTTGCCCTGAGCTTTTCTCCATCAAAGACGCCCAGCGTAATCTCGGTATTGCCAATATCTATTGCCAGCAGCATTGTCTATATATTCTACACCAAAGAGACTATCTCTTTTTAGTCGGTTCCCGTAATCGCTTGATTACCAGTGGCAGGACCGGCGGCAGGTCGGAGGCCAGCATACCGGTATCGCCCAGGACGTCTTTAACCACCTCGGCAGCTTTACCGTGCAGGTATACGCCGAGCGCTGCCGCGTCAAGAAGGGAAAGCCCCTGTGCCAGCAGGCCGGCGATGGCGCCGGCGAGCACATCACCGGTGCCCCCGGATGCCAGTCCCGGGTTGGCGAAAGGACTGACCCGGCAGCCGCCATCCGGCGAGGTGATAACGGTGAAGGCCCCTTTGAGGACAATGGTTTTATGCCATTCCCGAGCGTATTTTTGGGCAGTGCCAAGTCTGTCCGACTGTATCTCTTTGATATTGAGTCCGCTCAATCTTGCCATTTCACCGGGGTGCGGCGTCAGTATGGCATCGCCGGCCAGTTTTTGCCACCAGCCCGGTATTTCGGCCAGGATATTCAGCCCATCGGCATCAATAACCGGCGGAGGCAGTTTTTTCTGGAAAAGCAGGGCGGGGATTAACTGGCTCACTGACTGGCTCTGCCCCAGGCCGCAGCCGAGCAGCAGGACATTGTAAGATTGCAGGCTTTGATTGATTATTCTGGCAGCTTCCCCGGAGATGATGCCTGCCTCTGCTTCGGGAAGTGGGAGGTAGGTGGTCTCGGTCAGCTTGGCGGCCAGGACCGGCTGCAGGCTTGAGGCTGTGGCCAGCGTCACCAGGCCGGCGCCAGCGCGCAGGGCGCCGCTGCAGGCCAGGTAAGCGGCGCCGATGTAGTTGACCGAGCCGGCAACTGTCAGCACCTTGCCGAACGTTCCCTTATTGGCGCCAAGGGGGCGCTTTGGGAGAACGGTTCTCGCCCATTCGTCGGTGATTAATTCCAGGTCAATATCTGCTGCCAGCTCAGGCGGAATGCCGATGTCGGCGATGGTCAGTTTGCCCACCCTCTCCGCACCGGGGAAGAGGAAAAGCCCCCGCTTGGGCATGGCCAGGGTAACGGTATAGTCGGCGCTGGGGCAGGCCGGGTCCGCCTCTCCGGTATCGGCGTTGAGTCCGGAGGGCAGGTCAACGGCAATGATAACCAGCGCTGCTTTTTTCTCTTTAAGCTGGTTTACACTGTCCAGGACCCGGGCGAATATTCCCTGGAGCGGGCGGGCTTTGCCGGTGCCGAAAAGGGCGTCAACAATGCAATCGGCTGAAGACAGCAACTCACTGAACCGGGACAGGTCCTTGTCCTGACCGGCGTCAACGCAGGGCATTTTCCGCTGTCGCACCAGCTCAAGGTTGGCGTCATCTTTGGGCCGGGGAGCGCAGAGATAGACGCTCACCTGAGCTCCCCAGTCATGCAGGTAGCGGGCCGCCACCAGCCCGTCGCCGCCGTTATTGCCCGGCCCGACCAGGACAAGTATATGCTTTTGCCTCACCGGCTCCAGAATACGCCTGGCCTCTTCCGCCACCGACCGGCCGGCGTTCTCCATCAGCACATGTCCGGGCGTGCCGCGGCGAATGCACTCCTGGTCTATCTGGCGCATCTGTTCGCTGGTGACGATTTTCATGTTAGAAATCCAGCACGTTGCTGATGTGAAGTGTAGCAGTATCGTGGGGCATGGTCAAGATAGGGCAGGGTGGGAAAGCGTCATACTACTCCCTGCCCTGCTTCTCATTTATATTTATATTTTTCGGACTGCTAACGTGAAGCGAGCTGCTTATCGTATTCTATCTTGCCCGCCTGGTGCATCTTGATGTGTTCCTTCATCATGTCCCTGATGGGCAGGTCATAGGGGCAGCGTTCCTCGCATTCCCCGCAATCGGTGCATTCCTCGGCTTTGAGGAAAGACTCGGCGAACTTGCCCGTGTACAGGCGGACATCCGGCAGGCGCCTGCGGAGATTGGAGAAAGACATGACATCGGAGATGGGTATCCCCGCCGTGCACGGCTGGCAGTAGTCACAGCGACGGCAAAACCTGGGGCCGAGCTCCTCCCTGATTCGTGTCATCTCCCGCTCTTCCCCGGCGGTCATCTCCCTTGGCCCCTTTAATACCCGCGCGATTTCCTCTATTTCCGGCACCCGTTCAATGCCCGGGATAAGCACGATATCCGGAATCTGAAGCAGGTATTTGATGGCTACAGTGACGTTATCAATCATGCCTCCGGCCAGCGGCTTCATGGCGATGAAGCCAACATCGTGCTGTCGGCACAGGGAAAGGAGTTCCTCCCTGCCTTCGTAGGCCATGAAGTTCAGCGGGAACATGATGGTCTCAAATTGGTCGGTCTTGACGATGTCCTTGGCAGTGTCAATCTGATGAGAGCTTATGCCGATGTGTTTCACCAGCCCCGCCCTCTTGGCATCTTCAAGGACAGCCCGTGGCCCATGCGGGTCGAGGATGGTTTCCAGGGTCTTGGCATCGCTGACGTTATGGAACTGGTAGAGGTCAATATAGCTGGTCTGAAGTCTTTCCAGACTTAATTTAAGATGTTTTTCAATGTCTTCCCGGGTGCGGGCCCCCGATTTTGTGGATATGAAAAGCCTGTCCCGTTTTCCCTTGATGGCCTTGCCGATTCTCTCCTCGCTGGTGGTGTAGCCGTTGGCTGTGTCCAGATAGTTGATGCCCAACTCCAGGCACTTTTTGACCACGGCTATTGCCTCCTCTTCGGATACCCTCTGGATAGGGATGCCCCCGAAGCCAAGTCGGGTCACCATCATCTCCGTTCTGCCCAGCCTTATCTTCTCCATGCGCCTATCTCATCCTTTCCCGGTGATTTTTTGCAACATAATCTGGTAGAACTCCTCAGGTTCTTTGCCTGTGGAGAGCTTCTCCATGGGGCACATGCCCTCGCCGTCGGCTCTCTCGATGGTGGGGACGGTCCGGGTGAAGTGATACGCTACCCGGTATCTTTCCAGCGTCTGCACGGCCAGCTCACTGCCCAGCGGGCTGAACGCTTCGCGGCACCCTGCCTTGACCGCCAGCAGGGCGGCGGCGTTGCCGATGATTTTGTCAAAGATAACCACGCCGGTATGTTTTGCGGCGCAGCCGCCGAGGTATTCCATCAGGGGCAGCAGGCGGTCTTTCCGGGAGGAAAAGACAAGCTTATCACCCTGGTATACCCGCAGCGTATCACCACTGGTGGTGAACTGCTGGAAAAGACGCTGATACATTACCTATTCATTGTAAACGGGTTGCCCTGCCGATGGCAAACTTATCGGCCTGGAAGGCGTTTACCAGAGCCGGTGAATCAGCGGCTGATGCGCAGGCCGCCACCCTTGAGCAGGTTTTCCACCTCTGCCAGTGTCGCCCAGTTGGTGTCGCTGGGGATGGAGTGCTTCAACGCCGAGAAGGCGTTGCCGTATTTCACTCCCTTATCTATGTCGCCGGTGAGGTAGCCGTAGATAAATCCGGCGGTGTAGGAATCGCCGGCGCCGACCCGATCCACGATTTCCACGTCGTAGGTGCGGTCGTCATATATCTTTCCCGCCGAGTAGGCAATGGCCGTCCAGCGATTTCTCAGCACGGACACGTCCTCGCGCAGGGTGATGCATACCACCTCAAACTTGAATTTCTCCGCCAGCCTCTGGGCCACCTCGCGGTAGTCCTTGCCGGTGATGCCGAGCACCTTTCTGGTGTCCTCCTCCGTGGAAAACAGGACATCAACATGCTCCATCAGTGGCTCCTGGCATTTGCGGGCCTCTGCTTCCGTCCAGAGTCGGGCGCGGTAATTGAGGTCGTAGCTCACCTTGCAGCCAGCCTTCTGGGCGGCTTGCAGCGCCTCGGCGGTGACCTGGGCGGCACTGGGGCTGAGGGCCGGGGTGATGCCGCTGGTATGGAACCACTTGGCGCCCTTGAAGGCTTCCTTCCAGTTTATCTCTCCGGGCTTGACCTGGCTGATGGCGGTGTGGGCGCGGTCGTAGAGGACGCTGCTCGGTCTGGGCGTGGCGCCGAACTCAACAAAATAGATTCCGTTGCGGTCACCCTTGGTCCAGACGATGTGCGAGGTGTCCACACCCTGCTCGCGGGCCTTGTTGCGAATCATCTGGCCCAGGGCGTTATCCGTCAGCCGTGAGACCCAGGCGGTGCTGATGCCCAGTCGGCTAAGGTCAGCGGCCACATTCCACTCCGCGCCACCGATATTCACGTCCAGCACATTTGTCTGCTCCAGCCGCCGGTAGTTCGGCGGGGAAAGCCGCACCATGGTCTCGCCAAAAGTAACTACATCAGCCATCGTTTATTCCTCCTTGATTTCAAATCAGCCTTCTCTGGCCTGTTTCACCGCGGCCACGAATTTCTGGGCTGTCTCGGTGATGACTGCCCAGTTTTTCTCGCTCACTGCCTTCTTGTTCACCAGCGAGGTGCCGGCGGCCACCGCCACGGCGCCGGCCTTGATGAATTCGGGCGTGGTCTCCAGGTTTACCCCACCGGTGGGGCACAGTTTGACTTGAGGCAGTGGCGCCAGAATATCCTTGAGGTAGCCGGGGCCGCCCACCGAGGCCGGGAAAACCTTAACGATGTCCGCGCCCGCCTCCCAGGCGGTCAGTACCTCAGTGGGGGTAAAGGTGCCCGGGATGACAATCTTGCTGTAGCGACGGCAGACCTCGATGACCCCGAGATTTAGGGTGGGGCTGACGATGAACTCGGCGCCCGCCAGGATACAGGCGCGAGCCGTTTCCGGGTCAAGAACAGTGCCGGCGCCTACCAGCACCTGTTCCTTGACCGCGCCCTTGAACTCCTTGATGGCATCAATGGCGCCGGGCACAGTCATGGTCACCTCAATGGGCTTGACGCCGCCCTTGGCAATGGCCATGCACACGTCCACCGCTTCCTTGGGACTGCCGACCCTGACAATGGCCACCACGCCGCAGTCTATTATGGTCTGTAAATTTTTCTCCTTATCACTCATTGCTTTCCTCCATCCATGGTACTATTGGTGGTTAAATCGCAGCAATATCTTGAACCATCAGCGTTGCTTTGTCAAACGTTCCAGTTTACACAGCATCGCCTGCCAGTGTGTGCCGCGCCAGTAAATTCTCCGGCAGACCGGGCACTCCATATACTGTGTTTGTGTTTTATAAACGTAGGGCGGGACGCGGTCTCTGACCTCTTCCTGGCTTCTCTCCTGAAGAGGGCTGTTGCACTCAAGGCAGATGGTGAACGGTCTGGACTGGAAATCTAGGTGTAGCGCCTCAATCACCTGGAGTACCTGCGGCTCGGGATGGTCGCTGTCAATGAGGATGGCCCTGAGTCGGCCGCTGGTGATGACACCGCGTTTCATGATGTGGGTATCCCGCGTCAGTATCACCCGGCTTTCCTTCAGGGCCCGGTCTATGAGATAGGCGTCATCTTCGCCTTCAAAGAAAACGGCGTCGTAGCCCAGCATTCTCAGCCACTTGGCGAGCTTGCCCACGTTGCTGTCCACGATGAATTTTGTACCATCCGGCATCTTTTTATCTGATATGTGCGTGGCAGTCAGGGCATTCGCGGGCGAACCAGTATAGCCGCTTCCCGCACTGGGGGCACCGCCCCTCCCGGTCCATCTTTTTCAGCCAATTTTCCAGGCCGTGTTCTTTGATGTACTGAAGCTGTTCAATCAGGTGTTCGTGATGGGAGATTCCATTCTCAATGTGTACGTGCTTGAAATCTTCCAGGCGCTGGCAGGGGAAATCGGCGCACTCAAAGCACCAGGTCACCCCGTGCTCCCGGGCGCACTTTCTGAAACCGGGTTTGCATTCTACACATGTTGGCATCACTTTGTCCGAGTGACAGCCGTTGCAGCGCACTTCTTCAATGGTGAAGTTCCTATCCCGCGCCCGCTTCTCCAGTTCAACGATGTCATTCTCCTGCTGGGCGAGGTAGCTGGGACACGTTCCGCAGTAGATGCCGCAGATACCGACCAGTTTCCAGGCCTCTTTTTCCATAATCAGCCTCCCTGTTTACAACTGTACTTCCAGTCCCTCATGTGCCAGCGTTATCGGTGTGCTTAGCTCGTCGGATAGCCGCTCAATCTCAGCGGCTATCTCCGCCTCCTGCCTCGGGTTCATGTGCACCAGAAATACCTGTGGCAGATAGCCTTTTAGCTTCTGGAAGGCGAGCAGTTCCTCTTTGAGCAGGCCCGGGGTGAGGTGCAGCCTGAGACGGCCAAATTCTTCGTACCGGTCTGGCGCGGTGACCTCGGTGATAAGTAGTTGCGGCGATACCTCAGGCCACGCTTCTGATAGCCCAAGCCCGGTATCACCGGTATAGAAAAGCGATTTGCCGTCGGAGGAGGTGACCTGGAAGCCAACCGTCGGTGCCGAATGGTTAACCGGCACGGCCAGGATTTCATAGTCGGCAATTTTAAAGGGTTTTCCGGGCTCGATGACCGTGAATTTGATTCTCGGGTTTTGCGGCGGCTTTTCCAGGAAGCTGGAGTATATGGTGCCGTTGAGCCAGTGGGACGCCAGGGCGTCCCTGACCACCTGCGTGGCATAGACTGAAACGCTGGTCTCATAGAACAGGGCATTCATGCCCAGCGCCGGGACGTCTCTTATATGGTCGTAGTGGTGATGGGTGAGCAGGACTGCCTTGAGCTTCAGTTGCGCCTCAATTGACAGGCTTGAGGTAAGGCTGCCGGCGTCAAGCGCCAGCACGTCGTCTATCAGTAAACTCACCAGCCTGGTGGTGGCTGATTCGCAGTTGTGCGCCCCCAGAAACCTGACCTTCAATTTTTTATCTCTCCAGCCTATCTGGCCATGAGGAAAGGATTGAACCTGGTATCGTAATCATAGGTATCAATGGCCTCTTTCCTTTTCACCCAGTTGACCGTGGCGTAGGTGAGAGGGGTGGCCAGGGCCTCAATGAGCGTCTTGGCCAGCCAGTGATACAGAATCATGATGGGCACGAAGGACGCCGTGCCGATGAAGGCCACGGTGATGAAGATGGAGGTGTCCAGCCCCTGCCCGATAATCGTCGAGCCGATGGTGCGGCTCCACAGCCAGCGGCCCCTGGTCATGATTTTCATTCTGGCCAGAATGAAAGAATTGGCGAACTCGCCAGCCAGGTAGCCTAGGAACGAGGCCGCCAGCAACCGCCGCGTATAACCGAGGATGAGCTGATAGGCTTCCTGGTCTTCCCAGAAAGGCGCGGCGGGAAGCCTCTGTCCCACCCAGACAAAGAAGACAAAAATAAGGTTGCAGAGGAAACCGAGCCAGATAACCCGGCGTGCCATACGGTAGCCGTAGACCTCGGTGAGGACGTCGCCCAGGATGTAGCTCAGAGGGAAAATGAAGATGGCCGCCGGCATGATGAACGGGCCGAGGCTGATGACCTTGACGGCGATAACGTTGGCGGTAATGAGACAGGTGATGAAGAGGGCGATGAATATCACCAGTCGGTGCGAGGCGTTCATTCCTAAATCCAGTGCCGGCGATGGAAAGCGTAAAGCATTGCCCCAGAGACAACAAGCATAATCGCCAGCAGAAAGAGAAAGGCCTGAAGACTGCCCCTCTCTATCCCACCGGGTAAAGGTATATTCATTCCATAAATACTGGAAACAACAATGCTGGGTAAGATGACAGTGCCTGCTATGGTTAAGACACGCATGATGATATTCAGACGTTCGGTGCTCAAAACATAATCAGTATCCTTAAACACCTCGATGGTCTCTTTGGCTTCATCTAGGGTATCGCATATCTTGTTCAGGTGGTCCATGACGTCACCAAATTGAACAGTCAAATCTATCTTGGTAAACCGCTTTATCTTGGTCTCTGTCTCATTAGTAACCGCCCGTAAGGAATTGAGGATTCGGCGTTGAGTTATGATATCACGCCGCAGCACAGATAGTTCCTGAGCGGCTGAAACTCTCTCATCAAAGACGATATCTTCCACATCGTCCATCCAGGCTAAAACCTTATCCAGGATAGGGAAGTAGGCATCAACTGTCCTATCCAGTATGCGGTAGAGAAGATATCCGGAGCCATTGCCAAGGTTCTGTTGTCGTGCTCCCTCATCAGTCTGGCACTGGCGGAACAGACCCACCAAAGTTTTAAGTTGCCCATCATGAACGGTAATCAGGTATTTTTCACCAACGAATACCGATATCTGGTCATGCCGGCTTATCCGCGTCGCCCTGTTCCATATCGAGAAGTGGAAGATGAGAAAGATGTAGTCCTTATATACATCCACTTTTGGTCGCTGTCGCTCGCTGAGACAGTCATCTAAATCCATGGGATGGAAGGAATAATTTTTTGCCAGGTAATCTATCTCACGTTTGGTCGGCTTCTCAATGTTTATCCAGGTCAGGCCATTCCACTCGACCGATTCTATATTCAGCTGGTTGTCCCTGTCTTTTACTTCGGCCTCGCGAACCGCCATGACGATATCTTCTCCTGTGTTTTGAGGCGCAGCCGTATCTGGCCTATTTTACCACAATTTAGCAAAGGGTGAACAGATTAACCCCGCCGCTTTTCCTTTTTTTGATACCATCCAGAGGGGTGTCCTACCTGTAATCGTAGAAGCCCTTGCCGGATTTGCGCCCGAGCCAGCCGGCAGCGACCATCTTTTTCAGCAGGACCGGGGGAGCATACTGGGGGTCCTTTAACTCGTCGTACATGGCGTTGCCAATATAGCCAAACGTATCCAGCCCGACCAGGTCCGCCATGGCCAGCGGCCCCATGGGATGGTTAAGGCCGAGTGTCATACCGGCGTCAATGTCCTCTCTGGTGGCCATCCCTGATTCCAGCATGCGGATGGCGTTAAATACCTGTGGCACCATCAGGCGGTTGACGATGAAGCCAGGTGTGTCCGGCGCGACGATGACTGTTTTGCCCAGCGACTTCCCGAAGCTCCGGCCAGTTTCCAGAGTCTCCTCGCTGGTGATGATGGTCCGGCTCATCTCCAGCAGCTTCATTACCGGTGGCGGGTTAAAGAAGTGCATGCCAAGCACTTTATCCGGTCGCCTGGTGGTCATGGCCATTTCCGTGATGGAAAGGCAGGAGGTATTGGTGGCCAGGATAGCATGTTTGGGACAGACCGCATCCAGTTCCGCGAATATTTTCTTTTTCAACTCCAGGTTCTCCACCGCGGCCTCAATAACAAGGTCGCAGCCGCTGAAGTCCTTCAGGCTGGTAGTGCCTTTTATGCGGGAGAAAATGGCCTCTTTGTCCCTGGCTTTTATGGTCTCTTTCTCCACGGCTCTGGTCAGCCGCGAATTGATTGAGGCCAGCCCCTTGTTCAGCAGCGTCTCGTTTACCTCCGAGACTATCACCTCATAGCCGGCCTGGGCGCACACCTGAGCGATGCCGCTGCCCATCTGCCCACAGCCGACGACACCAACTTGCTTGGTTTCCATGGTATTCTCTTTCCTCCAGCCTTACTTGCCTTTGAAGTCGGGCTTTCTCTTCTCCAGAAAGGCAGTTGTTCCTTCGGTGAAATCTTCCGTGCTCATAACATAGGCTTCCAGCGCGTTTTCCAGCCGCAGGCCATCTTCAAGCGTCAGGCTGCTGCCCCTGAGCATCGCCTGTTTGGCGGCTCTGACTGCCAGGGGTCCGGCGTGGCAGATTGCCTCTGCCCATTCCCGGGCGGTGGGCATCACCTTTTCCGGCGGCACCACCGTGTTGACCAGGCCAATGCGGTATGCTTCCTGGGCATCAATCAGCTTCCCCATGAGCAGCAGTTCGGCGGCCTTGCCCGCCGGAATCATTCTGGGGAGGCGCTGCGTTGCCCCCCAGCCCGGAATCAGTCCCAGATTAACTTCTGGCGAGCCGAAGCGGGCTTTTTCCGAAGCTATGCGCAGGTCGCAGGCCAGGGCCATTTCCAGACCGCCACCCAGTGCCATACCGTTTATGGCGGCAATGAGTGGTTTCCATAGTTCCAGGCCGCGCATGTGCGTTGCCGGCATGGCCCAGGGGTGCTGCGCCAGGTTTTCTTTCAGGAAGGGCAGCATGTCTTTGATATCGGCGCCGGTGCAGAACGCCCGGTCACCAGCGCCGGTGATGATACCCACCCACAGCCCCTCGTCATCGCGGAAATCAACCATCGCCTGGTGCAGCTCTCTAGCGGTGGGCACATCAATCGAATTCAGCGCCTCCGGTCGGTTAATGGTGAAAATTGCGATTTTGCCTTCCTTCTGATAGTCAATAGCCACCTCTGGTCTCCTTGTTTTTATTCTCGGGAAGATTTTCAAGAATCGGCTTCAGGTGCGTAGCCAGATGAATTATAATATCAACCTCCTTTGGGACGGGCGCTTCCTTGTCCGGAGGCAAATTCAAGCCGGGGGTTTTTTACTTCGTGCCGATTTTAACAGAAGCCTGGGGTACCGTCAAGGCAATTAGGTGAGGGTTTCGTTTGCTTATGGTGATGAGGTCGGTTGCAGATTCTGGCGGCGCTGTGCTATAATAGCCGCCAGAAAAGAATATAGTTACTTTCTCCGAGCCTGTTCTCCTAATGGCTCAAGCCCAAGGAGACTGGCCGATAGGGTATCATGGGAAACTGTGATGCCTCCCGTATTTGGAAAGGAGAGTCTGCAGTATCACTTAGACTGTGCAGAGCACCTCCTTACGAGGTGCTTTCTATTTAATTAACCTGTTGGTTAACCTGGCACTCAAACAAGAATGTAGAAAGGTGAAAAAATGCGCAAACTGACCTGCTGCTTATCAGTGATACTCATGCTGGTCATGACGGCTGGCATCTTCAGCTGCACTCAGACGGCACCAGCGCCGCAATTCCCATTACATGACCCTCTGGTAAGGTTCAAAATCGCTACCACCACCAGCCTTTACGATACCGGCCTCTGGTACTACCTGGAGCCGATATTTGAGAAAGAGGCTAACGTGGAAATGGACATTATCTATGCCGGTACCGGAATAGCCCTGGAATATGGCAAAAGGGGCGATGTCGATGCCGTCATTGTGCATGATAGGGCGGCAGAAGACAAGTTTATCGCTGAGGGTTATGGCATAAACCGCAGGTACTTCGGCTATAACTTCTTTCTGATTGCCGGGCCGACCAGTGACCCCGCCGGTATCAAGGGTTCTACCGCTGCCGAAGCATTCAAGAAAATACATGACGCCGGCCTGAAGGACCCCGCCGCAGTTAAATTCGTTTCCCGGGGCGATAATTCCGGCACTCATGCCAAGGAAAAACTTATCTGGGACGCCGCCGGATTCAAGTACGAGGACATCCAGAATTCCGGTGAATGGTATGTTGAAGCCGGCAAGGGTATGGGCTCCTGCCTGCTCATGGCCAACGAGATGCAGGCATACATTCTGGCGGATATATCAACTTTTCTGGCCTACAACAAAAAGAGCAACCTGAGCATAATATCCCTGGTGGAGCAGGATGAGCTATTCCTCAATGTATATGCTGCAATAGCTATCAACCCGGAGAAGAACAAGAATGCCAAAATTGATATCGCCAATCAGTTCATCAACTGGCTTATTGGCCCCGAAGTCCAGGAAATAATGGGCACTTACGGGGAAGCTGAGTACGGAAGGTCGCTTTTCAACCCGATTGCCCGAGGGCTTGAAGACGGCAGCGCTAACCTGCCCGGATTTCCGCCACCGGAGGACTATGCCAAACCAGTCCCTTAGTATTCTTTAAAAATAAGACATATATGCTTATACTATATTCAATAACCAGGTTCCGGGACTTAAGCAAGGCCGTGCTTCACCTCGCTCCAACCTTGCTTAAGTCCTGATGGTTGCCGTATCCGGGAGAGAAGTATTGACAGAGTTGTGGCACGGCCTGATAAAGGCGATTGAGCTGATTGTAACTCTTGACCCTGAGGTGATACAGGTGGCGGGAAGGTCACTGAGGATTGCCATCACTTCCTCACTGCTTGCCTCTGCCATCTGTCTGCCTGTTGCCAGTCTCATCTACTTCAACCGGTTCCGCGGGAAAAGATTTTTAATCAGCCTGATACAGACTTTCTACAGTGTGCCTACCGTCGCTGTCGGCTTGTTTGTCTTCGTGTTCATTTCCCGGGCAGGGCCACTGGGTGCGCTGGGACTGCTCTTCTCCCCGACGGCCATAGTCATTGGACAGATGGTGCTGATAACCCCGGTGCTGCTCGGGCTTACCATCTCTGCCCTGAGCGGTGTGGACCGAGCGCTTATTGACACGGCGCGGTCGCTGGGCGCCAGCCGCTTTCAGACGGCGCTGGTCACTTTGCGTGAGGCCAGGTTTGCCGTCATGGCGGCGGTAATTATGGCTTTTGGCCGGGCTATCTCTGAAGTGGGCATATCCCTCATGGTGGGCGGCAATATCCGCGGCTTCACCCGGGTCATCACCACGGCTATCTCACTGGAGACCTCAAAGGGTGATATTGAACTGTCCCTCGCGCTGGGCATAATACTGATTTCAATTGCCCTTATCATCAATATCATACTGAACCGGGTGCAGCAGAGGTAGTTATGGCTTTAATTGAGCTAATCAATCTATATCAGCGATACGGCGAGCGGGATATCCTGAAAAATATCAATCTCAGCATTGAGCGAGGTGAGGTGTTCGCTCTGATTGGCCCAACCGGCAGTGGCAAGACGACCCTTTTGCGCCTGATAGACCTGATAGATAGGCCCGCGTCCGGGAAGATACGCTTTGATGATGCTGATACTGATGCACCTGCTGCGGTGCGACTGGACATGCGGCGGCGCATGGCGTTCGTCCTGCAGAAACCGGTGGTCTTCAACCTGAGCGTTTATGATAACGTCGCCTGTGCGCTGAGGTGGCGGGGCATAAAAGGCAGCCGGCTGAAGGAAAAGGTGAATCATATCATTGACGTTGTGGGCATGTCTGATTACCGCAGTCGGAATGCCAGGCAACTGTCTGGTGGTGAGGTACAGCGCGTGGCCATCGCCCGGGCGATTGCTCTTGAACCTGAAGTGCTGCTGCTGGACGAGCCCACAGCCAACCTGGACCCACTTTCCGCCGCCCGGATTGAGGAGCTTATCAGCAGCATTATTAAAAGCTACGCGGCCACCATTATCATGGCGACGCATGACCTGGCGCAGGGGCAGCGCCTCGCCGACCGTATCGGGGTGCTGATGAACGGGGAGCTCCAGCAGGCCGGGGGCGCCAGAGACGTTTTTGCCTCACCGCGCAACCGGGAGGTGGCTGAGTTTGTCGGCGTGGAGAACATCATTGACGGCGTCATCACGTCCAGCGAGGATAAAATCGTCAATATTGAAAGCGCCGGGAGGTCAATAGAGGCAATTTCCGACTACGCCGTTGGCGAGGCAGTGTGTGCCTGTATCCGGCCGGAAGACGTCACGCTGGCCCTTTCCCGAATCTCCAGCAGCGCCCGGAACTCTTTTGAGGGAGAAATCAAGTGGCTGGTGAGCATGGGGCCGCTGACACGGGTCGAGCTCCAGTGCGGGTTTCCTCTGGTGGCCACGGTGACCAAACGGTCGGCCGAGGAGATGGGTTTAAGCAAGGGGAAGAAAGTCTTCGCTACCTTCAAGGCGACCGCCATTCACGTTATCAAGCGAAATTGACAATCAAAGCGCATTGATGCTATATTCTACTCTGTTGGCAGCGTAGCTCAGAGGCAGAGCAGGGGACTCATAAGCCCTTGGTCGGCGGTTCAAATCCACCCGCTGCCAGTTTTAACGATGCCTCTTTGATTCCCTATTATACTTTACTGAATCCATTATATATTCTATCTGTTGTCTAGCAGGCGGTAGTCCAATAGCCCATTGGACTCCATCGTAGGCAATGCTGTAGCGGTTCAATATCTCATCAAGTGTAGTTAGAACGTCATCGATTTCTTGAACGGTAATTGGGTTTTCCTGCATAACGTCGACTTCATTTAACGCCTGTTCTTTGTCCAAATGCGCTAGCTTCTTGTGTCGCCATTTTATAAGGTTAGTGACTGGCAGATTTCGGACTCTTTTTTCATCTGTATCCACAGCTTCTTTGGTTATCTCGACATGTAGTTGTGTCCAGTGATTTATGTCTTCTTCGTCTCTTCCTACTTTTTCCAGGCGTTTCCTATAAGCTTGAGTAGAAAACAAATCTAGGTTGTTTCTCACTAGTTCAAAAAAGCTATGTAGTTGCATGGTATCCGTTCGTGTATCAATGAATCTGAATATAGATATGATTGTCGCAAAGAGGTTTGCATTCTGTGTTACTTGAAAGAACGTAATTGCCTCATCGAAATCCAATGGCCGAGTATGCCGGGACTCTCTAATAGATTTAGCAATCTCATAATGCGTATATGCTGTATTTAACTCATCTCGTAGTCGTTTCATATAGATAAGATATTGTTCTTCCGGGGATATAGAATGTGGCATTTGCATCTCCTATTATTCGGTATTGTACTTTGTCCCTAGGCTATGTTCAATCGAATTATAATACTTGTTAATTACAGCTAAAATCTATACCACAAAGCTATTGACACTTTTACACGTTTGATAAGTATATCTGCTTAATGGGCATTGCTTAATGATAATTATAAAAATCAATATTTGATTCATGTAGTTTAGGTATTTTCAGAGTTCAAAAATACGTATCACGACGGAAGTAAGTTTTAACGGCAGGTTGGTAAGCTAGTAATGTAAAGATAAAGAAAGGAGGTAACTAAGATGGAGTGGCAATTATTAGTAGCTCTGATAGTTGTCGTGCCCGTCATTCTCTTCCCCGCCGCTTTCGTCTGGTATATGAACCTGGGCGGACTTTACGCTGCGGTCAAGGAAGCCAGAGCCAAGAAAGCTGCTGGTGAGAAAGTGATCAAGGTAAAAGCTAGGGCAAGGTAGCAGCCATGCCTGATGAGAAAAGACCTGAATGCGAAAAAAGGAGGTGAGAAAACGATGCAGCTGGAATTAATAATCGCACTGGCGATAGCAATACCAATTCTTCTCTTCCCGGCGGCTTTTGTGTGGTTTATTAACATCAGCGGAATTTTAACCGTATGGAAGGAGAGCCGGGCCAGAGAAGAAAGGCGAGCCAGAGCACGTAAGGAAGCGCTGGAACGAATAAAGTAAGGAGGTTGAGGAAGAAAGCCTGGCGAAATGCACCTGAATTTTTAGGCTTGATATCCCAGACTAAGGTATCCAGCTTTAGCTGATATGAACTATAAAAAGAAATACTCAATATGCTTGTTTAGGCATTTTGCATAGATGGAATAGCCTGAAGTTAATGGGAGGTAAAACAAGATGAAATCTCTGCGCATTATTATTCCGGCTATCATTACCGCTTTGCTGACCGCTCTCGCCATATTTTCTGCAATCTGGCTGACTGGGCTGGTACCCGCTGGATCTTGGTCCGAACTAATCAAAGCAGCCATAGTGATATTTATTATTGGTTCTACTCTTTTAATTATTGCCTGGTCTGCGTATTTCACCTATATAATAAAGGATACCATTGAAAGGCTGCTGTCTCAAAAGACCTAATTGGCATAATAACTGGTAGTTGAATTATTTAGTCATAGTATCTAGGGCTAATCTCCGAGATATTAAGCGCGGGTGTTGACTAAATATCCGTACGATGAGTAATATCTGACCTTGAAAAGGAGGTAGATAGCCCCCGCCTTTTTACCGGCTAGCTTCACCTGCCGAAGTCACCGGTTCAAATCCACCCGCTGCCACTTAGTTTTTAAGTGTCATTCAAATAGAAAAAAAGTAGGTTTGTTCTTCCCACTGAGAGTCTGATACTATTCATTTCTTCTTAAGACGCATACCAAATATGAATCTAGTGACAACCGTGCGCTTGATTAACTCATATAGCACCATGATGCCACTGAGAGACGCCACGACGACTATAAGGTATTTTAGATATACATTCATCTGCCACTGGATGACGAAGTAACCCATGATGATAATTACCGTTTGGTGCAGGATATAGAAGGGCAAAACGGCTTCGTTGGCATAACTCAGGAATTCGTTGGTAAATGATAAGAATTTGCGGGCGTAGCCCAGAAAAGCTATGATCCAGCACCAGGCAATAAAGCACCAAGCACAGGAGAAGAGAATCATCACGAGCGAGTAGGGACCGCCACTCTTATAACCGAGACCATCCAATGTCATTTCCGCCAGAGAAAAAGGCACAGCCAGGATTAGCGCCAGTGTCTTATAGCGGTCTATAGCCTGCCAGAAACCTTCACGTGAGCATAATAAATAGCCATAGATAAAGAAGGAGAGATAATACAGGTCATGGGCGTAGTCATGTATCAGGTCATTCTCACCGCTAGAAAGCGGACCCAGGGTAACAATCCAGAGACATAGCGGCAGGATATATAAAAAGATATTGCCCCCTTTGCCAGTGAACGAGGCGAGACCGTCCAAAAAGCGTTTCCCCGCTTCACGTCGAAGCCAGAGTAATAGCGGCAGTGTGATGAGGCAAAAAAGAAAGAGATAGGTCAAGAACCAGAGGTGACCCCAGCTGAGGTTGCCAGTGCCTTCATAGCTGTAGGTGCCGTGGGTAAAGAATTGCGGATAAAACTGGAAGAAACTGCCACTAAAGTCGCCTTCATAGATGCGCTCTAGGTAGACCTGCGGCGGCACAATTATCAATATGCCAAAGATAAGGGGCACGAAGATGCGCAAAAACCGCTCCCGGACAAACTGACCGGGTTTCCTGACTCCAAGTGAAAACCAGGCAGCGGCACCAGCTACGAGGAAGAACATGGGCATACCCCAGTAGTCAAAGAAGTGTATATAAGTCTCTATACCGCCAGCAGTCTCGGCGTTCTTTAAATGCCAGGGGGTGAAATTGAAGAGGCGCCCACTGTGGAAAAGCAACAGCAGGAACATGGTGATTACACGGACCCAATCCAAGTCATAACGGCGGGCTTTGGAGCCGGATACTATTTTCATATATTTGTTTTGATGTGTATTATAGTTTAGGGTTTAATGATTAGCAATATGGTCTTATTATTTGGAGGAAATGCTCGTAACTTCGTTCCAAGTCCGCAACCCGAAGGGCACTAGTTCAAATCCACCCGCTGCCAGTTTTTATGTTCTTCGCTGAGTTTGAAAAGTTTCCCCTTTCTTTTTGGAAGGCGTGTTCCCTACAGGGCAAACTTTGATACAAGTGGTCAAACAGTAATGTTTCTGATTCAATTTTCTACAACTTTCTATATCCGTTTGCGCTGGTGTCTGGTACCATACCTCTTCAGGGCTGAAATCGGAGCGCATCGAAATAGGTCCGGGGCAGCTCTTTATGCAAATAGAACAGCTTTCCCCTAGGCACGTTTTGGCTTCAAGAAGGGGACTGGGGGTAAGCTCCGCCTCGGTGATTACGGAGCCGAACCTCACACGAGGCCCGTATTGAGGTGTAACCACCAGATTGTTTAGCCCAAACTCCCCTAGGCCAGCCCTTACTGCAGCGTGGCGATGTGAAAAGAGCCCCCTCCCAAGAGAAACCTTCTCATGCATCAATTGCTTATATGGGCCATTGGATGGAAAGAACAGAGATAGGTACCCCCGATTCTCAAGGAAGCTCGACAGGCGGAGGGCCATCATATCAATAAGGTCGTCCACCAGGTCATGGCTACACCTCCACCCGAAATAGGTCTGAAGTACCTCCCGACGTGAATTCGGGGGCACAAACTCGGAATTGACCAGATGCTTTTCCCAGTTTAGCGTTAGGTGCAGCAAAGGCAGACCAAAGGTGACCACTGACTTCGCTCCGGGAACAAAATCCCGTGGATGGTGCCCCCGAGGAGCACCATCGAATCGCTCCACATTAGCCATACCCACCATTCTCGCTCCATCGGCCTTTAACCTCTTAACGACCTCGCCTGTCAAAGCCATAGTAATGCTCATGCTTTACACCTCCTACTCATCGGTGAAATTAAATAGCCTTTTCCGTTAGTCTACCAGAAGTCGATAATTGTTTAAATGCGAAGCTAAATTTGTATCATAAAGCTCTTGACCTTTTCCAGATTCTCTTATATCGTCTCGCAGCTCGAAGAGAAGAAGGAGAGGTTCAATGTCTACTACTATTAAGCAAGCCATTGATAGTTTCCTACTATCCTGTAAAGTTGAAGGCAGGTCATATGGAACGATTGAATGCTACACTGACAAGCTCAAGGGCTTCCTATGGTATGCCAGGAATTATGACTGGCCTGATGATATATCAGCCATAACTACCCAGCATATACGAGAGTTCCTGGCTTACCTCAGGGATACCGACCATCGTTTCAACAGCAGTTGTCCTAGAGCCATGAAGCCGATTAATTCAACGACTATTCAAAAATATTACCGGGCATTGTCTGCTCTGTATAACTGGCTTATCAACGAGGAGATATTAGACTATAACCCGTTGGTCAAGATAAAAGCGCCTCTTTTTTATTAAAATCCCTCTCAGTCTCCCTTTAAGAAAGGGAGAAGCTGTTTAAATCCCTCTCAATCTCCCTTTAGGAAAGGGAGAAGTTTTCCCCCTTTTATAAAGGGGGGATACAGGGGGATTTTTTGTGAAGGGAGGGGGGTAAACTCTCAGGAGCGTCTAGGGGCTAGCGTCTGTGTCATGATTAGGCGCTGTTCTCGTGGGCATTACCTTTGAAGGCTGCAAAAATGATACCTTCAATCTCGTTTTTTGGAACGATGACATAGTGCCTTGTGTAGAAGTCGAGGTCTTCAAGAGCCTCGAAAGCCTTTAGAATAAGCGCACTTGCTAAATCTTTCCCAAAAACTTCATTGATGCAGAT
>Ga0194112_10004011_pt1 | contig 20319 bp, 16 predicted proteins | sample TA2MahC400mmetaG_FD_146191 | JGI IMG/M metagenome (GOLD analysis project Ga0194112, IMG submission 146191) | Freshwater microbial communities from Lake Tanganyika, Tanzania - TA2015016 Mahale Deep Cast 400m | ecosystem: Environmental > Aquatic > Freshwater > Lake | place: Tanzania: Lake... | reverse complement strand
TCCCTGAACGTCACGCACGCGGGTTGATGACCGCCTTCACCGCTCGGCGGTCCTCCACATCGCGCAACGCATCCGCCGCTCGTGACAGAGGGTACTCGCCGCTGATGACGGTTCGCCAGGGGAAGGTCTCGCGGTGGCGGGCGAGGAGCTGCACGGCGCGGTAGAGGTGTGACAAGTCGATCCCCCAGCACGCTCGCACGTCCAGGTGCTTGCGGTTCAGGTCGGCGTGCGGGTTGATGGTCACGTCGCCTGCGTCGGTGTACTGGCCGACCACCACGTAGGTCCCCCCATCGCGCGTCATGCGCAGACCCTCGCGGATGGCCGAGGGCTCGCCCGTGCACTCGATGGTGATGTCGGCGCCGCGCCCGCTCGTCAGCCCGCGCACCGCCTCGGGGCGCTGCTCCGGCGCGAGGGCGTCGATGTCGATGGCGTGATCTGCGCCGAGCGCGAGCGCCACGTCGAGCCGCTTCTGCGGCGCACCAAGGACGATGATCGTCCCCGCGCCCGACAGCCTCGCGAGCGCCGTTGCCATCAGGCCGACCGGCCCTGAGCCCTGGATGGCGACGCTCGCCCCGAGCCTCACCTCCGCCCGGTCGATCGCATGGAGCGCCGTGGGCAGCGCACAGCCTCCGGCCATGTACAGCAGCGGGTCGAGCGCCTCCGGCAGGGGCACGATGCGCACGCCGGGCTTCAGGTAGATCCGCTCCGACCACCCGCCGAGCAGCCCCTCCTCCGCGCCGTAGGTGATGCCGTACACGCGGCGGCTCGGGCAGCGTGTCGAGGCCTTCGCGACGAGGCAGTACCAGCAACTGTGGCAGGTGCCGTGCACATCCAGGAAGGTGACGATCTCGCCGGGCAGCACCTCGCGCCCATCGACGTCGCGCACGCGGCCGTTCGTCTCAGCGACGCGACCGACGCTGATGTGGCCGGGGATGAGGGGGTACGGCACGCCCGCCAGCCGCCCGTGCAGGAGGTGCACGTCGGTGCCGCAGACCTCGGAGTAGAGCGTCTCCAGGGCCGCCGCTCCGGGCTCAAGCTCCGGCTCCGGGAAGCTCCGCACCTCCACCGGCCCTCCCGGCGCCACAATCACTGCCGCCTTCACCATGCCGTTGGCGTCCGCCTTGCTGTTGTCGTTCCCATCACCCATTGCCTATCACCCATCACCTCGGTACCTGGTAGTTCGGCGGCTCTTCGGTGATGGCGACGCCGTGCGGATGCGATTCCGCAAGGCCCGCGCTGGAGATGCGGATGAACCCGGCGGTCTCCTGCAGCTCGCGGATCGTGCGACACCCGCAGAAGCCCATCCCCGCGCGCAGGCCGCCTACGAGCTGGTGCACGACTCCGGCGACCGGGCCCTTGTAGGGGACGCGGCCCTCGATGCCCTCGGGGACGAGCTTGGCCTCGGTCTCGACATGGTCCTGGAAGTACCGGTCGCGGACCGTCGCGCGCTCCTTCATCGCGGCGATGGAGCCCATGCCGCGGTACTCCTTGTACGTGCGGCCCATGAAGAGGACGGTCTCGCCGGGGCTCTCCTCGGTGCCCGCGAAAAGGCTGCCGACCATGACGCCGTCGGCGCCCGCCGCCAGAGCCTTTGTGATGTCGCCCGAGTACTTGATGCCCCCGTCGGCGATGACCGAGACGCCGTGCTTGCGCGCTGCGCGCACGGAGTCCACGATCGCGGTGATCTGCGGCACGCCGGCGCCGGTGACGATTCGGGTGGTGCAGATGGATCCCGGGCCGATGCCTACCTTGATCGCGTTCACACCGGCCTTGATCACATCCTCCGCGGCCTCCGTGGTGCCGACGTTCCCGCCGATGAGGGGGATCTCCGGGTAGGCTTCGCGGAGGCGCGTAAGCATCTTCAGCACCCCCTCGCTGTGTGCGTGGGAGGTATCCATGAAGATCGCATCGACACCCTTCTCGATGACCGCCGCGACGCGCTCGAGAGTCTCCTCGCTGGCGCCAACCGCCGCCCCGACGCGCAGGCGGCCGAGGTCGTCCTTGCAGGCGTTGGGGTACTTGGCGATCTTCTCGATGTCCTTGATGGTGATCAGCCCCCGGAGGGTGAGGTCTTCATCGACGACCGGGAGCTTCTCGATGCGGTGTTGGTGGAGGATCTGGGCGGCCTGATCGAGGTTCGTGCCGACGGGAGCCGTTACGAGGTTCGCCGAGGTCATGACCTCGCTGACCTTGCGCTCCAGTTTCGTCTCGAAGCGCAGGTCGCGGTTGGTGAGGATGCCAATGAGTTTGCCGTCGCGGGTGATCGGCAGGCCGGAGATGCGGTAGTGACGCATCAAGTCGAGCGCTTCGCTGACGGTGGCGTCGGGCGGGAGCGTGACCGGGTCGATGATCATGCCGCTCTCCGACCGTTTGACCCGATCAACCTCCTTCGCTTGATCCTCGATCGGCATGTTGCGGTGAACGACGCCCATGCCGCCCTCGCGGGCCACGGCGATGGCGAGTTCGGACTCGGTCACCAGGTCCATCGGGGCGCTGAGCAGCGGGATGTTGAGGCGGATCGTGTCGGTCAGCGGGGTGCTGGTGTCCGCATCGCGAGGCAGCACCGACGAGCGGCGCGGAACCAAGAGGACGTCATCGAAGGAGAGTCCTTCCTTGCCGAAACGGTCGCTCATGTGCCGTGCCCTCCTCGGAGGATATCAACGCTATACGCTCTAGCGTGGGAAAGGGTCCGTGCGCGTGATCTCAATCGCCGACCAGAGGTCGGCTGCCGCCACGTCCGGGTCGCAGAGATACCGCCACGCCTCCGGCCGGCGATGCAGTTCGGCGAACATCGGTCTCCCGGCCACTAGCCCCAGCTCAGGCGCGTCCATCGGGCGCGCGTGCCTTAGGTGCTCCGGCGGGCACGCGTAGCGCGGGTTACGCTCGTAGCGCGGCCCCTTGTCGCCGACCTTCACGTAGCAGCACGGGCCGCGTGCCTCAATCGCGGGCTTGTAGTCCGACCTGAAGTCCGCGCTGATCCAGTTGCAGATGACCAGCGGCGCGTCGGTCACGTTCACCGTCCAGTGACCGTAGTCCGGCGGCAGCATCGCCTGTTCTCCAGCCTGCGCCCGCAGGAGGACTACGTCCTCCACGCGCATCTCGTCCGGGGCCGCGCCGGGGTCATCCACTCTTTGCAGAATGAACAGCGCGGAGCCGTGGAGGACCTCATACGCCTCGGGCCAGGCCACGGTCTTCCCCTCGATGCGCGGATGGTAGTGGCCGACGGTGCGCAGGTACTCGTCGCCGCAGCGGCCAGGCGGCAGTACCGTCAGGTCGTAGCGCCAGTTGCACTCGGTTCGCCCGTCGGTGGCCGCAAACGCGGCCACTCCGTTGTACATGTAGTACGCCGGGTCGGGGCCGTCGGCCTGAGGGTCTGCCAGGGCCTGGCGAAGCTCCGCCAGAGCACGGACGATGAGGCGTCCCGGCTGCAGTCGGTCCGCGAGGCATACCGCAAGGTCCGGGTCCGACTCATTGAGCGTAAGCGGCAGCCCCGACGTCGGCGCGAGGTCGATCATCCGGTCGGGCCTTCTCAGAACGGCATTGGGCGTGATGAATCACGCCCCTACACATGGGCGCGATGAATCGCGCCCCTACCTGAGGACGGTCTACGGTCGGTCACAGTGTAGGGCGCCCCCTGCACGCTCTCGGCAGCCTTCATGCCCAGGGCCGCGGCGCCCAGGACACCGGCCCGGTAGCCGAGTTCCGCCCGAACAAGCGGCGTGGTCTGAGCCTGAGGCACCACGTATGTTCCGAAGCTCTCCCGCAGGGGTTGCCACCAGACGTCGCCCGCTTCCGGCACGCCGCCGCCCAGTACGACGATGTCCGGGTCGAGCAGGCTGACGGCGTTGGCGATCGTCAGGCCGAGTGCGTGAGCGGCCCGGGCGACCAGGTCCCGGCAGGTCGCGTTCCCCGACTCCGCCGCTGCCGTCACCTCGCGGCCGCTCAACGCCAGGCCGGCCTCGCGGGCCATGCGCTCGATGGCGCTGCCTGAGGCCAGAGCTTCAAGGCAGCCCCGCTTGCCGCAGTTGCACGGCGGCCCATGCGGATCGAGCACCATGTGCCCGATCTCGCCGGCGCTGGTGGTGGCGCCATGGTGCACCGCGCCGTCGATGACGATGGCGCCGCCGATGCCGGTGCCGACGTTCACGTAGAGCACGGTTCGGCACCCGCGGCCTGCGCCGAAGAGCGCCTCGGCCAAACCGCCGGCGTTCGCGTCGTTGTCCAGCAGCGCAGGAATATCGAGTCGGCTCGCGAAAACCTCCGCCAGCGGGATGTCACTCCAGCCCGGCGAATGGAACGACTGCCGCGTCCGCTGGCGCGCGTAGTCAACCGGGCCGCCGAAGCCGAGGCCCAGGCCCGCCACCCTTCCGCCGGTGGCGCGGACGGACTCGAGCGCCGTCTCTGCCATCTCAAGCAGCACGGGAATGGCGGAGTCGGCGTCGCCCGGTGCAGCGCGCTCCTCGCTGAGTAGCAGTTGCCCATCGCCCGACGCGGCGCTGGCTGTCAACCGCGTGTTGCCGATGTCCAGACCGATGAACGCAAGATCGCTCACGTCGCGTGGCGTCTCCACGGACTATGGGTATTCGTCTCGGCCCCGCTCGTTCCTGCCTCGCGGGGCAACTCCGGGGAGCGCCGAACGCCGTCCACACTGCCAAGCCAGGGGGTGCGTGCGATGATCCATCGCGTCTGGTTGGTCTGCCACACCTGCAAGTGCGAGTTCCCGGTGGATGTGCTGCGCCTCCAGCAACAGCCGCAGCGCTCCTGCCCGAACTGCGCTCAGCTCTTCGACATCCGGGGCATGGGGCTCCTGGTGGCTGCACTGGACCAGCTCAACCAGGCGGCGGGAACCGTGAAGTTCCGCCTGGAGGGCGATCAGCGGATGCTGGAGATCGCCCGGGTCATCCGCGCCGCGCAGGCGATGACCGTGCCAAAGCCGACGGACTGAGGGGCGTCTGGCGTCCAGGAGGACAGGCATTCCTGCCTGTCCTCCCCAGGGACCCGAGGCTTGCCCGGACAGGCAGGAATGCCTGTCCTCCTGGGAACCCAACGAATCGCGACTGACCAACCACTACTCGCCGTAGTAGTATGCGTAGTCCCCGGTAGCCATCAAGGGACCGCCTTCGAGGATGCGCGCCTCGGCGTCCGTCGGGTTGATCTTCACGATGCGGATGCGTCCCAGCTTGCGCCGCGTGACGTTGCCCTCCCTGTCCACGCTCACGCGGTAGACGTCCATCTCCATCTTCGGCGTGACCGCCGACTCGCTGCCCAGCGTGACCAGCACGCGGTCCGGGGCCAGCTTCGCCAACACCTTGGCGTGGATTAGGGGCGTGAGTGCCTCCCCGGCCACCCCCTCGCTCGGTGGCTCCTCTGGCTCCGGTCGGATCGTCACCGTGCCTCTTGGCGGCGCAGGGGTACCCGCGGTCTCGGTTCCCCCGGACGTTGCACCCCCACCCGCGCGGCCGCCCGTCCGGGGGCCTTCGGTCACGATGCCGGACGCCCTCGGCTCCGCGACGGGGAGCTTCATCCCGGGCTTCAGTTCGGCAGGCGGCGTTGTCGTGCGCGGAAGGCTCTCACCCATATCGACCGGCGGCAGAAGCGCCTCGCCCGGGCGGCTCGTCGTCGAGAGTTCCTCTCCGGTCGGCGCTGCGGCGCCCGGGAGGTCCTGCGTGGAGGGCAGCATCACTCTCGGCGTCGTGACCTCGACCTTCACGCCCGTGGCCGACTCCACCGCCTTGCGCACGGCCTCATCCAGAGCGGCCACGAGGACGACGCGCTGCTCCGGCTCCGTCGCGTCCACATGGTTGCCTGTCCCGTCCGCGCGTTTCTTGAGGTTGCCGGTGGGGCCGTCCACCATCTCCAGAGAGAGCGTAATCGACGCCGAGCGCCGTGCCGCGTCATAGACCAGGCTCCGCACGCCTCCGTGCACCACCAAGTCGGCCTTCAGCACATCGGCCACGAGCTGCAGGTGCCCGACCCCAAAGGGCGGACGCAGCTGGCGCTTGGCCAGCTCGTCGCGGACGAGGCCGTACTCGATCACCTGGTACCGGCCGGTAGCCGCGAAGGCCTCGGCGACCAACCGTGCGGCGGTCACGCCGAAGTCCGGCGGCGCTCCGCCGACGACCGCCCGGAAGTCCAGCACCGCCACCTTCGGCGCTTTGGCATCCGCCGCCAGCGCGAGCGCCGGCAGCACGGCCAGGAGAACGACCAGCGCAGGCAGGAGCCTGCGCCGGTGGGGAACGGCGACTTCGGGGACAGACAACGAAACTCGCAACGACGGGAGTTCCGTCGTCAGTCCCCGGTGCTCGACTGTGCTCATGGTTGTAGCCCCGCGAGCTGCGCGGCGGACAGGTGCGTGAACCCCGTATCGCCGACGCGGATGTTGCTTGCGCCCAGTCGGTAGATGACCCGCGGCCCCTGGGCGAAGTAGCGTGCCAGATCCGGTCGTGTCGTGATGAGCTGGACGAACGCCTCGCTGTCCCGCTGAACCTCGAGCGTCGCGAGCTGCGGATCGTAGCGCGAGTCGGTCCAGGTGCCGGTCTGCGGATCGTAGTAGAAGGTCGCCCGACCGATGTTCTGGACGTTGCGCTGGTTCAGCCGCAGCTCCCCGTCATTCACCTGCATCCCGCGGATGCCCTGCGCACCGGTTATCGCATCCGCTCCCGCCTCCTTGCGCATCCATCCGGTTCCGAGCGCCATGCCGGGTTCCGGTGCGGCTGGGTGAGCAGCTACGCCCGGCATGCCCCCACCCATGCCGCCGCCTCCCGGCGCTCCGGGCATTCCCATCATGCCGGCGCCGCGGGCATCGAGGCCCGAGTACGCCGACTCGGAGAGGCCGCCGTAGCCTCCGCCCCCGTACGCGCCGAACATGTCGTGCGCGCGCTGGGCGTCCCGGAAGGCGCGGCGCGTCTCTTCGGGGCGCCGGGCGATGACCCGCTCGTCCTCGTTCACCAGGAAGGACGTGTACGGCGTGACGATTCCGTACGTCAGCGCCAGATCGACGATCTCGTCCTTCAGCTCCCTATTCTCGCCCTTCAGCCGGATTTCGTCAAGCAGATAGCCGACCTTCCGAATCGCCCACAGGCGCGGGATGAAGCCGAACGACTCCGCGCGCTGAGGGAGGTAGACGTTGTAGGTGAAGCGCTCCCGGCCCTTGGCCGTCTCGCCGGTGAGTGTCAGCTTCGCGTCGCCCTCTCCGTCGTAGCGACCGAGCACGCGCAGTTCGGTGCCGTAGAACAGGTCACCGAGCTTCGTTGGGTACACGTCATAGGTCTTGACGCCGTCGATGTCCATCTCGATGTCGGTCAGCACCGGGCGGCTGACCTTGGCGTAGAAGCTGGACACCTTCAGCTCGATGTCCTCTTTGGGCCGCACATACTCGGCGGCGCCACCGTTGTCGCGGGTCACGCGGTCCAGCAACTGCGCATTGACCTCGTCGCCCACCCCGAAGGTGAAGATGCGGTCATCGTCGTCGTTCTCGTCGCCGATGAGGTCCACCAGCTTGTCCGTGTCCGTCTCGCCGACCGTTGGGTAGCCGTCGGTGAGGAACAGCACCATCGAGGGGCGAGTCGAGCTGTGCAGCATCTTCAGGGCGCGCGTCATCGCCTCCTCGATGTTCGTGCCGCCGACCGCCTTCATCTTCTCTACGAAGTCGATGGCGTTCTCGACCGTGTCGTCGTTCGCCTCGACCAGCTCGTCATCGAACTCGCGGAGGCTCGTGGCGAAGGTGATGACGTTGAACCGGTCCGCCTTCGCGAGGTTGTCCAGGCAGAAGACCAGCGCGCGCCGCGCCTGGTCGATCTTGTCCCCGGCCATGCTGCCGGACGTGTCGAACACGAAGACGATGTCCTTGGCCGGCAGCTCCTCCTCGCCGAAGCCGGTCTTGGGCGCCAGCAACACCAGGAAGAAGCCGTCCTCGCTCCGCTCCCGGTGCGCGATCAGGTTCGCGCCGAACTCGTCCTGGGAGGTGGCATAGTAGAGCATGAAGTCCCGGTCCGCCGAGACGCTCTTGCCCTCGAACCCCACGCGCGCCTCATAGTCGGACTTGCGCACCGTGTCCACATCATGCGTCGGGGAGTAGATCGACTTCAGCGGGATGTCCGACTTCAGGGTGATGTCGAGGACCAGCTCCCCGATCGGGCTGGCGTCCGCCCGCGCCGTGTGCAGCGGGTAGACGACCTGGGTAAGGCCTGCGTCACGCTTGAGGAGCTGCTCGTAGCTGAGCTGGATGCGCGTGTCGCCGTTCGGCGGAATCGGGAAGATGCTGGCCTGGAACAGGTCGCAGCCGACGTACTCCAGCAGGGCGGGGTCGCGCTGCCGGTTGACGATCCGGTCGTAGATCTCACGCGCCTGCTCCTTCTTCAGGATCTCCCCCTCGAGCTTCTTGCCGTCGGCGTACATCGTGAAATCGTGGATGGCCGTGGACTCGGGTAGCGGGAAGAGGAAGGTCCCCTCGATTCGGCGGCCGTGTTGGTTGTGGAAGACGATATCGACCCCGACATCGGCAACCTGCTTGTCGATGTCGATGTCAACCTTGCACGAACTGATCTCCAGCGGCTCGCCGCGCCCGTCCGGCGGCGGGACGGGGATGATGATCGCCCGCTGGGCGCAGGCTACGGACGTCAGGAGCAGCACGACGATCCCGGTCAGCAGTAGACAATGGAGCACGCGTCTCATGTCAGGTTCACCCCCACGACGACGCTCAGGTTGGTCCTATCACCGAGATAGACTACCGGGGCGCAGGCTGGGTTTACCGCCGCCGGAAACGTTGAGGCCGATCCCGGCGGTGCAGGATCGGCCCCATGGCATGCCTCTCGCTCCCAGGGCAAGAAGCTAACCGCCGCCCGTGGATGTCCCGCGCGTGATCCTGAACACGCCGGCCTCCTCCTCCACCTGATAGCCACCCTCCTCGGCCACGGCGCGCAAGGCGGCCCGGGCCGGTACGCCGCGAACATCCTGGCTGATTCTCTCTTGGCCGAGACCCTCGGCCATCTCAATCCGCAGGCCCGCCTGCCTGGCGATGTCGAGCAGCGCCTGGCGCACCGGGGCCTTCCTGAAGACGAGGTTCACCGGCTTGTCCGCCGCCGAGGTCGGCGCGGGGGCCGGGGCCGGCGCGCCGGCGGCGCGGAAGTTCGGGATGAAGGCCTTGACGTTCGTGTTGCCGCCCGGAGCGTCGGACTGCACGTCGATCCGCACCTCGTGCAGGCCCGCCTGGGAGGCCGTCATCGGCACCGGCACGCGCACGACGTCGCCCGCTCGCAGAGGCCCGCTGTAGAGCACGCCGCCGGGCTTGTCGATCGTCAGGCCCTCGTCGCCGGTCGCCGTGACTAGAACCCGAGGGATGCTGTCCCGCGCGGAGAGCTCGACGGTGCCGCTCACACTCGTCCCGACCACCGGCTCGCTCGGGGGCCGGAAGTTGACATCGATCTGCGTCGGGACGTTCAACGTGGGGATGGTCTCCTGCCCACCCACGGGCGCGCCGAATGTGTTGCCACGCGTTCCGAGCGGCTCCGTGGGCGGGCCTCCGACCCCGGAAGACCGGCCGGTGCCCAGCTCAGGCGGCCACGGCTGCTTGGCGTCGCGACCTTGCATGGCGAGCTTGTCTTGCGCTTCCCGAATCCGTCGGGTGGCGTCCGCTACGGCCGCGTCGCTCTGCGCGTCGGACGATCCCGTCTTGCTTGCCGTCGGCCGGGCGACGTCAGGCCCGGGCGCGGCGGGGAGGCCCTCCTTGGGCGACTCAACGGCGTTGGTCACCCCCGTCGGAACGCGAGCCACCTGCCCCCGGGAGTGGGGCCGCGAGACCAGCGTCGCGAGGCCAAAGGCGATCGCCACCACTGCCGCGGCGGCGAGGTAGGGCCCGGCGACCTCCCACAGCGATCGCACCACCGTCCGTTCCGTCGCCTCGGCCTCCTCCACGGCGTCCAGTGCCAGGCCGATGCGTGCCCGTAGCCCGACCGGCGGCCTGGGCCGCGGCAGGCTGCGCAGGTCCTCGACCAGCTGTCGCAGCTCTCGGTACGCCGCGCCGCAGGCTCCGCATTCGGCCAGGTGTGCGCGGATGACGAGCAGCTCCTCGGCCGGCAGCTCGCCCTCCGCGACCAGGCTCATCTTCTCCCGGACCGTCCCGCAGTTCATCAACGACGCTCCCCCCGGATGCGTGACATCGCCGTGTGACAGACGTACGACCTCAGACCGCTCCGAAAAGTTCCGCGTCCTCCCGGATTGCGTCCCGCATCGCCAGACGCGCCCGGTTCAGCCGCGACTTCACCGTGCCCAGCGGGACCTGAAGTACCTCCGCGATCTCCTCGTACGCCAGCCCGTTGAGGTCGAACAGCACGAGCACGGTGCGATGGTCCTCCGACATCCGCTGCAGCGCCTTCAGCACGACCGCCTGTCGCTCCCGTCGCTCGACATCCCTCTGCGGATCGGCCGAGTGGTCCACGACCTCGATCTCGCGCGGCTCCTCCTCGTCGAAGGCCGCGGTGAGGGGTTCCGGGGCCCGCGCCCGCCGACGAAGGAGGTCCAGGGAGACGTTTACGACGATGCGGTAGAGCCAGGTGCTGAAGGTTGAGTTGCCGCGGAAGGTGCGCAGGGAGGCGTAGGCGCGGACGTAGGCGTCCTGGGTCGCGTCGCACGCGGCGTCGGGGTCGCCGATCAGCCGATAGGCGGTCGCGTAGGCCATCGAGTACGTCTCATCCACGAGTCGGTCGAAGGCTCCGCGATCGGAAGCCTGCGCGCGCGCGACCAGTTCACCGACTTCGGAGGCGTTCAAGATCGGTCAAGGTGACGGCTCAAGATCGTACTCCGCCACCAGCTCCCCGTCGATCAGGATCTGGACCGTCGCTTCGCCGGACGCCACGACGTGCACCGTGCGGCGGTCGCCCGGGCGATGAATCCGCTCGTAGACCACGTCATACCGGCCGCTTGGGTAGTGCACCTCCACCTTCACCCGCTGGACCACCGGACCTTCCGGCACGATGAACGACACGTCGGCGGCCCGCGGACCCGATCGGGTCGGACCCGTGCCCGTGCGGCGGTTGCCTGAGACGATGACATTCACCTCGGTATCGATTGCCACTTCCTTGCCCGGCGGGGGGTTCTGGGAGAGCACCTGCTCGGCGGGCTTGGGCGAGTCGGGCTTGCGGCTGACCGTGCCGAGGCGTAGACCGAGCGACTCGAGCCGCTCGAGGGCGTCTGCGCGGGATTTGCCGACGAGGTCCGGCACCTTCGCCCGCGGCGGCCCCAGCGATACCACCAGCTCCACCGAGCGCCCTTCGCGTACGACCTTGCCGGGATACGGCAGGTGCTCGATCACGCGGCCGGCCGGCACATCCTCGCTATGGGCCTCGCGGCCGATGGTCACTTGCAGGCCCTTGCCCTCCGCGAGCTTCGTCGCCTCCGCAACGGTCTTGCCCTCCAGGTTCGGCACCGTCACCAGCCCCGGCGTGCTCCTGAAGGCCAGCGCCAGCCCTCCCGCCACGGCGGCGGCGATCAGGCACAAGGCCAGCAGCAGCGCAAGCCCGCTGCGCAGGACGGTCCACAGAATGAGACCGAACGCCTTGGGGTAGCTCATCTCCGGCACTGCCGGTGGCTCCGGTTGCTTGGGGGCTCGGCTCCTGGCGGGCTTTCGTGTGGCGGCCCTGGCCTGCGGAGCCGTTCGCGGCGCCGCGACGTTGCGCAGGTGTCCCAGCATCTCCTCGGCGGTCGCATACCGTGCCTTCGGGTCGCTCTCGATGGCTCGGCCGAGCACGGTAGCCAACCCGATCCCGGGCACGCGACGGGCCCGCTCCGCCAGCGACTGCGCGGCGGGGCCTCCGCCGGTCGAGCACAGGTCGATCCCGATGACGCCCAGCGCGTACACGTCGCTGGCGGTCGTCGGCTCGGCGCCCGCCTTCACCTCCGGCGCGATCTCCGTGACCGCTTGGCTCCGCGCTGCCAGCGTCCCCGTTTCGTACAACGCCGCGCCCACCCCGAAGTCCGCCACCCGCGTGCCTTGCGGCCCGCCGGAAAACACGCAGTCACGGGTCAGGGCGCCATGGACCATGCCGCGGGCATGAGCGTACGCCAGCCCTTCGCAGACGTGTACGAGCGTCTCCACGCCGGATTCCGCGGCCTGGCCCGAACCGGGTCCCAGACCCACACTCAGCGGCGCCTCCTGGGCAACGACCAGTCGTCCGGCCTGTGTGAACCCCGCCGTGGCCGGCGCACAGATGTGCGGATGAACCAGGCCCGCGTAGCGCCGCGCCGCGTCCAGGATGCGCGCCTTCAGGGTGTCATCGAGCCGGCTGTCGTCCAGGCGGAGCCTCGTCACGAGCAGCGCCTGGCCCGTGGCGGCATCCGACCCGAGGTGCCGCTCACCGAACGGGGTCGTCCCGAGCTTCTCGTGCAGGTCGATAGGCATGGGGACGTTCGCTGCCTTCGTGCGCCGGGTGGCGCGCGCCTACTCCGCCAGGCTCTCCACTTCCCGCACCAGTTCATCCACCGACACGGCGTTCGTCATCTCGACCGACCCGATCGCGGCAACCACGGGCAGCGCGAGCGCGCCGACGACGATCTTCTTATCGGTCCGCAGCGCTCGCACGGCCAGGTCCACGTTGACCTCGGTCCCGGCCAGGGACGTGCGAACGCCCAGGCGCAACAACAGCGCCTCCAACTGGGCGGGCACCTCGGCATCGGACAGGCCGAGCCGGGCCGCCACCTTCGCCTCGGCGATCATCCCCACCGCGACGGCTTCCCCGTGCAACAGCTCCCACGCGCGGGCGCCTCGTTCGATCGCGTGCCCGACGGTGTGCCCATAGTTGAGGACAGCGCGGAGACCGCTTCGTTCCTCGGGGTCCCGGCTGACGACCGAGGCCTTGATCTCGCCGTTGCGTGCGACGATGTCCCCCAGGAGGGAAGTCTGCCGCGCCCTCACCCGATCCGCCTCGCGGCCGAGCGTGTCGAATAGGTTCGCATCGGCGATCGCCGCGTGTTTCACCACTTCGCCCAGCCCGGCGGCGAAGTGCCGATCCGGAAGCGAGGTCAGAGTGTCGGGATCAACGACCACGGCTCGAGGCTGGTGGAAGGCGCCGACCAGGTTCTTCGCCTGCGGGAGATCGACGCCCACCTTGCCGCCGACGCTGCTGTCCACCTGAGCGAGCAGCGTCGTCGGCACGGTGACGAAGTCGATGCCGCGCATGTAGGTCGCCGCCACAAAGCCCGCCAGGTCGCCGATCACCCCACCCCCGAGGGCAAACACGACCGACACGCGATCCATGCCCGCGTCGGCCAGAGCGGCCCACAGGTGCTCGGCGACCGCCAGTGTCTTGCTGGCCTCGCCGGGCGGCACGGTGAGGAGGCGGCAACGCCACCCGCCCCGCTCAAGGCTGTCGGCCACTCGCCCGCCGAACAGCGCGCCCGTGGTTTCGTCCGCCACCACCGCGGCGCTCTGTCCCTCGGTCGCCGGCTGGACCAGTTCCCCGAGACGCGCCAGCGCACCAGACCCTACGTGGATCGTGTATGGGCGATCCGCCAGCGGCACTGCCACCTGCCTTAGCTCCACCGGTCCGTCGCCTCCGTCTCGGCCCCTCCCCGCGCGGGGACCCGAGGGCTTCGCGCGCCGTCCTGTAATGGGAAACGGCACGTGCTACCGTGCCGTTTCGGTGCCGGCTCTGTTGCCCATCCTACGTAGGTCGAGACGCGACGTCGTCTGCCACGTCAGTCCGTCGGAGCCTCACGCAGGATGCGCGGCGTCACGAAGATGAGCAGCTCCGTATCGTTCAGCGTCTTGGAGCGCGAGTCGAACAGCTTCCCGAGGACCGGGATTCGGCTCAGGAGCGGCGTGTGCAGTTTCGTCGTGCTGTCGTCCTTCGTGATCAGACCGCCCAGGACCATCGTCTCCCCGTCCGGCACCCGCACCATGGTCATCACGGTCTGGTAGGTGATGATCGGAGCCCGGGAGCCGTCCGGCGCCTCGACGTATCCCGCGACGTTCGAGATGTTCGGCATCAGGTACAGGGAGACGGAGTCGTCCGCGTTGATGCGCGGCATGACGTCCAGGTAGTTCTCGACGTCCACGGGTTCCATCTCGAAGTCGACCTGGCGCTGGCCGAACTGGTTATACGTGACATTCGCGTTGTAGACGGGGATCGACGTCGAGAACTCGACGCTGGCGTACGCATTGTTCTGGACGGCCACGCGCGGCTCGTGGATGACCGTGGCGCGGCTGCTCTTTTCCAGGGCGTTGAGCTGCGTGTCGAGGTTGCCCGTGGCGAAGCGCACGACGCTGTTGATCGCCTGCGGCGGCGCGAACCCCTGGTTGAAGACCTCGATCCGCGTGTTCTTGATCGCCCAGTCGATACCAAACGCCTCTTCGAAGGTGGTGGTGATCGAGACGAACTTCACCGCAATCTCTACCTGCTTGACCGGCTTGTCGAGCAGGGCCACGATCTCCCGAAACTCGTCGATGGCCTCCGGAGTACCGCGCACGATCACGGAGTTGTCGTCAGTGAACGCCATGATCGCCTCGATGTCCTCCGGCAGCAGCGCGGTGAACCCGCCACCCATGCCGCCGCCCAGACCGCCACCCATGCCGCCACGACCGCCGCCCATGCCGCCAAGCCCACCACCCAGACCGCCACCCCCCAGGCCACCGCCAAGCCCACCACCACCCAAGCCACCGCCGAGGCCGCCGCGTCCGCCGCCGAACCCTCCACCGCCAAAGCCACCACCCAACTGGTTGAAACCGTCACGCAGGGCCTGGCCCCGCGTGCCGCGGAGGCCCGCACTGCCGAACCAGCCGGCGGCTCCCGTCTCCGACCCGCCCCCCCCGTACTGCCAGGCCGGGCTCGCGCCGCGGCGCCCGGGCCTCACGGGAAAGGCAACCGAGGCATCGGGGGGGACCGTTCCCCCGAACATCAGCGCCACTTCGATGCAGTTCAGGTAGTTGAGCGGAACCATTTGGTAGATGAACTCGTCCGGGCTTCGCGGAACTCGCGGCTTGGGTCCGCCCTCATCAATCCCCGGCGGCTTCTGGATCACGGTCGTCGGCTCCGGCCGGGGCTGCGTGTCTCCCGCCGAGGTGCCGCCCTCGCCAGGGACGTCCGTCTTGGGTTGTGGGGGCCCGGGAGGCGGCGGCTCGACGCGGCCGGGCGCGGGTTCACTGGTGATGATGTAGATGTCGTTTTCCTGGTACCAGTAGCAGCCCGCCGCCTGGACGATCACCTTCAGCGCCGTCTCCACGTCAACGTCAGGGAGGTTCACCGTAATGAGCTTGTCCTTGTCCACGTCGCTGCCGAAGACGATCTTCACGTCCGCGGCCCGACTGAGCATCCGGATCAGCTCGGTGAGTGAGGCGTCCGTTGCATCGATGGTGACGAGGGCGGCCGCAGGTGGCCGGATCGACGCTCCCCCGTCGTCTTGGGCGCCCACGACGGGCGACCACAGGATCAGCAGCAAAAGGAGTCCTGCGACGCCCGCGGCGACCAGAGACGAGCGATCAGCTACTGCTTTGGGGATCATCTCTTCCCCTCCCTTGTTGGGCCGTTCATGACGCGGTTCCCGAACGCGATCCGCGCCGGTTCACAGCGTGCGGACGATCGTGCCACGGGGCACACCGCCGGGCTCGCCATCGGGCAGGCCGGACGTGCGCTCCGCGTGAGTGTAACCCGATCAGAAGCGCCCGCCAAACCCGCCGCCACCGCCGCCACGACCGCCGCCACGACCGCCACCGAAGCCGCCGCCACCACCACCACGACCCCCCCCGAACCCACCACCACCGCCTCCACGACCGCCATAGCCACCGCCTCCACGACCACCACCACCGTAACCGCCCCCACCGCCAAACCCACCACCACCCATACCCCCACCCATACCACCACCCATCATCATCCCGCTACCAATGCCCATGCCATCTGAGAAGAGAAGCGGGTCCTGGAAGAAGATCTGGATCCTGCGCAGGATCGTCTCGTCCTTCTCCCCCTCCGCGGCCTGGCCGGTACCAGCCGCGCCGGCGCCCCCTGTCCGCGTCGGCGGGGGCGTTGAGCCGCTCCCCGAGACCAGGGGTGAGACGGGCGTGGTGCCGGGCCGTGTGCCGGCCTGCCGCGTCGGCTTGGACTTGATGTGGTAGATGCCGGTGGCCTCGTCGAACACGTATTGGAGGTCGGCCGCGCCGAGGATGGTCTTCAGAGCCGCGTCAACAGTCTGGTCACGGAGCTTCACCGTGATCTGCTTGTTGACCGCCTCATCGAAGACGTACTGGATCTTGGCCGTCTCGGCGAACATCCGCATCACGTCGTTGATGTTGGCGTTGTTGACGTCGAAGGTGATGCGCTGCTGGTCCTGAGCCCAGGCCGCGCTCACCCCGACGACGACGCACAGTACTACAATGAGTGCCCCTGCTCTGATGGTCACGGGCGTACCCTCCTAGACTGTCGGCAGTCTGTCGTCTCGGCGCGGCGCCTCATCCTGGATGAAGGAGGCTCCCGCGCCGTCCCAGGGTCGAAGTGATCTACAGCTACTGGCGCTGGCCCCCGCCAGCACCGCCCCCCGGGGCCGCTCCGCCTCCCCCTACGCCGGGGAAGGCGCCCGGCGCAGCCCCGCCGGGCCGACGAATGCCCGGTTGGGTGCCGCCACCGGTTCCGGGCGTCGTGGTGCCCCTGGCCCCCGGGACGGTCACGCCCGGGCGAGTCCCGCCCGTCGTCGGGCCGGTGCCGGTCGCAGGACGGCCCCCACCACCCACACGCAGACGCAACACCTTGCGAACGATCTGGCCACCCTCCTGCTTGGCGAGCACCATCTCGGTGTTCGTGATCTTCTCCACGCGGAACCCCTGCCAGCGGTCGCCCACCTGGAGGACCTGTCCCGTCTGCCCGGGGCCCGCCTGCAGCACCACCATGGCTCGGCCCTGAGCGTCCCGCATGATTGCGGGCACCTGCAGGAACTCCTCGGTCGGCGGTCTCTGCGGCCCGGCCGCGCTCCTGGGCGATGGAACTCCGCTGGGCACGTGGATGCTCTCACCGTTCGGTCCTAGAACCGGATAGTGATTCTGTTCGCGCAGGCCGACTGGGAAGCCGGCCGGACCGGGCCGGTAAGCCGACTCAGGCCTCACCTTCTCCTGAGCCTTCCCACCCACGGCGCCCATCGGGGCAAAGGGGTTCTCCCGGCTCGGTTCGAGCGGTTCCACGGCCTTTGCCGAAACCGCTCCGGCCGGTCCGCCGGGCGCGGCTCCACCCGGCGCAGCTCCTCCCGGGGCACCTCCCATGGCCGGCATCCCTCCCGGCATTGGGCCGGCAGGGGCAGCTCCCGGCGCCCCGCCGGGTGTCTCGCCCGGGCCGGGCTCCATGCCCATCGCGGGAGACATGGGGCCTGCCCCAACTTGCGCCACCGCGGTCGGCGATCCGCTGCCGCTGTGGATGGCCGGAAGCACAACCAGCACCACGACCAGTCCGATTGCCGCGAGGATGAAGAGCCCCGCCGCCATGAGCCCCTTGGCCTTGGTATGATCGTCCACCTTGAGCCTCCCCTGAGCGGTGTTCAGCGCGCCAGGCCAGGGCACCTGCCGCGTGCTCGATCGGGCTTGCTGTTCCTACTCGTCGCCTCCTGCCTCTGCATCGCGGCCCTTTAGCTTGCTGCCGGCTCCCCCACCGCCCTCGTCACCCTTCGGGGCGCCGCCACCCTTCGGGCCAGCGGCACCGCCCCCCGGCGGGCCTGCACCAGGAGCGCCCGGCCCGCCCATCATGCCCGGCATGCCGGGGGCTGCACCCGCCCCGGGGGCCGCGGCACCCCCGGCCGGGGCTGCGGCGGCACCCTCAGGGCCTTCCGCCAAGATGTACACCACAACGGCGACCTCGGCCTGCAACTCCTCGCCACCGCCGATGGGTTGCAGGCTGAGCGGCTCGATGGTCGCCACCCGGTCGAACTGGTTCAGGCTCGTATAGAGCTTCCGGAGTTCGGCCTCGGTGCCCTGGACGGTGAACTGGAGAGCACCCGACTGCGGGATCCGGATGAAGTTCGAGGCCCCGGGAATCGGTGGAGCCATCTGCGGCGCCGGAAGCGCCGCCCCTCGGATGATCCGGCAGCCGCTCGACTCGATGTACTTCTCAAGCGATGGCGCCAGGTCTTCCTGCAACTCGTACCAGAACTTGATCATCGCTTCCATCGGGAGATAGAGCGAGATCGGGATGCTGCGCGTCTTCATGTAGCGCTCGAGCTTGATCGTCTGCTCTTTCAGCTTGCGCTCGGCATCCTCCAGCCGCTTCTCGGCCTGAGGTCTCTCGTCGGCCTTGGCCTGTTCGGTATCACGGTCCTGGGTGACCTTCTGGATTTCCTTGTTCACCGGCGGCAGCAGGACGAATACGAAGACGCAGATGGTGGCAATGATCAGCACCACACCCGGGATGAGCACGTATATCGGCCGTAGCTTCGACATTGGTCTCTCCCGTTGGATCACCGGGTACGCCGAACAGGCTGGCCGCTTCGGGCCACAACGTCGTCTCTACTCGTCCCCGCCCCCGGCATCCCGGCCCTTCAGACCGCCGCCTTCTGAGCCGCCCTCTCCGCCGCCACCCTTGGGGGCTCCACCCTTCGGCCCGCCGCCGGGCGGCCCGCCGCCAGGCGGTCCGGCCCCCGGTGGCCCTCCGCCGCCGGGCATGCCGCCACCCATACCGGGCATCCCCCCACCGGGCATGCCGCCACCCGGCCCTCCAGCGCCCATCATGCCCGGGGCTCCGCCGGCAGCTGCCGCCGCCCCACCGCCTGGAGCGGGCGTGGACAGCGGTTGGGTCAGGCTCGCGTCAATGGACAGATGAATCGGGCCACCCGCGGACGAGGCGGCTGCCGGGGCGCCCCCGCCCATTCCGCCCATTCCGCCCATCATGCCCATCTCGGGACCCGCGCCAGCCATCGGCACACCACCCGGCGCTGGCATCCCACCTCCCATGGCGGGAGCCATCCCCCCACCACCGCCGCCCCCGCCGCCCTGGGCATTCGGGCCAACGCCCGGGCCGCCGGGCGGAGCGCCGCCCACCCTGATGTTAGAGATGTCTGGGCAGCGGATGAGGTTTAGCACGAACCGTCCCACCGAGGTGGTATCCGGGAGGTTCACCTCGAAGTGCACGCTGCTAGGGGCCTGGATGCGGATGGTCGTCAGTTGGGCCTGAGCGTAGATGTAGCGGTTCACCTTCTCGTAGGCCGCCCACCACTGCTCCCCGCAGCCGTCCGCGTCCTCGATGAAGCGCACCTTCGAGTCGATCGGCGCGGCGAGGTTCTCCTTCTCCTGGGCCTTCGCTTCGATGGCCCGAACCTCGTCCGCCTTGCGCTTGGCCTCGTCGCGTTCCTGGATGCGGGTCGCCAGCACCGACTTCCTCATCGTCAGGAAGCCGAAGCAGGCCAGGATGACGACCAGCAGCGCGATGACCATCAGCACGAGCAAGGTCTTCGCTGCTCGCGCCGCGGCGAAATGTCCGGGGAGGAGGTCGATTCTCAGCACGCCGCACCTCCGGTGCATCACATGCAGATGATCGCTGTATGCAAGCCGCTAGCCGGACACCATGTCGCGCATCGCCAGCCCCGTGGCGATCGCGCACAGGGGCCCGATGTCACGCAGGTACTCCAGCGCAACCGTGTCCGGCGCCATGATGGCGGCGAACGGATTGGCGATCTCGGTCGGAATCGCCAAGTCGGCAACGACGAAATCCACGATCCCCGGGATCAGCGCCGAGCCGCCGGCCAGGACCAGACGGTCGATGGCCTCGTTGCGGTGCTGGCGCCGGTAGAAGTCCAGGGACCGGCGCAGCTCCGTAGTCAGCTCGCCAAGGATCGGGGCGATGGCGTCGTAGATCTGCTGCGTCGCCGCGTCCGCCGGAACGCTGGGAGCGTGGGCCGTCATGGCGGTCACGCTGACACCGCTCGGCGGCGGCGGCACGTGCGCGTCATCCAGCTCCAGGTGTGTGACGCGCTCCCCCGTCGGCTCAAAGTCGCCGCGCGAGTCCACTTCCCCGGTGCTCGACAGCTCGAACACCGGCGCGTCGGTGTCATCTTCGGTGCCCGTCGCGATCTGCGGCGGCGCCGGCGTGCCGAGGTCCAGGCTGCCCGTATCCGGGCCGGCCGCCACCGGACTGGGGGCCACGTGGCCGCCGCCGGCCAGGCTGTCCACGCGACCGTGCTGACGCTTGATCCGCTCCGCCTCATCGTTGTCCACGACGAACGCCTGGCTGATCGCGCGCGTGAGGCTCTCCCCCGCGGTCGGGATCGAGCGCACGAAGCTCAGCAGTCCGCGGCGGATGATGGTGATGTCGCTGAGGTTGCAGCCGACGTTCACGATGGCGACGGTCTGGTCGGAGAACTGCT
>Ga0194112_10004010_pt1 | contig 20332 bp, 23 predicted proteins | sample TA2MahC400mmetaG_FD_146191 | JGI IMG/M metagenome (GOLD analysis project Ga0194112, IMG submission 146191) | Freshwater microbial communities from Lake Tanganyika, Tanzania - TA2015016 Mahale Deep Cast 400m | ecosystem: Environmental > Aquatic > Freshwater > Lake | place: Tanzania: Lake... | reverse complement strand
TCGCCGGGCAGACGGCTTCAGTTGTGGCCATTAAAGCCTCGGCAGGCGTTCAGCTTTAAGCAGGAACAATAAGTTTTAGCTGATGGCTGAAAGCTTACGGTGAGGATAAGAAGATAAAAAGGCCGGCAATTATGCCGACCTTATTATTTGTATCCTATGCCAAGTGCACCATAAACCAAGTGCTAGCCATGTGGCCCGCCCTGCAGGTTTCTTTAGGTATTAAAATGAGATTACGGCTTTCCCGGGGCTCTGCCGGACTTCAGTTCCAGCAGGAGGGTTTCGGCCGCGGCCAGTTCCGGGAATCTTACCTTGGTTTCCAGCAGTTTTTCCAGGGTTTCTTTCGCCTTGTCGACTTCTCCGAGCTTGGCCTGACAATAACCCAGATGGTATTTCAGGGTGGGATTTTCCGGGGCAAGTTCCACCGCCTGCTCGAGATAGGTAATTGCCTGAGAAAAGTCTCCCTTCTGGCACAAAATCCAGCCTTTGGTATCCAGGATATTGGGGTCCTCCGGGGCCTCATTCAGGGCCTCGGTAACCAACTGCAGGGCCCGCTGGAAATTTTCCGGAGAGGGCATATTATTAGCCAGGAGGTAAGCTTTGTTATTTTTTGCCAAAGTCGTAAAGAGATCCCGTTCGATCATGCGGTTATAAACTTCCGTGGCCTTATCGAAGTTTTTCAGCCGTTCATGAAACATGGCCAGGGCCAGGATGTAGAACCTCGGGGCTTGGGGGTTATTTACCTTGGCTTCCAGTTCCTCGATTACTTTTTCCGAGTCGGGATTCTGTTGATAAGCCAAAATCAGCAGCCTCAGGGCCCCCAACTGCCGGGGATTGAGGGTAAAAGCCTTTTCCAGGGCCTGGGCTGCCTCTTGAGGTTTTCTATCCGCCAGGGAAATTTCCCCGAGCAACTGGTACAGAACGGGGTTATCCGGACTCTGGGCTATACTTTTATTAACTGCTTCAAGCGCGGCCGCAGGTTTTTTCATATCCATATAAATGGAGGTTAAAAGCTGTAACCCCGGAATAAAAGCTGGATTTTGTTTCAGGGCTTCATTGAGCTGCTTGATCGCCGCCTCCTTCTGATTCTGTTTGAGTTCCAGGCGGGCCGACTCGAAGTAGCCCAGGGGATTTTTAGGCTCCAGGGAGATCATCTTATTGTAGGTTTCCCGGGCTGCTTTCAGGTTGTTTTGGACGACATACACCTCTCCCAGGGCCGCCAGATTGAACATGTCTTTTTCGTTAAAGCGGAGAAATCCCTGGATGGTATTTATAGCTCCTTGATAATCCTTTTCTTGTAAGTAGGTGCCGTACAGGAAACGCCGGGCATCAAGATAGTCGGGCTTTAACTCCAAAGCCTTGCGTGCCTGCTCCCGGGCCTGCTCCTTTTCCTGGTTCATCAGGTGGGCCCGGGCCAGGAGTAACCTGGCTTCAGGATTCTGCGGCTGATCTTGCACGATAATGCGAAAATTGTTCACTGCCACCAGGCCGTCCTTCTTATTCAAAGCCAGGAGGCCCATGGTGCGAGTGGCAGCCATGTCTTTGGGATTTTCTTTAAGTACCTCAGTGACCAGCTTTTCTGCTTCGTCGGTGCGCCCTCGAGCGACGTGTAGGGCTGCCATCCGGCCTTTGGCCTGCAGCCCGGACGGGCTGGTGGGCTCCTTAGCGACAATTGCCTGGAGGGTACTTAAAGCCCGGCTTTCTTGCCGGCGGGAGAGATAAAAATCGGCCAAGGCGAACCTGGTTTCATTGTTATCCGGATGCTTGGCGATAAAGTCGGTTAACTCCTGTTCGGCTTCCTTGGCCTTGCCCAGGCTGAGGTAAAATCTGGCCAGAGTTACGGCATATTTTTCATTGTTCGGTTCCATCTGCAACTGCTGGCGCAGGGCTTCCTCGGCTCGGTCAAATTGACGCGCCCGGATGAAATGCCGGGCCAACTCTCCTTGCAAGGCGGCGTTTTGGGGGTCTAATTTTATGGCCTCCTGGAGATACTTTTCGGCCTCAGCAAACTGCTGTTGGGCATCCGCCAGATTCGCTCGAACGAGGTAGAGTTCTTTTTTATCTGGTATAGCCGTGATTCCTTCGTCGAGAGCTGCGGCCGCGGCCTGCAGGTTTTTCTGGGACGCCTCGAGTTGCGCCTGCAGAATATAAGTTTCAAATTTCTTGGGATCGAGTTGTTTGATTTCCTTAATTTTCGATCGAGCCTCGTCTACTTTTTCCTGGGCCAGGGCCAGGGTTGCACCCAGGAGCAGGGCGTCGGTATTCTGTGGCTCCAGGTCCAGGGCTGCCTTTAACCGGGTCTCGGCCTCCTCGAATTTCTTGCCGCCCAGATAAATCCTTCCCAGCAAAATCTGGGCTTCCACCAGTTTGGGGTCAAGCTCCAGGGCCTGGTTCAACGAGGCAAAAGCTCCCCGGAAATTTTCCAATCTAATTTCGGTCTTGGCCACCCAGAGCATCCCTTCAGCGAATTTGGGATCCATCTGCAAGGCATTTTTAAACTGCAGCCGCGCCCGGATATAATCCCCTTTTTCATATAAGGTCTTGCCCTGTTGGAAAAATTTATCTCTTTTCTGCTCCATGCTGCCGCAGCCCAGGAAAAACCCCAAAAGCGCAGTTATTAATAAAACCGACCACATATGCTGCCAACATTTGCTCTGCATTATTGCTTCCTCGCAACTTATTTTAATAACCGGGAAACCATTCCGGGTCACATTACTTTTTAAATTGTTATATCAGGAAATATCCTGAATATCAATTTTTTGAAACGATCATGGCCGATACGGCCACCCTGGATGCTGCAATACCTCATAACTATTGAAGACTAAAACTATTTCCTGGAGCAATTTTGACGGCCAGAATTTTTCGTGACATACTAAAGCATTCAGTGGTCAACTTTCGACCTTCTCCGGGTTGATAATTTGACAGCCTCACTAAAGTTCATCGGCAGGTTATGAAAGGAAGATGAAAAAATGCTCCGCTTACATTCCCTGGAACATGTCCCCTTTGAGGATTTGGCTGAAATCGGTGTATGGGCCTTGCATCAGGGCTACCATCTATCCCGCACCCGTTTTTATGAGAACGACAGTCTGCCGGCCTTTACGGACTTCGAATGGCTGGTGGTCATGGGCGGCCCCATGAATATTTATGAAGAAGACCGTTACCCCTGGCTGGCTCGGGAGAAGGAGTTCATCGCCGGGGCCATTGCCCGGGGCAAACTTGTCCTGGGGGTCTGTTTGGGGGCCCAGCTCATTGCCGACGTCCTGGGCGGTCCGGTTTCGGCCAATCCGGTCAAGGAAATCGGTTGGTTTCCCGTCTCCCTCACCCCAGCCGCTCATGACTCTCCCCTGTTTCAGCAGCTAGCCGCCCGATTCACCCCTTTTCACTGGCACGGCGACACCTTTCAGATTCCTCCCGGCGCGGTGCACGCCGTCGAGAGCGCCGGCTGCGCCCATCAGGCCTTCGCTTCCGGCAACAGAGTGGTGGGACTGCAATTCCATCTGGAATCCACCCCGGAAAGCGTGAAGAAATTAATACAGCACTGCGGTGACGAACTGGCGCCGGGGCCCTACATGCAAGCAGCCGCAGAAATGCTGGCCCCGGAGCATTTTTTCCTGGAAATCGAAAAAATCATGACTACTTTATTGAAAAATATGGCTCTCCAGGCCTAACTAAGCTGCACATGTGCCTTTTCCAGACCAACTAACCGACTATAAAAGGAGTATCGCCATGGCAGAACTCAGCCCGAATATCGCCCGCATCGGTCATGCCGCCCCGGATTTTGAGGCCGTCGCCTACGCCGAGGGGGATTTTAAGACTATTAAGTTGTCGGACTATCGCGGCCGATGGGTTATTCTCTTTTTCTACCCCGCTGATTTTACCTTTGTGTGACCCACCGAATTGACGGCAGTTGCCGTTAAGTATCAGGAATTGCAGGAATTGGGCGTGGAATTCCTGGCAGTCAGCACTGACACGCACTTCACCCACAAGGCCTGGCAGGAACATGAGCTCTCCAAAATGGTGGATGGCGGCTTGCCCTACCCTATGCTCTCGGATGCCAACGGCACTATCGGCCGGTTGTATGGGGTTTATGATGAGACCTCCGGTTTGGACCACCGGGGCCGGTTTATTATCGACCCTGACGGGATCGTGGTGGGCATTGAATTGACCCAGGCCGGGGTGGGGCGCAGTGTCAGCGAACTCCTCCGCCAGATCAAGGCCTGCCAGCACGTCCGGGGTACCGGCGAAGCCACTCCCTCCGGGTGGGAACCCGGCAAGACCACTCTCAAACCCGGCAGCGCCCTGGTGGGGAAAGTCTGCGATTTTTGGAGCCCTGAATAACAAAGCCTAATCATGTATCAAAAAGGCTTCTTCCCGAGATATTTTCTTTAATGGTGAGGTGAATCACTTATGCCTTTGAAGAGCAGCCATGACGGCGGCTGGAACCCTTATGTGGCCGGAGCCCTCAGCGGGGTGGTATCCATCCTCTCAGTGTGGGTAGCTGGAAGGTTTCTGGGAGCTTCCACCACCTTTGTCCGGACTGCCGGCCTGATCGAAAGCCTCTTCGCCCCGGAACGGGTGGCCCAAATGGAACTTTTTCGTCTGGAAATCCCCCAGATTGACTGGCAATGGATGTTTGTAGTGGGCATCCTGCTGGGCTCCCTGCTTTCATCCCTCAGCGACGGCAGCTTCCGCTGGCAGGCGGTGCCGGATATGTGGGCCGAGAAGTTCGGTTCCAATAAGCTGACTCGCGGCCTGACAGCCTTCAGCGGCGGCGTCATCGCCATGTTCGGGGCCCGCCTGGCCGGCGGCTGACCCAGCGGCCACGGGCTCAGCGGGACGCTGCAGCTTGCCCTCAGCGGGATTATCTCGTTGATCTGCTTCTTTATCGGCGGCCTCCTGGTAGCCCGCCTGCTCTACGGTTCGGGGAAATCAACATGAGCGATCTTCTCTATGGTGTAATTACCGGCATTCTCTTCGGCTTTCTCCTCCAAAAAGGCCGGGTCCTGCGCTATGATAAACAACTGGGGGCTCTCCGCCTCAAGGACATGACCATTGTCAAGTTCATGCTTTCCAGTATCATGGTGGGCATGGTGGGGGTTTATTTCCTAAGCGACCTGGGCCTGGTAAAACTTTCCATTCGAGGCATTAACCTGGGGGCAAATATCCTGGGCGGCCTTACCTTTGGCATCGGCTGGGCCCTGTTGGGCTACTGTCCCGGCACCTCTCTGGGCGCAGTGGGTGAGGGCCGCTGGGATGGTCTATGGGGTATTGCCGGTATGCTGGTGGGGGCCGCGATATACGCTGAAGCCTTCCCGGTCATGCAAAGCACGGTCCTCACCTGGGGCAATCTCGGCCGGATCACCCTGCCCCAGTTACTGGGCCTCAATCATTGGCTGGTCATTATTCTTTTTATCGGCGGCAGTCTGGCGCTTTTCCGGTTTTTCGAAAAGCAGGGTTGGTAGATTTCCAGGTGGTGGATAACATATTAATGTCCATACACTTTTTTCTTTACCTGGCCGGATTTTTCGTTTATGCTTATCAGCAGGACACCAATTGATAGGTTTGAGCCCCGGCGGGGGGCATTTTCCGGGTTGAACATAGTGTATTCCATACAGATACTGGTCGCGGAGGAAAAATGAACAAATCGCAGCTTATCGAAGCCTTGGCCAAAGCTGAAAACCTGACGATAAAAAAGGCGGAGATGGTGGTCAACACCCTGTTCGACAATATGACGGAAGCCCTGGTGAAGAATGAACGCATCGAGATTCGCGGTTTCGGTAGCTTTAAAGTAAAGTGTTATGATGGATATCAAGGCCGCAATCCCAAAACCGGCGCAGTCATCGAGGTCTGTGAAAAAAAGCTGCCGTTTTTTAAAGTTGGCAAAGAATTGAAAGAGCGCGTCGACCGCACCAGTGAACAATAGTGTTTTACTCCCAAAAAGTTGTCCTGGTCGTGCTAGATGGGGAGCTAGCGGTGCCCTGTAACCCGAGATCCGCTTAGCGGGGTTGAATTCCTTTCCAGAGGATTGCAGCGCTGTTCGGGTCCTGGAGGCCAAGCGGGGGTATTGGACCCCACGCAACGGACGCTTGTGAACCCCGTCAGGTCCGGAAGGAAGCAGCGGTAAGCAAGGCGGTTCGTGTCGTGGTGGCTTCTAATGCAAAACCCTTGGCCGGCAGTCCGAGTGGTGGCGGATTCGATGGAAGGTGCACGGCCAGGTTATGCCTGCCCATTCCCTCTCCTTTTTTAATTCTTTTCTGCTCCGTTCCAACCCGATAATTTTTTCCGTCAAAATCCCCCGTTACTAAAGGGGGGCAGGGGGAATTTAATCATCGGGGGTGGCCCCAATAGGCCATGATAGTTTCCATAAACTTTTTTATCCACCGCGGTTCCGGTGAAGTTTGAGGGTCTCCTTGACAGGCCCTCTGCTGGCAAGGTATATAGAGATGACTGCCAAGCGCTGTTAACCCATAATTCCGACAGACCATGAAAACAAAATTTATCTTCATCACCGGTGGGGTATTATCTTCTTTGGGCAAAGGGGTGGCCGCGGCAGCCATCGGGGCCCTGATGGAGAGCCGGGGCCTCAAGGTCACCTATCTTAAATTAGATCCTTATATCAACGTTGATCCCGGCACCATGAACCCCTTTCAGCACGGGGAGGTGTATGTCACGGATGATGGGGCCGAAACCGATCTGGACCTGGGCCACTACGAGAGATTTACCTCGGTCACTCTGGGACAGGAGAATAACTATACCACCGGCAAGATTTATTACCGGGTCATCAACAAAGAGCGGCGGGGAGACTATTTAGGCGGCACCGTCCAGGTCATTCCGCACATTACCGATGAGATCAAACACACCATCCTGAGTATCGCCCCCCAGGTGGATGTGGCCATCGTGGAGATCGGCGGGACCGTGGGGGATATCGAGAGCTTGCCGTTTCTTGAGGCTATCCGGCAATTTAAAGGGGATGTGGGCAAGCAGAATGTCTGTTACGTCCACGTCACCCTGGTGCCGTACATCAAAACCGCCGGCGAGGTCAAGACCAAACCGACGCAGCACAGCGTCAAGGAACTGCGCAGTATAGGCATTCAACCGGATATTCTGTTATGCCGCGCCGAAAAACATTTATCCGCGGATATTAAGGCAAAAATCGCCCTTTTCTGCAATCTTGAGGCCCATTGCGTCATCACCGCCCAAGACGTGGAGAGCATTTATGAAATTCCCCTGCTCTACCACGAAGAGGGCCTGGATGAAAGGGTCATCGAGATTCTCAATATCTGGACGAGGTCGCCCCGCCTGGAGGTCTGGCAGGAATTGGTGGACCGCCTCAAACATCCCACTCATGCAGTGGATATCGGTATTATCGGGAAATACGTCAATCTCCGGGAATCGTATAAAAGTCTGCACGAAGCCCTGGTGCACGGCGGCCTGGCGCACCGGGCCCAGGTAAATCTGCACTACATTGATTCCGAGACCGTGGAACGGGAGGGGCCCGAGACCCTCCTGGAACGGTTGGACGGCATCCTGGTGCCCGGCGGCTTCGGCTACCGGGGCGTGGAAGGAAAAATTCAGGCTATCCGCTATGCCCGGGAAAATCAGATTCCCTATTTCGGCATCTGTTTCGGGATGCAATTGGCGGTCATTGAATTTGCCCGCCATGTGGCCGGACTCCCCGAGGCCCAGAGCGAGGAGTTCGATGCGGAAAACCCCTATCCGGTGATTTACCTGATGCGGGAATGGTTCGACTACCGCAGCCAGACCATTATCCGCCGGGACCGTTCGGCCAATAAGGGCGGCACCATGCGCCTGGGGGCTTATCCTTGCGTTTTAAAAGAGAATTCACTGGCGGCTCGGGCTTATAAAAAGCTGACGTTTCATGAACGCCATCGCCACCGCTATGAATTTAATAATACCTATCGGGAGCACTTAAGCCAGCACGGCTTTCTCATCAGCGGCACTTCGCCAAACGGCGAACTGGTGGAAATAATCGAGCTGGAAAACCATCCCTGGTTTCTGGGCTGCCAGTTCCATCCGGAGTTTAAATCCCGCCCCATGCAGCCGCATCCCTTGTTTCAGGACTATATCCGGGCCTGCCTGGAAAAGAAACGGAGATAGTCAGCCGGTGCCCAGACATACCATCACAGTGGCTGATTTCACCCTGGGCGCAGGTCGCCTGGCATTTATCGCCGGTCCCTGCGTCATCGAATCGCCCTCCCTGACCCTGGAGGTGGCCGCAGCGCTCAAGGAATTCGCCGCCGACCTGCAGGCCCCCCTCATCTTCAAGGCTTCTTTCGATAAGGCCAACCGCACGGGCGGTTCATCCTTTCGGGGTCCTGGCCTGAACCGGGGGTTGGACATTCTGGCGCAGGTCAAAGCAGAAGTGGGTCTGCCGGTGCTCTCGGATATTCACGAGGTGCAGCAGGTGCTCCCCGCGGCCCAGGTGCTGGACGTCATCCAGATCCCGGCTTTCTTATGCCGGCAAACCGATCTCATCCAGGCCGCGGCCCGTACCGGCAAGCCTTTGAATCTGAAAAAAGGGCAATTTTTAGCCCCCTGGGACATGGCCCAGGTGGTGGCCAAAGCCGTGGCGGCGGGCAATGAATCCCTGCTGCTCACCGAACGGGGGGTGCAATTCGGCTATAACAACCTGGTGGTGGATTTCCGGAGTCTGCCCCTCATGCGGGCTTTGGGCTTCCCGGTGGCCATGGATATCACCCACAGCGTGCAATTTCCCGGCGGCCAGGGAAGCTGTTCCGGGGGAGACCGGCGCTTCGCCCCCTCCCTGGCCCGAGCCGCAGTGGCGGTGGGGGTGGATGTTGTTTTCATGGAAGTACATCCCAGCCCGGATAAAGCCTTATGCGACGGCCCCAACAGTCTCCCCTTGGCCGAGGTCCCCCGTTTATGGCAGGAGTTGCTTGAATTGCATGAGCTGCAAAGTTTCTGGAAGGGTGACTGAAATTGGAGAAAAACTCTGATACAGCCGATCTTTCTCTGAGAGCCGCACGCATCCGGCTCCTGGTATTGGACGTGGACGGCGTTTTAACTGATGGCAGCATTATTTACACCGATGGCGGGGAAGAGATTAAACGTTTCCACGTCCGGGACGGCCTCGGCATCCGCTTGCTGCAGCAGGCCGGGATCGAGGTGGCCCTGATCACCGGGCGGCAATCCCAGGCGGTGGCCCACCGGGCCCAGAATTTAAAAATAGCCCATGTATTTCAGGGGGTCCGGGACAAACTGGCGGTTTTACGTTCTGTACAGGCCAGCCTGGGAATATCGGCTCTGGAAACCGCCGTGATGGGTGATGACCTGGTGGATCTGATCTTGATGCGGCAGGCGGGACTGGCAGTGGCCGTGGCCGATGCCCCCAGAGAGGTAAAAGATTCGGCCCATTGGGTAACTTCGCTGGGCGGCGGCCGCGGCGCGGTGCGGGAACTCTGTGAACTCGTGCTTCAGGCCAAGGGGCTGTGGGAGGTATTACTGCGCACATATACTGGCAGCTAACGGAATAATGTGTTATTTTAAGAATATGATAATATCATTGCTTAAATCATACGAACATCCTTCCAGTAAAATTATGAAGCTTGAGTCCCTGAAGACAATCGCAACCCTGATGGCATCCTGCTTGGCGATTCTCCTGGTCTGCCTCGGCCCGGCTCTAAGCGCTGACGACACTCCCCCTGCCAACCCCGCGCCGCCTCCCATCAGCCCGGAAAAGCAGGGGGAAATGAGAGAGATCAGACTCACGGAAATTCAGGACGGCGAAAAAAAATGGCTCCTTACCGCGGCCGATGCCGACTATCTTAAAGACCGGGGCCAGATTTTTATTAAAAAGGTGTGGGTAGAAATCTTCGGTAAAGATGATACCACAGTCATCATCACCGGCGATGAGGGTATCATTGACATTAAAACTCGGGCCTTAACCCTGGAAGGAAACGTGCAGGCCCAGACCCGGGACTATAATTTCAGCACAGCATCGGTGCAGTATGACCCTCAACTGCGCCTCCTGAGTGCGCCGGGGGCCGTTAAGGTTCAGGGACCCCGGTTAATCGTGGAAGGGAAAGGGATGACGGTGGATCTGAGGGAAAAGAAGCTCAGTCTGGCCGAGCATACTCTCACCAAACTCCGGGTGGCAGGCAACTTATGGAATTAAGAACATTGCTGGCAAAACTTGCCCTTCTGGTTCTGGTGGGGGGTGTTATCAGTTTCTCCTGGGCCTCTGCGGGCTTTCCCCGATCCGGAGCAGCCCCGCCGGAGGAATTGCCCTTGAATATCACCGCCGGCCGGTTGGAAGTGGAGCAGGATCAGCAGGTGATATCATTCATCGAGAAGGTGGTGGCCCGTTACAAAGATATTATTCTCTATGCCGACGCCTTGAAAATCTTTTATGAGGCCAAGCCGGCAGCGCCTGGGGCGAAAGAGGGCGACAAGGCCCCGGGGTCACCGCTGGGGGCGGTGGGTATTGAGAAAATTACCCGCATTGAAGCCCAGGGCAAGGTGCGTGTGGTGCAAAACGACCGGGTGGCCACCGGGGATAAGGCGGTTTATTATACCCAGGACGAAAAGATAGTGCTACTGGGCAACCCCCAGCTCTGGCGGGGGAATAACAGCCTGAAAGGGCAGGAAATAGTTTTTTACCTCAAGGATAACCGGGCGGTGGTGGATGGAGGGTCTCAAAGGGTGGAAGCCGTCATCTATCCCTCCGCGAGAGTTCAATTCCCGGGCAGACCGTCGGCACCCTCACCTTAACGAGCGGCTCCCCGAGGTTTCTCCATGAGTTTATTGCGAACGGCAGGCCTGGAAAAAACCTATCACGGTAAAAAGGTAGTCAACGGCGTCTCCCTGGAGGTCCACAGCGGCGAGATCGTCGGGCTCCTGGGTCCGAATGGGGCCGGCAAGACTACCACGTTTTTCATTATTGTGGGCATCATCAAACCGGACGCGGGAGCCGTTTTTATCGATGACCAGAATATCTCCCAGCTCCCCATCCACCGGCGGGCCCGTTTGGGAATTCAATACCTGCCCCAGGAGCCCTCCGTGTTCCGCAAACTTACCGTGGCGGAGAACATCATGGCCATTCTAGAAACCTTGAACCTGGATGCCGCCGACCGTCAGCGAAGACTTACGGACCTCTTGAAAGAATTAAAGATTTCCCATCTGTCGGATCACAAGGCCTATTCTCTGTCCGGGGGGGAGCGCCGCCGGGTGGAAATTACCCGGGCCCTGGTGACCTCGCCCCGGTTTATCCTGTTGGACGAGCCCTTCGCCGGTATAGATCCCCTGGCAGTGAACGATATTCAGGCCATCATCCAAAACTTAAAGGCAAGGAACCTGGGTATCCTCATTTCGGACCATAACGTGCGAGAGACCCTGGGAGTATGCGATCGGGCCTACATCCTCAACGATGGAATTATGTTAGAGGAAGGAACCCCGGAAAAAATCGTGCAGAGCGATTTAGCCAAAAAAATTTACTTGGGAGAGTCTTTTCAGTTATAATAAGCCAAGATTGCCTAAAAACTTTATCACTGAGCAAACATCGACACTATGGCCCTGGAGATTAAACAAAGCTTACGATTAACCCAGCAGCTGATCATGACCCCCCAGTTGCAGCAGGCCATTAAACTGCTGCAACTCTCCCAGCTCGAATTGCTCACGGCGATTAATCAGGAACTCGAGACCAATCCGGTATTAGAGGAATCTCTGGCGGATGAGGATCCTACCCCGGAATCCTGGGAGGGAGCCTTTGAAGATGCCCCTGCGGAACTGCCCCAGGAGGGGGGCCCCACCCAGGAAGTGACCGTGGAAACCAAGGTGACCGATGATTTTGATTGGGAATCTTATCTGGAAGATAAAATGCCCCCCACCATCCGCCAGGAAAGGGAGGAACGAGACAGCGCGCCCTTGGAAAATCTCTCCCCCCAGGGGCCATCGCTGAAATCACATCTTCTCTGGCAACTCCAGATGTCGCCCATGACCGATGCCGACAAATTCACCGGGGTGCTGATTATCGGCAACATTGATGAAGACGGTTACCTCCAAACCACCACCGAGGAGTTAGCCCAAGAATTACATAGTGATCCTGGGGAGGTGGAGCACGTTCTCAAACAGATCCAGGAGTTTGACCCGGCAGGGGTGGGAGCTCGGGATCTGCAGGAATGCCTCCTCATTCAGGTGGAGATCAAGGGCCTGACCGATCCCTTGGTGCGGCCCATTATTCAACGCCACCTCAAAAGCCTGGAGCAGAGAAATTATGCCGCCATTGCCAAGGAGTTAAAAGTAAGTTTGGAACAAGTCGCCCAGGCCGTGGAAATCATATCCCGGTTGGAGCCCAAGCCCGGACGCAGTTTCGATTCCCTGGAGACATATTACATCACTCCCGATATTTTTGTTTATAAGATGGGGGATGACTACGAAGTGTCGTTAAATGAAGACGGTCTGCCGAAATTACGGGTCAACTCATATTATCGGGACGCACTGAGCGGTGATGCGGCAGTCTCCGAGGAAACCAAAAATTACATCCAAAATCGCCTGAAGTCGGCCATCTGGTTCATCAAAAGCATTCATCAGAGACAAAAAACCATTTATCGCGTTTCTAAGAGTATTGTCAATTTTCAAAAAGATTTTTTGGATAACGGCATTGCCCATCTGAAGCCTTTGACCTTACGGCAGGTAGCCGAAGATGTCCAAATGCATGAATCCACCATCAGCAGGGTGACCACCAATAAATATATGTATACTCCCCAGGGCGTTTTCGAATTAAAATTCTTCTTCAATAGCGGCATCTCCCGAACTCACGGGGATCAGGTGGCTTCCGAAAGCGTCAAGGATAAGATAAAGCAGTTGGTGTTATCGGAAGATTCGGAACATCCGTACAGCGATCAGGATATAGTTAATATATTGGAAGAGGCAAACATTGTCATAGCTCGCCGCACTGTGGCAAAGTATAGAGAAATGTTGGGCTTATTGTCTTCCAGTAAACGCCGTCGAACTCTTTGTGCTAAAAAAAAGATGTCGGCCGAAACATTCTCCTCCACCTGATCGGTGTGTGCCGCTAACCTGCTCTGCCAGGCCTAATTTTTCCTTACCGGAGATTAATATATGCAAATTTCTGTAACCTTTCGTCATGTGGAGTCATCGGAAGCACTCAAGGATTACGCCATCCGGAAATTGTCCAAGATGGCCAAATATACCGATAGCCCCATGGAGGCCAACGTTGTCCTGGGAATTGAAAAATTCCGTCACCAGGCTGATATTACGGTCACCGGGGACGGCTTCAAGATAAAGGGCAAAGAAGAAACCGGCGATATGTACTCTGCCATAGATCTGGCCCTGGAAAAAATCGAAAAACAGTTCAAGCGATTTCGAGAAAGACCCCGCACCATCAAATCGGGACGCAACCTCAAAACCCTGGGGGCTCGACTTAACATCATCTCCCCCGCGGGGGATGAAGAAACGGAAACCCCGCAGATCATTCGCAGCCGGACGGTGGAAGCCAAACCCATGGATATCGACGAGGCGGTCATGCAATTGCAAACTGGCAGCGAGGAGATTCTGGTCTTCACCAACTCCCAAAGCACAGCCTTGAATATCCTCTATCGTCGTCGAGATGGAAATTTCGGCCTCATAGAACCTGAGCCGGCTTAACAAGGTCCGGGCCCGATGAAAATCAGCGAACTGTTGGATTACCACCTCATCCTCCCTTCTTTAACCGCCACCACGAAAAAGGCGGTCCTGGAGGAGTTGGCTGACGCCCTGGTTCAAGGTTTCGATAACCTCGATCGCCAGAAGGTGGTGGAAGTCCTCATGGAGCGGGAAAACCTGGGAAGCACTGGGATCGGTGATCACATTGCCATTCCCCACGGCAAATTGCCCGACCTGGATAACCTGGTCCTCTGTTTCGGCCGCAGTCTGCCCGGGATTGATTTTGACTCCATGGATGGCAAACCGACGCACCTCTTTTTTCTGCTCATGGCCCCGGAAAATTCCATCGGCCTGCACCTGAAGGCCTTGGCAAAGTTATCGCGCATGCTCAAGGATGCGTCTTTTCGCCGCAACCTCATGCTCGCAGCCGATGCCCAGTCGATCCTGGAATTGATAGCTGCGGAGGACGTCAATTTCTGATTTTGGTATGGTGGGCAATGCCCACCCTCCATTGTGGCTTTATTTTTGAACTTTGAACCTTTCATTTTTGGGACAGATTAATCAGGAATTTCGGGCGGTTGCCTTGCCGCCCGTTTTTTGTGTGATTTCAGGGCATTGAAAAAAGGTCGGCTGATGACGGCAGACACGATGCAAGAGATGGCTGATAATTCAGAAAATTATCCGGTGATTGTCGTAACCGGCCTCTCCGGCTCCGGAAAAAGCACTGCCCTCAAGGCCCTGGAGGATATCGGTTATTTCTGTATCGACAACCTCCCCATCCATCTTGTCCCCAAATTCCTTCAATTACGTGCTCAAATCACCCAGGAGGACGTTAAAGTCGCCTTTGGCATGGATGTTCGCACCAAGGGATTCGTTAAACATTACATGAGTTTTTTCCCTCGCCTGCGAAAAATGGGCTACCAGCTGCATATTGTTTTTCTGGAAGCCAGCGATGAGATCCTCATCCGGCGCTTCAGCCAAACCCGGCGGCAGCATCCCCTGGCGTCGGATGAAACCATCGTGCAGGCCATCCAGAAGGAAAGAAACCAACTCGATTCCCTGCGCCACGATGCCACCCGGATCATTGATACCTCCAGCATGACGGTTCATAATCTGAGGAATCTCATCATGGAGGAGTATAGCCAATTCCCTCTGAGCCGTCGTTTACAGCTGCATATCATTTCCTTCGGGTTCAAATACGGGCTTCCCCCGGAAGCCGATATCGTCATGGATATCCGGTTTTTGCCGAACCCCTATTTTATTAAAGACCTCAAAGAGTTAAACGGCTTGGAGGTGCCTGTCCAGGAATTTGTCCTGGCCCGGGAGGAAACCAAGGAGTTTTTAGGCAGGTTTTTTCCCATGCTGGATTATCTTATTCCCAATTATCAGAAGGAAGGGAAAACCCACCTGACCATCGCCGTGGGATGTTCCGGGGGGCACCATCGTTCCGTGGTGCTAGCCGAAAGCCTGAAAAACCATTTACAGGGCTTCGGGCTCCCTCTATCCATCTCACATCGAGATATTTTACGCGAATAGGAGTTAAACTGACATGGTTGGTATACTCATTGTCACCCACCGGCACCTGGCGGAGGCTTTGCTTTCCGCCTCGGACGTCATTCTCGGCCGCTTGGAAAAAGTCATGGCAGTTTCTTTGGACCCGAGCGGCCCGCCTGAGGAAGCCCGGCAGCAGATCGCCGAAGCCCTGGCAAAACTGCATCCCAGTGATGGCGTGCTCATTCTCACCGATATGTTCGGCGGCACTCCGTCTAACTTGAGTCTGTCGTTTCTGAAAGAGGATCAGGTGGAAGTCATTACCGGGGTGAATCTGCCCATGCTGATTAAAGTAAGCCACTTGCGGAACGGCAAATACGCCAATCTGCGGGAGATGGCCTCAATCTTGAAACAATCCGGTCAGCAGGGCATTACTGTTGCCAGCGAATTGTTGCAGAAAAAATAACCCTGATTTTTCCGAGTTAAATTGGCGTTTGGCCACCTCGGCGGATATCGATGCCCTCCTGATCATCGAGAATCAGTCATTCCCTTCCCCCTGGCCCCGCCAGCATTTTCTCAGTGAGCTGGAAAAACCCTATTCCACTGTTTTATTAGCATGTTCACCGATTGATACACCGCAGGAAATCCTGGGATTTATCATTTTCTGGCAGATAATCGATGAGATGCACATCTTAAACCTGGCGGTGGACCCGGCTCACCGGCGGCGGGGCCTGGGGCGCCGTTTGATTCTCAAAGCCATTGCTCTGGCACAGGAACACGATCTCAAAACCGTCTGGCTGGAGGTCAGACCCTCCAACCAGGCGGCGTTATCTTTGTACCATGCTCTCGGTTTCCAACATGTGGCAACCCGGAAACGCTATTACGACGACACCGGCGAGGATGCCCTCATCCTCTGCCTTTCTCTGTGAATACCTGCCCGTCTACCTTTAGGGGAGCCTGGCAACCGCAATACAGGTTCTTCCCAGTCGACGGTTCCCAGTGATTCCTCATCTCGTCACACCTGTCTCAAGTAAGATATTTTCCGGGACAGCGTCCGGTTTGCGGCGTTTTTTGGACACCAGCCAACGCTGCAGGAAGGTCAGATCCTGGGGCGGGGCCTTGGGAATTTTGCGGTAGTCAATGGCAATCCGGCCCTCGGCCTCGCTGATCCGGAAGTAATTAAGACAGAAGAAAGGCAGGTAAATTTTGGGCAGGAAGCCGAACCGGGGGGGCACATCGTCGAGTCTTTTCAGCCAGGTGCCCGTATTAATAACCGCCCGCTGGCCCAATTGCCGCAAAGAGGGTTTGTGGGTGTGGCCATAGACGAAGATGGTGACCTCGGGATGAGCCTCAAAGACTTTGGCGGCCGCGTCCAGATATTTCTGTTCTTTTTCACTGCTTAATTCGGCCGGATTGAGAACGATCTGAAATCTGCGCAACGTTGCCCGGAAATCCCGCCAGATCAGGTATAGCGGCACTGCCAGGATGATGAAAGTCACAAAGAGGATGGTGTTGATGATAATGATCAGCTGAACCAGGTTGCCGACGAAGCCCAGGGAGGTAAACAGCCAGTTGTGAAGGAAGATGTTGGTGCTGGTCATCCCGAAAAACTCCAGGGCGGCCCCCAGCAGGATGAAGACCTCAAACCCGGAAAAAAGCAGGAACGGCAGCAACAGCCAGCGGAGAAAGCCGCTCATCTCATGGTAAAAATAATTGGAAAAAATCCAATAGGGTACCTGCTCGGTGGGATAGACTGACTGGATATCCTTCAACCAGTTGTATCTGCCGAAGTGCGAGTGTTTTCCGGCCGTACTGACGACATTGCTGGTGAGGAAGTACCCGATGGGATGGGCATGGGGGTTGCCGAAGTCGGGCATGCGGTTGTAAGCGTCGTACTGGTTGCCGTGCTCGATCCAGATGGTCTGGCCGTTGATCTGCCGGGTGATGGCCGGGGTCTGCTCCAGGTTGATATTATAAGGCTTAAGCTTTTCGACATATTCCGGGTAGCAGGCGATTTCATAGTCGTGATTGCCGGGCAGCATGGTGATGGCGATCTTTTCTCCGGCGCGACGGAAGGCCTCAAAAATGGCGGGAAACTGCTCCAAGAGTTTGCCGAGTTTCGCCGGCCCCTGGATGTCGGTAAATTCCCAGAGGCCGAAGATATCCCCGATGATCAGGAGCTCGCAATCTTCCTGGGTCGCGGCCAGTTCCTCCAGGAAGGCGATGAACTCCGCTTCGTAATCGCAGACTCCCAGGGCCTCGTCGCCGCCGATATGCAAATCGCTGATGCAGTAATACGTTGTGGGCATGGAGGGTTCCTTCACGTTGTTAACGGTCGGGGGGCACTGGGCTTTCCCGCCTCTGAGCCTCTTAACCTTGAACCTTAAACATTAAAAGCCGGGCATGGCCCTATTCCAACATCACGGCCATCCAGCGGGTATCCTGTTTGGAGGCCAGGGCTATCTTAACTACCATGGTAAGGGGAACCGAAAGCAACATGCCGATGGGGCCCAGGACCCAGCCCCAGAAAAACATTGAAATAATCACTACCAGGGTGGATAATCCCAAACGGCGGCCCACATAGCGAGGTTCCAGGAAGTTGCCGATGGCGATATTCACCACCAGATAGGCCAGCAAGGTTAGCAGGGCGGAGGGGACCCCCAACTGCACCAGGGCCCAGAAGATGGCCGGGACGGCCGCGATAATGGAACCGATGCTGGGGATAAAGTTCAGGAAAAAGGCCAGCAGGCCCCAGGTCCCGGCGAAATCCACCCCGATGAGGGCCAACAGGAGCCAGATCAAAACCCCGGTGGCCAGACTGAAAAGCGCTTTAAACCCCATGTAGCGATTGACATTGGCTGTAATAGCCTTAAAATGCTCCAGGGTCTCATGGTTGGGAAAGGCATCCCGCAGTTTCTGGGGAAAACCCGAGGCCTCCAGGAGAATAAAAAAGACAATGAGCAGGATCAGAAACAGGTTGGTAAACAGGATCCGCAGGACCGACAGGCCATAAGTCACCAGGCTCAGGACCATTCTCGGGTTAAAATAATCATCTAACGGCAACTTATTCATATCGATTCGCAATCCCTGGCTGTTCAGCCAGATTACGAAATGGTTAATGAGCGCCAGGAGGCGTTCCTGATAGGCGGGGAGTTGCTGCGTTAGAGAATTTAATGATCTCCCGGCAAAAATCATCAGGGAAACTGTGACAACGACGAGTCCCACCATAATGACCAGGACTGCCAGGCCATTGGGGACCTTGTGGCGCAGCAGCCAAAAAAGGGGCGGCGAACAGAGGGTGGCCAGAAACAAGGCCAGGAGAAAAGGAATGATAATGGGGGCTGCAACCTGCATCCCCGCCACAATGATGACAAAGGCGGCGGCAGTGATAAAGGCGACGGGAACACTAAAGACTTTTCCATCCATAATAAAAAGGGGCCTCTCCCAGGAATTAACAGTAGATTTTCTATTATACCAGGTGCCATGGCTTTTTTGGGGGAAAAAGCGCGAGCCGGCCCAACATCCGGAAATGCGTTAAAAGGGAAAAATAATTAATATGTTACGATTCTTAACATGATGGAACTTATCCTGCTGTACGTGGCCGTGGGCGCGGTGGCCGGCATCCTGGCCGGGCTCCTGGGGATCGGCGGGGGGCTGGTCATCGTCCCCATGCTGGTTTTCACCCTGACCTGGCAGGCTGTTCCCCGGGAACACCTCATGCACCTGGCCCTGGGGACCTCCATGGCCTCCATTATTTTCACTTCGGTGTCCAGTTTTATGGCCCATCACCGGCGGGGGGCGGTGCAGTGGGAGGTGGTGCGCCGCATCGCCTTGGGGATCCTGTTGGGAACTTTTCTGGGCGCTACCCTGGCTTCCCGCCTCTCCACGAACGTCCTCAAGGTCATCTTTGTGATCTTTCTGTATTATATGGCAGGGCAACTCTTCACCGACCGCAAACCCAAGGCCGGCCGCACCCTGCCCGGACCCTGGGGCATGTTCGGGGTGGGGAACGTCATCGGGGTAGTCTCCGCCTTTGTAGGCATCGGCGGCGGCACGCTCTCCGTCCCCTTCATGATTTATTGCAACCTGCCGGTGCATACCGCTATAGGCACCTCGGCAGCCATCGGCTTTCCCATCGCCATGGCCGGGACCCTGGGGTATATCGTCAACGGCCTGGGGGCTGCCGATCTGCCGCCCTTCTCCTTGGGGTATATTTATCTGCCCGCCCTCCTGGGAATTGTGGGCTGCAGCATGCTCACTGCACCCCTGGGCGTGCGCCTGGCCCACAGCCTGCCGGTGGACCGGCTCAAGCGCGTCTTCGCCCTGCTGCTGTTCGTCGTGGGCACCAAAATGCTGTGGGATCTAATGCAGTATTGGCGGGGCTGAAACCAGGCTCTGGGCTCATCTCCAAACTCAATCCTGAAAATATGTCCAATAACTAAACAGAGGCTGGTATATTTTTTATCAAAAAATTATCTGGGACACTGGTTCCGGACTTGTCCTATGAAAGCAGCAACGTCTTTAAGATACTTGCAAAAAAGGGAAGTAAGAAATACTTTCTCCCAACTGGTGCGGCTTATTTTGATTATTGACGGATGGTCGATAATGTGGTAATTTTCACAAGGATTACTCAGCAGCTCTTATCAGTTATCAGCTAAGGACTGGGATTCATGAAGAAAACAAGACCAATGCTGCGCTGGGCCGGATTCATGGTTGTTTGCGCCATCATTGCCTTTTACGGCGTCCAGGCCTGGGGGGAAAAGGGGCTGACGGCCACCCCGGGGAGACCGGACCAGATTACCATCAACACCCTGGCCGACTTTGACCGGCTGGAAATGCCGCCGGTAACCTACTTCCACGATAAGCACACCGACGCCCTGGCCAAGGAGAATAAAGGCTGCGACACCTGCCATTATGTGGAAGATAATGCCTTTTCCTTCGCTTATCTGCGCCGGAGGGACACCAGACCCGAGGAAATCAAAAATATCTATCACTCCAGTTGCATCGGCTGCCACAATGACATGATTGCGGCGGGAAAGCAGAGCGGTCCCCAGGACGGCTTCTGCCGCTCCTGCCACAATGCCGAGCCGCCGGTGAATCTGGCCAGGCTGGATGCCGGGATGGATAAGGTGTTGCACTTCCGGCATCTGGACTCAAAAAATATTGCCCCGGCCGGCAAAGACATGAATAACTGCAGCGC
>Ga0194112_10004009_pt1 | contig 20333 bp, 20 predicted proteins | sample TA2MahC400mmetaG_FD_146191 | JGI IMG/M metagenome (GOLD analysis project Ga0194112, IMG submission 146191) | Freshwater microbial communities from Lake Tanganyika, Tanzania - TA2015016 Mahale Deep Cast 400m | ecosystem: Environmental > Aquatic > Freshwater > Lake | place: Tanzania: Lake... | reverse complement strand
AGCGGGAGCCTACTGGACCGATGTCCTGAGGCGCGCGGATGCCGTCGACCTCTCGGTGGGCGTGATGCAGTCCGACAGCGCGTTCTCGGTGGGCGGTTCGTTGAGCGTGAACTGCCACGGCTGGCAGTTCGGCACTCCGCCGATCGCGTCGACCGTCGAGTCGTTCCGCCTGATGCGGGCGGATGGGACGGTGGTGCGGTGTAGTCGGACCGAGAATCCGGAGCTGTTCTCGCTCGCCCTGGGTGGATACGGGCTCTTCGGAATCCTCCTCGATGCCGAGATCCGGCTTGTCCCCAACGTCCGGCTTCGGCTTGTCCAGGAACAGGTGCCGACGGCCGCGTCAGGACCGATCCTCGACCGGCTGGCGGGGGAGCCGCGTCCCGCCCTCGTTTACGCGCGGTTGAAGCTGACGCCAGGGGACCGTTTCGGGACCGTCCGGGCCAGCGCCTACTTCCCGGACACGAATGGTCCGATCCCGGTGCTGGAGGAGCCTGTGCCCTCGACGTTGGACCGGGCGATCTTCCGGGGATCGGCCGGGAGCGACCTTGGGAAGTCGCTGAGGTGGTTTGCGGAGACCCGGATCCAGCCGCTGCTGTTGCCGGAGGTCGTCTCGCGGAACCGTCTGCTGATCGAGACGCCGGACTGGTATCTGAACCGTCACACGAACGCGACGGACATCCTCCACGAGTACTTCCTGCCCCGGTCCGTGGCGCTGCGGTTCCTGGGCGAGGCGGATCGCATCCTCACGCGTCACGGGGGCGATCTGCTGAACACGACGGTCCGGGACGTCGCCGAGGATCGGGACACGGTCCTGCTGTACGCGCGGGAACCGGTCATCGCCTTCGTGATGTTCTTCAACCAGGAGCGGAGTCCGCAGGGGGAGGTCGCGATGCAGGCCATGACCCGGGAGCTGGTGGAGGCCGCGTTGTCCCTCGGCGGCTGCTACTACCTGCCGTATCGGCTCCATGCCACGCCGGAGCAGTTTCATCGGGCCTATCCCCAGGCGCGACGGTTCTTCGAACGGAAGCGGGTCCATGACCCTGGGGAACTGTTCCAGAACCGGTTCTATCAGACCTACGGCCGTCCGGAGCCATGACCCTGGCAGGGGAAGGAGACTCACACGGTGACGCGAAGACACGGACGAAGAATGGGAAATGGAATAGGGTGATGGGCACCGGACGGCATGGCAGGATGACAGTGCCGTGGCCGAAGGCATCGAGGGGTGGGTGATGCAGTGCCCTGCATCGCTGGGCGCGGGAGCGCCCACTCCGTGAGGCGGTGCGGACCTGTGGGGAATGCCGGTAGGAGTGGAGGTGTGGGCTGGAGGCCCTGAGGCGGTTGAGCCTGGGGAGGGTGGGTGCCTCGGAGTCACCCAGTGGCCCAGAGCACTGGTCCATCCACCGGTGAAGAACCGACCTGTTCCTCCAGTCCGGATCCTTTGACGCTGCAGATGACCCCGTTCCCCTTCACGGGTGTGCCACTCGTGGCGGATCGAGATGGGGCCGTGGCGTAGCACAGCACTACCGGCATTCCCTCTGTCGCTGTCTTCCTCCACCTTTTCTCCGCGACTCCACGACTCCGCGTCCCCGCGTGAGTCCCTTCACGGAGGAAGAACACACTTCATACGTTGAAGTCGGGTCCCAGGTAGATCTCGCGGGCTCTCGGGTCGTTGGCCAGAAACTCGGCCGATCCCTCGCAGAGGACCTCGCCCTTGTGGATGATGTAGCCGCGGTCGATGAGCTTGAGGGTCTCCCGGACGTTGTGGTCGGTGATTAGGATCCCGAGTTTCCGCTCCTTCAGCCGGCGGATGATCTTCTGGACCTCGTGCACGGCGATGGGGTCGATGCCCGCAAAGGGCTCGTCGAAGAGCATGAGACGGGGCCCGGTGACGAGGGCCCGGGTGATTTCGAGCCGCCGTTTCTCACCGCCGCTGAGCTGGTAGGCGTGGCTCTTGGCGAGCGGGGTGAGGTCCAGCTCGTCGAGGAGGTATTTCAGCCGGGTCACACGCTCCTCGCGGCTCCCCTCGCAGGTCTCGAGAATGGCGAGGAGGTTCTGCTCCACGGTGAGCTTGCGGAACACGCTGGGCTCTTGGGTCAGGTAGCCGATGCCCTTCCGCGCCCGGAGATGCATCGGGAGACGGGTGACGTCGGCTTCCTCGAACGAAACCTTGCCGGCGTCGGGCTTCACCGCGCCGACGATCATGTTGAAGCTGGTCGTCTTGCCGGCGCCGTTGGGACCAAGGAGGGCGACGATCTCGCCGGCGTCCACGTGGATGGACACCCCGTTGACGACGCGGCGTCCCTTGTAGGCCTTGGCCAGGCCCTCGACGGTCAGCAGGCGGTTCGGGTCGGCCATGGGATCAGGGCTTGGAGGCGGGCCGGGTCAGGTCCGTGGCGCCCTTCGGCAGGGCGGTGGGTTTGATGACCATCCTGAAGTGCCCCTTGGCATCGAGCTTGTCGTTGGCGCGGTCGAAGGTGATCACGTCGGCCTTGAATGACCCATCGGTCCGCTCCACCCAGGGTTGGCCGAAGGCCGGTGTGCCGGTGAGGGTTACGAAATCGTTGGTACCCGAATAGACGGCGAGCGCGGCGTACACGCGGTTGGTTGCACCGCCGCGAATCGACGACGTGGCGTTGGTCGACGCGGCCTCGGTGAAGGTCATCACAACCTTGTTGCTGGCGATCAGGCGGTCGATCTGGTCGGTGCCCGGGAGGAGTCGGATCCGGAGATCCTCGCAGTCGAGATCCATGCCGCCCGGATAGCGGAACTTCACATTGCCGGAGAAGTGGTAGAACCCCTCCCGGAGATCGAGCGCGCCCTGGTCGGCATCCAGCGTGCCTTCGCCAATGGACTGCTCGGCGGCGGTGAGAGGCAGAGTGAGAGACAGGAGGGCGATGAGGGGGAGACGGGCGGCGGTCATGGTCGGCTTAGCAGGGAGGAGGATCGGGTGGAGAGGCGAAACGTGGCGTGGACGCGGTTGGAGAGGACGAGGCGCTCGGCCTCTTGGTCCCACTGGAATCCCACCCCGCTCAGGGTGAAGGCCCCGCCCGCCTGGGTGATCGACACGGGACCTTCGGAGGTGATCTGGCGGGTGGAGAGGTCCAGGACGCATTCCGGGGCGGAGCCCTGGAGGTTGGGCACGCCCTCGGACGTGTAGGTCTCGAGGCGGAAGTTCTTCACCTTGACGACGGTCACGGACAACGGCTTGTGCTCGGAGCCGGTGAAGAGGGCCACGGTCTTTCCGGCCTTCTTGTAGGGGAATGAGAATCCGGACGCGGCGGTCGGGCCGGCGGGAGACTGGGCATGACCCAGACCGAGGACCAGGGCGATGGCCCCGAGGATGAATGGAAGATGCCTCACGAAGCGTGGTCGGATGCTAGGGAGTCGAGGGGGTGAGGCAAGACGTGACCCGGGATGTGGACCGAGAAGTTCGGTGAGCTCAAGGCGCCGAAGGCGGCGGGAGAGGGGGCTCACACGGCAACGCGGTGACGCGGGGGGAGATGGAAGATCGAAAGGGGGCCGTTTTGAGGACGGCGGTGGATCAGTCAGCGCCCCGTATCTCGGAGTGCGGAAACCCTTGATGGGAGATTCAACGCCAACGGCGTTGAGGCCCTGGTCCCCTAACCGGACCGCAAAAACCGATTCATGAAAGATGCAAGGTCCAACTGGGTCAAAAAGGGATGTCGTCCATGGCTTGCGTCTTTGGTTCGGATCGAGAAGCGGCAGGAAGACGCAGCAGACGGCAGCAGGCAATGCGGCCATCTTCGGAGCCCAGCGCCACAAAATCTCCCGAGGGCGACCATTGGAGCGCGGTCACCGCGCTTTGAAGGCAAAGGAGTCGCTCCGGATCCGTTCCTGGCACAGGTCGCGTGAGCAAAACCAAGCCGGCAGCGTCGGCGGAAGCGAGTAGGTCTGCGTGGGGGTGAAATGCCAGTGGACCGACCATCTCAACATGACCCTCAATTTCAAAACGGTGGTGGTAGTCAGCTCGGGCGTCTGGAAAGCGCCAGAACGTCAAAAGGTCGCCTCCATTTGCGCAAAGGAACTTATGGGAGGGGCTCCATGCCAAGGCGCGGACTCGCCCGTGCCGAACAGAAGTCTGTACCGGGGGAATGTCTCCCTTGACGGACCAAAACAAAACCGATCCACCATGCAAAGCGGCGGCAACGAGATCTTCCGCGCGCCGTACGGCTAGGGCGACAAAAGGATACGCTCCCAAGAGCGCAAATGGCGGCTGCGCGGCGCCGGCATGACAGAGGCGGAGACCTCCATTGGTGGCCGTAAAGAGCCGATCCTTCATCTGCGACCAGACCAGTGCATTCACGGTGCCCTCGTGCCCGGCAAACTCCCATTCCAAGCCGCCATCCTTCCCCCACAACCGCAGATGGCGTCCACTGCCAGTCGCCAATTGGGCCCCGTCAGGCCGCCAGACGACGTGTTCCACCTGCCGACCACCGCCCTCGTGCAAACGAATACGCCGACCGGTGAGCGCATCCCAGACGTGGGCCGATCTGTCGAGTCCGCAGGTGGCGAGTTCATGCGTGCCCGGACGCCAGTTCAGGCCTAGCGCACCCCGCACATGAGTCATGAACGTGGCGACGATCGCGCCGGTCTGGAGCGCCCGCACTTCCACGAGGCCGTTGCCCAGCGTGGATGCCAGGTAGGCCCCATCTGACGACCACGCAACTGCCGTGACGTAATCCAAAGTGGGCCGGGTCCAAAGATGTTCTGCAAGTTCACTCATCGGGCCGCTCATAGCAAAATGGACGAAGAAGGGTGAGCCGTGTCGTCGTGGCGGCACCCGCCACCGCGGCAGGCGTTAGATCCGGTGCCGGGGGGGCGGAGTAGTGGGGGGAATAGGAATAATCTTCCTTGCTCGAACAGCGACTTTAGTGGGGTAAAACTCCGATGGGTCACTACTTCTTGGGATCGAGGTTCTGCATGAGTTCTTGGTCGCTTACCGCGGCTGAGGCGATGCCGACAGTGGGCACCTCGACCTTGCTCACCCAACACAGCGCGTTGAGGATCGTTTTGCGGAAATCATCCTGCTGCCAGTTCTTGTGAAAGTGTCCGCCGGTGAATCCGAAACCGCGTCCGCCATCGGGTCGATCGACGGCCCAGAGCATGGCCTCCCGACGACCTTTTGCCTGCTGGATGTGTGGGTAAGGTCCCTTGGGATACACGTAGGGACCGTCGCGGGTCGCGTCGGACGGCTTCGCAACGAGCAACGGTGTGAACCTCACTCCATTGATGGTCTTCGGACCTGAGGCATCGAACCCCTCGGCGAAGCGCATGTTGAAATACCATTCGTCCCGGATCGTGAAGGGCTTCAGACCGCGGGCGACGGGATGGTCGTGGAAGCGTTCGAAGGCTGCATCCCAGATCGGGTTGCAGGAGAACTGGTGCTCGTAATGCCCGCCGATCCAGCGGCGAAACTCCGTGCCGCCTTTCTCCGTCGGAACTTCGACGCCGTAGTGCATCATGCCGATGCCAGCGCCGCGCCGGACAAGCTTTTCCAGCAGCGCGAGCCGTCCATCCTGCACGGCGGGATGGTTTTCTCCACCGTCGGAGAAAATCACCACCGCATCCGCGTCGGCAAAAGTTGCTTCGTCGCGCACCCAGCCATGCTCGTGCAGTTCAACGCGGAGACCTGGCACCGATCGCATCCGGGTCTCCAGCAGGATGTTTCCGGCGCGAAACTCATGGAGACCTGGACCGTGGCTGGGTTTACCCGCGATGAGCACGAGTTTGCGCGGAGCTCCCGTGGCCGCCGTGGCCCGATGTGCGGCCAAGGGGGCGGACAAGGTTCCCGTGAGCATCAGGCGCAGGAAGGTGGAACGATTGATGGCTGTGTTATTCATGGCGAAAAGACGAGAGCCTACTTTGCAGGTGCCGTGTTGAGCTTCTTAACACGGATTCCGCGGTAGCGAACAAACTTGCCGGCATAATCCTCGGGACTACCTCCGCCGTGGACCTGCAACGCGATGCCTCCGCGAGCCGGGTGCCGCGCTTGGGTTTCGGTCCATTCCATAAACTTCACTCCGTTGATCCAGGTGGTAATTGTTGGCTTTGCACCTCCGGTGATCCGGGCGCGCAGCTCATTCCATTCGCCATGCCGCCAGAACCTTGCCCAGGATTCCGGCAGCACGGGCAGTGGCGTCTGTGGGTTGCCGGTGTTCTTCAACTCGATGGTCGTGACCTGGTCGAGAAAGTTGTAGTTCCGCAGGTGAGGTTTGCCTCCGAGACCTTCGCCGTAGATCCCCATGAGGTTGCCTCCGCGATGATAATCAATCATTGCCTGGTAGGCTTTTCCATCTTCGGTGCTTCGGAGGAAGAGGCCACTGTCGGGGCCGAAATCGTTTTTCATCTCAACGACCACCTCAAAATCGTCGAAATGTTCATCAGTAATGATGATGCCACCGTTGCCAGGAATGTCCTGGGAGCCGTGGATGGCCCCGTTCACAACCTCCCATTTACCGCCACTGGTGTTCTTGCTCGTCTGCGAATGGCCTGTCTTTGCGCTGACATGCCATCCGGATAGCGTCTTGCCATCGAAAAGCGTCTGCCAACTGGCCTTATCGGGCTCGGCTGCGTGGGCGCCGGTGACGAGTGTGACGATGAGTGGGAGGGTAGTGTGGATTCTCATGTTCATGCCTTTTGAGTGGTTTTGGTAAAATTCTATTGGTGTCCCCGCCTCGTCTTCGGCCGCGGCCGCCGCCGGTTAGCTCTGCTAGTCCCCGCTAGATGCCCCTCGCCGCCGCAGCCCCCCGCAGCATGAACTTGGAGGGAAACATGGGGCGGTCGGAAGGCGCCACCAAAGTGACGGGACAGTTTTCTCTGTCGTAAGAATCTTCTGACCGCGTGGGTTCCTCGGGGATCGCGATCCAGCTGAGCCGGCCCGCGTAGGATGGCGGCCTTGATATTCCCGAGAGCCATGAACATGCCGGCGCGCAGCTGAAGTGGGCCAACGCAATCCACCGTCAGTTCAAAAGTGACGCTGCGCATTCGCCCACAACGGTCGACGGGAACGAGTGCGGGCATCCCGTGCGCGGCATCGGACAAGAGGCATTCTAAATCGGTAAACACGAAAGCGGTGCTCATGGTTTCACCATCGGGGTGCCGTCCTGAGCGGTTTGGTAGACCTGCGAAGGTTCGAACACCTTCCTCGTTTCCAGGCTGTTCAGCGCAAAGTCCGTGCGAGGGCCGAGACGCGTGACCTCGCGGAAGAAACATGAACGATAGCCGACGTGGCACGACGCGCCGCCTTCGATCCGGACCCGGAGTAGCATGCAATCCTGGTCGTCGTGCACCAGCACATGCTCGACATGCTGCACCAGACGGCGTTGTTCTCCCTTCCCCCAGAGCTTCTGACGCGAGCGTGACCAGTAGTGTGCCTGGCGGGTAGTGAGGGTCAGGACCAGCGCCTCGGCGTTCATCACGGCGACCATGCGCACCTCAAGCGTGGTGGCGTCCTGGGTGACACACGGGATGAGGCCCCGCTCGTCAGACCTAGGCTGGAGTTGCACGCCCTCCTCGATCTCAAGCAACGTGCCGCGCTGCGGAAACCAAACCCGCTCTATGGGTGCGGACCTCATAACGTCATGCTGCGGGCGCTTCCGCCCGGGGTTCCTGTTCGGCGCGCTCGAACCACTCGATGACCAGGCGGCGATATGCATCGCCATAAAGTCGGAGAAACTGCTCGGTGTGGGGCTCCCTCTTGTAGTTCAACGCGACAAGTCGGTCGGCGATATACTCGCGTGTCAGCAGGATCTGGCACTTGACGGTGATGCAATGGCGCCATGAGGCGTAGCTCCTGGGGATGAATTCGTCTTCAGACATGGGTTCTGATGGTTTTGAACTCCGCCACCCCACGAACAGCACGGTCTTCGCTGCGGCGGGAAGTCTGGCGTTGTGAAGGGGTGGCTTCCGAAAGCGTTGGAACTCGAAGTCTCCGGGGTTCATCATCTGGGACCTGGCGGCAGTTGTTCCACGAGATAGCGGGCAATCAACGACATCACGTGCACCGTCGTGCCCTTGCCCTCGCGCAACCCATGGTCGCGATTCGGATAGGTCATGTAGTCGAACCGTTTGCCCAGCTCAATCAACCGGTCCACCAAGCCCTCCACGATCTGCAGGTGGGTGTTATTCTCGCCCGTTCCGTGGATGATCAACAACTTTCCCTTCAGGCCTTCGGCATAGTTGATTGCTGCAGCCCGGCGGTAGCCGTCGGGATTCGTCTCCGGAGTCTTCATGTAGATCTCCTGAAACCATGCGTTGTAAAGATGGGGTTGGGGTTTCGGCACGACGGCGATGCCCACGTGATAGACATCCGGTTTGCGAAACAGGGCGTTCAACGTGTTCGAACCGCCGCCACTCCAGCCCCAGATCGCGACACGGGATGGATCCACGTAGGGTCGGGTACGGGCCAGTTCCTGGATCGCGGCGGCCTGCTCTTCCGTCGAGAGCGGGCCAAGGCTGCCATGGACCACCCGGCGCCACGCGGCTCCCTTGGGGGCTGGCGTCCCGCGATTGTCGATGGAAATCACCAAGTAGCCCAGCCCTGCAATCGTCCGGTGGAAATCAGCCTGCGCCGCCCCCCAATCGTCCAACACGGTCTGGGCGTGGGGTTCGCCATAGACATAAACAAATACGGGGTACTTCTTCGACGGATCAAATTCGGGCGGCTTGATCATCCAGGCGTCCGCAACAACGCCTCCGCCCAGATCCAGGCCGAAGAACTCCGTGGGTTGCGGGATCAAGGGCTTCATCTTGTTTCGCAGGGCCTCGTTGTCTTCAAGCACGCGCACCCGGCTGTGGTCGGAAAGTCTCACGAGCTCGGTCACCGGCGGCCTGTCAAAGGTCGCGTAGGTGTGGAAGGCCCACTTGGCGTTGGGAGAGAAGTCATAGTCATGCGTGCCGGATTGATCCGCGGGTGTGACCCGTTCCGGCGCGCTCGTCCCGTCGAGCTGCACGCGATAAAGGAATCTCTGTGTCGCGTTGGTCGGCGAGGCGTAGAAGTAGAACCAGCCCTCGGCCTCATCCACGACCGCCCGTTTAATGACATCGAACTGACCGGGCGTCAGCAGCGCCAGCTCCTGACCTTCCCGGGACCGGATATAGGCGTGCCGCCAGCCATCCTTCTCCGAGAGGATGAGCAAGGCCTTCCCTTCACGAATCCATGTCCAGCCGGCGTTGCTGGACTGGCTGGCGTCCACCCAAGTGGGATCGGTCTCACGAAAGATGGTCTGGAGAGCACCCGTTCGGATGTCGGCCAGCAGGAATTCGCGTTCATTTCGAAAGCGGCTCAACTTCTCGACCAGGAGTTCATGCGAGTTCCCCGCCCACTCCACCGGCCCGAGGTAGAAGCCCTCTGCCGGCATCGGAATCGGCAACCAGCGGATCTCCTTACCCTGCGGATCGACCACGCCCACCCGTAGGGTCGGGATGGCTCCGCCCACGCGGGCGAAACGATCTTCTCGTACGGTTGGGTAGGAAGGATCACCGGGAACCAGCACCGACCTGAGTTTCACCGCCGACTCGTCGGACTGCACGAAGGCGATGCACGTTCCATCCGGACTCCACGCGGCGTCATGATTCGAAATGGGTCCATCGGGGACATTCCTGGTCAGCGGAGTCTTCTCGTCCCTGTCCGCAGGCCGCACGTAGAGGTTTCCCGCCTCTGAGATCACAATGCTTGCGCCATCTGGAGAAGTTTGGCCGGAGCCCCCGGAGGTGATCTCCTCACCGAGCACGGTTCGCTTGCCATCCACCACCCCGTAGCGCACGCGAACCTTTCCTGTGGTGCCAGGCTCAGATTCCAAGACGACGTAAGCTGAGCTGTCCTTCGTCCATTCCGCCCGGAACCTCTTCGGCCGGAATTCACCCCGATCATAGACAGCGCGCAGTCGTGACTCCGCCTGATCGAGGAGCGCCTTGCGGGGCTGTTGACCGTGGACACGCGGGAGGGCAAGCGCGGCAACAAGACCGACCCAGGGGGAAAGGCGAGACACGGGTGGCTTTCGTCTGGCGGAAGGACGAGGGCGGAGACACCGGGCGGATGAAGGGAGCTCAAGGTCACGCCGACTCCGGGGCATCAGGCGTCCATCGCGGCCAAGAGCGGCCGCAACGAGCGCTGCCAGACCGCGCCACAGGTGAACAAGGCAGGAGGGGATCATGATTTGTGGATGAAGGAGGGTGTACTGGTTGAAGCCCGCCTTCATTTTGATGGACCGGACCGGACGACCGGAGTCGCCAGCAGCGGTTTCGTTGAGACCAATGGGCATGGGCTAGCGTGTCGGAGTCGTCTGGAACCGTTGTTCGGCCTCTTCCGGTGCGAGGACCTTTCGCGTCCAACGCGGGAAGGGATCGGGAAACACCGACCACGCGTCGGGTCCCAGGGCCATTTCATCATCGGTGAGCAGGCAGGCGTCGAATCCCGCCCGGACTTTGCCTTCATCCATTCCGATGCCGATCACCACGATCTCCTGTCGCCGGTCGCCCCAAGGCTTCTCCATCAGTTTGAGCACTTCGCGAACCTCCTCATCGCGATCGGGCCAGCGAGACTTGGGAATGGTGTCCCACCACTCGCCCGCGGGTTGGTTGCGGCAGACTCCGCCGGCCTGGGACCATGCGCCGATGAAGTCCATGCGGGTTGCCAGCCAGAAGAAACCTTTGCTGCGGATCACCCCAGGCCACGCCGTCGCAAGCCACCGATGAAAACGATCCGGATGAAATGGGCGCCGTGACCGGTAGACGAAGCTCGAGACTCCAAACTGCGTGGTCTCCGGAATATGCTCGCCCTCCAGTTCCTTCATCCATCGAGCACCTCGGGATGCGGATTCGAGGTCAAAGAGGCATGTATCGAGAATCGACTGAAGCGGAACCCGGCCGAACTCGGTTGGGACGAACCGGGCGTTGGGATTGAGTGCAAGAAGGATTCGCGCCATGTCATTGGCACGGTCGTTGTCCACCAGATCGAGTTTGTTGAGGATGATGACGTCGGCAAACTCGATCTGGTCCACCAAGAGGTCCGCGATGCTGCGCTGATCGGTCTCATCACGATGCAGTTGCCGGTCCTTGAGCGATTCAAGCGATTCGAAGTCCCGCGAAAGATTGAAGGCGTCCACGACGGTGACCATCGTGTCGAGTTTCGCGACGTCGGAGAGCAGCCGCCCGGTATTGTCTGGGAAACTGAATGTCTGGGCGACCGGCAGGGGCTCGGAGATGCCGGAGGATTCGATGAGGAGGTAGTCGAACCGCCCTTCCTGTGCCAGGCCTGCAACCTCCTTGACTAGGTCCTCGCGCAACGTGCAGCAGATGCAACCGTTACTCATCTCAACCAATCGCTCCTCGCCGCGGCGCAGGGCGGCTCCGCCGTCACGCACAAGAGAAGCGTCAATGTTCACCTCGCTCATGTCGTTGACGATGACAGCGACGCGGCGTCCTTCCCGGTTATGGAGGACATGGTTGAGCAAAGTAGTCTTGCCAGCACCGAGAAACCCGGACAGCACGGTGACGGGAAGGCGTTTGCCGGGAGTGGAGGAGGTAAGGGGCATCGAAGTCAGTAGGCGTGGCCGGCAGGGTCAATAACAAGGAGTAGGCGAGCATGGCGGTCGCAACACCCAGGATGACTTCGGTGGACGAGCCCCATGGTTTTGCCACCTGGCCATAGGCGCCCCTTGAACAAGGCAACAGCACCAGTGGGCATGGTGCGAATGCAGGCAGGATCTGGAACGATTGCCGCATTCGCCTCGGCGGGGGTCCGGCCCTTCAAGCCGAGTTCGTTCGGGCAGACATGCCGTTCATCAGCCCATTGGGTACCGGCACCCGTGTAGGTGCAAAGAAGGCGCGCGGGCAGCGAGTCCACGTGGAAAGCCGGGCAGGCAACATCCGCGACTCGATTGAAACGCAGGCGGACCTTTCCGCAGTCCAGAATCTTTGCGACGTCCTGGGCCAGCGCAGCGAAGTCCTGCATGAGCCAGTGCCGACCATCAGCCCACGTGCCACTCCTGAAAAAGGCGTGTCGGGAAAGCACCGCGAGCAGGGGATCTCCCGGCGCGGCGGTGATGTCCATGGCGACCGATTTCCGTGGGGCTATCAGTGATAGTAGGAGTGCGGTGACCGGGGCCGGTAGGGAGCGTGTCCAGAGAACAAGATTTAATCCGGATTTCGGTATCTTGCGCAGCACCGCACGGTCGGTGCTGGTCATTGCAGTAGAAGCGGCTCCGGTGGCAGGGGGTGCAGAACGCGTCTTCCGGGCGACGGGTGCTCGTCGACGGTCGACGCGGCCGGGGGGAAGCAGGGTTAGGGTTGGCATGGCGATTGAGCAGGTTCGTCGGGGGCTCAGAAGACCCGGAACTCCCTGGATGGAAACGGAAGTACGAATATGCGGATCAGGCTTCAGGCAGATTAACCAAGAAGGGACCTGCAGATGTGGTCGATACGTTCCGGGGCACGGTTCCTCACGGAACGACGGTGCTCTCGCGTTGAGTTCTCGATGGAGAGACCACTGCTGTTATCCCGCCGAGCGTTTCGGTTTTCTAAACTCGGCATTCGGATAAGAGCGTCCGGTTGATGTTCTGTGGCACGTTGGTTTCCGAAGCTATCGGCAAAGTTGACGCGAGCGGAACCCTCGGTGCAGTCGCAATGTGCGAGCAACCCGGCCAAGCCCCCGACTGCCACCACGCCGGGTACGTGGGTACCGTCCCAGCCAAGGCAGGTCGCGACCTCGGTCAGAGGGGCGCCGACCGCCTCTGCGAAATCGCGGTTCCGCAGGAGGCTGGATGAAGCCGTCATGGCTAGCGCAACAGGTCCGGAAACCTCTTCCTTCATCTTAGGAGTCGGTGAGTGCTGCAACCGTTTACGCCGCAGCATGAAGCACGACCGGCGTAAGAAGCGGAGGGCTTCGGAGAGCCGGGCGACCGGGTTGCGCGCCGGATGTTGAGATGGCCGCCTTGAATCAGGCGGCGCACCGGTTGCCCGGTCTGCGGCTCGTGGGTCAGCGCCGCATCCTTCATGGACTGTTTTGCTTCAAATCTGCGAGGTGGCTCTGTCGGGTCGGTGGGGACTGTTTCGTAGATGTAAACGGGCATGGATGGTTCAGTTGGATTCTTTCAAACTTTGACCGTCGGACGAGACGCCGGGAGTCGCAATCACGGTATCGCGGTCGTGGACGGATGGATCGCTTTTAGGGCGACCGGCTGGCTACAGTAGGGGAGTTGCCACATTCGGTAATTCTCAGCGCTCGTTCTCGTTCAGCGGCTGGATCTGTCTCCAGTCGGGGAATGGATCGGGTAGCGCAGACCACGCGTCAGGTCCAGCTCGCATCACGCGGGGTGATAGCAGACAGGCGTCGAGCGCGGCGCGCATACGTTTTTCGTCCAGCTGCTGCCCGATGAAGACGAGTTCCTGCCGACGATCGCCGAACGGTTCCTCGGAGAGTCGTCGGATCTCCTCGAGTGAAGCGGCGTCAGTCGGCCAGTAGTCCTTGTCTACAGCCGCCCACCAAAAACCGGCGCATTGATGCGCGCCCGTGCCCCCAGCTTGTTGCCACAGCCCGGCGTGTTCCATTCGAGTGGCCAGCCAGAAGTAGCCTTTGCTGCGCAGAAGTCCGGGCCAGTCCCGATGGAGAAACTTCCAGAACTTTTGTGGGTGAAATGGCCGCCGTGCACGATAGACGAAGCTGCCGATCCCGTATTCCTCTTTCTCCGATTGCTCTTCGCCACGCATGACCTTCATCCAGCCGGGAGCCTGCTGCGCGGCAGCGAAGTCGAAACGCCGAGTGTCGAGAACTTCCTTCAGAGGCACCCGCCCCTGCTCGGACTCGACGATGTGGGCGCGCGGATTGAGTTTTGCGAGAATGGTGCGCAGGGATGTTCGCTCTGCAGGCGTGGCGAGATCGGTTTTGTTCACGACGATCACGTCGCAGAACTCGACCTGGTCGATGAGCAGATCCGTGACGGTTCGTTCATCTTCGGAGTTCAGGGCCGCACGGCGTTCCTTGAGTGAGTCGGATTTCTGGAAGTCCCGCAGGAAGTTCTTTGCATCCACAACCGTCACCATCGTGTCGAGTCGTGCGACTTTGCCCAGCGTTTTGCCTTCGGTGTCTTCAAAGGTGAACGTCTCCGCGACCGGCAACGGCTCGCTGATGCCGGTGGACTCGATGAGCAGGTAGTCAAACTTCTGCGCCTTTGCGAGCTTGCTGACTTCCTGGAGGAGATCCTCGCGAAGAGTGCAGCAGATGCAGCCGTTCTGCATCTCGACGAGTTTCTCCTCGGTCCGTGAAAGTTTTGCGCCTCCCGCAGCCACCAACGCACCATCGATGTTCACCTCGCTCATATCGTTGACGATGACCGCGACGCGTCGGTTCTCGCGATTGTGCAGCACGTGGTTGAGCAATGTGGTCTTGCCCGCACCAAGAAATCCCGACAGGACAGTGACCGGGATTCGCTGGGGTGCTCGGCGCGCACGGCGATTGGGTCGACGGAGTCGGTCCGAAGGATGGCGTTTAGTTTTCATGAAAACTCGGGAAGTTTGGAGCGCTTCCGAAAACCCGGTGGGGTCCTGTGGCGAGAAGACGCCGCGATAGACAGGGTGCTGAAGCCCGCATATTCCTTGAGGTGCGGTAGTGGCCGCACGAACCCGCACCATCGAGAAAAGGACCACCGGCCTGAGGGTTTCCGGGCCCAAGCGGGAGCCCCCTTCCGAGGAAAAAGCACATCACATCGGATTGCCGAGAACTGGGCCTCCAGCGGTCCGTGATGCGGCGGGAATTCATATGTGCGGGCATTGGCTGGACTGGGCGTCGCCCTCAGGAATCGGTCGCGAGCCCGGCTATGACGGCGGGTGGCCCGCCCCGAGGCAGGCTCGAACAGGCAGAAACCTGACAAGACGTGGATGGGAGTTTGCATTGATGCAAATTATTTGCAAGAAGGTTCGAGCTGAGAAGGGTTCCAAGGGGAAACTGACCCTGGCAATGGCCGTTGAGCGCTCGAGGATAGGGGACGGGTTCAGTTGGAATTGACTGATTCACAACAGGATGTTTTCGACTGGCAGGATTTTGAAACCGGCATGTAGAGTATTCAGGCCGGTGGGACCGGACCTTGACTGACCGCCGTTGTCAGTTTGATCCCTCAGCCTTGTCCCTCACCAAAAACCGGAATGCTATTTGGGCCCAATCGATCCTTCCGCATTCACCCGCCTTCATGGGGATAGGTGCGGGAAATCTGGAGAAAATTTCAACTAGGTTCGCTGAAACCGTTGATCCAATTGGTGGAGGCGGCGGGAGTTGAACCCGCGTCCCTGACAAGCTTACCGCCGATGACTACATGCTTAGTCGGCCAAGGGTTTTCTGCGGGATCGTCATGGGCCGACAGCAACCGAACCCGCCTAGCTCGCATGAAGAATCCCAGTCGGCGGCGCGCGAACTCCGACGCCGACCCCGCCTGCTGATGGCGTTCGTTCCCCGTAGCAGGCGTTCAGGGACGAACGTCACGGCCTTAGGCCGCGAGAGCCAACTCTTCGTTAGCAGTTGATGTTTGACCCGATGATTAACGAGGCCAACGGATCATCCTCGGCATGCCGCCGGTGGCAGGATTACCAGGTCGAAACCAGTACGCCCCCCCGAACTGACGCCGCCACCCTCGGGGTCGGGTGGGCTCGAGTCAACCGTCGCGTGCCCCGGATCCTATCGCCTCACGATGAGCTCGGAGGCCGCGAAGCGCACCTTCGGCGCCTTGCTGTAGCCATCCTCGGAGGAGCGGTATCCCGCGGCGCACCCCACCACGGTCGCATACCCGGTTCCCTTGAGGCCGAGGATCTCGTCGTACTTCGCCGGGTCGATACCCTCGAGCGGACAGGTGTCGACCCCGATCACGGCCGCCGACGCCATGAACTGTCCGAGTGCGATGTAGACCTGACGTGTCGACCAGGCATCGACCGTTCCCGTGGCCGTGGCCGTGTCGACGAAACCCGTGATCACGGACCGGTATCCCGAAAGGGCCTCGAGGGGACGTCCCGTGATGGCCGAGGAACATTGGAGGTAGCGATCCACATCCGCGTGGTTGAGACCCTGTCGGACGGTCAACACCACCAGATGGGAGCAGTCCTTGGGTTGCGACTGCCCCCAGGAGGCGGCGACCAGCTGGGCCTTGAGGGCCGGATCGGTGACCACGACGAACTTCCACGGCTGCAGTCCGAAGGAACTTGGGCTCAGGATGAGGGCCTGCTCCAGCGCCGACCAGGTCTCGGTTGGGATCGTGCGGGTGGGATCGAACTTCTTGGTGGCGTAGCGCCAGCGGAGTGCGGTGAGGAGGGAGTCGGTCGAGATGGGATTCATGGAATGTGTGGCCGGAGCCGGGGCCGCAGGTTAATCGAGGCTCTCGGCTCGGCAAGATGGGTGCTGGAGCTGGGGAGAGGTTGGGCGTGGGGTGTGTGGGTGCCTGGGAGGCACCCAGTGGCCCAGGGCACTGGGCCACCCACCAGGGCGGTGGGTGATGCCGTGCCCTGCAGCACTGGGCGCGGGAGCGCCCACCCCGCGAGGCGGTGCTGACCTGAGGGGACAGCGGGTGAGTGGGGTGAGGTGGAGTGGACTGGAGGCCGGGAGAGATTGGGCCTGCGGATGCGGGACTGCGGGCGCAGAGCACGAGTCCACCCACCGGGGTCAGAACGCCGCCCTGACGGACAACGCCACGACGGCCGACGTGTCGGCGCCGGCCGAGGTGAGTTGGTTGCCGGAGGCGTTGCGAAACGTGTACTGCTGGAAGATCCGGGCGCCGGCCGAAAGCTGGACCGTGAACGTGTCGTCGAGTCGGCACTCGGTCCCGACCTGGACTGAGCCCGCGCGGTTGCGGAGTGAACCGTCGGGGATGGTGGAGTCGGTTGCGAATCGGGTGAAGGTGTCCACGAAACCGCCGAGGCCGAAGACGCTCCAGCGTTCCGTGAGCTGACGCCCCAGCCGGATGCCGAGCGTGGGGCCGTTGATCGCGTCCGCCACGTTGCCGCCAACGAGGTTCCAGTCCGGGTCGATCTGCCAGTTGAAGCCGAGCAGCGGGACGAGGAGAAAGGCCTCCCCGAGGCGTTGGGCGCCGGTGACGCCGACGGCGAGACGAAATTCCGGGGTCCATTGATAGATCACCCCTCCCGCGCCACCCCACATCGTGGCCGATCTGATCGAAGTTCCCACCCCGCCGCTGGTGAGCCACGAGGCTCCGGCGAACAGGCGCCATTTGTCGTCGATCCGATAGCTGAGCCCCGGTGCCACGCGGGTGGCGATCACCTGACCGAGAGGGGACTGGATCCCAGGGTAGAGACGGTCGAGGTTACGGAAATCGTATCCCCGGTTCTCAGCACCGACGCCGATGCTGCCACTCAGGTCACCCGAGATCGGAAACGGCACCTGGGCCTGAAGTCCGGCCTGGTAGAACCCCGCCTCGGCTCCGTTCCCGCCGAGGGATGAGGTCGAGATATATTCGCTGAAGATCTGGGTTGCGATCGGCGGACGGCCGCCGTCGGTGGACGCCGTCCAGGCCGCCTGCTGGGCGGAGACAAGGGTCGGGGCCGCCAGCAGAAGCGTGGCGACGACGGCGCAGGGGCAGGAACTTGTGGAGGGCATGACGGGCATTTCGGTGGCGATAGTGTCCGGGATCGGTGCGGATGCAACCGCCGCACCGGTGGGGAGATTCTGGGACTGGACGCTGGAGATTCTGGTCCAGGGTCGCCTCCGGTGTCCGGAACATGACTGTGACCTACTGGCTGTGGTGGCTTGGGGGCTGGGCTTTGCGGGGACCGCGACACTCTATGCGTGGCTTCGGGGCGTCCCCCTGGGCGTCTCCGGACTCCTTGAACGGTCGATCCTGGGCTCGGGGCGGAAGACCGAAGCCGGTCCAGCGGCGGGAGGAGGCTGCGGCGTCCCGAAATCGGCTTCCGCTCCGACGTCCACCTCCGCCTGCTTTGGCTCGGAAACACCCACGCCCGAGCGCCTGCCCTCCCTGGTGTTTGGCGTGTCGATGATGGTGGGTGGCGCGTTGGCCGGTTGGGTTGGGGGACAGGGTTGGGGGAATCTCCGCATGGCCCCGGAGTTCCACCGGTTCTTCGGGGACGGTTGGGCGGCGGTCGCGGTCCTGTTCGGAGGCGGGATCCTGGTCGGGTTCGGCACCCGGTGGTCCGGAGGCTGCACCTCGGGCCACGGACTCAGCGGATGTGGTCGGCTGCAGGTTCCGAGCCTGGTCGCGACGGGCACCTACTTTTGGGTGACGATCCCGACGTCGCTCCTGCTGGAAAGGATCCTCCGATGACCTTGCTCCTCCTGCGCTCGGCGGTGCCGGGGCTGCTGCTCGGATTCGTGGTGGGACGGCTGGGGTTCACCGACTACGGAGAGCTGCATCGCATGCTGACCTTCAGCGACCTGCGCCTGTTCTCCGCCCTCCTGCTGGCCGTGAACCTCCTCGTACTGGTGTTCCTGACCCTCGGCAAAGGACTCGTGCCGACTCGCAGCACCTTCCATCGGAGACTGGTCCCGGGCGCGGTCCTGTTCGGGGTTCGCTGGGCCCTGACTGGGGCGTGCCCCGGGGTGGCATTGGTCCAGGTCGGGCAGGGCAGCCTGCCCGCGCTAGCGAGCCTGGCTGGGATCGGTGTCGGCATCGGTCTGCGTCAGTGGGGTCGGGCGAAGTGAGGTAAGCCCAACTCGACGGGTGACCGCGGTGGCTCAGGCGGTATGTTGGTCGCCATGACCCGTTCGTTTCGGATCACCTTCGTTGCCGTCGGTTGTCTCGCCACTCTCTTCACGATCTCGGTCGAGGCCCAGCGCACGCCCGACGGGGTCGTGACATGGGACCCGAACCCAACGAATCTTCCCCACCGCATCGCGCCCCTCGCATGCCGCATCCCAGGCACGTCCCAGGGATACCGATCCATCTCGGACACGCCTTATCTCCAGAAGGTCGGTCAGACCGTCGCGGTACCCGACCCGGTTGTGGTGGTGGCTGGATTCCAGGGGAACTTCTGGTTGCCCACCACCAAGGGGCTGTGGCGACTGGAGGGCACGTCGCTGGTGCCCGTCGCCGGCAATCTGCCCCCCGTTCGCCGGCTTGTGGTACTGGGGAAAGCCCTCTGGGCTGTGTCGGACGGGGCCCTGCATCGGACCACCGGCGAAGGCTGGGCCCGGATTCCGCTGCACGGGGTTCAGGATGTGACCTCCTTCCGTGCCGAACCGGTGGCGGCGGCCGGCGAGCAGCTGTGGCGAATCCGGGGCCTGGATGGCCGCTTATTGGATGGGGCGGTACCACCGGTTCATCGGGGCGCCGACGACGCAGGATCCGGCCCTGCTGCAGACGGGCCACACCCAGAACCACGAGCTGGGTGCGAAGCCCTATGTCGGGTCTCCCCGTCCTGCGGTTCGATGAACCGGGGGGCTTTGAACGCAGTGACCGTTTCTGTCACAGGCTGATGAGAGTCTCCACACCGTGAGTGCAGAAAGGACATCGATGGATCGGCGAGTGTTTCTGGGGTGCGACCGTCCCTTCCTGGGTGCTGTGGCGGACTGGCTCTGGGCGCGTCGGGACGAGCTGCCGGGAAGCGTGGTGGTGGTGCCGACGGCCCAGGCGGGACGCCGCCTCCGGCAGGCGCTTGCCTTAAAGGGGGCGTGTCTGGCCCCGCGGGTGGTGACCCCTGGATGGTTCCTCGAAGTCGACTCCGCCCCGCGGGCGGCCGAGGTGCTGGCGTGGATCGAGACCCTGGAGTCGATCCAGGACTGGAACCCCTTCGTCGCCGTGTTTCCGGTCCCACCCGGTTCGGACGAGGCCCCCGGATGGAGCCTGGGCCTGGCGAGCTCCCTTGCGGGTCTCGAGCGGTCGCTCCAGGAGGCGGCCCTGACCCCTGAGACCGCGGCCCAGCGACTCGTGGAAACCGTAGAGGCGGAGCGCTGGACCGCTCTCGCGGCGCTCTGGCGTCTCAAGGAACAGCGCCTTTCCGGCTGGAGCCTCCAGGGGCGTTCCCGACAGTTGGAGCGGCTCACACGGGAGCCGGTCCGGGATCGGGTTGTGCTCGCTGGGGTTTCCGATCTTCCTGAAGCCGCCGTGCGGCGGTTGGTGGGTGCCGAGTTCACCTTCCTGATCGCCGCGCCCGAGGGACCGGGGTTTGATCCCTTTGGGCGTCCCGTTCCCGAATTCTGGTCGGAGCGTCGGCTCCTGCTCCCGGAATCGGTGTCCCTGGTCGCCGACGATCGACAGCAGGCCCTCTGTGCGCTGGAACGGGTGGCGGCGGCAGGGACCCCTGCGGACGACCTGGCGCTGGGTTCTGCGGACGACGCGGTGGCCTCGGAGCTGGTCCGCGTGTTC